>ERZ779895.3082-NODE-3082-length-13694-cov-3.722120_pt1 | contig 13694 bp, 11 predicted proteins | sample MGYA00511093_ERZ779895 | MGnify/ENA primary metagenome ERZ779895 (study PRJEB29588, sample SAMEA2142970) | human gut metagenome | biome: human gut; feature: human-associated habitat; material: faeces | place: Denmark | collected 2008/2010 ... | reverse complement strand
TAGAACACCAGCCTTCCAAGCTGGATACGTGGGTTCGATTCCCATCACCCGCTCTATTTTTTTAAGGAAACCTTTAAAATCAGGGGTTTCCTTATTTTTTTGATCGGCTTGTACGATTGTTGAATACCGGAACTTAGAAAGCGGTGAGCACATCTGGCGTGTGAAGGGATACACAAGAATTGTTGCGGAAAAGTTTGCAACCATGTCAGCGCAGCTTGTTTTGCTTGCGAATGTCTATGATGCCCTGATCAGCGAGAAATATTATAAGGCAGCTTACTCTAAAGAGGAAGCATTCCATATGAAAAAGGTTCGTCTTTTTATGTAAAAGACGAACCTTTTCTTATCCAATCTAGCATATTTTGATTCAAAAAGCAAGAGATGTAACAACCTTTTATAATTTGTAATTGCATTGTGTTTCAACAAAAAAATAAGGAACAATGCGGAAACGAGGAACTATGAACAATGATTTAAAGACAGAAGAAATGTGTGAAAATTGGTTGATACAGCAAAAAGCAAAAATTAAAAAGAGTACGTACGCAAATTACTGTTATCTGATCAGAAAGCTCATTGAACCGAAATTAGGGGAAATTGATGTCATGAAATTGAAAAAGGCATACCTCGAACAATTGGTTTTGGATTTGCAGGAAAGAGAATATGCGGATAGTACCATTTATTCTGCGCTACGTGTTTTGAAAACGATTCTAAGAAAAAATGCAGTGCAAAACGAAAATTATGAGGAAATGATACATCACTGTTATCTTACCGTTCACCGTTTGGAATCTAAAGTACTGCTTGAGGACGAAAGTGCATGTATCAAAGAATATTTATTACAGAAAAATGACACATATGCACTTGGGATTCTGTTGTGCCGAAGCACAGGTATCAGAATTGGTGAATTGTGTGGATTGAAATGGGAAGATATTCATCTGGACACGGGAATATTTGAGATAAAAAGGACTGTATCGCGGATTCAAAATGATAATTACAGGGAAGGACTTCCAAAAACAATGCTATATATCCGAACGCCAAAATCGTTTTCATCGATCAGAACGATACCGATTCCAGATTTTTTGGAAAACTGTTTGAAAGAAAAAAGAAAACCGGAGGATTGTTATTTCCTGACAGGAACCACACGTTGTACAGAACCCCGGAATGTGCAGAAACATTTTAAAACCATTTTAAAGCACTGTAATCTTTCTGATTATAATTTTCATTCGCTGCGTCATGGGTTTGCATCTTCGTGTCTTGAGAGTGGGGTTGAGTGTAAAACAGTTTCCTCTATTTTAGGGCATTCTTCCACACAGATTACCATGGATTTATATGTTCATGCGACATTAAAACAGAAAGCTAAGTGTGTAAATATGTTTTAAGGAAAAGGTTCGTCTTTTACATAAAAAGACGAACGTACCGAGCAGTTAATAAAATTATAACCATTATTTTGGAAAATAGGACAAGGGGTTTGATTTTGTTGCTGTATCAATACATTTATAGGAGGAAAGCATGAAAATGAAGAAAGCACTACACAAATTATTGGCTATGTGTATGGTAGTCATGAGCATTTTATTTATAATGCCAAATACGATATCATATGCAGAGCAGTCATCACAAACGGGGGACACTATTACATGTAAAATTAAAGAATTTGACATGGGAAATAAGACATTCAAAATTGAGTTGTCTACCAATGCAAGCGGATGTGGAATAGCATGTGCTCAGCATAATTACAACTCTCAGGGAAATATGAGTATGGATGAAATCTTTGCATCTGCAACAAAAGAATTCTCTTCCACAGCAACCTTTACTGTCAATGTTGGGTATGGGAATCAGGTATATGCATGGATTATCGATCAGGACGGAAATGTTTTATCATCTGTCAACAAGTATAGTTTTAGCACATATCCAGGATATGCCCATTACTTTCTTTTGGAGAATTATAATCCTGATATCGTGTATACAAATGGTGATGAGATTGAATACGATGCAAATGCGAGCATCAATAAAGGAATTTTAAATTTTACAATTTTGCCTCAGATGACGGATACCTTTGTTCAGGTGTATTATAATAATAAACCTCTTACAGCTGCTATGCACTATCCAACATCTAGTACATATGATTTTGCAGGAGAGCAAAAATATGACAATGCTATTGAGTATATGGATGAATCAGGAACATATGAATGGAGAATAATTACTTATAAAGATGATTCATATTCTAAAGTGCAGAGTATAACATATGATTATGTGAAACCGGAAAGCAAAATGCCAGAAGTTGATATAACAAAAGCAACATTTGAAAAGGGTATCGTATCGTTTCCTACTGTAGAAGGGGCATATGGATATACTTGTTATCTGTATCGTAGTTTCAATAATGGTGTTTCATTTAATGAATATGTTTTAGGAAGTACGAGAAGCAACCAATATAATTCTGATGTTGTGACCTATGATTATAGTAATTATCTAAAGGAAGGCTGTCTCTATAAAGTTGGTATCAGAACTTTGAGTAATGATATCACAGCAGTTGCAAACAGTGACGAATTATTTACAGATGTTTATAATCCTTCCAAAGAAGGCGAAGATGTAGACAATAATTTAAAGGATACTTTAAATAATGTTCTGAAAGAGGCAGGGGTTGATTCTGTTGAGAAAGCAGATGCAGACACATTAAATACAATCTATGATAAAGCATCTGATGCAGACAAAGTTACCATTGCCAAAGCATTAAAAGAAGGACTGGATAGCCTGGATACAAACGAGTTAAAAGTGGCATTACAGACCAATAGTGACACTCGTGCCAGCATTGAGGCAATCGAAAAAATGTATACCGAAACAGCAGGAATCACCATTGATAAACCGGATGTATCTGCCGAAGCAGGTGATTTAATTGAAGCAGGAGATATTTCCGTAATAGGGGCTGGGCTAAATGCTGCAGCAGGGGTAACAAATGTCGGTTTAAAGGTTACAAAGGAAGATGCAGCAAGCGTTGACTCTGCGCTTTACAAAAACTTTGTTTCGCTTGGCATTACATTAAACGGAGCAGACAACGTAAATGATCTGGCTATTCCGGTACGGATTACTATGCCAATTCCGAAAGGTGTTGATATCAGTAAACTTGTTATTTTACATTTGAATGCAGACAGTACAGTAAATGAGAAACTTACAATTGCAAATGGTGGATACATTTATGACGGTGTAAACCGCACCATTGCTTTCACAGTAACTCATTTTAGTACATTCATTTTTGCGGAAGCAGACGATACAAGCACGACACCGACAAATCCGACAACACCAACAAACCCGACAACACCAGCAAACCCGACAACACCAGCAAATCCGACAACACCGGAAAATCCGACAACGCCAGCAAATCCGACGACACCTGGAAGCTCTGTGACAAATCCGACAACAACAGCAGAACCAGCACAGAGTCAGGCAACGGAGACGGACAATACAGCTTCTGCAACAGCAGAGACCGTGACAGCTTCTCCAAAAACAGGGGATAACGGCAGTATGGCAGTATTATGGGTATTATTTGCCGGCTGTGCGATTACAGCATTCTGTTATGCGAAAAAAAGAGTAAGAAGATAATTATCAAATTTAAGTGATTGAAAAGCCTTTGTGGAAAGAATTTTCTGCAAAGGCTTTTTAAATTTACTTGAAGAAAAGTGGCGGCTTCTATATAATCTAAGAGTATGCTTGTGGGATTGACAGTACGTAATCTGGAAGAAACAGAGTAAAAACGAAAGAATCCGACAAAAGAGCAGAAACAGAAAGAGGACATACGAATGATACAGTTTAACGGATATGATTTATTGTGGCTATTTTTTATATATTCTTTTGCGGGCTGGGTGATAGAGACAGCCGCGGCAACATTTATGCACCGGAAATTTTCCAACCGTGGGCTGGTAAATGGTCCGCTGTGTATCCTGTACGGTGTGGGAGCTGTTGCAATGTCTGTGGGCTTGCAGGAGCTGACCGGGCTATGGCTCTTTTTATTTGCATCCCTGTATGCAGCAGTTACAGAGTTCGTCGCTGGAAAGTTAATTGAGAGGTTTTATCATAAACGCTGGTGGGATTATAGTAAGAGTAAATGGAACTTAGACGGTTACATCTGTCTCCCGGTTTCCCTGATAAAAGGTGCATTGGGTTATGTTGTGGTGAAGTATGCCAACCGGTGGGTATTCCGATTGCTTGCGATACTGCCACAGCTTTTGGTACATATTGTTCTGCTGGTGCTGATCGGTGTGCTTGTGGTGGATGTACTCGCCTCCTATCTGCTTGTGACAGGAAAGAGCAGACACCCGGAGAAGTGGCTCCAAGCAAATAACAAAATCGATCGTTTCCGCATCAGGCTTGGCAATAAGATTTCAGATTCAATTGAAAAACGAATGACAAAAGCCTACCCGAAGGCAAGCTTTGTGGAAAAGGTCACAAAGGATAAAACCGTTTTTGCAAAGGGCTGTGATTTTTATAAAATCGTGATGTTATTTTTTGTGGGAGCATTCCTGGGAGATATCACGGAGACGATTTTCTGCCGCATCACAGCAGGGGTATGGATGAGCCGCAGCAGTGTGGTGTGGGGACCATTCAGTATCGTGTGGGGACTTGCGATTGCAATGGTGACGGCAATGTTATATAAATATAGGGACAGAAGTGACGGATTTCTGTTCTGGACAGGCACTTTTTTAGGCGGTGCTTACGAGTATCTGTGCAGTGTGTTCACGGAGCTGGTATTTGGAAAAGTATTCTGGGATTACAGCTGGATGCCGTTTAACCTTGGTGGAAGGATTAACCTGTTGTACTGCTTTTTCTGGGGAATCGCAGCCGTTGTGTGGTTTAAGATTCTGTATCCGAAAATTTCAGGATTGATAGAAAAAATTCCTGTTGTGATCGGTAAGACAGTGACATGGATGCTGATCGTATTTATGTGCTGCAATGTTGTGGTGTCCTGCATGGCGTTAATACGCTATGATGAGAGAGGCAGACAGGTGGAAGCAACGCAGAGCTGGCAGGTGTACATGGATGAGCATTATGATGACGCAAAGATGGCGCGCATTTACCCGAACGCCAAGACAAAATAAGAGGAAAAACAATGAAATTAATCAAAACAGAGGAAGCCGTCGGTCATGTTTTATGTCATGACATGACGCAGATCATAAAGGGTGTCACGAAAGACGCAAGATTCCGCAAGGGGCATATTGTGACAGAAGAGGATATCCCGGTGTTATTATCCATGGGAAAAGAAAATCTCTATGTGTGGGAGAAAAACGAAAACATGCTTCATGAGGATGAGGCGGCAGAGATCCTGCGTGAGATCTGTCAGGGAGAACATATGCATGCCTCCCAGCCGAAAGAAGGGAAAATCGAGCTTACCTCGGACATTGACGGAATTTTAACGATCAATGTGGAAAAACTCCTGGCAGTCAATTCACTTGGTGAGATGATGATCGCAACGAGACATTCCTACACCCCGGTGAAAAAGGGGGCAAAGCTTGCGGCAACCAGAATTATCCCACTGATCATTGAGAAAGAAAAAATGGAAGCAGCAAAACGGTGTGCGGGCAAAGAGCCGCTTGTCAATGTGCTTCCTTATAAATTAAAGACGGCAGCGCTCATCACGACGGGCGGTGAGGTGGCAAAAGGACTGATCCGGGACACCTTTTCCGATGTGGTCATTGAGAAGCTGAAAGCCTATGGCATTGATACGGTAGAGCATTGTTATCCGGGGGATGACGAGGCGCTTATCACGGAAAAAATAGCAGAGTACAAAGCAAAAGGTGTGGATATGATCTTATGCACCGGAGGCATGAGCGTTGATCCGGACGACCGCACGCCGGGAGCAATTAAGCGTTCGGGAGCGCAGATCGTCACCTACGGTGCGCCGGTGCTGCCGGGAGCTATGTTTCTGCTCGGATATTTTGAGGACGGAACGCCGGTCATGGGACTGCCGGGCTGCGTGATGTACGCAAAGAGCACCATTTTTGACATTATGCTGCCGAGGATCGCAGCCGGGATCCCGGTGAAAGCCAAAGATTTTTATGTGCTGGGACATGGGGGCTTATGCCTTGGATGTGCAGAGTGCAGATTCCCGGACTGTTCTTTTGGAAAAGTTTAAGTGGAAGAATTTTTTTGAAAAAGACGGGATGATAGCAGGAAGGAACGGATAAGGCAGGGATAGAAACAATGGAATGGAATCATTTTGATGAGAATGGCAATGCCGTGATGGTGGATGTCTCCGAAAAAGAGATCACAGAGCGCATTGCGGTGGCGAGCGGCAAGATCCGTGTGAATGACGCAGTGATGTCTGCGATTGTCAACCACACGGCAAAAAAAGGCGACGTGCTGACCGTAGCGCGTGTGGCAGGCATTATGGGAACAAAACAGACGTCAAATCTGATCCCGATGTGTCATCCGCTCTGCCTGAATAAATGCACCGTTGATTTTGAGGTAAAAGAAGCGGAAAACATCATAAAGGCACTGTGTACGGTCAAAGTTTCCGGGAAGACCGGAGTGGAGATGGAGGCGCTGATGGGCGTGAATGTGGCGCTTCTGACGATTTATGACATGTGCAAGGCAATGGACCGCGCAATGGAAATTTTTGACGTTCATTTAGAGAAAAAAGACGGTGGAAAATCCGGACTTTTTGAGCGAAGTAAGGAAAGAGAACAATGTTAGATCAATACAGCCGCAATATCGACTATATCCGCATTTCGGTCACAGACCGCTGTAATCTGCGCTGTGTTTATTGTATGCCGCAGACGTGTAAGACGTATCTGGGACAGGAAGAACTTCTGACTTATGACGAGATCGTGAAATTAGCGGGAATTTACCGCAGTCTCGGGATCAAAAATGTGAAGCTGACCGGGGGAGAGCCTCTGGTGAGGGAACATGTCGATGAACTTATTTTCAGGCTGAAAGAAGAATGTGGCATGGAAAAAGTGACTTTGACGACGAACGGAATCCTTTTGGAACAACAGCTGGATGGTCTTGTAAAAGCGGGACTTGATGGTGTAAATATCAGTCTGGATACATTAAACCCAGAGCATTATAATCGCCTCACAGGAGGCTGTAATGCGGGAAAGAAACCTTCTGACAGCAATCTGGAAGCTGTGTTGTGGGGCATGCGAAAAGCGCAAAAACAGGCAGGGATCTCTGTAAAAGTGAATTGTGTGCTGATGCACCAGACCAGAGAGGAGCTGCTTGCGCTGGCAGAACTTGCAAAAGACGGCGTAAATGTCCGTTTCATCGAACTGATGCCGATCGGTCAGGGAAAAGAAAAACATACATTAAAAGAGGCAGAGGTGAAGCAGATACTCTGCGAAACTTATGGGACGATTAGACCGTGTGTGGAAAAACTTGGAAGCGGACCGGCACATTATATGGAAATTGATGGATTTGAAGGAAAAATTGGATTTATCAGTGCAATTTCACATAAATTCTGCAGTGGATGCAATCGTGTCCGCATGACGGCAGACGGATTTTTAAAGCCGTGTCTGCAATATGAGACAGGAATGGATCTGCGGACACTGTTAAGGGACGGCGTTTCGGATGCGGAGTTAAAAGCGCAGATTGAAACGATTATCACACAAAAACCGAAATGCCATCATTTTGGGGAAATGAATGAACCGGAGCAGACAGAACACAGAGGAATGTCTGAAATTGGAGGATAATATAGAAAATTTCGTACACAGACGAAGTTCGTTTTACAGATGTTATACAGAAACGCAATCTTTGCAGGTTGTGGGAAAGGCTGGTTTTTTAATGGGAAAAGTAAGGGCTGTGTGCATCAGTGAAAAGCGTGGCACACAGAAGAAAAATATAGAATCCGCAGTATTTGTGGAAAACTGGGGCATTGAGGGAGATGCCCATGCAGGAAACTGGCACAGGCAGATTTCCTTATTATCAGAGGAAACGATCGCCGCATTTAAGGCGCGTGGTGCAGAGGTTACAGATGGGGCTTTCGGAGAAAATCTCGTCGTGAGCGGCTATGATTTTACAAAGTTCCCGATCGGGACAAGGTTTACGTGCAAGGATGTGGTGCTGGAATTAACGCAGATAGGAAAAGAATGTCATCACGGCTGTGAGATTTTTCAGAAAATGGGAGAGTGCATCATGCCGACAAACGGCGTGTTTGCGAAAGTGCTTCACGGCGGAAAAATCAGTGTCGGGGATGAATTTCATGTGCAGTACCGAGCGGCAGTCATCACGTTAAGCGATACCGCTTCTAAGGGAGAGCGGGAGGATGCGAGCGGAGCGGCGGTCGAAGAAATTGTGGGAAAAGAGGGCTATGAGGTAGTTTTAAAAAAAATCATCCCGGATGATGGAGACACGCTGACAGCACTGTTGTGTGAACTTTCGGATGAAGATAAAGCGGATCTGATTTTAACGACAGGCGGAACAGGTTTTTCCAAAAGAGACAATACGCCGGAGGCAACCATGCGTGCAGTTGAGCGCGAAACACCGGGAATCTCGGAAGCCATGCGCTGTTATTCCCTGCAGATCACGCCGAGGGCAATGCTCTCCAGGGGCGTGTCGGGAATCAGGAAAGAGGCGTTGATCGTCAACCTTCCGGGAAGCCCGAAGGCGGTAAGAGAGTGTCTGGAATATGCGATCGGTGCACTGACGCATGGAATTGATATTTTAAAGGGAAATACCGGAAATTGTGCGGGAAAATAAAAGAATCATAAATTTGCAAACAATTTGCTGTTTTATATAAAAACAATGAGAAGAAAGATGTGGAAAAATGATGAAAAAGTTGACAGCAGTTCTATTACTGATAGCTATGACCGCAGGACTTGCAGCCTGTGGCAGCAATAAAGAAGCAGATACAAGCACAGATGCTCCAGCACAGAATGAAAGCACAGAGAAAACTGTGACAACAGAGACATCCGATGCAGCACAGAATGCAGACATCCAGGGAACGATCACACTGGCGGCAGCTGCAAGTCTGGAAAAAACTTTTACAGAGCATCTGATCCCAATATTTGAGACACAGTACCCGGAAGTGTCGATCGAGGGAACTTATGACAGTTCCGGAAAATTACAGTCACAGATCGAGGCTGGCGCAGATGTGGACATCTTCTTTTCCGCAGCGTTAAAACAGATGGAGGCATTGCAGGAGGAGGGCTATATCGCAGAGGATGCATCTGTGGATCTTCTGGAAAATAAAATCGTTCTGATCGTTCCGGCAGGAAAAGAGAACGGCTACACTTCTTTTGAGGACATTGTGAATGCAGATATGATCGCAATCGGTGATCCGAAGAGTGTTCCGGCAGGACAGTACGGCAAAGAGGCATTGGAGAATCTGGATCTCTGGAGCAGTGTGGAAGGTAAATTAAGTCTTGGAACCAACGTGACAGAAGTATTAAACTGGGTGGCTGAGGGAAGTGCAGACGCCGGGATCGTTTACGCAACAGACGCAGCTTCCATGACTGACAAGGTTTCAGTTGTGGCAGAAGCACCGGAGGGAAGTGTTTCCAGAGTCATTTATCCGGTGGCGGAGTTAAAAGAGACAAAGAACAAAGACGCAGCAGAGGCATTCATGGAGTTTTTACAGTCCGATGAAGCGCTTGACGTATTCAAGGCGGCAGGATTCACTGTCAATTCACAGCAATAAGACAGGATAGCAGTTCAGGAGGCATAAAAGAATGGATCTTTCACCGGTATGGATCTCGTTAAAAACATCGGTCGTATCGATCATCATCACATTTTTTCTGGGGCTTTGGGCAGCACGGGGCGTTGTGTCCGTCCGTTCCACAAAAGCAAAAGCATGGCTGGATGGATTGCTGACACTGCCGCTCGTACTGCCTCCGACCGTAGCAGGATTTTTCTTGCTTTATCTGTTTGGAGCAAAAAGACCGGCCGGTATCTTTTTAGAAAAAGTATTTCATTATAAAATCGTGTTCAGCTGGCAGGCAACCGTTCTGGCGGCTGTCGTGATCTCGTTTCCACTGATGTACCGCTCGGCGAGAGGCGCGATCGAGCAGGTCGATGCAAATCTGATCTATGCGGGCAGAACGCTTGGCATGAGTGAGCGCACCATTTTCTGGAAAATTATTTTGCCACAGGCAAGACCGGGAATCCTCTCCGGCGGCGTGCTCGCATTCACAAGAGGGCTCGGCGAATTCGGAGCGACTGCGATGATCGCCGGAAATATTGCAGGAAAAACAAGGACACTGCCACTCGCCATTTATTCTGAGGTGGCGGCCGGGGATATGGATACCGCAGGAAAATACGTGTTGATCATTGTTGCTTTTTCCCTGCTCATCGTGGCAGGAATGAATCTGCGTGGAGAGAAAAAAAGATGAGTTTACAGGTGGAGATCGAAAAAAAACTAAATGACAAAGTGCTGTCTGTTTCTTTTGATACCGAAGGAAAACAGGGAATCACCGGAATCCTCGGTGCGTCCGGCTGTGGCAAGAGCATGACGTTAAAATGCATTGCCGGCATTGAGACACCGGATCGTGGGAAAATTGTTTTGAATGGCAGGGTATTGTTTGATTCCGGCAAAAAGATCAATCTGCGCGTGCAGGACAGACATGTCGGCTATTTATTCCAGAATTATGCACTGTTTCCGAATATGACGGTGGAGAAGAACATTGCAGCCGGTTTTCAGTATCGTCCCGGTCAGAAAATGTCTGCGGAGGAGATAAAAAAACAGACGGCAGATTATATGGAACTGCTGCATGTGACAGAGTTAAAATCCTCTTATCCGGGAAAATTATCCGGCGGGCAGCAGCAGCGTGTGGCGCTGGCGAGAATCCTTGCGTCAGACCCGGAGGTTTTGATGCTGGATGAGCCTTTCTCTGCGCTGGACGCATTTTTGAAAGAAAAACTGCAGTTGGAACTGCTGGAACTTTTGTCCGGTTATGACAAAGACATTCTGATGGTGACGCACAGCCGCGATGAGATCTACCGTTTCTGTGAGCATATGCTGATCGTGGAGGATGGCAGACAGGCGGGATTTGGTATCACAAAAGAGATTTTTAAAAATCCCGGCACACCGGCGGCAGCGAAGCTGACAGGCTGCAAAAATATTGAAAAAATCGAGAGAGTGGACGACCATACGATGGTTCTGCCAAACTGGAATACAACGGTCTGCGTAAAGGGCATGATCCCGGAAAATACGACACATATCGGCATCCGCGCACATTATTTAAGACTGCCGGAGAATGGACAGCGTGAAAATCTGGTGGAGTGCCAAAACGGAAAGATCCTCGACGATCCTTTTGAACTGGTGGTTGTTTTCGAACATGATGTCTGGTGGAAAATCCCGAAAGAAAGCTGGCAGAAAGAATATCAGGAAAAAATGCCGCAGTATCTCGCTATCCCGGAGGAGAGTATTCTTTATCTGCACGGATAAAACAAAAAATGAATTATAGAAGTGTGCACACTTTTGTGATATAATACTTGATGTCTAGCTGTTTTGATTATGAGGGAATAGATATGGATGAAAAAAAATTTAGATTATGGATGGAAAAAAATAAAAGCTATAACACAGCAAGAACATATACTGCGAGGTGTATTAGGGTTGAAAATGAAATGGGAATTAATCTTGATGAGCAGTATGAAAAAGATGAAGGAAATAGTTTAATGCAGAAATTGAAATATTCAAGAAAAGAGTCACGAGAGGGAATATCCCCACAGTGTGGAATTGTATTTGATATAGATGTAGATGTTTATATTGGAATGCATTCACTAAGGGCGTCAGTGAAAAAATATTTTGAATTTTTGCAACAGAAAAAAAGGGATTGCTTGTATGCACAGAAGAGTAGTAGCAATTAATAATTGAGTAGCAGTAAAAAAGTATTTTAAATAATATGATATAGAAATGTTTTGGGAAATTTAAAAATTGTAAAAAAAGATGTAGAAATAGATAGAAGTATAAGCGTTTCTAAGTCGATAAAGTAGGTAAAATGCAGAGCTCATACTTTTTATGTAATCGAGAGTAAAGTAAAGAAAAAAATGAGCAGAAAAATCGTTGTTCTGATTTTATGGAACGAATATGATGGACTGTATAAGATAATAGATAAAAAACAGTTATATCAGCAATGAAATCATATTCTGCTAGAGTGGTTTGATATTTATATCGCACTGCTTATACAGAATTAATTAAATTGTAATTCCATTTGTATAAAGATATAGGAGTGTAGTAGTAGCATGGATCAATTAAATATTTTTACAATGAGTGGATATAATGAAACTTTTAGTGATATATGCGCAAAATTGGGATGTGAAAATGATGCACCTGCGTGGCCGGATGATTTTGGTAAAGCTATAACCAATTATCTGAAGGATAATAATATTCCAAAGATAAGAACATTAAGTTTATTTTCAGGTGCAGGTGGTTTAGATATTGGATTTCACGATGTAGGCTTTGATATTATTGAGTCAGTTGAAATTGAAGAAAAATTTTGTCAAACTTTAAAATTAAATTCGGGGAAAGGTAAACGATTTAATAATTCAAAAGTAAATTGTATAGATATTAGAGAATATACAGGAAAACATTTAGGAAATATTGACTTCATTATTGGAGGTCCACCATGTCAGACCTTTAGTGCAGCGGGAAGAAGAGCAAATGGTGTTCTTGGAACAACAGATGCAAGAGGTGTTTTAGGGAATATGTCAGATTGTTACAAGAATTATCACCAGTGGGATTCTTGTTTGAAAATGTATACGGCATCATAGGAGCCCAGGGTGGAGAAGCTTGGAAAGAAATTCTCGAAAGTTTTTCTGATGTTGGTTATAAGCTTTATTATCGTATTGTTGATGCAGCAGATTATGGGGTTCCGCAACATAGGGAGCGTCTTATTATTGTGGGACTTAAAGATGGAGAGTTTAAATTCCCTAGACCTACACATGGACCGGATTCTTTGGATGATGAGCAGTTCTATAATGCAGAAACCGCAATCACTGGTGTGACTTTATCAGAAGAAGAAAGCAAATCAGGAATTGGTGGAAGGTACGGAGCATTATTGGATGATATTCCTCCAGGACTAAACTATAGTTTTTATACAGAAGAAATGGGGCATCCGAATCCTGTGTTTGCATGGCGATCTAAATTTTCAGATTTCCTTTACAAAGCCGATCCTAATACTCCGGTCAGAACAATTAAAGCTTCTGGTGGAGCATATACGGGTCCATTTCATTGGAATAATAGGTTTTTTGCTTATCCAGAGTATAAGCGCTTGCAAACATTTCCAGATGATTATGAGATTAGTGGAACAAAGCAGATTGCTGTTAAGCAAATAGGAAATTCTGTACCTCCACAATTAGCCAGAATGATGGCTCTTGCAATAAGACAGCAGGTATTTAATACACAATTTCCTTTTACGCTTTCATTACTTGATGATAGCGAAGAATTAACCTTTAGAAAAAGAAAAAGACAATTGACAGCAATTTATCGAAAGAAGGCTCAGATGGCGATCAAATCAAACAAAGAGAATCATATTGTTCTTCCAGATTCACACAAATATTACTGTAGTATGACTGAGAATTTCAGATTTAAAGAAGTGAAGAAATCAGAGGCGGAATATGAGATTAGTGTAGTTTGGAGAGAAACGCTCGATATAGCTGTAAAGCCAATGAAAAATATATTGAATGACCCAGTAATTTCGATAGATATTGTGTCCAATGGAGTGAATTGGAATCTTGGGGTTAGTAGAGTTTGTTTAATGACTTATACTGATCAGATAAAA
>ERZ779895.3080-NODE-3080-length-13696-cov-6.172495_pt1 | contig 13696 bp, 14 predicted proteins | sample MGYA00511093_ERZ779895 | MGnify/ENA primary metagenome ERZ779895 (study PRJEB29588, sample SAMEA2142970) | human gut metagenome | biome: human gut; feature: human-associated habitat; material: faeces | place: Denmark | collected 2008/2010 ... | reverse complement strand
GGATCGGCAGCTTTATTTCGGCCGACGAAGCTTTCGACGCTATGAAAAGCGTGGGGGACCAGCTTCCCTGCGCTTTGAAGGAAACTGCCGGCGGCGGCATGGCCGTAACGCCGACAGCTCTGGCCTGGGCTAAGCAATATTTCGCCCGGGCTGATAAATAAAAAAGCAAAGGAGATTTTAGTATGCAAGTTATCGCAAGCAGCAAAGCGCCTAAAGCCTTAGGCCCTTATTCCCAAGCTATTTTAGTAGGCGGCACCTTGTACATGTCGGGACAGATTGCTATTAACCGTCTGACCGGCGAATTTGTGCAGAGCAGCATCGAAGCGGAAACCGAACAGATTATGCATAATATTGAAGCCGTGCTGGAGGAAGCGGGCTATCATCTGCAAAACGTAGTTAAGACTACGATTTTTGCTACGGATATCAAAGATTTTGAAGCCATCAACGGCGTGTACGCTAAATACTTTAAAATCGACCCGCCGGCACGCTCCTTTGTGCAGGTTGCGGCTTTGCCTAAAGGCGCGCGGGTAGAAATCGAGGCCATCGCTTACAAATGAGCTGCGCTCTGAAAATTTTTAGTTGACTTCCAGAATTGCAGAAAATTTTCGTGCTGACACTTTTATTTTAAAGGCGGCAATTTGTGTAAAAGTTTTACAGATTTTTTGCAAAAGGTATTGACGAAAAGGGCGCTATATAGTATAATACTATTCGTCGCCAAGCTATTCAGTTTGGAAACAATTTGGTGGCTGTGGTGAAGTGGTTAACACGGCGGATTGTGGCTCCGTTACGCGTGGGTTCGACTCCCACCAGTCACCCCACCTTTCAGAATGCTTTGCATTCCAAGGTTAACCATATTTTACGATTGGGGCGTAGCCAAGTCGGTAAGGCACGGGACTTTGACTCCCGCATGCGTTGGTTCGAGTCCAGCCGCCCCAGCCATGTGATTCACTAGCTCAGTTGGTAGAGCACCTGACTTTTAATCAGGGTGTCCCGGGTTCGAGTCCCGGGTGGATCACCACGAAAATTGACGCCGTAGCATAAGCTGCGGCGTTTTTAATTTACTAAATTCTGTTGCTAATGGCGCTGCTTGATACATAATGTCAGCGCAGGCAAAATTTAAAAAGGCAAATGCAAGATTTCCGGCATAATAAAAGACTCAAACCATAAGCGCTGCTGCGCCGTGGCTTGAGTCTTTTGCTTTTTGCTTACAGCTCGTTAATCATGGCGATTAGTCTGTCCACCTCTTCGTCTTTCGTGGCCCAGCTTGTGCAGATGCGCACGCTGTAGTTGCCGTCGGGAAGATAGGCGATATGGCTCAGGGCAAATTCTTCGCTGAGCTTAGCGAATTGCGCGGGCGTCATAATCACGAATTGCTGGTTGGTAGGCGAATCGGTAACGAATTTAAAGCCGCGGGCCAGCAGCGCTTCGCGAATTTTCAGTGCTTGCAGCGTGCCCTTGGCGCAGATTTTAGTGTACAAATCATCGGTGAAAATAGCACCGTACTGCACGCCTAAAAGACGGCCTTTGGCCATTATCGCGCCACATTGCTTGGCAATGGTGCGGAAGTCCGGCTTGAGGGCGTCGTTGGTGATAACAACGGCTTCGCCAAAGAGCAGGCCGCACTTAGTGCCGCCAATATAAAATACGTCGCAGTTAGCCGCAAGGTCGGCCGCCGTCATATCGTTGTCCGGAGCGCCCAGCGCATAGCCCAGGCGCGCGCCGTCCACGAACAAATACAGGCCTGCTTCCTTACATACGGCGTACAGCTCCTGCAGCTCTTGCTTGCTGTACATGCTGCCGATTTCCGTGGGCTGGGAAATGTAAACCATTTTCGGCTGCGCCCAATGCTCGCGGGACGGGTCGGTATCGTATTTAATCCATTCGGCCTTAATTTGAGCTGCGGTCAGCTTGCCGTCGTCGCTGGGCAGGGGCAGCACACGGTGACCCACATGCTCGATAGCTCCGGCCTCGTGGGTATTGATATGGCTGGGCACGGCGCCGAAAACAGCCTGGTGCGGGCGCAGCGCGGCGCAGATAACCGTCAGGTTGGTTTGGGTGCCGCCGACCAAAAAGTGTACGTCGGCGTTGGGGCAGCTAAAGGCCTTTTTAATTTTTTCTCTTGCCTCGTCGCAGTACGGGTCCAGCCCGTAGCCGTCGGTTTGTTCCATATTGGTTGCGATCAGCCGTTCTAAAACGGCGGGATGGCAGCCTTCGGTGTAGTCGCTGTTGAATCTGTACATAAATAAACCCCCTCGAAAAATCAAATTATATATTACTAATTTAGTCTGCAGCAATATCTTTTCAGTCAACTTCGCTTTTTAACGCTCATTTCGCGAGGAACAATCACGAAGCTGCGGGAAAATTTGTTAGTAGAAAACGAAGTCTTCTGCGCCCTTGCTTCTATTGTTCCAATCGCTTATGAGCTAAAAGCTTTATTCCTTCAAAGATATTACTGCAGGCATTAAGTATTGCTTTAGGTGGTGAAATGATATTGTAAGGTAATAATTATTTCGCTGCCAGCTTTAATTTTTGTGCAGCAGCTTCTTGCCGAATAATTCGTAAAGAACTGGCAGTACGGAAAAGATAACGATGCCCAGGGTTACGAGCGTAAAATTATGCTTGATAGCGGGAATATTGCCAAAGAAGTAGCCGCCGCCGACAAAAAGAAAAACCCAGGTTACGGCGCCGATTACATTATAATGGGCGAAGGTCAGATAATGCATTTTGCCTATGCCTGCCACAAAGGGTGCGAAGGTGCGCACGATGGGCACGAAGCGGGCGAGGAATATAGCTTTGTGACCGTGTTTTTCATAAAAGGCGCTGGCCTTGTCGATGTGTTCTTTTTTAATCAGGCTGTGCTTGGCGTTGATTAAATGCAGCCCCAGCTTTTCGCCGATCATATAATTGCAGGCGTCGCCTAAAATTGAAGATATTAAAAAGATAATGGTGACAATTTTTATGTCCATGCCCTCCGGCGCAGTAGCGGCCAAAGCGCCGCAGGCGAAAAGCAGGGAATCGCCGGGCAGGAAGGGGGTGACGACCAAACCCGTTTCACAAAATACAACTAAAAATAAAATTGCGTAAATCAAATGACCATAGGCCGCCATAATCTCCGGCAGATGCTTGTCGAGATGCAGCACCAGGTCGATAAAATACATTGCGTAAGCTTCCATTCCTTTTTCTCCTTTTTCACTATCGATATAAAAATATTTTAGCAGAAAAATTTCTTCTTGTCATAATATTTTCGCAGGGAGCTGTGATTTTTTCCTTAAAAATGTGATAAAATAAAAAACATAATCAGCAAAATTTTAATAAGTGATAAAGACAAGGAGTATATTTGATATGGAAGAAAAAGAAGCATTATGCTGGTGCGGAAGCGGTAAAGTTTACACCCATTGCCATCAAATGAACGACGCTAAGCTGGCGCTGCTGCAATCCCAAGGGCAGGAAGTGCCTTCGCGTGATATGATTAAAACGCCGGAACAGATTGCCGGTATCCGCGAGGCCTGCGCTATCAATACGGCGGTGCTGGACGAGGTGGCGAAATACATTAAGGCCGGTATGACTACGGAGGAAATCAACACCATCGTTTACGATTTTACTATCGCTCACGACGCGGTGCCCGCGCCCTTGGGTTTCTGCGGTTTTCCTAAATCCGTCTGCACTTCGGTCAACGATCAGGTGTGCCACGGCATTCCCAGCGAAAAGGACGTGCTGCGCAGCGGCGATATTGTCAACGTGGACGTGTCCACTATTTATAAGGGTTATTACGCCGACGCTTCCCGCATGTTTATGATTGGCAAGGTGAAAAAGCCTGCGGCCGATTTGGTGGCTATCACTAAGCAATGTTTGCTCAAGGGCATTGAAGCGGCGCAGCCATGGGCCCATCTGGGCGATATCGGCGCGGCGGTTTCCCAGCTGGCGCGCAAGCACGGCTACAGCGTCGTTACCGAATTTGGCGGTCACGGCGTGGGTATAGATTTTCATGAGGACCCATTCGTCTGCCATGTGGGCAAGCGCAACACGGGTATGGTGCTGGCTCCCGGTATGATTTTTACCATCGAGCCCATGATCAATATGGGCCGCAAGGATATTTTTGTGGACGCGGCTAACGACTGGACCGTTTATACCAATGACGGCAGCCTTTCCGCTCAATGGGAGCACACGATTTTAATTACCGAAAACGGTCCGGAAATTTTGACTTACTGATAAGACGTTTGACGTGGATAAAATTCAATTTATAGAAGAAATGGGAGCTTAATATGCACAAGCTTGTAGCGCAACTCATCGTTTACCGCAATCTGCCGCCGGATAATCTGCTGCTGCCGTTGGCGGATATCTGCGAAAAATTCAGCAGCGGCGTTTATCAGCGGGAGCAGCTGGTGGCCCGCATCTACGACCAGGTGCATAAGCTGTTGGACGTGGCGACGGTTTACGGCTTCGATAAAAATTTATGGCATAACTATCTTACCTATTTATTGGTGAGCTGCGAGAATCCCTTCGCCATTACCTGTGAAAAGGAAGGGGCTTGCGACGGCAGCGTTAATCAGTTTGCGAAAAATGATTTTGCCGTGTTCAAGCAGCTTTTCGATTATGATTTCAGCGAGCTGGAGCAGAAGCTGAATATCAACTGCTTTTCCGTAATCAGCAATTATCGGGCCGTAGTGAAAAAGGAACGCCGCTATAATAAAAATATCAGCGAAAAGGTGCAGGCCCTGAGCGCCGCCATCGAGCAGGCCGCCGACGCCGACGCAGTTTTTACGCTGGTAACGGATTTTTATAAAGCCTACGGCGTGGGCAAGCTGGGCTTAAATAAAGCCTTTCGCCTGGTGCATGAGGAGGCTGGCGTGGAGCTGGTGCCTATTTCCAATACGGAAAGCATCACCTTTGACGACCTTATTGGATACGAGCGGCAGAAGCAGCGCCTTATTGAAAATACCGAAGCCTTTGTGGCTGGGCGTCCGGCCAATAACGTGCTGCTCTTCGGCGACAGCGGCACGGGCAAGTCCAGCAGCATTAAGGCCGTCATCAATAAATATTACGACCAGGGCTTGCGGCTGATAGAAATTTATAAGCACCAGTTCCGCGATTTGTCCGCCGTTATTGCCGGTATCAAAAACCGCAATTATCGCTTTATTATTTATATGGACGATCTTTCCTTTGAGGATTTTGAAATCGAGTATAAATATCTCAAAGCTATTATCGAAGGCGGGCTGGAGGTGCGCCCCGATAACATTCTGATTTACGCTACCAGCAACCGCCGCCATTTGATTAATGAAACATGGAAGGACCGCAATGATTTGACGGAGGAGGACGGCATTTATAAATCGGATACCATGCAGGAAAAGCTGTCCCTGGTTAATCGCTTCGGCTGCACAATTTATTACGGCCAGCCGGATCAAAAGGAATATTTCAATATCGTTTGCCAGCTGGCGCGGCGGCAGGGCATTACGCTGGAAGAAGCGCAGCTGTGCGCCGAGGCTAAAAAATGGGAGCTGAACCACGGCGGCATTTCCGGACGCACAGCGCAGCAGTTTATCAATTATCTGCTGGGCGTAAGGGAGCCTGCCGAATAATGTCAGCGGGAGGCAAGCATGACTAATTTTACTAACGTGATTTTTTGGTACTGGCTGTACAACCAATTATTCTTTTTGATTGGCGCCCTGGGCTTTTTGCTGGTGCTGTTCGTAGTCGGGTTGTTGGGGCTTGGCGGTATGGATACTGCCGTCAGCTTTGTCTTGGACGTGCTGTTGCTGAGCCTGCTGTATAAATGGTTCGGACGCTTTTACTGGCGCGGCAGGCTGGTGCAGTATGCGCAGGCGGGCAAAACGCTGGCGACGGCCGCCGTGCTGCCCGTAATTGTCGGCTGCGTGGTGCTGACCGTTTGCTTTGCGTTGGTAGGCGGCAATCATAAGGAAACGATGATTGGCATGCCCTTTTTGGCCGTGGTTAATCTTAGCTTTGCCTATCTGCCCCTGGCCAACAGCGTATGGACTATGCTGGTGCTGGCGGTGGGCTTTAATTTGCTGTCGCTGGGCTGCTTCGTGCGTTATTGCCGCCAGTATGCGGCGCTGACGCTGCCCTGGCGTACTTTGGTTAAGTATTTGGCATATTGCTTTGCAATTTGCACGGGCGTTATTTATTATTTTACGCTGGCTGCTGCCGGTGCGCTTAAATGAATATAGCTGAATAGAAAAAAACTGCCGCGTCAGGCGTTGAGCCTGCATGGCAGTTCTTTTTTGTCAGCATTTGATTACCAAAGCCTGCAAAAGCAAATCCTCGGCGGCGTCTTTGGCATTGCCTATGGAATGGCTTTCGCCGCTGGGGCAGTGTACGGTGTCGCCGGGATGCAGAAGCATCGGCGTGCCGTTATCGTTGTATTCGGCCGTGCCCTGGAGTACGACGATGGTTTCGCTGTTGCCCGTGTGCTGGTGATAGCCAAGATTGCAGCCCGGCTTGAGCGTTACCTTGGCGTACATTACTACGCTATCGTTCAGCAGTTTTTCGTCCAGATAATGTTCGATGATAACGTCGCCGTCGCCGCCGAAGCGGTTGGAGCAGATATCGGTTTTACTATTTTTAATCAGCATATGCTTTGCCTCCTGTAAAGCTTTATTATATTCTATTATACTGCAAGCGGAGAGAAAAACCAAAATTTTTCGCATTAGTACTTTACAAATTTAATATACTAAAGTATAATATGCTTGTACTCACTAAGAACTGCTTGCCAGGCAAGCGAAAATTTTGCGAGAGGTGTAAAGGTGAAATGAAAAAATTATTAGCTTTAGTTATGGGCCTGATGATGATGTTAATGATGGTTGCCGGCTGCGGCAGCGACGGCCCGAAAAAAATGGTTATCGGTCTGGACGATAATTTCGCGCCCATGGGCTATCGTAACGAAAAGAATGAAATCGTCGGCATGGATATCGATTTGGCCCGCGAGGCCTGCAAACGCGCAGGTATGGAGGTTGAATTCAAGCCTATCGATTGGGGCGCTAAGGAAGCCGAGCTGAAATCCAAACGCATCGACGCTATTTGGAACTGCTTCACCGTTAATCCGGAGCGTGAAAAAGTTTACGGTCTGTCCAAGCCTTACATGGTTAACGCTCAGCTGGTAGTTGTTCCTAAGGATTCTTCCATTCAAAAAATTGCCGACCTGAAGGGTAAGGTAGTAGCCGTACAGGACGACAGCACCGGTTCTTATCTGCTGGAGCTGGCCGAGCACAAGGAATTAAAAGATTCCCTGAAGGATTACCGCAAATATCCTGACTTTGCCGCTGTTTACATGGAGCTGGATAATAAGCGCGTAGACGCCGCTATCGTTGACGCAGTATTGGCTCGCGGTTATTATGACAAGCTGAAACCCGGCCAATACAGAATTTTGGAAGAAACCATGGGCGACGAGGTTGTAGCTATCGCTTTCCGTAAGGACGATAAGGAATTCCTGCAGCGCATCGACAAGGCTATGGATGAAATGAAGAAAGACGGCACCTGCAAAAAGATTTCCGAAAAATGGATGGGCGCCGACATTACTAAATACTAATGCAGTAAAATTTGCGAGGGCCGAAGCAGTTCGGCCCTTTCTTTGTCTTTTCCTTGTAAATACTTTAGTAAAGTGCTACAATAAAGCATGACTGACATTACTGCGGTTGAAAATTTATTTGATGGAGAAAATTATGGATTACGTTTTAAGAATCATCCCCCAGATGATGGAGGGCTGTATAGTTTCCTTTCAGGTCTTTCTGATTACCATTGTGTTAAGCATTCCGCTGGGTATCTTGTTGAGCCTGGGCCGTGTGTCCGGGATTAAGCCCTTGCAGAAGCTGATAGGGTTTTATGTGTGGGTGCTGCGCGGCTCGCCGCTGATGCTGCAAATCTTTTTCGTTTACTTCGTGCTGCCGTCCGTAGGCGTGCGCCTGCCCGACTTTGAATCGGCCATCGTAGCCTTTGTGCTGAATTATGCCGCTTACTTCTGCGAAATTTTCCGCGCAGGTATTCAGGCGATTCCTCAGGGGCAATACGAAGCCGCTCATACTCTGGGCATGAATTATGTTCAGACCATGCGCCGCATTATCCTGCCCCAGGTAATCCGCATTATTCTACCGCCTATCAGCAACGAAACTATTACGCTGGTTAAGGATACGTCTTTGGTTTACGTTTTGGCGATGAACGATTTGATGCGCACGGCGCGCAATCTGGTGCAGCGCGATTTCAGCATTACTCCTTTTATCGTAGCGGCAGTTTTCTATCTGGCGGCTACGCTGGTGCTGACCGTGCTGTTTGAGCGTCTGGAAAAACACTTCTCCAGATACGACCAATAGGAGGAGCAATAGATGAATAAAATCAAAGCGCAAAATATCTGGAAAAAGTTTAATAAGCTGGAGGTTCTCAAGGGCATCGACCTGGAGGTCAACGAGGGCGAGGTAGTAGCCGTTATCGGTCCGTCCGGCGGCGGCAAAAGCACGCTGCTGCGCTGTCTGAACAAGCTGGAAACCGTCGACTGCGGCAGTATCGCCATCGACGGCGAGGTTCTGTGCCGTGAAACCGGTTCTGGTGCGGAATATGTAAGCAAGAACGATGTGCGCCGCGTGGCCTGCAAAATGGGCATGGTGTTCCAGCAGTTTAATTTGTTTCCCCATATGACGGTGCTGCAGAATCTTATCGAAGCGCCGGTAAACGTGCAGAAGCGCGATAAAGCGCAGGTCATTAAGGAAGCGGAGGCGCTTTTGGCTAAGGTTGGCCTGTCCGATAAGCGGGACGAGTATCCCCGCAAGCTGAGCGGCGGCCAGCAGCAGCGCGTAGCTATCGCCCGCGCTTTGGCGATGAAGCCGTCCATTATGCTTTTCGACGAGCCTACTTCTTCGCTGGACCCGGAGCTGACGGGCGAGGTTTTGAAAACCATGCGCGAGCTGGCCGAAGAAAAAATGACCATGGTGGTAGTGACTCACGAAATGGGTTTTGCCCGCGAAGTGGCTACTAAGGTTGTCTTTATGGCCGACGGGCATGTGCAGGCGCAGGGTACGCCGTCGGAAATTTTTGATAATCCGCAGAACGAGCGCTTGAAGGCTTTCCTAAACGTAATTCTCAAATGAATATTTCGCAGCCGTTGGGTTTGCCGCCCGGCGGCTGCTTTTTTCACAAACATGTTACTAGCTGGACTAACTTTGGTCATATCCATTTGCTACAATAGTAATCGGAGAAAGGAAGAACCCCTTGAGCGAAGCAAGCGCTTCTTTCTAACGACTCCACTAAACATATCTTTTCATCATACACCTCTCCTTAAATTACGCCGTACAGCACGCTAACGTACGGCGTAATTTTTTTGAAAAATTTTACGCAGATTTGATTTTCTAGTATAATAGAAGCACCAATAATATGAGAGGTGCAATTAACTTATGCTTGTTTATTTTTTAGGCTTTTTAGGCGGCATCGCCTTGTTTATGTACGGCATGCAGCTGATGGGCGACGGTTTGCAGAAGGCGGCCGGCGCTAAGCTGCAAAAAATATTGGAGGCCATGACCGGCGTGCTGGCTATGGGCGTGCTGCTGGGCGCGGTCGTTACCGCCGTGCTGCAGGCCAGCGGCGCGACGACGGTTATGACTGTGGGCCTGGTGAACGCCGGGCTGCTGACCCTCAAGCAGGGCTTCGGCATTATCATGGGCGCCAATATCGGCACGACCATGACGGCGCAGCTTATTGCCTTTAAGCTGTCTGATTATATCACCGTGCTGATTTTCGTCGGCTTTTTGACGCAGCTTTTGGCCAGGCGCCGCCGCGGCAAATATTTGGGACAGGTAGTGCTGGGCTTTGGTATTTTGATGTTGGGTATGGATATGATGGGCAAGGCTGTGATGCCCTTGCGGGATTATCCCGGCTTCGTCGATTTTATCAGTCATTTTTCCAGTAATCCTCTGCTGGGCATCTGCGTCGGCACGGTTATGACGGTGCTGATTCAGTCCAGCAGCGCGACGATAGGTATCCTTATCGCGATGGCTGGGCAGGGGCTGATTCCTTTGGAGGGCGCTATTCCCGTGCTGCTGGGCGATAATATCGGCACCTGCGTAACGGCGGTGCTGGCGTCGCTGCGGGCCAATATTACGGCTAAGCGGGTGGCTGTGGCTCATGTAATGTTCAATGTAATCGGCAGCATTATCTTCGTAACCTTTATGCATTGGTTCGTGCAGATAGTTATGTATGTGTCGCCGCCTCAGGACATTGCCCGGCAGATCGCCAACGCTCATTCGGCTTTTAACGTTATCAATACGCTGCTGTTTATGCCCTTCGTTAATCCTTTTATTAAGCTGGTGGAACGCCTTGTGCCCGGTAAGGACGACAGTATTTCCCTGCGTCCGGTTTATCTGGATAAAGCTATGCTGAGCACGCCCTCCATCGCCATGAGCCTGGCGGTGAAAGAGGTAGTGCGAATGGGCAATCTGGCGCGTAAGGATGTGCGCCTGGGCATGGAAGCCATTCAGACTTACGATGCGGAAAAAATAAAATATGTGCTGGAACACGAGCCGGTAGTGGACGCGCTGGAGCGGGATATTACCGATTACCTGACGGAGATGAGCTCTACGGAAATGAGCGAGGCTGTGTCCGCGCGTCATACCGGCCTGCTGCACGCTTGCAACGATATCGAGCGTATCGGCGACCATGGCGAAACGCTGGCGAAAAAGGCGCGGATGATTTTTGAGGACGAGGTGCATTTTTCCGAGGAAGCGCGGCAGGAGCTGCTGCAGCTGAGCGAAATGGTGCTGCGGGCTAGCGGCAGGGCGTTGGAGGCTTTGGAGAAAAACGATAAGGACATCGCTGCCGACGCTATCCGTTTGTGCCGCGAGGTAAAGCATTATCAAAAGGAAATCCGCAAGAACCATATTGTGCGTTTGAACGAGCACCGCTGCGACCCCGTGGCCGGTTTCGTGATGCTGGAGCTGCTGATAAATATGAAGCGCGTGTCCGACCATTCCAAGAACATCGGCCAGCTGGTGCAGGGCACATTTTAGCAGTAAAGAAATAAAATCTTTAAGCTCTGGCTGCATTGCCGTTAGCGCATGGCAGTCAGAGCTTTTTATAAGAGTGAGTCTAAAAATTCTAAAAGCCAATTATTTTTTTGCAACGTTTTGTTAAGAGAATTTTTTCTTGTCCGCAGACTGTAAGTCTGTTATAATAATTTAAAGTGAATCTTTGAAAATAAAAAAAGCAGTAAACGGCAGCTTTTTCAAGAGCGCCGCGATTATTTCGCAAGCATTATTAAGTTTAAGCGAAATTTAGCAGTACCGAGCTGACTACAAATTTTAACGTAGTCAGTGGTACTGCTTTTTTATTTTGGCAGAGGAGGTTGGAAGTGTGAGTGCAAACAGTGAACCAAATTACGTAAACGCTTTTACGCAAAATATGTTATAATTAAGGAGGGAAACCATGACTCAAAGTAAATTTGAAAATCTGCCCATAAGCAACGACTTCATGTTTAAAAAGGTAATGCAGAACAAATATCTCTGCCAAAAATTAGTCGGCGCAATTATGCAGCAGGAGATTGCCGATATTATTTATACGGAAACTGAAAAAACTATCGAGCCTTATTACGACAGCAAGGGCGTGCGCCTATGATTTTAGTATTCATTTGCGCTTTCGATTTATTCGGTGAAGGACGTTATCTCTATACCTTTAAAAGCCGATGCTTGGAAAATTTAGAGCTGGAACTAAAAAACGACGTTTCCGTATTGCTGCTCAATGCACAGGGAATGCGAGGCGAGGTAAGCCAAACAGTTAAGAATTTTTTGCGTTATGTTAATGACCATATTCCTACAGATGCTTTCACACAGGAAGTGGAGGCAGAGGTAGTGAGGTTGCGGCAGGACAAGGAAGTGAGGCGAGAATTTATGGTATTGGAAACCAGATTAAAGGACGAGCGCATGGCTGGGCGTGCGGAAAGAGATCGTGAAAACGCTTTGGAGATGCTCAAGGATAAGGAGCCTTTAGCTAAAATTATGAAATATTCACGCATGAGTAAGGAAGAAATTTTCGCTTTAGCTAAAGACAACGGACTGGAACTGGCGGAATAAAACTTTTCTTGCAATTTGCTGCGGCCTTTGCTATACTAAGCGTAGAAGACTGTATTCTGTTACAGCCAGAATGCAGTCTTTCTTTTACCGATAAATTCAAATTCAAATTTTAATTATAATGCGAGGTGATGAACATGACTCTTACTCGCGGTCATAAACAGGCGCTGGCTGCAGCGCTGCTGGCGGCTGTATTAGCAGGCGGATTTTTTTACTATCGCGCCAATCAGGACGACGGTAAGCTGACGCTGTACGGCAATGTGGACGTGCGGCAGGTATCGTTGGCTTTTAACGCCAGCGAGCGCATTGACAGTATGCTGGCAGAGGAGGGCGACGCTGTGAAAAAAGGCCAGCTTTTGGCGACGCTGCGCACGGACACGCTTAAACTGAATATTGCTCAGAGCAAGGCGCAGATTCAAACGCAGGAGGCGGTAGTGGAGCGCCTGCATAACGGTTCGCGTCCGGAAGAAATTGTGCAGGCCGAAGCGCGGCAGCGCGAGGCGACGGCCGACCATGAGTATGCTTTGCTGTATAAAAAGCGCATGCAGAATTTATACGAGCAGTCCGCAGTCAGCAAGCAGCAGCTGGACGACGCCAACGCCCGTTATAAGGCGGCGGCCGGAGTCTGGGACGACGCGCGCGGCGCAGCGTTTGGCAGAAATAGGACCGCGCGTTGAAGATATCCGGCAGGCAGAGGGGCAGCTGGCGTCCTTGGAGGCTAATTTAAAAATTCAGGAATATAATTTGGAGCAGTCGCAGCTTATTTCGCCATTGGACGGCGTGATTCGCTCCCGTTTGCAGGAGCCCGGCAATATGGTGACGCCGCAGAATCCTGTGTATCTGATTACGGTTGACGAGAAGAAATGGGTGCGCGCTTACGTTTCCGAAACGCAATTAGGAAAGGTAAAGCCCGGGCAGCAGGCGCAGGTAATTATCGACAGCTATCCCGACAAGCCTTTGCGCGGCAGCATAGGTTATATTTCGGATACGGCGGAATTTACGCCTAAGAACGTGCAGACGCCGGAGCTGCGCAGCGACCTCTTGTACGAAGTGCGCGTTTACGTGGACGATACGGACAACGTGCTGCGCCTGGGGATGCCCGCTACAGTAACGGTTGAGTAGAAGGTGCGTTGTTATGGAAAAAGATTTTGCCGTTGTTGCGGAAGGACTGACGCGAATCTTTAACGACGCGGCGGCGCATAAAAAAATATACGCTTTGCGTGAAGCGTCGCTGAAAATACCGCAGGGACGCATGACTGCGTTAATCGGGCCGGACGGCGCAGGCAAGACGACGTTTTTGCGTATGTGCTGCGGCTTGCTGCGTCCCGACGCAGGCTCGCTGGAGGTTTTGGGACGGGACGTCGTGCGCTGCGCGCAGGAAATCCAGTCGCGTATCAGCTATATGCCGCAAAAGTTTGGCCTGTACGAAGATTTAAGCGTGCAGGAAAACATGAACCTGTACGCCGATTTGCACGGCATCGCCGCGGAAGCACGGCAGCAGCGCTTCGCACGGCTTTTGCAGATGACGGGCCTTGCTCCCTTTACCGACAGGCTGGCGGGAAAGCTGTCCGGCGGCATGAAGCAGAAGCTGGGATTGGCCTGTACGTTGGTGCGTTCGCCGGAGCTGCTGCTTTTGG
>ERZ779895.3068-NODE-3068-length-13734-cov-3.382338_pt1 | contig 13734 bp, 9 predicted proteins | sample MGYA00511093_ERZ779895 | MGnify/ENA primary metagenome ERZ779895 (study PRJEB29588, sample SAMEA2142970) | human gut metagenome | biome: human gut; feature: human-associated habitat; material: faeces | place: Denmark | collected 2008/2010 ... | reverse complement strand
TAATTTATCCAATGTGTCAATCTTTGTTTCACTCCACACTACTTCTATTCTTGTTTGAAACATAAATTCCAACAAATTAATATAAAAAACTGATAATGTCTTTTGATAAATATCTTGTATCTCAAGAATTTCAATTAATTCTTGCAGTTTTTTATGCCACAAGAATATTGCATCATCCTCACTATAGAAATTATTATTAATATAATCAGAAAACGAAAATAAAGATATTTTCAAATTCCTTTTTAAGCATTTGTCAAATGGTGTATGCTCTAATCTTGAAATAATATCATTTAAATAAATACAATCTATAAATTGCTGAACTATCTGATCAGACTTTCCATTCATAAGCAAATTTGAAAAACTTAATACCTGACCATTGAAACCGCTACTTCTTATATATTCTTGTCCCCAAAAATCACCTTTCATAGTATGCCATGTTGACAAATTCATATAGAAATCACTTACATTTTCATGTATAGAAATTGTATTTACATTTTGCCCTAAATAAGTATTAGTTATTAAAAACCGACTTATATTCGCAAATTCACTATTTTCTTTAAGAATTGAAGATAACTCCTTTGAATTTTTATATAAATAATGTTCTTTATTCTTCAATTCTTTACTCATAACAAGACCTTCAATGTTATGAAATATTTTAATATCTCCATTGTCAATATAAATAGCTATTCTTTTTGCATCTTCATATCTATTAAAATTAAATATTTCTCTGCCTACTATATTTTCTTTCACACCACCATAAGAAATCATCAACTGATTTAATAAAGTAGTTTTTCCTGAACCATTTTCACCTACAATAGCTGTCACATTACTAATGCAATCTGAATCATCAAAAAAACCAGAATGCTTCACTTCTGTTTTCTTTTTTTGAAACAGTATATATTTTTCTTCTTCATAAGTAACCTCAAAATAATACTGCGAATTTAAATTAATACCCTGTTTATCAATAAATCCTGATTTAGAATGATTAATATATAAAAAAATCAACTCCATATTAATGCACCTCTTAACTTTTATTTTTCTAAATTTGCATTATTTAAATAACATAATATTGCCTTTTATATACTCTTAATAATTTTACGACTCCATGCTCATCTGATAAACATTAACTAAATTCTTTAATTTTTGATACATTTCTTTTGTAATATATTCATCTAATTTTAACATTTTTTCAGTATCACGCAATTCATCCAATGTTATCTTATTAACACACTTTCTAATACTAATTCTATTCAACACTTTTTTTGTATATGGTCTTTTTGCATCCTTAAAAGAAATGCTAACTAAATAATTTTGTACTCTCGGACTGTTCAATAATAACATACAAACATATGCAATTTCCTTATCGTCAAATGCTAAAAAATAACATGTATCATCTCCCATAACAGGATGTTCAATGTCATTCTCATTATAGACCATGCAAAATAATGCTTTTTTATAGAACCCAGATACCCCCACCTTATACCTTGCATATGAATAATCACCTACACCAAACATACTAAATAATGGAGCTCCTTTATATATTGAACTTTTCCTTCTTTCAAACGCCTCTTTATTATCATTTAAATATTTCCATGTTTTTTCTGCTTGTTTTTCCATATATCTGGTTTCTTGTCGTGCTTTTCTCTGTGTAACAATTACATATTTTTTATAATTATTTTTTATAATTGGTTCTTTAAAAAAACTACTTTTCATCAAAGGAAATACAAACGTGTCTTCTATATTAATTATTTCTTTCTTTCCATTTGTATATGTTCCATCTTCATTTTTTCTTAACTCCATAATCTTACTGCAATCATGTTTCACTCCCTGCCGCCATATAAATTCACATTCTCCATCAAAATCCTCAACCTGATTCAAAACAGACGATAATACTCCATTTTTACATTCAATAATATCTTTCACTTTATCTATATTATCAATATCAAATACTTCACACTGTCTATAATTTTTTAAATAAGATGACAATTTTAAAACTAAGGCACAAGCAGACGCACTTATGCCAAAAATTTTATTTGCATCAAATTCAACAATTTTAATATATTCAACTCCTATATCATTTTTATTCAACTCACGAAATATGTTTCTCGCCACAGATGTTTTACATAACATAGAAATCATATTATTTGTGCCCTTAAATTCATCAATTAATTTTAAAATTATATACTCGCATATATCAAAATTAGATGCCCCTGTCATCGCATCTAACCCCTTTAATCTCTTAAAATTTATTTTTACAGGAAGATTATATTTTAAATTTGAGTTTGTAGCCCATGGAGGATTTCCTATAATTAATGTATTATCATCTGTAATATTTTGAAATTGTCTTGTATCAAATGTAAAAAAGTTATCGTTGTAAATATCTAATCTATCATCAAAATCATTGTTTTTTTTACATATATCTATATATTCAAAATTTATTTCAATTCCCTTAACACTATCTACATTATCAAATACAACTAAACTGGATTTTATAAAGTTACCAATACCACATGTAGGTTCAATAATAACACTCGGATTTTCGCCAAGTTTATTTTTAATATAATCGCAAATTTTTGTCGCAAACTCTATCGGAGTTTGATAATCACCAAATTCCTTTTTTAAACTATTTCCAGTCAAAATTCACTACTCCTTTTACTGTATTCTCCAAACTAATTACACGTTTATATTGTAATCTCCACTGAAGAGCATTACTAATAGTTAAATAACCCTGCTTTGGCACATTTTTTATAATTTCCATTGCTAAATTCTGATATATTATCTCATCTCCCGGAACATTTTTATCACTTAAAAAGGCACTTATATCCTCTTCATTAGCACCATCCTTACACATTTCTATTAAACGTTTCGTTATTGTATAATCAGCAGTTCTATCTGCTTCAATAAATGTACAATTTACAAAGTTCAATCTGCAACAGTCAAAAGTATCAATCTTCTCGTAAACAAATACAATAAGATTATAACCCAGTCCATATATTTTTTGCCGTGCAGATTTAAACGGACAACTTGATTGTGGTTGTGTTATACTCGTAACTTTAATATCAGTATTAATATACGGATCTGGAATATCTATGCCCTTTGCACTATTTCCCGATTGTATGAAATATTTCTCACTCAAATAATTTTGAAAACAATGTTCAACATATGTCCCTACCGCCTTGCCATCTGTCACCCCTATAAGCTCTTTATGATTTTTACTTGTCATTTTCTCACAAAACTTTTTTGCTTCATGTGTTAAATCCTTTATCGTAATTTGTGGTTTCATTTAAAACTCCCTCCTTTTTACTTATATATCACTTTGTTGCCAAAACTATAAATCCTCTAACCATTCTTTGTTATTATAGCAAACTTGTACCCAAAAAAATAGCCTTATTTATTTTTCATTTTCACCCCCTCATCTCCACCACTTCGTCCGCAACTCCCATTGTTGATTTTCTATGCGACACAAGCACTACCGTCTTATTTTTATCTTTTCCTTCTTCTTTTACCGCTTTTAATATCACTCCCTCATTAAGCGAATCAAGATTGCTCGTCGGCTCATCCATCAAAAGCAATGGTGCATCGTGAAGAAATGCCCTCGCAATTCCTATCCTCTGTTTTTCTCCGCCCGACAGGGTATCTCCAAGTTCACCGACCTGCGTATCATATCCGTCGGGCAGGCTCATTATAAAATCGTGAAGTGATGCTTTTTTTGCCGCAGCAATGATTTCTTCCGTTGTCGCTCCAATTTTTGCAATGCCTATGTTTGCGGCTATTGTATCATGGAATATATCTGTTTCCTGTGTTACAAAACTCTCAAAATCCCTGAGTTTTTTTGTTGAAATCTCTTTTACATTCTTTCCTGAAATCTCAACTTCTCCACTGTCTGTATCCCAAAAACGCATCAGAAGTTTAAGTATTGTCGATTTGCCGCAGCCGCTCACTCCGTGAAGCCCTGTTATTTTCCCTTTTTTTATCTCCATACTAAAATTTTTGAGAATATTTTCATTTTCATATGCAAATGTTACATTCTTTAAAGCTGCTATCTGCTTGTTTTTTCTGTCAGCAGAATTTTCTGCTCTATTTTTGTCTAAAATTGTTTCTGTAGCTTCTGCCGTAACATTTTTTTCATCTGACATAAATTTAGTATCTGCCACTTGTTCACCGGTAAATTTTGTGCTTTTATCACCATACACTGCTTTACCTTCTGACGCTTCGTCTTCCCATACTTCCTCTACCACAGGATTTTCTTCAATGACTGACAGCACCCTCTCACCGCTTGCAAGTGTCTGATTTAGATTGTTTGACAGACTTGCAAGTGCGACAACGGGACCAAATGACCCCATCATTGCCACTGTGCAGGTGACTACTGCGCCAAAGCCAATCTCACCCTGCCGGCACATTTCTCCCATGAGAAAAAGCATCCCAAATGATGCAAGAAGTATGACAAAGTTTGTGACTGCACGCTGTGTTCCCTCTAAACGGCTTAATTTTCTTTGCATTTTTCCGAGTTTTTCAGAGCGTTCCTGCATCTCATGTCTTTTCTCTTTTCCCATATCGTACTGTATGGTTTCTGAAAGTCCTCTGAGTGCACTAAGTACAAAGCTGTTTAATTCGCCGAACGAGGTTCTAAATTCCATTCCCGTCTGACCGCCACGCTTTCCGTTCCAGAGCGGAATAAAAATTCCTACTATTATATATGCTGCTGCCGCATAAACCGCCGCAACAGGGCTGTATCTTCCCATAAATATCACCATTACAGCCGATGTAAGCAATGCTATCATTATCGGAGATATTGTATGTGCATAAAACACCTCCAGCAGCTCTATATCCGTAGTTATAACTGATATAAGATTTCCCTTGTCTCTGCTCTCAAGTTTTGCAGGACATAATCTCCTGAGTGCCGCAAATACTTTATGCCTTATTATCGCAAGCAGTTTAAATGCAATAAAATGATTGCAATACTGCTCCGCATAATGAAGCACACCTCTCATGACTGCCGCCATTCCCATAATGATAAATAGTGTTATTATGCTCATGTCTGAAAATACCGTTACAGGCTCTCCAAGTCCTTTTAAAAGCACCTGACTTGCAAGTATCGTGAGAAAGATTGCACACAGATACCCCATAACACCAAGCAATATCGCAAGCAGCATTATATGAAGAAGCGGTGCAACAAGACCGATAAGCTGCCCCATTATTTTAATGGCGCTTCTTCTTTTTTTAACTGATTTCTCTACAGACATCGGCATCCTCCTTTCCGAATTCCTCCAATTTTCTCTGGCTCTCAAAAAGCCTGAAATATTCTCCACTTTTTTTCATCAACTGCTCATGCGTACCACTTTCCGCTATCTCTCCGTCTTTAAGCATATAAATATTATCTGATGATATTACATTGAACAGACGGTGTGATATTAAAAGCACCGTTTTTGTTTTTGCAAGTTCGTGTATCGCATCCATTATCATGCCCTCACTCTCGGCATCAATATTTGAGGCAGCCTCATCAAATATATACATCTCGCTATCATGCAAAATCGCTCTTGCAATACAAAGCCTCTGACACTGACCGCCTGAAAGATTATCGCCCTTTTCAGCAATCTCCATATCAAGTCCGCCGTTCTCGCTCACAAAATCCCAGAGATTTACTTTTATCAAAACCGCTTTAAGTTTCTCATCGTCTGCACCTAAATCAGCCATGATAAGATTTTCCCTCACCGTCCCCTTAAAAAGATAACTGTTATGTCTCACAACTGTCACATGACGCATCAGTTCACTCTCCGCTATATCTCCTATCGGAACACCGCTGAGCATGAGTCTGCCGTTAAATTTTTTATTCTTTCCTGAAATAAGTCCCGCTATCGTGCTTTTTCCGCAGCCCGACTCACCGACGAGCGATACGAATGAACCCGGTGAAATATCAAGCGATACATCATTTAAAATCTTTCGGTCACTGTTGTATGAAAAATTTACATCCTCAAAACGCACTGACAGATTTTTAAGCTGTTCTTTAGTAAATATGACTTTTCCTGTCTTATCTTCCTCTAAATCAAGAAGTCCGAAAATCTTGTCACTCGCCGCCATTCCGTTCATTGCGATATGAAAAAATGAACCGAGAAGTCTCAGCGGTATAAAAAATTCACTTGCTAAAAGTACAATGCAAAGCGTCTGTTCAAGTGCTATATTTCCTTTTAAAAACTCACTTAAAGCCACTATCATTCCGACTACCGCCCCGCCGTACGCAACGATATCCATCACGCTTGTTGAATTAAGCTGCATTGTCAGAACTTTCATCGTAATCTTCCTGAACTCTGCTGCCTCCTCGTCCATCTGCTCAGCTTTCATGCCGTCAGCCTGGTAAATCTTAAGCGTTGTAAGTCCCTGAAGATTTTCAAGAAACGAGTCGCCAAGTTCCGTGTATATTCCCCAATAATTATTTAAAAGTTTTTTTGCAATTTTTTGAACTGCCACAATCGAAGCAGGGATTAAAGGCACACAGAGGAGAAGAACAACACCCGCCTTCATGCTCGCCTTTGCCGCAAGCACGATAAAAAGCGTAACAGGTGCAATAATACTGTAAAAAAGCTGTGGAAGATATTTGCCAAAATAAATTTCAAGCTGTTCGACACCCTCCGTTGAAAGCTGCACCACCTCGGAAGTCGCAATTTTTTCATTGTAGGACACACCGAGTTTTAACAATTTTTCATAAATTTTATCCCTCAAAATACATTTCACATCAACACTCGCTTTATATGACGCTCCCGCCGCCATCTTGTCACATAAAAAACGCACAACAAGAACCGCCGCAAACACGCAGGCACACTTAACAATATCACCCGACGCTGCCTTTTTTGCATACAGTTTTCCAAACAGTCCCGCTATCGTAAACACCGAAACCACCTGTGCAATAAGTGCCATCCACTGCCACATCACATTGTAGACTATATATTTTTTTGCATGGGATAATAACCTCACAAGTCTTGTTTTTATCATCTCATTCCCCGTCCCTTCATATTGATTATTACTGTTCATGCACAGCAATATTTTGATATGTTATCTATTTTTCCATCAATTCCTGCGGAATTTCTTCTGTTTCTTTTTCAGTTTTAATATAAAAAATAAAATAAATCACATGACAGAGCCATACAACGGCAAGACATATTCTTCCGACAGGCACCCTGCTCATCATTATAAAACCAAATGCCATAACAATAGTAACACTTCCCATAATGGTACACTTGCTTTTTACCGTCATTGACCTTTTCTGAACAAAACTTTCAAGATGCTTTTTGTAAAGTCCGGTTGATGTAAACCAGGAATGAAGCCTTTCTGAGCTTTTTGCAAAACAGAATACCGTTGCCATATAAAACGGTACTGTAGGCAGTATAGGAAGTACGATTCCTATCGTGCCAAGTGCAAGGCTCAAAAATCCCAAAAGCACCCACAAAAATTTAAGCGGATTTGTTTTATTATTCATATAGATCTCCATTTCGTATCATCCTGCCGTAAGCACATATTTGTGTCCGTCAATCTCAGTCACACCAAGTTTCACACCGTAGAGCCGCTCAAGCAGTTCACTTGTGATAATCTCCTCCGGATTTCCCTGTGCAAGCACATTTCCGTCCTTAAGACCTATTATCGAATCGGAAAAGCGGATTGCCTGATTTATCTCGTGCAGTACCATAACTATCGTAATCCCAAACTCCCTGTTAAGTTTTTTAACAAGTTCGAGTATTTCAAGCTGGTATCTTATATCGAGATAAGTCGTCGGTTCATCGAGAAACAGAAGTTTTGTATTCTGTGCAAGTGCCATTGCTATCCACACTCGCTGCCTTTGTCCTCCCGACAATTTCCCAATTTCTCTCTCTTTAAACTCCAAAAGATTTGTGACCTCAAGAGCCATGTTTATAAGTTTCTCGTCATCACCATCCGCACCGCTAAACATCTTGTGATATGGTGTCCTTCCCATAGAAACAAGTCTTTCAACAGTCATGTCATCGGCAGCCGTATTGTACTGGTGAACGATGGAAACACGCTTAGCAAACTCTCCAAGTGACATACCGCCGATATTTTTTCTCTGTAAAAAAATCCTGCCACGGTCAGGTACGAGATTTTTAGTCATCAATGAGAAAAGAGTAGACTTGCCACATCCGTTCGCACCCAGAATAGTTGTAATCCTGCCCTTAGGAATTTTAAGCGAAATATTATTTAAAATTCTGTTCTTTCCATAAGAAAACGAAAGCTCCTTAACTTTCATCATATAATCGCACTTCTTATCGTCACTCATCTAATCACCTCTTCCCCCTGAGCAATAAAATGAAGAACGGTCCACCTATAACACTCATAACAACCGCCGCACTGACCTCATACGGGCGGCATATCGTTCTCCCTATAGTATCGGCAAGCAAAAATGTAAATGCTCCTGCGAACACCGAAAACGGTACAAGTTTTTTGTGGTCGCTGCCGACGAGTATTCTACCTATATGTGGCACGATAAGTCCAAGAAAACTTATCGCCCCGACAACCGCTGTCGAGATGCTTGCAAGCATTACCGCTATAACTGAGATTATTATACGAGTGCGGTTTACATTTACACCAAGACTTCTCGCCGTTTTGTCCTCAAGTGCAAGCAGGTTGCATCTTCCTATAAACAGCACCGAGAGCACAAGTCCCACGACAACATACGGAAACAATGTCGCTGCATCGTCCCATGTTTTCTGGGTGATATTTCCCTCGACAATAGATGCCACACCTGTTCTGTCACCTCCTGACATGGAGTTTACGACACTTGACATTCCCGTGAAGAATGCTTCTACGGCAACACCCGTAAGTATAATACGCAACGGACTTAAACCGCCTTTCCACGAAAGAGCATAAACGATAACAAATGCCGCTATACCGCCAAAGCAGGCGGCAACGGGTGTAAAGAAATAAAGCGTCGGTGCAAATGCTGTTATACATACTGCCGCAAATCCTGCACCGCTTGATATACCTATAATCCCCGGATCAGCAAGCGGATTTTTAAGCACCGCCTGAAACAGTACACCCGAAACCGCTATTGCCGCCCCCGCAAGCATTGATATTATTATTCTCGGAAAACGAAGGTCATAGATAGTTGCTACATCAGGATTGTATTTTATAAAAAGACCGTCAAACAACTTTTTAAATGGAACCTTTAGACTTCCTATATTTACCGATATGAAAAATAATATTACAAGTAAAATGATAATCATAACAAATGATACGATTGTTCTTATACGCTTATTTCTCAGATTTTTATGGTCTTTTGAAAGTATGTCATTTTCTTTTAAATCCATTTTAACCCTCATTTCTCCATATATTTTTATGCTTAGTGTGCTATCTAATTAATGTCCTGCACACCAGTAGCGGGTGATGCTTATCTGCGTTCAAAGTACTGTTTTAATTCAGCAAGTGCCTCTTTGTACTTAAAGGCCGCACTCATTCCAAATTTATCGTACGAAAGGTCATAGACTCTGCCCTCTTTTACGGCATTAAAATGTTTCCATATATCGTTTTTCTTAAAGTCATCATTAAACATTTTTATAACCTGTTTTGGCATCGCATGAGCCGCACGGAGTATAATATCAGGTTCTTTCTTTTTCATATCCTCCGTGTTTACCGTAAGAAATTCCTGTTTTGTGTCACTGTAGACATTTTCACCGCCTGCAAGCTCTACAAGATTTCCCACATACGAATTTGGAGTTGCTATTATGTAACTTCCCGGAAGTCCCATAAGAATAAGAACTTTTGGATGACTTTTAGTCTTATTCTCACTTTTATATTTCTTATAAAAAGCCACAAACTCATTTATAAGGCTGTCAGCCTCTTTTTCCCTGTCAAAAATAATTCCCAATTCCTGTATTGAGCGGTACATTCCCTGCACGCTTTTCAGATTTAAAAATGCCCACTCCGTATCAATGGCTTCATATTTAGGTTTAAGGTCACTTTTCAATGATGACGGAGACAATATCCAGTCAGGCTGAACCGAAGATACGATTTCCATATCGGGGCTCATAGCCGTACCGATTTTTTTGACATTTTTATATCTTGACGGAATTGTCGAGACTGTTGACGAACAGACACCTGCAAGGTCAATATTAAGTTTGTCACAAATATCTGCCGTAGCAGGCGAAGTTGCGATTATGCGTGGATTTCTCCCAAGTTTCTTAACCTTTTCTTTCGCCGACTCAACTGCCGCTTTCTCAGACTTATCTGTAATCTTAAGCATTGAATTTATATCAATATCTTCCGATGAATTTTTGTCTGCTGTTACTTCTTCTCCATCTGTCGATGAGTTGTCACTCTCTGTTATATCTTTTCCGTCTGTCGATGAATTGTCATTCGTTGTTATGTCTTTCCCATCTGTCGATGAATTGTCTTTTGCTGTTGTGTTTTCTCCATCTGTCGATGAATTTCCGTCTGCAACAGTTCCTTTTACAGATGCCTGCTCTTTGTCCGGATGCTGGTTTACACAACCGCCGAGCAGAAAAGAGACGGAAAAACCTAATATGACACCAAGTTTTAGCAATTTATTATGCCTGTTTGTGAAAAATCCATTTTTTATAAGTTTATTTTTCTTATACTTATTTGCGATAAACCCATTTTTTTTAACCTCATTCTTCTTCATCATCTTCCATCTCCTCTCCCCATCTTCGCCAGTTACGCCTGAAATAATAAACGACGCCTGCACCTGCCGCCATGAGAACAAGTCCCGATAATGTTATTGAAATCATGAGCACTATCACCCATTTAGTCATTGTCATATTCTCTGACTTTCCGTTATTTCTGCCTGCGGTCTGTGTGCCATTTCCATCTGATGCCGTTTCCGACACTCCGTTGCCCTGTGAACCTGACGCATCAGAGCCGTTTTCTTTGCTCTCTGTTGAAAGGCTCAATCCCTGTGCATCAGAAAGTCCTGACTCCGAAAGTTCAGAGTTTACATCTGGTGATGTATTACCGCTCAATGATGTACTGTCATTTTCTAAACCGGACGCATCCCCCGATAAATCACTATCAGAAGTTTTCGTGTTATCCGTCCTTGTATCTGACGATGCGTTTGCGTACACATGGGTTACAGCCATTCCCGATACATTTCCTGACTTGAAATTTTTAGCATATGCGTAAAATACAACATTTCTTCCCATTGGCCGGACATACATTGAAACCTTTATGATGCTGTTCTTATCAGAGAGAGAAATACAATAATCCGCCGTTTTTCCGTTACTGTCTGAGCCTTTTTTTGTCACTGTCGGACTGACCTGCCGCCATGACGCCGCACCTCTTTTCTGCACATAAAATTTGTGGTCTGAAGTGTAATCCATAAGACCCACACGCATTGTGAGATAACACTGACCGTTATCCGTCTGCTCCAACATTCCCGAAGTCTTAAGAACACTCTCTACCATTCCCTGTCCTGTCGCATATGAACTCTCGCCGCCTGCGTCCTCGACTTTGTTTGTAACCGGATGTCTGTAACAAGGCACTATATTACACGAATAAACTTTTCCGCTCACCACACTGCCCGATGTACCGCTTTTATTATCTGTTGCATCTGAACCTGCCACACTGTTTGACAAACTTCCGTCTGCCGTCAATGTATTTTTATCTGATACACTGTTTCCCGCCGAACTGCCGCCTTTTGATGCGTTTGTCTTTTTTGATGACTTTTTACTCTTTGACGATTTGCTCACCGAAATGCTCTTTTTCCCTGCAACGATAGAATTAAGGTCAAGTTTAAGATAGACAGGCTGTGTTCCCGAACCTTTACTTATTGCATCCATAATAGGCACAAACACCTGCATAGGCACATAGCCGTTTTTCTTCGCTTCTTTTATCATAGGAAAAGAAACCTTTTTCGGATAATTTGTTCCGTATGTATCAGTCAGTTTCTTACCATTCTTCTTCTGGTAAGAAACGATTTTAGCCGCCGCAGCCTTACCCTTAGGTACACCGTTTTTTGTCACCTTATAGCCTGCTTTAAAATATTTAAGCCTGCCGAGATACCCCTTTGCACTTCCAACCGTAAGTCCTGAAAAATCAAGTATAAGCGTGTATTTTCCATTTTTTACACGCAATAAAACATTGTGATTTATTGCTTTATCTGACATTGAGCTGCTCTTTTTATCAGTTTTTAACATATTCCCTGTTATCGTGTAAGTTCCATCAGTCAGCTTTTTTATATTCAGCTTCTTATTTTTCTTAGAAGAATTTTTACTGCCCGTTGATGCCGGCTTTTTTGTTGCCGTATTTTCCCTGTCCGTTGACGGTTTTTGGGTTGCAGACGGCTCTGCCGTCCCCACAAAATCATCCGCCTTTTCGTCCGTTTTTTTAAGAGTGTTCCAATCTAATAACAATCTCGCAAACTGCGTTCCACCGCCCTTGTTTATAGCCTCCATAACAGGCACATAAACCTGAATCCAAGCCATACTCTGTTTCCATTCTATAGGCATCAACGCATAATGCGGATATAATTTTCCTTTTACATTTGAGTCAAGCCCCGTGTCAGGGTGGTTGTACTCATCATAAACTCCCTCATAATACTCAGTCACTTTTACGCTCTCTGCCGTTGCTGATTTAGGCACATTTTCACTGTCATTCCATGACGGAAAATAATAAAATCCATACAGATACCCTTTAAAGATACCCGATGTAAGTGACTTAAACTCCAATCTCAAACTTATGCTATTTCCTTTTTTTATAATCTTCATCGGCTGCGTAACTGCCGAATCACCCATTGACGGCTGGTCAAGAGTCGCGTGTCTTAACTTTCCCTCAATCGTATAAACTCCGTCGTTAAAATCCCCTGCATAAACCCTCTTTGTACCCTCAAAAATGGAAAAATCCGACATGAGACTTAAAACAATAGCAACCGCCAAAATCCATGCCATCACCTTATGTTTTCCTAAAAATCTCATGTCGAACCTCCTGTTCACTAAAATTAAACTTTTTCTCTATATCAATTCATACCTGTATGTAAAGCGGTCATTCGCAATCTGCCTTTGCTGTTTACTGATAAACGCAGTCGCTTTGCGACCCGTAAGTATAAAATGCTTATCTGTATCCAAAAATCACTTAAATTTAGCTTTCTTTGCCCCAGCTTTTACTATCTGCTTTTTAAGGGATTTCTTTGTCTTAGCTGAAATACCCTTTGCAAACTTAACCGTCTTAAGTTTCTTGCAGCCTTTAAACGCATTGTTTCCAACTTTTGTCACATATTTTCCAATTATAACAGTTGTAAGTTTCTTATTATTCTTAAATACATTCGGTGCAATAGCAGTTACCTTAAACAAAACTCTCTTTATCTTAACCGTCCGTGGAACAGTTGCACTTTTCACATTTTTCTTTGCAGCAGTGAGTGTAACCTTTCCATTTGCTGTTACTTTATAAGTATTTCCTGCTACCTTTGCCTTTGTACCAACCTTTACTTTTTTTGTTGAACCTGCAGGCTTAGGACTGTTTGTCGGTTCAGGATTTGCTGGTGTATCAGTTTCTTCCGAATTATCAGGCTTCGCTGTATCTGTCGGTGCCGTCGTTGTGCCAGGCTTTGTTGTATCTGTCGGTGCTGTCGATGCTCCCGGCTTTGCTGTATATGTCGGTGCTGTCGATGCTCCCGGCTTTGCTGTCCCTGTCGGAGACGATGATGTTCCGGGTGTCTGCGATGCCCCCGGTTTTGCCGTGTCCGTCGGAGACAATGATGTGCCTGGTGCTGCTGAACTATCA
>ERZ779895.3064-NODE-3064-length-13755-cov-2.568686_pt1 | contig 13755 bp, 17 predicted proteins | sample MGYA00511093_ERZ779895 | MGnify/ENA primary metagenome ERZ779895 (study PRJEB29588, sample SAMEA2142970) | human gut metagenome | biome: human gut; feature: human-associated habitat; material: faeces | place: Denmark | collected 2008/2010 ... | reverse complement strand
TTCTACAGCAGCGGAAAGCAAAACTGAAGCAGCAGCTTCTTCAGAAAGCGGCACTACTGCAGCGGACACATCTGATGTAAAGGCAGCGGTGGATACCATTAAATTCGGTCTGGTAGCTCCTCTTTCCGGTGATAACGGTGCTTATGGTACCAAGCAGGAAAAAGGTTATGAGCTGGCAATGGAAGAGATCAACGCAGCTGGCGGTGTGTTGGGAGCCAAGTTAGAGCTGGAAACATACGATGACGGCGGTGATGCTTACAGCAGCCAACGGAGCACAGAAGTTTGCAGATGATGACTCCATTCTGGCAATCGGCGGTTCCTGCCTTACCTCCTGTACAGCAGCCATGCTTCCTATTACAGGGGATGCAGAGATGCCTCAGTTGGTAGTAAGCTCCAGTGCAAAATCTTTAACAGGCATCAGTGATTATTTCTTCCGTATGGCGGTTCAGGATGCGGCAGTTGGTCCTCAGATCGCAAACCAGTTTACAAAAATGGGCAAGACCAAAGCAGTTACCCTTTACTGCAACAACGATTACGGCTCTGGTTTAAAGGACAGCTTCAATGCACAGTTTGAAGCAAACGGCGGACAGGTTCTTGACTCCGTACCTTATCAGGCAACTGACCAGGATTTCGCAGCGATCCTTACTACTGTAAAGAGCCTTGATCCTGACTGTATCGCTCTTTGCGGAACTACAACAGACGGAGCACTGATCATCAAGCAGGCAAGACAGATGGGAATTGAAGCACCGATCATGGGACAGCCTGGACTTTACAGCCAGAATGTCATCGACATCGCAGGAGATGCTTCTGAAGGTCTTCTTTGCAGCGGCGTATTCGTAGCAGCAGGCGCAGATGAAAAGGGACAGGAATTCGTAACCAAGTACGGCGAAAAGTACAGCGGTGAAGTTCCGGACGGATTTGCAGCATTAGCTTATGACCAGATGTATGTACTGGCAGATGCAGCAGAAAGAGCCATGAAGGAAAACGGCGGTGAACTTACAAGACAGACTCTTGCAGAAGCATTAAAGGCAACTGAGTATGAAGGCGTTACCGGTACCGTTACCTTTGATGACAACGGTGACTGGGTAAGAGATTACCTGACACTGACTGTAAAAGACGGAAAGTATGTATTATATGAAGAGTAATTCTTCAGGAAAATAGATCAAAACAGTACAGGTGGTGACAATATGTTGGTATTTTTGCAGCAGGTTATAAATGGTCTGGCACAGGGAGGTATCTACTCCCTGATCGCCATAGGCTGGACAACGGTATTTGGAATTGTAGGAGTCATTAACTGGACCCACGGTGAGATCTATATGCTGGGTGCATATACAGGTTATTTTGTAACAACTTATCTGGGACTTCCGCTGATCCCTGCGCTTCTCATTTCCATGGCAGCCGGAGCACTGATCGCAATGGCAGTAGACCAGTTTGGCTATAAGCCATTAAGAAAGAAAGGGGTTCTGGCAGCAACCGGATTTATTACCGCTTTAGGTATTTCCACGATCCTGCGCTATACTGCCAACGCTGTATTTACAGTCAACCCCAAAGCGTATCCACAGCTGGTAGACCAGAAACTGATCACCATCTGTACTATTTCAGGTCAGCCATTAACCATCAGCTCCCTTCATTTATATATCCTCATTGGAACCATTATCATCATGGTATGTCTGGAGCTGTTTATCAAGCATACTCTTACAGGAAAGGCTATGTTGGCTGCTTCCCAGGATATGCAGACCTTAGACCTTATGGGTGTTAATGCAGAAAAGCTGATCAAAGTTACCTTTGCGATCAGCGGTGCCCTTGGAGCAGCAGCCGGTTTCTTTATTGGTACCATCTACGCCATTAACCCAACCATGGGTGCTTTAGCAGGTCTTAAAGGCTGGTCCTGTGCCATCCTTGGAGGAATCGGAAGCATCACAGGCTCCCTGGTAGGCGGTATTATCCTTGGAATTGTAGAAAACCTGACAGCAGGCTTTATTTCCACTGGTTATAAGGATGCCATTGGATTTGCGGTAATGATCCTGGTACTTCTCATTAAGCCTTCAGGACTTATGGGATATAAATTTGAAGAGAAAGTTTAAGGAGGCAGCATATGAAAAAAGAACGTTTTTTCGGAAAAAACGGACAGACTGCCTTTCTTGGAGCAGCAGTTCTGGTCTTACTGATCTGTTATATTGACAATTTCCATGGTGGAAGCGCCTGGATCCCTACTTATTTTCAGCATGTGGCAGTTAACTGTCTGATTGCAGCCATCCTGGCATTAGGATTAAACTTTGTATCCGGCTATTTAGGCCAGACTTCCTTAGGCCATGCAGCATTTTATGGCATTGGCGCTTATACAACAGCCGTATTATTAAAATATACCAACATCAGTTTCTGGATCACCATTCCTGTGGGATTTCTTCTGGCAGCTCTTGTATCTATTCCACTGGCAATGGCTTCCCTTCGTGTAAAGGGACAGTTTTTGATCGTTATCACCTATGCATTTTGCGAGATCTTACGTTTCATCGCCATTAATACAGCAGCTTTAGGTGGAACAGCCGGTATACCGGGACTTAAATCCCCGGAGATCTTTGGTATTAAGATCACCAAGCTGGCAGCTTCCAGCAAAGGCGGTTACATCCTGATCCTGTTCTTGATCGTAGCAGCAGTAGCATTTTTCGCATGGAAAACAGAACATTCCAGGATCGGCTATGCTTTTTCGGCCATCAGGGAAGATGAGATCGCAGCTGTTGCCATGGGTATTAACACTAAGTATTACAAGGTACTTGCCATGGTGATCTCAGCAGTGATCTGCAGCATTGCAGGAAGTTTTCAGGCAGTGTTTGCAAGCATGGTCAGCCCGGAGCTTTTAAACTCTACCAAGTCCATTTCTATTCTTACTATGGTAGTTATCGGTGGACGCAGAAGCATCAAAGGTATGATCTTAGGAGGTATCCTTCTTACCATTCTTCCTGAGTTATTCCATTCCGTAAAAGACATTGCAGGACTTCCATTTGACCCATGGATGATCCTTTACGGCTTCCTTCTTGTATTTATGATGCGTTTCAGACCGCAGGGCATCTGGGGCGTGACTAAAAAGGAAACAGCAGAAGTGGAAGAGGGGTGATGGATATGCTGCTTGAGACAAAAAAAGTAACGAAAATATTCGGCGGACTTCACGCCAACAGTGATATTGATTTTTCCATTGATGAAGGGGAGATCGTAGCTATCATCGGACCAAATGTTCCAAGATACATACTGAAAGTATGATCCACTACTTAGAGGATTATATGTACTGTACTAGAAAGCTGGGGCTTTATGTGCAGTTAGTAGCATAAATTATATAGGGGTTATCTAAATATATTTACCTCCTGTGATTAGGTTATATAAAGACTAAATCACAGGAGGTTTATTTTTATGATAACAGTAGAAAAACTGGAAAAGGGTACTTATTTTGATGATGCTTTTAAAATCTCATTTAGATACGATCCCACTACTGTAGCTAAGGTAAAAGAGCTGGCAGAGCGGAGATACTTACCAGAGGATAGAGCGTGGGAGATCCCAGCACATGAGCTACCAGCTCTCATAGAGAAAGTAGGACTTAGCAATATCAAAAGTGAGGAAACTGTAGTACAAGCTCTCAATACTAAGGAGATCGAGGATAAAAGGGAGGCTACACAGGAGAGGCTAAAGGGTATTAAGCCTGTAAGAGATTTTGATTTTAAGACAGCTCCCCTCCCTCATCAGATCGAGGCTTTTAATTATGGAATGGAGAAAAACTCTTTACTTATCGGAGATGAGCAGGGCTTAGGCAAGACAAAGGAGAGTATTGATATTTGTGTAGCCAGAAAGAAAGAGCTCATTAAAACCCTTATTGTATGCGGAGTAAACTCTGTAAAATATAACTGGGAGAAAGAGATCCAGATCCACTCTAACGAGAGCTGTGTAATGGTAGACGGTAAGACAATGGATGTTAGAGTACAACAGCTAAATGACTGGTACAGAGGCTCCGCTTATTTTGGAGTTATTAACATTGAGAGCCTCAGAAATGAGAAAATACAGGATGCTCTCTATCTGGGGATTAAGGATGGCTATATAGGGGCTATCATTGTAGATGAGATCCATAAGGCTAAAAACGGAGGCTCTCAACAGGGAAAAGCTCTTAGATTTTTGAAAGCTCCAGTTAAAATAGGATTATCTGGTACTCCGATGAATAAAGCGGAGGATCTGTGGAATATCCTTACATGGCTGGGAGTAGAGAGGAGATCCTTTTATAGTTTTAAAAATGCCTATTGTACTATGGGAGGTTTCGGAGGCTATAAAGTAATCGGATATAAAAACTTAAATGACCTCAATGCTGAGTTAAATACTGTAATGCTTAGAAGAAAGAAAGAGGAGGTACTAGATCTCCCTCCTAAGCTGTACAGTACTGAGTATGTAGAACTTACCACAGCCCAGAAAAAACAGTACAGGGATATTAAAAATGGCATTGTAGCTGATATGGAGAATATCTTAGCCTCTGTTAATCCGCTTAACTGTACTCTCCGCCTCAGACAGCTTACCAGTGGTAATCCTAACTTAACAGATGATAGCCCTAAGCTGGATCGTATTAAGGAGATGCTGGAGGAGGAGATTATCCCTAACGGTCACAAAGCTATTATATTTTCTCAGTGGAGCACGATAGCTAAGGATCTGGGGATAGAGCTTAGTGAATATGATCCGATTGTAATTACAGGAGAGGTACCTCCAGAGCAGAGGCAGAGATTAGTAGACAATTTCCAGACTAACCCACACTGTAAAGTAGCTATAGGAACTATCGGAGCTATGGGTACTGGATTAACTCTAAATAAAGCCTCTTATGTATTCTTTATGGATAAAGCATGGAATAGCGGAGATAATGCACAGGCTGAGGATAGAGCCCACAGAATAGGTACCGTAGGGGCTGTAAATGTAATCTCTATGGTGGCTAAGGGTACCATAGATGAGGCGGTAGAGGATTACCTGTTAGAAAATAAAGATCTCATTGATCGAGTAGTAGACGGTAAGGGATCTAAGCAGGATATTAAAACCATCCTTAACAAATTACTTAGCATTTAATATACAGGTGTGGTATAATAACTCAAAACGGAGGTACATAATGAGAACGATAACAATAGATGCAGATACAGGAAAAAGAGTATATACAAGGAAAGAGGTAGCGGATCTGGTAGGAGCCTCTACTCAATCTATCCGCCTCTGGGAAGATGCTGGAGCTATTCCAGCAAGTGTAAGAGATGAGGGAGGCTATAGATACTGGTATGAGGAGGATCTGGAGGCTATAAAGGCTTATGCCTCATTACCAAGAAAAGCAAAACTTAAAAAGTAGCCCTAAGTGTGAGGAGAGTGTAACAGCTCTCCTCTTTTTTTTTTGTCCTTAATTTTGAGGGCTATCTAAAAAATTACCGTTTGTGTGATTAGGTTAAGTATCAAAAGAAAAGGAGGTAAGCAGGATGCTTAAAATCAGTTTTACAAATGCTGAGGTATCAGATCACGGATACGGTTTAGAGGTAAATGGTAAATCCTTAGAGGATATTATCTCTACCGCCTTAGGAACTAAGGTAAAAGGTAATGGCGGTTATGGATCTGGATTACCTAGCTTTACTTCTAATAGCTGTGATGTTACGGTTACTATCAATCCACACGATAAAAAGTGTGAGATTGAAACAGAGGATAACGTGTGGCACAGCGTAGAGGAAATGGAGGCAGAAAAGAGTGAGCAGTTTCAAGCGGAAAATGCAGAGGCAGATCCAGAAGAATAACGGTACCCTCCTCCACAAAAAGGTAGTAGCTAGAAAGATGGGCTGTAAATCCGTGGAGGAGTATAACCGTAGAATGGCACGCAGAGAAAAAAATTTAAAAGAGATGGAGGATAACAAAGATGGCAAATGAGTTTACAGCAAGGGTAGCAGGTATCAGCGTAGAGCTGGGTATGAGTGTACAGAATAAGAGTGGTATCTGGTGTAAGCCTACAGTTAGAATGGAGCTTATGATTGATGGAGGTACGAACCCTCAGCAGAGAGAGGCTATTATTAAACAGGCTTTTGATGAGGTTTGTGATAACATTGAGAAAACCATCTCAGAGATGGAGTAATACTTACAGGGGGGGGGAGAGTATCTCTCCTCTCTCCTTAACTGGAGGTAATTATGGCAAAACAGATAAAAGTAAGAGAGGATAATTACTTTGCTGTACAGGGCTGGATGGTAACAGAACTAAAACTAAAGGGCAATGCTCTTATGCTCTATGCGATCATCTACGGATTTTCTCAGACTACTAACACAGCTTTTACAGGGAGTGTAGACTACCTCTGTGAGTGGCTGGGTGGTGTATCAAGACCTACAGTAATTAACACTTTAGATAACCTAGTTAAGCAGGGGCTCCTCACTAAGAGTAAGCTTAATGGTATCAAAAATAAAAACCTTATTAACATCGGACAGGTAATCAAGTTACCTTAATCCTTTAGGCACTCCTTAATTTTTTCATATAGAGGGCTACTGGCTGTAAAATGCTGGTAGCCCTCATTTTTTAGTTGTATCTAGTATATAAGGGGTGTATAATAGATAGGAACTGAAAACAGCCTCATAAAGCCCTCTATTTTATCGAGGATAAAGAAGTCTACACCTAATATATAAAAGTGGCTGTATGAGGCACACAGGAGCTCACAGGACTATTACAGGAGGGTAAACAGGATGGCATACAGGAAAATAACGGATATAAGAGATACTATTGGTATGAGAGCGGTATTTTATGCCAGAGTATCTACAGCGGAGGAGGAACAGCTAAACGCTATAGAACTCCAGATTGAGGAGAATAGAGAATGTATTAAGGATCATGGCTGGAAACTGGTAGGAGAGTATATTGATCGCAGTAAGAGCGGTACGATGGTAAAGGGCAGAGATGATTACCAGAGGCTCTATGAGGATCTGTATGAGGATCTATTTGATATTGTAGTAATCAAGGATCAGGAGAGGCTCCAGAGAAATACTCTGGATTGGTACCTCTTTATTAACAGGGTAGTACAGACAGGAAAGCTCCTGTTTATGTACATGGATGGGAAATTTTACTCCCCAGATGATGCTCTTATCACAGGTGTACGAGCGATCATAGCGGAGGAGTTTAGTAGAAATCTTAGTAAGAAACTCCATAACTACCACGATCACAGAATAGAGAAAGCCAGACAGGGGCAGGAGATAGCCTTACAGGGTAGCGGTAACGTGTATGGATGGGATAAAAAAGATGGTAAATATTATATCAATCCAGAACAGGCTAAGGTAAGGAGGCTCATGTGTGAGGGAATTATGGCAAGAAAAGGCTCTACCCTCATAGCTAAGGAGCTTAATGATGCTGGATACCGTAACACGGTAGGGAAACCGTGGAAACCTATGGATATACCTAAATTTGTATATGATTGTAAAAATGTAGGTACCATGATTATAAACAAAGAAAGACACGATTTTGAGAGTAAGCAAACTATAAAACTCCCTAAGGAGGAGTGGGTATATGTAGAAAACGCTCTCCCTCCGATAGTCACACAAGAGGAGTGGGATCTAATCTGTAAGATCCATGAGGAGAGAGTAATAGCCACAGGATCCGACAGGAGAGGCAAGAAAACCAGCGGATAATCTTTTAGTGGTAAGCTGGGATGTGGTATCTGTGGGGGTCCTTATTGGAGGAAACAGAGAGTATCTAAGGATGAGTACTGGGTATGCAGTACAAAGCAGACTAAAGGCAGGAAAACCAGAAAAAGAGATAGCACAATGGGGAAAGCTGGAGAGATAAACCCTTTAGGCTGTGATAATGAAAATATCTCTTATAATTCTCTCATGGAAATAATGGGGGTGGTATCAGAGCGATTACAGGCGAATACAGATACAATAAAGCAGGATATGATAAATTGGCTTACTAAGCTCAGAAAACAGCTCCTAGAGGCAAATGGAGGGCATACAGAAGCAGATCTACAGCGTGAGCTCTCCAGAAAAAGTAAGCTACTGGATGCCTACTTAGATGGGATCCTAAATAAACAGGAATACCAGAAAAAAGCAGAGGAGTTAGATGAGAGGATCATCCAGCTTAAGACAGAAACAGAAAAGAATAAGGCTAACTCTGGAGATATTGCAGAGATAGATAAGGTACTGGCTAACATAGATGAGGAGGTAGCCAGATATGTAGATGGTAATGAGAAATTAAAAGTAGAATACCTCTTAGAGCACTTAGAGCAGGTGCAGATATTCCCAGATAAGGTTATAGTTATAGTGCCGATATTGAGCGAGGGGATAGTAGTAGAGAAAACTCAGTATGTATCTAGGGAGAAATGGTTCAGGAAAGACTACATTTTATAATGTACTTACAGGAATTTCCCCTGCAACCAGAGGCCAGATCATTTTCAAGGGCAAAAGCATAGAAAAAATGCAGCCGGAAGCTATTACCCGCCTTGGCATGGCCCGTACTTTCCAGAATATCCGTCTTTTTGGAAATATGACAGTAGCGGAAAATATCATTATTGCCCGTCACTGCAGAAGGAAGACCGGTATCTGGGACTCTTTAATAGGAAGTCCAAGACTTAAAAAAGAAGAGGCGGAAAATCAGGAATATATTAAGAAATGCCTGGAATACGTAGGCATTTATGATAAAAAAGACTGGCTGGCTAAAAACCTTCCATACGGCATGCAGCGCCGACTGGAGATCGCCAGAGTTCTGGCAACAGAGCCAAGCCTGATCCTACTTGATGAGCCGGCAGCAGGCATGAACCCACATGAAAAGGATGAGCTGGTGGAGATCATCAATCGCCTGAAAGCAGAGAAATATTCCATTATCCTCATTGAACATGCCATGCGTATGGTCATGAATATTGCAGACCGGGTGGTAGTATTTGACCACGGACAGAAGATCGCAGAAGGACTGCCACAGGATGTAAAAAATGATCCTGTTGTGATTGAGTCTTATCTGGGAAAGGGGGCATCTGCAAATGGCGATGCTTGATGTAAAAGACCTGAATGTATATTATGGCAAGATCCATGCTATTAAAAATATAAGTCTTACAGTAGAAGAAGGAGAGCTGGTCTCCCTGATCGGGGCAAACGGCGCAGGAAAGACCTCTCTTTTGACGGCTATTATGGGCCAGATCCCGTCTACAGGCCAGATCAGCTTTGAAGGCCAGGCAGTCCACGGAAACGGAACCATGGAGATAGTAAGAAACGGTATGACCATGGTACCGGAAGGCAGACGTGTATTTCCAAGAACTTCTGTAATGGACAATATGCTGTTAGGCGCTTACAGCCGTAAGGATAAGGAAAATGTAAAAGGCGACTTAAACAAGATCTTTGAAATGTTCCCAAGACTGTTAGAACGTAAAAACCAGCTGGCAGGCACCTTATCCGGCGGCGAACAGCAGATGCTGGCTATGGGGCGCGCACTGATGTCAAGACCAAGACTTCTGCTCCTTGATGAGCCGTCTATGGGACTTTCACCAAGACTGGTTGACCAGGTATTTGATACCATTGTTTCTATTAATAAGTCAGGAACCACCATTATGCTGGTAGAGCAGAACGCAAACCAGGCTCTTCGTGTGGCAAAAAGAGGCTATGTAATAGAGACGGGTGAGATCGTTCTTTCGGATGATGCAGATAAGTTATTGTCCAACCCGCAGGTGAAGGAAGCATATCTGGGTGGTTAAAACACGGGAGTAATTGGAAAAATCTGGAAAATACCACTTGAAAATTGCAATCTGGGAAATAGGATCTGGAAAGGCGGGAGCAAAGGTGAAAGTACTGGTATGGTGTGCTACTGCAGAGGACTGCAGGGTATTTGAACAGTATAATAAGGGAAGAATTGAGTTTGAATATACTCCGGATACATTAACAGAGGAAAATGTTTCCTCCTGTAAAGGCTATGAAGGGATCGTGATCCAGACCAGGTGCATGATCACGGAAAAGGTAGCAGCCCTTTTGGCAGAGGCAGGAGTAATATTTATCGCCTGCCGTTCCGCCGGTTTTGACCATGTAAACTTGGCAGCCATAAAGAAATATGGCATCAAGGCCTGCAATGTTCCTTTGTATTCTCCAAATGCCATTGCGGAATACGCCGTCATGGCATCTATGATGGCGCTGCGGAAGGTAAAAAAGCAGCTGCACATGACAGAAAAAGGAGATTATACCTTAAAAGGTCTGCGCGGCCAGGAACTGCGTGACCAGACCATTGGTATTATCGGAACCGGCCGGATCGGCATGGAAAGTCTGAAAATATTTTCCTCTTTCACAAAGGATATTTTACTCTACGACCCTTATCCAAGAGAAGACGCGAAAGCAATGGGAATCTATGTTTCTCTGGATGAGATCTACGAAAAGTCAACACTCTTAGTATTTCACTGTCCTTTTACAAAAGAAAATTTCCATATGGTAAATGGTGACAGCATCCGTAAAATGCGCACAGGTGTGGTCCTTGTAAACCCGGCAAGAGGGGGACTTTTTGATCATCAGGCTGTATTAGAGGGCTTAAAAGAAGGAAAGATCGGTGCCCTTGCAATGGACGTTTACGAGGATGAAAAAAATTATCTGCGTAAGGACCTGAAAGGGGAAAGTACAGGTGATGCTGTATTTGACCAGCTTATTTCAAGAGAAGATGTGATCTATACTGCCCATACTGCTTTTTATACAGACCGTGCGATCTTTAATATGATCGAGACCACAGTGGAAAATCTCTGGGAATACGGACAGACAGGAAGCTGTGCTCATGAACTGACCTAAGAGAGCGTTTACAGGGATAAAGGGTACAAAATCAGGGAAAAGAGGGACCTAGATATGGAAAAAGAGTTTGATATATTAACGGGTGCAAAACGACTGGATGAAGTACGGTTTTCCAAGATTCGTACAGTAATGGATATGGTAGCTGACCTTCGTGCCAAAGGGGAGAAAGTGCTGGCATTAAGCGCCGGAGAACCGGATTTTGACACACCGGCCCCTATTAAAGAGGCAGTGATCAAAGCCTTGGAAGAAAATTATACCCATTATGGCTCCAACCGAGGCTATACGGCTCTTAGAAAACTTCTGTCAGAGAAACTGGAAAAAGAGACAGGGGTTTCCTATGATCCGGAGACAGAGATCATTTTCACCACCGGCGGTGCAGAAGCCTTAAACAATGCCTTTATGGCAGTGGTAGATCCGGGAGATGAGGTGATCGTATTTTCACCGGCTTTTATCACCTATGAAAATCTGGTCCATATGTGCGGTGCAAAACTGGTAAAAGTGCCTTTAAAGAAGGAAAATAACTATCAGATCGATATGGATGATCTGAAGGCTGCTGTTACAGACAAGACAAAGCTTCTGGTGATGAACAATCCAAACAACCCAACGGGCGCTGTTTACAGCAAAGAGTGCTTAGAGCAGGTATGTGAGCTGGCAAAGGAGAAGAACTTCCTGATCCTTTCTGATGAAATGTATTCCAGACTGGTGTATGGAGACGGAAAATTCTATTCTATTGCCTCTTTCCCGGATATGAAGGAGAGGACCATTATCATCAATGGTTTTTCCAAGACCTATGCAATGACCGGCTGGAGAGTAGGCTACGTGGCAGCTCCTGCAAAGCTTCTGCCAAGTATCTTAAAGGTACATCAGTACTGCAGCACCTGTTGTCCTACCTTTATCCATGTGGGTCTTGCAAATGCACTGGACCTGCCGGAAACAGAAGAGGCAGTGTGCAAAATGGTAGATGCGTTTGCAAAGAGACGGGAAGTGCTGATTGAAGGACGGGATCATATCCCGGGAATTACCTATGTGAAGCCGGAAGGCGCTTTTTATGCCATGGTGGATGTATCCTCTTTTGGGGTAGACGGAGATACCTTTGCAGCAAAGCTTTTAAAGGAAAAACATGTGGCAGTGATCCCGGGCTCCGGTCTTGGGGAGAACTGCAAGGACGCAGTGCGTATTTCCTTTGCAGCATCAGAAGATACCATAAGAAAGGCAACAGCGCGGATGAAAGAGTTTATCCAGGAGAAAGCTTATGAATCTTAGTGTAGTGATCAACCTTCAGCTGGTGATGTTTGCCCTGTTTATCTGTGGCTTTATCCTTACAAGAAAAGGAGTCATCAACAGTGAGCGGCGAAAAGGCATGTCTGACCTGCTCATCGACCTGTTCCTTCCGGCAAATATTATCTGCGCCTTTCTGACGGGCATCAGCAGGGACGTATTTGCAGAGGCCTTTCAGGTGCTTGTGATCGCTCTTGGGATCCAGATCATTTCCTATCTGTTGGGACTGGTATTATATAGGAAGGAAGTAAACGGGCGGAGAATGGTCCTGCGCTATGCAACTATCTGTTCCAATGCCGGATTTATGGGAAATCCGGTAGTGGAAGGGATCTATGGTTCCCAGGGCTTACTGTATGCTTCTGTTTATCTGATCCCCTTAAGAATCTTTATGTGGTCTGCCGGTCTTTCCTGCTTTACAGTGGCAAGTCCAAAGGATATTGTAAAAAAACTGGTCCATCATCCCTGTATCATTGCAGTAGTTATCGGTATGGCCCTGATGCCATTTCCTGATGTTGTTCCAAGTTTCCTGCTTCAGACCATGCAGTCCTGCAGCAAATGTGTTCTTCCTGTTTCCATGATCGTCATTGGAAGTATTTTGTCGGAAGCAGATATCCGTAAAATGTTAAAGGGAAGCACCTTATTTTACTGTGTCGTGCGCCTTCTGGGAATTCCGGCTGTTACCATGGTCGTATGCTGTCTTCTTGGAATGGGGGCGCTGGTAACAGGTGTATGTACCATCTTAGCAGGAATGCCTGCAGGAAGTACCACAGCGATCCTTGCGGAAAAATATGACGGGGATGCAAAATATGCTTCTGAATGTGTCTTTCTGTCTACGGTACTTTCCCTTTTTACCATGCCTCTTTTGTATATGATACTGGCCTGAATATTTTTGCTGAACTGTAACGAAATAGTGCACAATAGCAGCCGGATTGTAATTAGTTAAAACTAACAAAAATAAAGAAAACTGCCTGCCAGCTCTGACATTTTTCGAAAAATCGTGCTAAACTGAAACAGGAAACTGTGAATGTGAAGCATGAGAAAATCTGGGAAAGTCTCAGATACAAAAGAAAGCAGGCAAAATTTTATGTACGAGAAAGGACAATATATTGTATACGGCATCCGTGGAGTCTGCCAGGTAGCAGACATTATCACCATTGATCATCCCGTCGGGCCCAAAGGGCGTCTTTATTATGAACTTCATCCTTATAATCAGAAGGATGGAAAGATCGTCACACCGGTAGACTCGGAGAAGACCATTACAAGGCTGTTGCTTACCAGACCGGAGGCAGAGGCGCTGATCCAAGAGATCCCTCAGATCAAAGAAATGACCGTGGCAAATGACAAACAGAGGGAAGAACGGTATAAAGAGGCTTTAAAAACCTGCGACTGTCGTGTATGGGTGAGTATGATCAAGGCGTTGTATCTGCGAAAACAGGACCGGATCGAGCACAAGAAAAAGGTGACGGATCTGGATGAGCGGTATTTTCGCATGGCAGAAGATTATCTGAATTCAGAGCTTTCCCTTGCACTTGATATATCTAAGGAAAAGATAAATGAATATATTAAAGAACGGATTGTGGTGTGAAAGCCACGGTCCTTTTTTACTTTATAGGAAAGACCGCCTGCGTTAGCAGGCGGCAATTTTTATATTCGGATGATTTATTCGATGGTGGTTCCGGCTTCGCCAGTCAGACTTTCTTCTGCCTTGTCCAG
>ERZ779895.3050-NODE-3050-length-13807-cov-7.095913_pt1 | contig 13807 bp, 10 predicted proteins | sample MGYA00511093_ERZ779895 | MGnify/ENA primary metagenome ERZ779895 (study PRJEB29588, sample SAMEA2142970) | human gut metagenome | biome: human gut; feature: human-associated habitat; material: faeces | place: Denmark | collected 2008/2010 ... | reverse complement strand
CGGCAACGGCGGTGCTGCTCATATTCTTGCTGCTGCGCGGAAAACCGGAAGCACGTCGCTCCCGGTTTCTGATCGGTGTGTGCTTTTTTAATCTCGCGCTGTTTGCCGGCTACAAACTCTCGCTGTCCATGGACGCAGCGTAGCTGGGCGTATTCTTGTTTTGCGGGACATTCGTCGTTAAGCAACAATGAAAAAACCGCTGACCTATTGACAAAAACAAATTCTCTTCCTATAATGATAGTGCTACTATCGATTGTATGACTATCGTTGTGGAGGTGCAGAATGTCAAAACCGGATAAAACCCTCGATCCGAAAATCCTGGACGCTGCAAAAAAGGAGTTTCTGGAGAAGGGCTATGAAAAGGCATCGACCAATGCTATCTGCAAGAGCGCAGGGGTAACATGGGGTGCTCTACAGAAGCGGTATTCCGGGAAGGACGCGCTTTTCTGTGCGTTGGTCGCACCTGTTGCAGAGGAATTCAAAGCGACCCTGATTGGAAGCAACGAGGATTTTCACGCCCAGACGAAAGAACGGCAGGAAGCCACGGCCCTTCATGAGGGCCGGGACGGAAATCCGTTCGTGGACTACATCTATGCGCATTTCGATGTGTTCCGGCTTCTCCTGTGCTGTGCGGGCGGCTCGTCCTATGAACACTATATGGATGATCTGGTGGACATCTTGGAGCGCTCCACCCGCCGCTTTATGGAGGCTACCGGTCACGAGGCCGTTATCAATGGGAAAAAGGCCGGAGAAAAAACCGTGCATATCCTCATCAGTTCCTATCTTTATGGGCTGTTTGAGCCGGTGGCACACGAGATGGAGAAAGTCGAGGCTATCACCTATGTGAATGAGCTGAAATATTTCTTCGATGTGGGCTGGGCCGATATTCTGAGATTGAAATAGTCCTGTTTGAAACCATCCGCCACTATGGGGATGGTTTCAAACGGCCCGTTAGTTAGCATACTCTAACTCACAAGGAGCAATGATATGAATCAAACATCGAAAACAATCGGAAAGCTCCTGAAATTTTCAGGTCCATTCCGCATCACGATCCTGCTGTCCGCCGTGTTTTCCGCTTTTTCAGCGGTCATTAACCTCAAAGCCTATCTCTGCGTATACGGGGTCGCAAAGGTGCTGATCCAATCCTCCGGCAATTTCGGGGCGCTGGACCTGGCGGCCATGAAAGCACTGGGTATGCAGGCGGTCTGGTATGTGTGTATGGGCTTCGGGATCTACGGCATGGCGCTGCTGTGTTCTCACATCAGCGCCTACAACACGGTGGCGCGGATACGGACACAGCTCATCCGCCATCTCGGTACCCTGCCGCTGGGCTATCACATCCTGCACCCCAGCGGGAAGCAGCGGAAGATCATCGAGAAGAACACCGACAATCTCGAAATCCTCATCGCTCACAATATCCCGGACTATGTGCAGTCTTTGGTGCTGCCCATTGCGTTTCTGGTGTTCATGTTCCGGTATGACTGGCGGCTGTCGCTCATCTGCCTTGTCCCTATTCTTATCGGTTTCATTCTCCTTTTCTCGATGCTAAAGGGTGAGAGCAGCGGTTTTATCGGACAGGTGCAGAAATCTGGGGAGGACATCAGCAATGCCGCCACGGAATATGTCCGTGGAATTGCAGTAGTTAAGACCTTCGGGCAGACAGCATCCTCCTTCCGGCGCTATCAGCGGGCGGTAAAGGACTACGCCGACTTCATGACGAAGTATGCGTTCTCCATGGAGAATGCCTTCAGCCTGTACACCGCCATTGTCAACGCTGTGTTTCTCTTCCTCATCCCTGGCGGCATTGTTCTCTATAACCTTGGTGGCGGAGCGGAAAAAACCATCATGACCTTCGCCTTCTTCGCCGTGCTGATTCCGTTGGTGGCGTCCATTCTGACAAAGCTTATGCACAGCTCCTCCAATCTGATGCTGGCGGACGCATCGTTCGCCGCCATTGAAAAAATGCTGGCGGAAAAACCCCTTACGGAAACGAAAAAGCTGCCGGTTCCTCAAAACGGGGAGATTCGGCTCGACCATGTGTCTTTCCAATACGAAGCAGGCGTGAAGGCGCTGGACGATGTGTCTCTAACTATCCGCCCCGGTACTGTAACTGCATTGGTGGGAGAATCTGGCGGCGGAAAGAGCACAGTCGCCAACCTCATCGCCCGGTTCTGGGATGTGAGCGAAGGCTCCGTCACCGTGGGCGGCGTAGATGTTCGAAAGCTGGACTACGCCGACTTGATGAAGCACATCAGCATCGTGTTCCAGGACACGAACCTTTTCAAGATGTCCGTTGCGGAGAATGTCGCCATGTACAAGCCGGGCGCTTCACGGGAAGAGATCATGGAAGTGCTGCGTCAGGCGCAGTGCGAGGATATTCTTGAAAAGCTCCCCAACGGTGTGGATTCCGTCATCGGAGCCAGGGGCGTCTATCTATCCGGCGGCGAGATGCAGCGCATTGCGCTGGCCCGGGCGATCCTCAAGGACGCACCCATCGTGCTTCTGGACGAGGCCACGGCATTTGCTGACGCAGAGAATGAATATCTCATTCAGAGGGCGCTGGATATCCTACTTCATGGGAAAACCGTGCTGATGATTGCGCACCGGCTCCAGACCATTGTTCACGCCGACCAGATCATCGTGATGCAAAGGGGCGGGATTGCCGAGCAGGGTACCCACGAGGAACTCATGCAGCGGCAGGGTGTGTACGCAAAGATGTATCACGAATATGAAAACAGCGTATCGTGGAAGATCGGAGGTTGGGCATGATATTCAGTAAGTTTTTTCATCTGAGCCGTGAAGGATCAAAAACCATTATGCAGGCCGGTATCTGGCTGGCTGTCTTCAATCTTGCAGCGCTTCTGCCTGTGGTTCTGCTTGCCATGATCAGTGAGGATATGATGGCAAAGCACTTTGCGGGAGACGGTGGAAATATCCCTTTACTGCCCTATGCTGCGGCGCTTCTTGTCATTCTCACCGTGATGTTTCTCACTTACAAGGTTGCCTATCACAAGGAGTATCTGACCTCAGGGCAGGAGGAATACAAGCTCCGTATGGAACTGGCGGATAAGCTGCGGCGGCTGCCGCTGTCCTTTTTCGGGATGCGCGATCTCAGCGATGTCACCGGTATCATTATGGATGATGTGCAGACGATGTCCCACGTGCTCTCCCAGAGTGCAGCGGAGCTCATCGGCGGCATTCTAACGGGTATTGTCGCATTGGTTGTGCTGTTTATCTATGACTGGCGGCTCGCGCTGTATCTGGCGGTATGTATGCCGGTGGTGCTTCTCGTGATGGCGCTGTCCCGAAAAATCTCCGAGGGAACGAACAAGAAAAACCGGAGCAAGAAGCTGGATGTCAGTGCGGGACTGCAGGAGTATCTGGAAAACATCAAGCTGCTGCGCACCACTGAGGCCATGGGCGATTATCAGCAGGGACTCTGCAAAAAGGTAAAGCATATCATTCCCGGTCTTGTGCTGTATGAACTGCTGGCGGGACTGTCTATTTCCATCTCGTATAATGTGATGCGCGTGGGGCTTGGTCTTGTGATCCTGTTCGGTTCGGGGATGCTGGCCGCCGGGGAGATTACGCTGTTTAAGTTTCTGATCTTCCTCTATGCTGCCGTCCGAATCTACGAACCGCTGACCAGCGCCTGCGAGCATCTCGGCGACTTTATCGCGTCGCTGGTCGGGGCTGGGCGTGTTTCGGCATTGCTGGCCAAACCGGAGCAGGGCGGCAGCGAGGACATTACGGTGGATCGCTTCGACATTCGCTTCGACCATGTCCGCTTTGCCTACAACCACGAGGAAGTTCTGCACGATGTATCCTTCACGGCGAAGCAGGGTGAGATTACTGCGCTGGTGGGGCCGTCCGGCTCCGGAAAAAGCACGCTGGCACGGCTTGCTGCACGGTTCTGGGATGTGCAGAGCGGTTCGGTATCCTTTGGTGGCGTTGACCTTCGGCAAATCGCGCCGGAGGAGCTGCTGAAAAACTATTCCATCGTGTTTCAGGATGTGGTGCTGTTTAACGACTCCATTTACAACAACATCAAAATCGGACGGGAGGGCGCCACAGAGGAAGATGTCTACGCCGCCGCCAAGCTGGCAGCCTGTGACGAATTTATTCACCGTCTCCCGGACGGATACCAAACCGTTATCGGCGAAAACGGTAAGACCCTCTCCGGCGGCGAACGGCAGCGGCTTTCTATCGCCCGGGCGTTTCTGAAAGATGCCCCTGTCATTCTGCTGGATGAGAGCACTGCCAGCATTGATCCGGAGAATGAAACGAAGATTCAGCAGGCCATCGGGCGGCTCATTCAGAATAAGACTGTCCTCATTATTGCCCACAAGCTCCGCACTGTAGCCGGCTGCGACAAGATCGTGGTATTGGATAGCGGCAGCGTGGCGGAGGAAGGCACCCACGAGACGCTAATGGAGCAAAAGGGTCTTTATTACAAGCTATACACATTGCAAAGCGAGAGTCTGGTCTGGAAGGTCAGAGCATAAATCAGGGGGTATTTACATGAACACAAAAGACAAAAGCAAGCTGAACGGAAAGGATCTGATCAGCATCGGCATTTTCACCGCCGTATATTTCATCCTCAATCTTCTCATCGCGGCGGCTATGGGCTTTATCCCGTTGGTTAACATGATGATTCCCTTTGCCAGCTCTCTGGTGCTGGGCATCCCCATGATGCTCTACTTTTCCAAAATCAAAAAGTTCGGCATGGTGCTCATCACCTACATTATCTACGGCGCGATCCTCACACTGGCAGGCGTCGGCATTTACAGCCTCATTGCAGGCACCCTTTGCGCGCTCATCGCCGAATTTATTCTGAAGGCAAAGCGGTATGCCAGCATCTCTGCCGCCATCCTGTCCTATGCCGTTTGCAGCGTGGGCGCCAACGCCAATGTTCTGGGCTTTGCCTTTATGACTGAGGCGCAGCTGGCGGAAAAGACCGCCTACTACGGGCAGGAATATATGGACATCATCTCCGGATACTTCTCCCATGGCTATATGCTGCCGCTTCTTGCGATTACGGCCTTTGCGGGCGGCGCGCTGGGCGGCCTGCTGGGGAAAGCTGTCCTGAAAAAGCACTTTGCCAAGAGCGGAATGATCTGATGCAGGGGATATTATTTGCCGAAAAGCCCAGAGCGCGGCAGCTCTATCTGGACGCACGGACGAAAATCTTTCTCTGCCTCACTGTGTCTTTCCTCATGTTCTCTTGCGAGTATACCGGTGTCATGCGCTTTGTTCTCCCCGTTCTGGCGGCGGTTCCCTTTGTATCCTTCCTGATCCTGCGAAGATATCGGAAAGCGGCAGTCTATGGGATGGTGTATGTGCTCTGCCTTATGCTTCCGATGCTCCTTCGCCAGCTGGACGCGCCGGTTTTCAGCATCATCTCCGGTGCGCTGTCGGCGATCTTCACGCAGATGCTTCCGGGGCTCGCCATGTTTGATGTGCTGCTCTCGTCCACCACGGTCAGCGAGTTTATCGGAGCCATGGACGGCTTTCACATCTCCAAAAAGTTCTCCGTTCCGGTCTCCGTCATGTTTCGTTTCTTTCCTACAATCCGTGAGGAATACGGAATGATTCGGGATGCTCTGCGGCTGCGGGGTGTCGGAGGCTTGGAGCATCCGTTGGAGATGCTGGAATACCGGATGGTGCCGCTGCTGACGGAGCTGATGCAGGTGGGCAACGAACTGTCCGCCTCGGCCATGACGCGAGGGCTGGACACACCGGGCAAACGCAGTAATGTCTGCCCTATGGGATTTCGTGTGCAGGACATCGCTGTATTTCTGCTCTGCGTGGCGGTAGTTTCGCTGTTTATATTTGCAAAGGTGACAGGACGGTAAGATGATCGAGATCAAAAATGTAAGCTATTCCTATGAAAACGCCGTGACGGACGGCGCACTGAAGAATGTCAGTCTCTGCATCCCACAGGGGCAGACGGTACTGCTGTGCGGCGAATCCGGCAGCGGCAAGACAACCTTCGGGCGGCTGGTCAACGGCTTGATCCCCTGCTATTACGAGGGAAAGCTGACGGGCTCCGTCATGGTGAACGGAAATGACACCACCCAACTCCAACTCCATGAGCTGGCCGGGACGGTCGGCTCCGTGTTTCAGAATCCCAAGTCGCAGTTTTATACGCTTCTGACCGACACGGAGGTCATATTTGCCTGCGAGAATATCGGCATGGAGAAGCGGGAAATATTGCGCCGCTTCACAGAGACCGTTCAGGACTTCCGGCTTGAAAAGCTGCTTGGGAAGAATGTCTCCCAGCTCTCCGGCGGCGAAAAGCAGAAAATTGCCTGTGCCTCTGTCAGTATGCTTAGGCCGCCGATCCTCGTGTTGGATGAGCCGACCTCGAATCTGGACATTTCCGCCATTCGGGAGCTGCGGGAGATCGTCGCCCAATGGAAGACATCCGGCAAGACTGTCCTCATCGCCGAGCACCGGCTCTGGTGGCTGAGGGGCCTTGCGGATCGTGTGGTGGTATTTCAAGAGGGCGGCATCGTCGAAGATGTACCGGCAGACGAGTTCTGGCGCAGAACACCGGACAAGCTTCACGCGGAAGGGCTGCGCGGTTCCTGCCGCTTTGCCCCGCAGGTGAAAGAGCACCGCGCAGACGCACAATATATCATCTCTCCGTTTCGCAGTTCTGATGGCGAATTTACGCTGAACATTCCAGAACTGAAAATTCCCAAAGGCGCAGTGGTGGCCGTCCTCGGCAACAACGGCGCAGGAAAAAGCACTTTCGCAAGGTGCCTGTGCGGACTTGTCCGCAAGTGTAAGGTACAGATCATCGACGGTGAAAAACGCTATGCAGGGCGAAAACTGAGCAGTCTTGCCTACATGGTATTTCAGGATGTCAACCACCAGCTTTTCTCCGAGAGCGTGTCGGAGGATGTGACGCTGGGGTTGCGCCTGTCCGAGGATGAGAAGCGTTCCACTGCCGAAGAAATGCTGCGGCGCATGGAGCTTTGGGGCTATCGGGAGGCACATCCCATGGCGCTGTCGGGCGGACAGAAGCAGAGGCTTGCCATCGCAGGCGCACTGGCGGCACAAAAGGATATTATCTTCTACGACGAACCCACCAGCGGTCTCGACTACCGCAACATGGAGCGCGTGGCAGAGAATATCCGGCGCCTCTCTGAGATGGGGAAAACGCAGTTCGTCATCACCCACGACCCAGAGCTTGTGGAGAAATGCTGCGACCGATTCCTGTTCTTTGAGAACGGCAAAATTACCGACTCGGGCAGTTGGACGGCAGAAGCACTCGAGCAAGTCAGAACGTATTTTGTAACCCTCATATAGGAGCAAACAAACTGTGACTGGCGCATTTTTGCTGAAGAAAGTATTGCAACCCCTCAGTGGCGAATTGCACCCCCCTAAAATCAAAAATGCACCCCCTCTAAACCGTAGTTGCACCCCCTTAACGGGTTTCTATCAAAATTACGGTTCTTTGCCAGAAATCACGCCAGTAGTCGGTTTTTCCGGCTGCTGGCTTTTCTTTTTCAGTTCTGTGCAAAGCCCAAGCCATTGAGCATTGCGTCAGCCGAAGTCAGCTTCGAGCTGTAATCCAGATGTGCGTATTTTGGTATGGATTTGACCGTCCAAAGGAAACCGTGGATGTAATGATTGCAGCAGCACATTCTACGGCTGGGCTTGCTGCAATTCCGGTTACGTTGATCGCGATTGTGATAGGTGCTGTAATTGCAAAGAGAATGTTGAAGAAGCATTTTGAAAAAGCAGGAGTGATTTAATGCACCGCATAGACCCCCGGATAGTGATTATTCAGATTGCGCTTTCAGGGATATGTGCATTTTGGATTTTTAAGCCGTTAGCCATGCTTTGTGAAGTGATTTTTCTGATGAGCTTTCTGTTATATTTGCAACACCCGAAGGAGGCTTTGCGGCTGGGCGTATGGTTTGCGTTCCTTGTCGGATTGTATGCCTTACTGAATGAGCGCAACGCTCCGCAAATCATAGTCCAGCCCGTTTTCCTATTACGCAAGCTCTCTCCCTTACTGGGCGTAATGATTCTGTCGCTAAAAGCGTTGACCGTGAGTGAGCTGTTCATGGGGCTTCAAAAATTACATTGCCCTAAATCAGCTACGCTTGCGCTTGCTGTCGCATTGCGATTTATTCCCACCATTCGCCATGAACTTGCACAGATTAGAAATGGCATGAAAACAAGAGTCGTCCCCTTAAATGTGATTACTTTTGCAAAAGCTCCTGCCATGACCACAGAATACATGATTATTCCCTTTATCATGCGCTGTATAAAGGTAGCGGATGAATTATCTGCGGCTGCGGTCACTCGTGCAATCGAAAATCCTGTGCCAAGAGGGATGAGAGTTCCTCTGAAAATCAGAATAAAGGATATAGTGTATCTGATGATGGTGATTTGCTCTAATATCGGAACACTTCTTTATTCATTGTGCGGGTAGCGCGGAGGTTCAGAATGAGTATGATCACAATAAGAAATTTACAATTTCAATATGATGCCGCTCCGGAGATAAATGCTCTTTATGGAATTGATTTGGAAATTCGTAAAGGAGAGTGCATTGTTTTAACGGGAGAAAGTGGCTGCGGGAAAACAACTTTAACACGATGCCTCAATGGTTTAATACCCAACTTTTTTGAAGGAACACTTACAGGAGAAATATTGTACGAGGGTGTTCCAGTAAACAAAATGGAACAGTATGAGCTTAGTCGTAAAATTGGCACAGTGTTTCAAGATCCCCGTTCACAATTTTTTGCAGTAAACACAACGGACGAAGTAGCTTTCGGGTGTGAAAATCTTGCCTTTTCCACGGAGCGGATAAATCAGAACGTGGACGCCGCATTCTCCCGAATGAATATTGACGTACTGCGAGATCGGAGTTTATTTGGGTTATCCAGCGGCGAAAAACAGCGGCTTGCAGTTGCTTCTATCTATGCAATGGATACCGATGTCATTGTTTTGGACGAACCGACGGCAAACCTTGATGGAGAAACAATACAAAATCTCCGTGAGCTTTTATTTACACTAAAAGCCGAGGGGAAAACTCTCATTATTTCTGAACACCGCCTTTCCTGGCTTGTAGGAATTGCCGACCGATATGTATATATGCGCAAAGGGAGAATTGAAAAAATATGGAGTGCGGCGGAGGCTGCTTGCCTTTCGCCTGATGTGCTGCGAGAATACGGTTTACGCAGCATACAAAATGTGCTTTTTCCTACAAAGAAAACTCCTGCAAGGTCTGATGCAAACGAGCTGACGTGTCAAAACCTCTGTATTTACTACGGAAAGCAGGAAATTATCCATGATTTGAATTTTTGCTTTACATGGGGCGAAGAAGGTCGGATTATTGGAATTGTCGGTGCGAACGGTTCCGGGAAAACAACATTTTCTAAAGTGCTGTGCGGACTTATGGCACCGCGAACTGGGGAAATTCGTCTGAACGGCAAAAAAATGACCCATAGAGAGCTGCTGAAAAAAACATACTTTGTTATGCAGGACGCGGATTATCAGCTTTTTACGGAAAGCGTTGCCCATGAAATGGAATTGGCGGCACGAAAGAATAAGCAAAAAAACGTTCATGCTTCAAAAGAGGAAACAACAAACATTCTTGACAGGTTCGGCTTGGCCGAATATTCCGAAAGACACCCGCTATCCTTGTCCGGCGGACAAAAGCAGCGGGTCACGATTGCTGCTTCCATCGCTGCAAAATCGGATATTCTTGTTTTGGACGAGCCGACGAGTGGGCTTGACGGACGGAATATGCTCCGTCTAAAGAATATTCTGCGTGAACTGAAAAAACAGGGAATGCTGATTTTCATTGTAACCCATGACGCAGAATTTCTTGAAGGATTAACAGATGAATTACTGACTATTTCAAATAAGGAGGAAAACATGGACAAAAGAGAAAAACAGCAATCGCCTTTAAGGGGTATTTTGCAGTTTGCCAGTCAGAGGAAAGGACTTTTGAGGATTTCTGTTATCCTTTCTGTTCTGTCCTCTGCGTTTGGTATGGTTCCATACGCTGCTGTAGCTGTGTTGCTTGGGAAAGCGTTAGACAATGCTTTGACCATAGAATGGGCAGTCGGCTTGACCTTGGTGGCTTTAGCAGGATATTTTCTAAAACACTTTCTATATTCAAAATCAACCCTATGCTCCCACAAGGCAGCGTATGAAATCATACAGAATATCCGCTGCGCAATTATGCGGAAGATGTCAAAAATGTCTATGGGGACAATACAGGAAAAATCTTCCGGCGAATTTAAGCAATTAGTCATTGATGATACGGAACGACTTGAAGGACAGATTGCTCATGCCATTCCCGAAATGACAGCAAGCATTCTCATTCCGATTTTTGTGTTTGCCTATCTGCTTTTTGTGGATTGGCGTATGGCGCTTGCTTCTCTTGCTTCGGCTGTTTTGGGAAATGTTATCTATTATAGCATGATGATAGGGCGCAGCGAGAGGATGAAAGAATATATGTCCGCGAATGGAGATATGAACGCAACCATTGTTGAGTATGTAAATGGTATGGAAGTTATCCGTATGTTCAATCAGACTGCTTCTTCGATGGGACGGTTTAAGGGAGCAGTATTGAAAGTGCGGGACATTACTACCGCATGGTATAAGCACTGCTATCCTTTTATGAGTATCAGTCAGGTTGTTATGCCCTCAACGATTGCATTTGTTTTGCCCGTCGGCGTTGTACTTCTTTCGGGTGGTACTACGACATTAAACGAGGTTATTTTATGTATTCTTCTCTCTATGGGGCTTGTTGGCTCTTTACAGGCAATGATTGAGTTTTGGCATGACATTGCCGCAATTTATGAGATACAGCCCCGTATTATGGCACTTTTAGAAGCAAAGGAGTTGCCCGAGCCGATAGAAGCACAACACAGTAGCGGCAATGATGTGGAGCTGAAAGATGTTCATTTCAGCTACGGAGCAATCGAGGTTATCCATGGCGTTTCCTTTACGGCAAAGGCTGGGACAGTCACAGCGTTGGTAGGTCCGTCCGGTTCGGGGAAATCAACTCTGGCAAAACTCATTGCCCGCTTTTGGGACGTGAGCGCGGGTGCGGTAACTGTGGGCGGCGCGGATATTCGCAATCTGCCGTTATCCGAGCTTTCCGAAAAAATCAGTTATGTTTCACAGGATAATTTTCTGTTCAATATGAGCCTGAGGGACAATATCCGAATCGGTAAGCCGGATGCTACGGATGCAGAAGTAGAACGGGCTGCGTCACTGGCGAGATGTGATGACTTTATTGCCCGCTTCCCTAAGGGTTATGATACCAACGCCGGGGATGCAGGTGCCCGCCTTTCGGGAGGGGAACGGCAGCGTTTGGCGATTGCGAGGGCAATTCTAAAGGACGCTCCGATTATTATTCTTGATGAAGCTACGGCGTTTACCGACCCGGAGAATGAAGATAAATTGCAGCAGTCCATTGACCATCTGACAAAAGGGAAAACGCTGATTGTGATTGCGCACCGCCTGTCCACTATCATGTACGCAGATAAAATTTTAATGTTGGAGGACGGTTCGATTTCAGCGGCAGGAACCCATGAGCAGCTATTATCTTCTTCGCAGACCTATTTGGATATGTGGAAAGCCCATATATCGGCAATGGACTGGAGTATGAACAAGGAGGTGGAAATATTATGCTGAAAGTAATTAAACGAGTATTGCGTTTGAGTGGTGATTTGTCAAAGCGTATCTATGCGAGTTTTGTATTCAGCTTTATAGACTCAATTGTGGCAATGTTCCCTGTCGGGGCTGTGTTCTATACCCTCACAAAAATACAGAACAACAAAGCATTTACAGGGAATGACTGGCTTGTACTTTTTGGAATACTGATAATCTCTCTTGTTGTCCGCATGGTGTTCAAATACTTAGTGTATAGCTTTCAAAGCACAGCGGGATTTGAGTTTGTTTCCAGAGAGCGAATTACTTTAGGAGATAAGCTGCGTAATGTGGGTATGGGGTTTTTCCATGAGCGAAATATGGGGGACATTACAACAACGGTTACAACTGACCTTAATTTTTTGGAAAACTACTCCATGCACCTTCTTGACCGTGTAACAACCGGAATGGTAAACATGGTGGTGACCAGCATATTCATTCTGATGTTTGACTGGCGGCTTGGTGTGATTTTTATTTTAGGTGTTCTCTGCTCGTTCCTGATTTATGGGCGTATGCAGGAAAAGGGAGAAGAACTGACTGCAAAACAGCGGCAGGTACAGGCTGCTTCTGTTGAGGCTACGTTGGAATATGTGCAGGGAATATCCGTCATCAAATCATTCAATATGGCAGAGAAAAATTTAAGTGGCATTGAAAAGGCTTATGAAAAAAGTATGGAAGCGTCTTACGCTCTTGAACGGGATTTCGCACCTATGAATGTGGCATATTCTATGGTTTTCCGTGTAGCTGCCTGCGCTATCATATTAGTATCACAGATTTTCGCTTTAGGCGGGGAACTGGATTTTTCAAGCCTTGCGGTTATCCTCATTGCTTCATTCTCTATTTTCAATTCTGTAGAGGTAATGGGGCAAATGACCGCCATGATACGCTCCATGGAAGCAAGCCTTGACCGTGTGGAACGGATTAAGGGAGAAAAGAATATTGATGACGGGGGCGGAGATATTTCCTTAAAAAGTTATGATATTGTCTTTGATCATGTTAGCTTCTCCTACGAACAGGGAACGAAAATTCTTGATGATGTCAGCTTTACCATTCCGCAGGGAGGAATGACCGCCATAGTCGGGCCTTCCGGCGGTGGAAAGACAACGATTACCCGTCTGATCTCCCGCTTTTGGGATATTCAAGGCGGTAGCATTACCATAGGTGGCAAAGATGTTCGGGAATTTACATCTGACAGCCTTTTGAAAAATATGAGCATGGTATTTCAAAATGTCTATTTGTTCAAAGATACCATTGAAAACAATATTAAGTTTGGTTGCCCGGAAGCAAGCCATGAGCAGGTTGTAGAAGCAGCTAAAAAGGCACGCTGCCATGACTTTATTTCCTTATTACCAGAGGGCTACAATACCATGATTGGAGAGGGCGGTTCTACTCTGTCCGGCGGTGAAAAACAGAGAATATCCATTGCACGCGCCATGCTGAAAAATGCCCCTGTCGTCCTTTTGGACGAGGCCACCGCAAGCGTTGATCCCGAAAATGAAGTGTATTTGCAGCAGGCAATCAGCACTTTAGTAAAAGATAAGACACTGATTGTAATTGCACACCGCCTGTCTACCATTCGAGACGCAGAGCAGATTTTAGTCATCGACAACGGGAAACTTGTTCAGCATGGAAAGCATGACGAGCTTGTTTTACAGGAGGGTATTTATCAGAAATACTGGAATATTCGCCAGAACGCAAAGGCATGGAAAGTAGCACAGTAGATTATGATCCTCAATTCGTTAATCTGAAAGATTTTGCGAGCACCAATCCATGAGAAAAAAAGTAACGGAGGGTAAGGATCGTCCCTTGCCCTCCATTTTCCTGCACAAAAGTACAATTGCCTAAACCTTATCTAACAAACAAGGACTATATCTTTGTCTTCTGCTTCTTCACCGTATATGAGCATTGACTTTGCAGCATTCAGCCTATAGCAGGAACTTTCAAGGTTCCACTTGCGAAATGGCAGAATCCCTGCTATAATGTTTATGTAAGTTTCAGAATTGCCACCGAGCAATTATAGTGAATGAGTAACACAGTGCCTGAGGATGAACATCTTCAGGCACTTTTTTGTTTCTTCTGCCTCTCACAAACAGAGGCACAGACGGGGACGGCGGGGAGT
>ERZ779895.3047-NODE-3047-length-13810-cov-5.965903_pt1 | contig 13810 bp, 13 predicted proteins | sample MGYA00511093_ERZ779895 | MGnify/ENA primary metagenome ERZ779895 (study PRJEB29588, sample SAMEA2142970) | human gut metagenome | biome: human gut; feature: human-associated habitat; material: faeces | place: Denmark | collected 2008/2010 ... | reverse complement strand
GGTGGCGGCCGCCGCCCCGTCGCACCGCTCGGACAGGTCCTCCAAACTTCCGATGCCATGCTCCGTCAGGAAGTTCAGCGTTTCCGCCGCCCGCTTCAAGTTCTCGATGGTTGCCCAATGCTTGTAACCGGCGCTCTGTTGGGCCTTGATATTGTTCTGGATGTCGATGAGCAGGCTGGGCTTCCCGGTGCGCTGCTTCGGCTGGCGGGAGGGCCTGGGCCTACCGGCGATCCGGGCGGTCAGGGCCTCCTCTGCGTAGTCGGCGCCCAGGGCCTTCAATCGGGTGAACCGCTCCTGGCCCGGTGCCCTGGCGGAGATGTACTTGCCCCGTTTCAGTTCGTACCCTTCCCGCTGAAGGCGGCGGAGCAGGTCCTCCAGGTCAGAGCAGCCGGGCAGGAGCCGGTCAATGGCGGCACGCAGCTTCGCCTTGTAGCTGGTACCGTTCTGTTCCGCCTGATGCTCAATGTAGCTCTTGCCCTTGTCCCTGCCGGGAACGATGACGGACAGGCCATGCTCCTTGCAGATACGGTCGCTGGTGCGGCGGATGAAGTGATAGCTCCGCTTATTGGAGTGGTAGTGCCGGTAATCCTGGAAACTGACCGCGTTGAAAATCAGGTGATTATGAACATGATCCCTGTCTATGTGGGTGGTGAGGACAAATTCATACTTGCCGCCCAGGACCTCCCGCGCCAGCTCCATGCCGATCCGGTGTGCTTCCTCCGGCGTCACTTCCCCAGGCTCAAACGCCTGGATGAGGTGGCGGCCCAGGTTCGTGCCCTTGTCGATGGCATGGCGGCGGGTCCATGCAAATTCAATGTCGGCGGTCTCTGCGGTGCAGCCGAAGGAGGACACCAGCAGCTTTCCATCCGTCTTGTCTGGATTGCAGATATAGTCGATGGCCGCTTTCAGCGTTGACTTAATAGGATGCGTCTTTGTAACTGCCATATCTGGTCCATCCTCTCCCGGATTTCCTCCATGTCGGCCTGATAGACGGGGCCGCCGGCGTTCACCCTCTTGGCGATCTGATTGATGTTCCGACCGATGGAGCCCAGGGCCTTAGTCATCTCCTTGATGTCGGTGGTGTCCACCTGGATGATGTAACCGTCAATCGCCATTTTCCGCAGGTATGCCCCATACCGCTTTGTAGGGAGCTGAGCCATCTTCTCGTCGATGAGCCGCTTCTCCTCCTCTGTCACCCAGAACTTCATCTGGATATTTCGTTTTCGATTTGCCATTCCGCTTCGCCTCCGTTTCTTATAAGGGTCTGGGATTATCCCAGCAAGCAATTTTCGTGTTTAGGGGCAGGGGTCCCCCTAAACACAAAATCCGCAAGCGGGTACTCGCTTGCTGTGCTTGCTATCGTAACCCTTCCCTCGTTTTCCCCTCTACTAATACTACAATCTGAAACGGGGATTTTGGCTATTTCCGTCTAAAAATTTTTAATGACACGGGCCTTCATCAAAATTTGACACGGAAGAAATTCTCGCATATACTTAATGATGGTTAGCCATAACGAACTGAAAGGAGGAATGGGTAGTGCTGACCTATGAAAAGCAGGCTCTCTCTGGCGCGATTGAAGTGTTGTCAAGGTCTGAATTGCCAGATAAATTTGAGGGAATGAAACTATATGGCTCATCGGAAGAAGCCAAAGATGAATTGCGGCAGGACTGCAAAATTTTCCGGCTGTCAAACGAAACGGGATATGGACGGGTTGCTGTTTATCAGGTTTTTCCGGGTATTGAGCTTTACTACAACGATATGCACATGGGATATTGCAATCAAAATCAGGCCACTGTGAAAAACATGATAGAGATTAACCACTGCCTGATTGGACGTTTCGAGTGCAGTTTCGGTGAAAATAGTTGCTGCTATATGACAGAGGGCGATTTATCCATCAGTTCCATGATGAAAAAAAAGTCAAATTCATGTTTTCCTCTGAACCACTATCACGGCATTTCCATCATTATCAATTTGGATGAGTTGTTGCCAGAAGTGAGGCGGATCATGGAACTGCTGAATATTGATTTGAACTACATACAAAAATATATATGTGAAGGAAACCGTTGCTGCATTATGCGGGCCAATCCGTCTATTGAGCATATTTTTTCTGAACTCTATCATGTCCGGGAAAAAAGAAAACCAGGATACATGAAAGTCAAAATATTAGAGCTGCTTTTGTTTTTAAGCGATCTCAATACAGCAGAAGAAGTTTTACAGACGGAGTATTTCAACCAAAATCAAGTTGCATTGATTAAGGCAGTAGCGTCCTATATTACAGAAGATTTGGCAACACATCACACTATTGAACAGCTTTCTCAAAAATTTGAGATTTCTACAACAGCACTGAAAAAATGTTTCCGAGGTGTATATGGAACCTCCGTTTATTCTTATCTCCGTACATACCGGCTTCAAGTCGCTCAAAAGCTGCTGTTGGAAACGGAATTGTCCGTAACAGAGATTGCAAGCAAAATTGGGTATGAAAATCCAAATAAATTCACCTCCGCCTTCAAAGAAACGTATGGCAGTTCCCCAACAGAGTTCAGAAAGAGTGTCCGATTGGATAGAAGCGAGTCTGTATGGAGTGGCGAAGAAATCTGAACAGCATTAGAATATCTTTTGTCAGATAAAAGCAGAGAAACCGCTTGAAGCTGGCCTATTTTTTGAATAGTCGGTTAGGTGGTGCTAACTCCCTGCGAGACAAAGGAGGATTTCCAAATGGAAAATGAAAAATCGACAGGCAGCAAATACACTGTCAAAGACGCGGCAATCATCGGTATCTTCTGTGCGGTCATGTTCGTTGTGTTTATGGTCTATTCGACCCTGACCGGCGCTTCTCTATTCTACTCCATGATTTTTAATGCCGCTGGTGCAGCACTTATTCTTGCACCATTCTATGTTTATATGTGCATGAAAGTTGGCAAGCATGGTCCCGCTCTTGTCTATAATATCATGTGGGCGATTGTTGCCGGCTTGATGATGGGGCCGTTTATGATCCCTTGGTTTTTGGGCGGCGGCATCATTGCGGAGCTTTCTATGTGCGGAAAAGATGCCTACCATGACATTAAGCGTGTATCCATTTCGTGGGTGATCACAGCATTGGTTCGCGCTGCACACGGTATGTCAGAAATCTGGTTTTTCAAAGACGCATTTCTTGCCACTGGTGTCAGTGAGCAGCAGGTTCAGGTTCAGACCCAGTATTACACTGATCCGAAGTATGTCATTTTGAGCCTGGCTGTTACCGCTATCCTGGCCATCCTTGGTTGCATGATTAGCAATAAACTGATTGTGAAGCACTTCAGAAAGAGTGGCGCGATTAAATAAACTATGAGCATGAAATTTGATTTCCGAACCAAATTGCTTGTCATAGTTCTCACTATGTCGCTTGTGGCGGTGCTCACAAGCGACATTTTGATATACACACTTTTAGGTGCTTTAAGTGTATATCTGATTATTCAGGGCTTTGGCAGGCAGACAATAAAATATCTGATCGTCTGCGGTATTTTTATCGTATTGAGACTGCTTTCAGGAGGACAGGGCATTACTTTCCTTATGCCGGAAATGTTCTTGTTCATGGTGCTTCGTATCTTAATGATGGTTATGGCGGCACAACCTGTAATCGGTATGCCGCCAGGAGAAGTTGTGGCAGTTTTTAAGAAAATCCACGCACCTGATGGAATTGCGTTACCCGTGACCTTTATGCTGCGCTTCTTTCCTACCGTACGCAGTGAGTTTTCTGATGTATTTGCTGCGCTTCGGCTGAGGAAACTGTTATCTTGGAAACACCCATTGGATGCAATGGAGTATATTGTTACCCCTATTATTTTCCGTTCATCCAGAATAGCGGAGGAACTTGCCGCTTCCGCTGAAAGCCGTGGAATTTCTAATCCAGGGAAGCATACCTGCCGCAGAAAGATAGAGTTTCAAAAAAGAGATTGGGTTATGTGTGTGATTGCTGTTTGTGTAACCGCACTCTATTTTGTGCTGGAAAGGACGGTAGCATAATGGCAAGTGATAAAACAGGTCAATCCGTTATCCAGTTTGAAGATGTATCTTTTGAGTATCCGGGAGCTGAGACAGAAAGTATCAATCATATCAACCTTGCTATAAAAAAAGGCGAGTTTCTTGTTCTGACCGGAGGAAGTGGCTGCGGAAAAACAACATTGACAAGATTGATAAACGGGTTGGCTGAACAATTTTATGAAGGCACAGTGAAAGGGAGCATCACACTGTTAGGGCGCAATATATCAGAATATCCTCTGTATGAAATTGGGAAAATGGTGGGATCAATTTTTCAAGATCCCAGAAGCCAGTTTTTTGCCAGTATTACAGAGGATGAAGTTGCGTTTGGGTGTGAAAACTATGGCGTCCCGTATGAAGAATTAGAAGGGCGCGTTTCAGACGCAATCAAGCGTATTAACGGCGATATGCTGCGCGGAAAAGAGATTTATCCCATGTCCAGCGGAGAAAAGCAGAAAATAGCGGTAGCTTCCGTTAATGCCGTCAATCCTCAAATTTATGTGTTTGATGAACCATCTGCCAATTTGGATATGTATTCCGTTGAGGCGCTTAAAAATCTGATGGGAGCATTAAAGGCGGAAGGTCACACCATAATCGTCGCAGAACACAGGCTTTATTATCTTACCGACCTTGCAGACCGCTTTCTTTACATGGAAAACGGCAGCATAAAAAAAGAATGGTCATCCGAAGAACTGCTTTCCATCTCTGAGGAGAAAAGACGATCTATTGGAATACGCGCAGCAGATTTACGCCATATTGAAGTTGATATTCCTCCCGCAAAAGGAAAAGATGTAACGCTGGAGGTGAAAAATTTGGCTTTTTCCTACCGCAAACATCCAGTTTTCCACGATATTTCTTTTCAAGCGTACGCTGGCGATCTGATTGCGATTGTCGGCCATAACGGAATAGGGAAAACTACTTTATCGAATATCCTTTGCGGTATGCAAAAAGAAAAAGCGGGTCAGGTTACATATAATGGAACCGAGGTTTCTAAAGGCAAAAGGAAAAATTTTGCCTACTTTGTCATGCAAAATACAGATTGCCAGTTGTTTGGGGACAGCGTGGAAGAAGAACTGCTATTGAACGGGAAAGGAAGTACCCAAGAGCAGCGGGATAATCTGCTGAAATTGTATGGCCTGTTTGAGTGGAAAGAACGACATCCCGCTACCCTTTCCGGCGGGCAGAAACAGCGTCTTACTCTTGCAGTATCAGATTGGATAGATACACCCATTCTGATTTTGGATGAGCCTACCAGCGGCCTTGACTTCAAAAATATGATGAGAATATCGGAGCATTTGAAAGCCTTAGCGCAAAAAGGAAAGACTATTTTAATCATCACCCATGATTACGAATTTGCCGCTATGACCTGCAATCGGGTCCTTCATTTCGTTGATGAAGGCCATACAGAAACATTCCCTCTGAAAGGCAACCTGTCCCGCTTATATTCCTGTCTTATGTGCCAGTGAGTTATGTGTCTGATTGGATAGGTGCGCCCCTGTATGGAGTGGCAAGAACAACTAAATGATTTTATGATAATAGGTGGGTTAGTAGTTTCTAACCCACCTATTATTGTGAAAGGAGCCTTGCTTATGGAGAAGCAAAAAAGCGGAGAGCTGTCCAGAATGTTTAGTTATGCAGGGAATTTCCATATTCTTACCATTCTGGGGTGTATCCTCTCCGGGATCAGTACCATTTTATCTATGCTACCTTTTGTTTGTATATGGCTTGTTATCCGCGATTTAGTCCAAGCGTTCGCCGCAGGGGACATATCTCTTGCAACGGAAAGCACTCATTATGCGTGGATGGCAGTTGCGTTTGCAGTAGCGAGTATTTTAATTTATTTCATCGCCCTAAACTGCACGCACTTAGCAGCATTTCGTACCGCGACCAATATGAGAAAAACTGCAATTCATCATATTGTGACGCTGCCACTTGGCTATTTCAGTCAAAACGCAAGTGGGCGGCTGAGAAAAATTATTGATGATAATGCAGGACTTACAGAAGGGTTCCTGGCCCATCAACTTCCCGACCTGACCGGAGCAGCAGTAATGCCGGTTGCCGTCATTGTTCTGATTTTCCTTTTTGACTGGCGGCTGGGAATTTGCTGCCTGATACCTATGGGGATCAGCGTCATCTTTCTAAAACAGATGATGGGCGGTGATAACGCACAGTTTATGAGCAAATATATGACTGCTTTGGAAGCAATGAACAAAGAAGCGGTGGAGTATATTCGCGGTATCCCTGTTGTGAAAGTATTTCAGCAGACCATTTATTCTTTCAAAAATTTCCATACCGCAATAGAAGAATATGAGAAATTTGCTTCCGGGTATGCTTTGAAATGCCGCATTCCGCTTACCGGATTTACAGTAACACTGAATGGCACATTTGTTTTGCTTATTCCTGTGGCTATGTTTATTCTATCCGGGATCAGTGGACAAGCGGCTTATGAAAATATTGTGCTGGATTTCCTGTTTTACAGTCTGTTTACCCCGGTCTGTGCAACTATGATGAACCGGATCATGTTTGCCAGTGAGCAGCTTATGGCGGCTAAAAGCGCAGTCAGCCGAGTAGACGAAATTTTGCAGGAAAAGCCATTAAAAGAGCCGGAACATCCTATGATCCCGACCGACGCTTCGATTGTGTTTTCGGATGTTTCTTTCACCTATCCAGGTGCCAAAGAGAAAGCCTTAGACCATATCAGCTTTGAGGTACCGGCTGGAAAAACAGTTGCGCTCGTTGGTGCCTCCGGCAGCGGTAAAAGTACAGCAGCAAGCCTCATTCCCCGGTTTTATGATGTCCAGTCAGGTTCTGTTACGATTGGCGGCGTAGATGTCCGTAACATTGAGAAGCAGGAACTGATGAAAAGAGTCGCTTTCGTATTTCAAAATACTCGCCTGTTCAAAGATACCTTACTCAATAATATTAAGGCGGCCCGCCCGGACGCCACCAGAGAAGAAGTGCTTCAGGCGGCCGATGAAGCACAGTGTAAAGATATTATTGACCGACTTCCGAACGGGCTTGATACCCTTGTTGGGACAGGTGGCACATATCTCTCAGGAGGTGAAAATCAAAGAGTTGCCCTTGCAAGAGCAATCTTAAAAGATGCCCCCATCATTATACTTGACGAAGCTACCGCATTTGCGGATGCCGAAAATGAACATCAGATACAGCTTGCCTTTGAGCGTCTGACACAAAACAAAACGGTTCTGATGATTGCTCATCGGCTCTCAACGATACAAGACGCAGATCTTATCCTGGTGTTTAAGGATGGACAGATTGCAGAAAGAGGTACGCATAAAGAATTGGTAACTGCGAACGGTATTTATTCTTCTATGTGGAAGGATTATCAGACCTCGATTGCATGGAAGGTCGGAAAGGAGGATGAACAGCATGATTAAGACGTTAAAAAAGAAATATGCGTTGAGCGATCAGGGGGCAAGAGACCTGTTAAAAGGGATTGTCTATTCGGTACTGGCAAATATCAGTCTCATGTTTCCTGTCATTCTTCTGGCAGTCGTTCTCAATCAACTCCTTGCTCCTGTTTTGGGGACGAGCGCACCAGAAATCAGCGCCGCCGTTTACACTGTGATCGGAATTGTGATTTTGGCTGCTGTCTTTATACTTCATTACTGCCAGTACACCGCAGCGTATCTTGGGACGTATGATGAAAGTGCAAGGCGTCGCATCGGTCTTGCGGAGAAATTGCGTACACTTCCGCTGACCTTTTTTCATCAGAGGGATCTTGCTGATCTGACAAGCACCATTATGGGGGACTGTGCAAACTTTGAACACGCATTTTCTCATACGGTTCCGCAATTCTTTGGCGCAGTTATCTCCACAGGTATTGTTTGTATCGGACTGCTGATTTTCAACTGGCAAATGGGCCTGGCCCTTCTATGGGTAGCTCCGATTTCTTTTGCAATCGTAATTCTGTCACGAAAATGGCAGGAAAAACTTAGCAAAAAGCACATGAACGCCAGACTGGAACTTGCGGAAGGTATTCAGGAATGTTTGGAAACCGTACAGGATATAAAAGCCTGCAATCAGGAAGAGGATTATCTACGCAAACTGGACGCAAAAATGGATGCTGCGGAAAAAGCGCAGATTTCCTCTGAAATGACAACGGCCAGCCTTTTAACAACTGGCCAGATGTTTTTACGGCTCGGTTTGGCAACTGTGATTGTGGTTGGTAACAGCCTTGTTGTAAGCGGAAACGCGACACTTTTTTCTTATATCTTATTTTTGATTGCTGCTTCTCGCCTATACGATCCTCTCTCCGGTGCAATGTCAAATATGGCGGAGCTATTTTCCGTACAGCTTCAAGTAAACCGTTTGAAGGAAATTGAAGAATACCCGGAAGAAACAGGCGAGAAGAATATCCGTACAAACGGGTATGATATTACTTTCGATCATGTCCGGTTCTCTTATGAAAAGGATAAGCCGGTGTTACGGGATGTTTCGTTTACCGCAAAGCAAGGGCAAGTCACAGCACTGGTTGGCCCGTCCGGCGGCGGCAAAAGTACAGTCGCAAAGCTGGCAGCTAAATTCTATCCTCTGGACGGAGGAAGAATACTGTTGGGCGGAACCGATATTGCTCCGCTAAATTCAACCATGTTAATGAAAAACTTCTCTATCGTTTTTCAAGATGTTGTGCTGTTCAATAACACTATCATGGAGAATATTCGCATCGGTAAAAAGGACGCTACTGACGAGGAAGTGATTGCCGCAGCTAAAGCAGCTCGGTGTGACGAATTTATTTCCAAACTGCCGGATGGTTATGAAACTGTGATTGGAGAAAATGGTTCTACGTTATCTGGCGGTGAGTGTCAGCGCCTTTCTATCGCACGCGCCCTTTTGAAAGACGCTCCTGTTATTCTCCTTGATGAAGCTACTGCTTCTCTTGATGTAGACAACGAAACAGAAATTCAAAATGCAATATCACGGTTGGTAAAAGGTAAGACGGTCCTTATCATCGCCCATAGAATGAGAACGGTGGAGGCCGCCGATAAAATCGTTGTACTGTCGGATGGCATTGTGGCCGAAAGCGGAACTCATGAGGAACTTATGAAGAAAAACGGATTGTATCATAGGCTGGTTGATTTGCAGACCGCTTCCGCAAATTGGAAGCTAAGTGTTTAACAAACCGATAAGGAGGTTCAGATGAAACTTCATGCGTCCGGGGAGGACTACCTGGAGGCTATCCTTGTTCTCCAAAAGAAACGCGGCCTGGTGCGCTCCGTAGATGTAGCCCGGCACATGGAGGTCACAAAACCCAGCGTGTGCCATGCGGTGACAACCTTGAAGGAGGGCGGCTTCCTCACGATGGATGAGGACTTTTTCCTCCACCTGACCGATCTGGGCCGCGAGATTGCCGAACAGACCTACGAGAAGCATCGCTTCTTTACTGATCTACTCACGGAGGTCGGCGTCGATCCGGCGTCGGCGGAGCGGGACGCCTGCCGGATGGAACATGTCATCAGCCAGGAGTCCTTCGAGCATCTGCGGAATGCTTACAACGCACATAAAGAAGAATAATCTGCCCGCATGGCAAACGGGATAAAACAGTAACGCGGCCGGGCACCTCAAAACCCGACCGCGTTATTTGTCTTTCTGGAAGGCTTCCGCCTGTTTGCAGAGCGCGATAAATTTTTCGATCTCTGCTTCGCTTTTCCCGGCAAAGAAGTCCACGACTGTTTTCGAGACTGTCTGATTTACCATTTCCGGGAAGATGGCGGCGTCCACGCTGATATTCAGTTCTTTGGCGACAAGGACCACCGTTTCAAATTTCGGATTACTCTGACAGGCCTCCAAATCTATGATCGTGCGGGGGTTCATACCGAGGCGTTCAGCTAACTGCTTCTGCGTCAGATGCTGCCGCTTCCGTTCTGACCGCACCTTCCATGCAAATAGATCCAGCGGATTGTTCACTACACATCACCTCTACATCATTGTAGGGTGTGCTTCCGCTCATATAAATAACCATACAACTCATGTGAAGTGAGTTATAACTCATTTTCGGAGTAAAGGGAGATATGGATGAGAGCGCCAACACAAAGGAGGTCAAAATAAGGCGGGGTTCGCCTTTTGTACGGCGGACGCCCATGCCACTACGAAAAATATTCCAATAACGCAGCAGCGAGCCATGCTCATGAAAGTGAGTTATGGCTCGCTTTTTATATACTGTGGCTCATATCTCACAAAACCCGTCCCTTTAAGCGCCTGGGCGTAGGCTGCCGCTCCCCGCCCCGTTTCGTTCCGGCCTGTCAACCCGAACGAAACGAAAGGAGCCAAGTATGAGCGGCAAAAAATATTTTCATATAGATCCAGAAAACCGGCCAAACCGGACCACTCGTGAACGAGTAGTGAGCGAAAGGGGAAGAAAAGAACTGCCTCCCGGCACGAAGGGAGGTGAGAACTTGAAACCTGACCGCCACTACGAGCACAAGCAGTACGCCTTTGACAGCTACTGCAAGAAGGTGCTGAAATGCGAGGCGTGCAACGGCTATCGCCAGATCAGCCGGCGCCAGAAGCGTTTCACATCTTTGGAAGAACTGTCCGAGGCAGAAATGGCCCAGCTTGCGGTATATGATCGCTACCCGTGGGAATACACGACCTTCCCTGTGGGAGGGGCCGTGATCCTGATCGAGGACGACGGGCTGGCCGAGGCGCTTCTGGGGCTGTCCCAGGAGGACCGGGAAATCTTTATGATGCACTGGTTCCTGCGGATGACCGACGCACAGATCGCCAGGTACATAAACATGCCCCGCCGGACGGTCAATACCCGCAGGCATAAAGCCTATCGGCTGCTGACAGAACTGATGGGAGGTGAAGCGGATGACTAAATCTGCGCGCACGCGGGCATCGCTGATCCCTTACCCGGTGATCGCCGCCGCTGTCGGAGGCGACCCCGAAGCGGTGAACCGGGTAGTCCGGCATTACTCCGGCTACATCGCCGCGCTGTCTACACGGACGAGCTATGGCCCTGACGGCTATCCCCGTCCCCAGGTGGACGAAGATCTGCGCGGTCGGCTGGAAGCAAAGCTGATTATTTCCATCCTGGATTTTGACCTGAGCTGATCCAGGGCCGGGCGCTGCGTGTCCCCCTTTCCACGCGGCGTCCCGTTATAGCTCCTTGACAAAGAAAGCCCGGCGGGAGGCCTCCGGCGCAGCATAAGGCAGACGGATACGATCTGTCTGCGTGGAGCCGGTCGGCTGGTGCGCCATGACCCTGTTGCAAGTCCGCAGGACGGGACCCCTGCTAAACAGGAGAGCGACAAAACCGGGCCGTAAAACAGGTGTGGCAACCTGTGGGCGATGATATGCAGGCAGGATAATGAGACTCGCGCATTGGACGCCCGCAAAGCATCGTGCGCCGCACCCATCAGCATGGGCCGGGGTGAAATTCCCGTGGAGCTGTGCCAGCAGCCATCCGTTTTCTGCCTCTTTCATTTTTGGATAAAGCCTGTTGTTTTTCGTTTACGGATAATTCGTAAACTTTTCGATTAGCAGCAGACAAACACAAAACGGCGCGGTAAAATGAGAATGGGTAAATTATGAGCCATTCTTATTCGTGCCGTTTCTGATTTAGAAAGGGGGCTGCCATGTCGCAAGCATGGAACGGTACGAAGAAGGAGTCCCCAGAGAGAAGAACCTATACGGTTGAGGACATTGCCCATATCCTGGGCATTGGCCGGACTTCCGCATATCTTCTCGTAAAGGAAGGACACTTCAAAATCGTACGAATTGGTAACGCCATACGAATTTCCAAGCGGTCATTCGATGAGTGGCTGGAGTCACTTGACCTATGACATCAGAAAGGAAGTATCGTTATGGCATCGATCATCAAAAGAAAAAAGAACTATTCCATTGTTTACAATTACACGGACGAGAACGGTGAGACCCGGCAGAAGTGGGAGACCCGAGCCTCCTACCAGGACGCTTTGAAGCGCAAGGCGGAGGTGGAGAACCAGCAGTACACTGGAACCTTTCTCCCTCCCAGCAATCAGACCATTGCGGAGTTTCTTTTGGACTTTGTTTCCCTCTACGGAGAAAAGAAGTGGGGTGTGTCCATGTACGACAGCCAAAACTCGCTAATCGCCAACTACATCAACCCCATCATTGGGTATATGAAGGTGCAGGAGGTCACCCCGCGAGTAGTGGACAAGTACATCCAGACTTTGCAGAAAACCCCTGCGGTGAATACCAGGACCCATCACGCAAAGACGGACTTTGTGACCAATTCCACCATTGAGAAGATCATCAAACTCCTGCGCTGCGCGTTCAAGCAGGCGGTGCGGTGGGAGCTGATCTCCAAGAACCCCTTTGAAAATGTGATCCTGCCCAAGACGGAGTATAAGAAGCGGGACATCTGGACCGCTGATATGATCCGCACCGCATTGGACCAGTGTACGGACAGCAAGCTCTATGTGGCCATGAACCTGTCCTTTGCCTGCTCTCTGCGTATGGGCGAGATCCTGGGGCTGACCTGGAACAATGTCCATATCTCCGACGAGGATATTGCCGATGACAATGCCTATGTCTATATCGACAAGGAGCTGACGCGGGCCTCCAAACGGGCCATTGAGATGCTGGGGCAGAAGGACGTCTACCACATCTTTACGCCGCTGTTTCCCAACACCAGCACCAGAGTGATCCTGAAAAAGCCCAAGACGGACTCCAGTATCCGCAAGGTATGGCTGCCCAAGACGCTGGCCTACATCCTGCGGGAATGGAAAAAGTCCCAGGACGAGCTTCGCGGATTTCTCGGTGACGAGTACCAGGATTTTGACCTGGTGGTGGCGCTGCCCAATGGGCGCCCCTGTGAGGACCGCATCATCCTAAAGGAGTTTGAGAAGCTACGGGAGAAGGCGGGGCTGCCCAGAGTGGTCTTTCATTCCCTTCGTCATTCCAGTACCACCTACAAGCTGAAACTGAACCACGGCGACCTGAAGGCCACCCAGGGCGACACGGGCCATGCGGAGATCGACATGATTACCAGCGTGTATGCGCACATTCTGGACGAGGACCGCAAGATCAACGCCCAGAAGTTTGAGAGTGCCTTCTACGCAAATCCCAACCTGCGCGCGGTCCGTCCCCCAGAGGAGCCGAAGGAACCGGCACCGGCGACGCTTGACCTGGAGGCCCTGGTGGAACAGCTCCGACAGTCGCCGGAACTTATCAATACCCTGGCTGCGCTGCTCTCGGCGGCACCGGGCGGCAGGTAAGTCCGAAAACTCCAATTAGCAAAGATGGGATTTTTCTTAGCAAGGACGTGGAAATCGTTCGTTTCTTCTTAGCAGGATATACATAGCAGCGCATAAAATTCTCCCGATCCCAAACGAGCAAGAGACCGGGAGAAGCAAAATAAAAAACGCTGCAAACCAGCAAAAAATGGCTTGCAGCGGTGCTTTTGGCGTCCCAGACACGACTCGAACGTGCGACCCCGGGCTTAGGAGGCTCGTGCTCTATCCAACTGAGCTACTGGGACATATATCAAAAATATTCAATTTTCCTCCGCCCACGGACTCGAACGAACTGCCGCTTAGGAGGCTCGCGCTCTATCCAACTGAGCTACAGACGCATATTGTGAAGTTGTAGGGGAATTGGTGCCATTGGTAATTGATGTCCCTGTCCTTAGGAGGCGGTCGCTCTATACAACTGAGCTACGGAGGCGTGTGCAACTGGTATTGTACCGTAGGCGGCGGCATTTGTCAACGGCGCCGCGGCGAAAAAGTTGACGAAAGGGCTTGCAATCGGTCCTTTGCAGGCATATAATACAAAGGTTAGTGAATTT
>ERZ779895.3040-NODE-3040-length-13845-cov-8.269616_pt1 | contig 13845 bp, 14 predicted proteins | sample MGYA00511093_ERZ779895 | MGnify/ENA primary metagenome ERZ779895 (study PRJEB29588, sample SAMEA2142970) | human gut metagenome | biome: human gut; feature: human-associated habitat; material: faeces | place: Denmark | collected 2008/2010 ... | reverse complement strand
AGTAATTTAAATTTCATATTTATATATTATAAATAAAAAAAATAAATGATAAATTACTTATCATTTATTTTTTTGTTTAATCTTCATCTATTGGTCCAAATAGTTCATCAAATTTAGCTTCTAATTCTTTTTGAACATCTACTGAGAACACTTCTTGTTCATCATCTTCTTGAGGGAGCATTGGTGCTTCAATTGATGTTTTTTTACTCTTTATCTGCTCTTTATCTTCCTCTAATGGTGTAATAAAATCTTCTTTATTTTGTATTTCACCATTATTTAAGATATCGTTATTTGTTTCTTTTTTATCATCTATATCATCATCAAATAAATCATCTAATGATTCAACTTTTAAATCATTTTTTTTGGTATTTTCATTTTCTTCAACATAAGGATTATATGGATTATATTTTCTCCATTTTCCTCTATCTCCTACATTAAAATCTAAGTGATTTAATGTAAACTCTGATAATTTTCTAGCCATTGAGCTTTCAAAATAATAATATTTTTTTGCTTTAATAGGCTTAATTCCTTTTTCATAAATAATACAATCATCGTTGTCCATTCTTCTTAATTCATCAGGTGTCATAAGAGCTCTTCCCATAACTTGGTCTGATTCACTAAGTCCTTGTCTATGATATTGTTTATCTCTATTTATTGATACACTATCTCTTGTAATAGTTTTTTCTCCTAATGCTTTTGAAAAATATTCTACAGTCTTAAATGAGTTACTTCCTAAAAATACGTGAGTATCACAGTTACCCATTATTGTTTCATAAGATTTTTCATATACTGCCTCTAATTGATCTAAGTTTTGTAAAATAACACTAAATGATATTCCTCTACTTCTACTTGTTGATATTTTCTTATCGAAATCTGGTATTTTACCAATATTGGCAAACTCGTCACATATAAAGAATGTTGGTACTTTTAATCTTCCTCCATTCGCATCAGCAAAGTTATACAATTGTTGTATCATTTGAGAGAAGAATATTGTTAATAAGAAGTCATAAGCAGTATGTGTATCTGAAGATATAACATATACAGCTGTTTTTTTGCATCCTAATTCTTCAAAATTAATTGTGTCTGTTGATGTAACCTCCGCAATTTCCTTTGAATCAAATTTACCAAGCTTAGATTGTAATGAGCTCAAAATTGATCCATAAGTTTTTTCTGGTGCTATTTCTATTGATTTATAATACATTCTTGCTGGATGATCATAAGGTAATTGATTTATAAGTTCTGTTAATAAGTTACTTCCACCATTTGTATTAGCTGCCCTTACAAGTTCTGCACAACTTGCCAAGTTTTGTTCTTCCTCTGGTCTAGTTGATATTAAATAATATATTAATGACTTTAGTAACATTTCAGCCATATCATCCCAATATGGATCTGAACTACTACTAGCCTCTGATTTTTGTCCTTTTACAATAGTATTTGCAATAACGTCAACATCAATTTCACTAGAAATATGCATTAATGGGTTATACCCATCACTATTTGCTGGGTTAACCAAGTTTAATACTTTTATTGAATAACCATTTTTTTCTAAGAATCCTGCTGTTTTATCATATAGCTCTCCTTTAGGGTCTGTAAATACATAAGAACCTAACATTTGAAATGCATTTGGAATAGAATATGATGCAGATTTACCAGAACCTGAACCACCGACTACCAATACATTTACGTTTCCTCTTTTATCTGTTGGCAAATAATGATTTTGTGCTAGTATAATACCTTTATTTCTACTTAAAACTTGATATTCTTCTCCGCCTTCACACCAATCACTTGATCCATGTTCAATATCTTTATATTCACTTTTTGATTTTGATTTAAATAATCCTATTGTTGAAAATACTATATATATAATTGTGTAATATCCTAGTGCTTTAAAAAATACTCCTATATATTTTTCATCAAATATTTTACCAAATGTATTGAAATGACTAATATTATCAAATATTATCCCTATAAATTTGCTAAAATCAAAAATTCCATTGTTTACAGATTCAACAATGGAATATGCAACTGGCGAAACAAGGATTATTGCTAAAACAACCCATAGAACTCCAATTATTATTAAGCTTTTTTTATTATCTTTTAATGTTTTTCTTATTCTCATTTTCATAGACTTTTCACCTTTTCATTAGTTTTATCTATATTCTTCTTCTTTAGAAGCTCTTCTCTTTTTGTCTGTTTCAGCTTTATGTTTTTCAATTTCTTTAAAAGCACTTGGTTTTTTCATTTCCAATACTGTCCCATCTGCTTTTACTAATTCGTTTTTATCTGTTACAAAGCCTTCTCCTCCTTGAATTTCTACATTTTCTTGTCCTTTAACATAACTTGGTATTACCTTGAATACTTGAGCTTCTGGAGGAAATTTTAAAGTTTCTTTTGTTGGATTAAATACACTACCAGCAATGCTTGCTGTGCTTTTTGAACGTACAGTTGTACTACTCATATAAATACTCCCTTCTATTCTTTACTCTCTCTAATTTCAAATGCAAAATATGATTTGTATGGTTTTAATTTGCATTTACCTTTTACTTCATTTGTTTCTTCATCAAAATATAAAATTGGTTTGATTTCTTCTGTTGTTTCTGGATCTATTATTGATATAGGCCTCTTTAAATCAGGTGTATATCTAAACTCTTTATATTCTTGTTCTTGCTCTGAATATAAAGTATCAAACTTAATTGGTATAGGACGTTTTGCTATTTTTACTTTATTGTTTTCCAAAAGTCCCATGTTAATAACTACTTTATCTTGTCCAAAAGATAAAATTACTAATTCTTCCTCATTTTCTGGTTCATCAACAAAAAATGTTTTCTTTTTTAAATTTCCATTTAATTCTTCAGCATACTCTAAACGTTGTACTGTAAATTTTGGATACTCTTGTAATAATTCTCTTGGTGTTTTGTTCACCCTATAAATTACTGTATTTACTCCTTGAGGATCTGTAATACTAAAGTGCTTACCTTGTATCTTGTCCATCTTTTATACTCCTTTTTTCTATGAATTGTTTGATAATACATAGTTTCTCTTTTGTTGAACCATATTACTATATTAAATTATAGTACTTTTTTAGCAATATGTCAACCTTTTTGAGTGTTTTAATTTATGTTACCTTTGTATTTCTCTTGGATTATATTTTGATATTTCTCTTAGTTGTTCAAAAATTGTTTTTTCTTTTTCTGTTATGCTCTTTGGAATCATTATTTGCACATTAACAAATAAATCTCCTCTTCCACCTCTTCCATTAAGATAACCTTTTCCCTTAAGGCATATATTTTCTCCACTTTCTGTTCCTTGAGGTATATATAATAATATTTCTTCATCTATAGAATTGATATTTAATTTTGTTCCTAAAGCAGCTTCCCATGGTGTTATATATAAATCTGTATATATATCAATACCATTTAATTTGAATTTTTTATCATTTTCTATATGTATTTTTATTAGTAAGTCTCCCGATTTTCCGCCATTTTCCCCTGGCTTGCCCTGTCCCATTAATCTAATTTTTTCTTCATTTCTTATTCCAGCTGGTATTTTCACATTAAATTCACGCATTTTTCCATCTATAGTTCTTAAGGCAATTTTTTTCTCCATACCATAAAAAGCTTCAAAAATAGATACTGTGATTTCTGTTTCAATATTTTCACCTTTTTTCGGTGATTCTTGTTTTTCTTCCTTCTTTTTTTCTTTCTGCTTAATTTCTCCAAAGAACATTTGAAACATTTCCGCAAAAATTGATTTTTTTTCTTTTTTATTTTGTTGTTTATTTTTTTGTTTTTTTCCAATACGTGAATTCCACATTCTGTCATATTTTCTTCTTGTACTTGAATTAGATAATGTTTTATATGCTTCATTTATATCTTTAAATCTTTCTTCTGCAAAATCACTTGTAGTATTAATATCAGGGTGATATTTTTTTGCTTGTTCTCTGTATGCTTGCTTTATTTCTTCTGCAGTTACATTATTGTTTTTTAAACCTAGTATTTTATAGTAATCTTTGAAAATCATTCAGATTTCCCCCTAGAATGCTTTTAAATTTTCCGTCTTTTGTTATGTGTGTTATTATATCATATCTTTTTTATGTTTTAAATACCTTATTTATAATTATTATATGAAGATTTTACTTTTTATTTTCCGCTTTAATTTTTCTAGAGTTAAGATACTATTAAAATGTGGCTCTTCTCCTCTTTCTCTTGTTTTTTTCACAGCAAATTCAATAATATATACAACACATTTATCTATATTTTCATAAGCTAATTCTCTTACAACATTTAAATCTGGGTAAGATCTTGTTTCTTCTATTTTATCTGCAACAAAAATTATTTTGTCAAATAAATTCATATTTGGATTTCCTGTTGTATGGTATTCTATTGCTTGCTGTATTTCTTTATCAAAATTATACTTTTCTTTAGCAATATTAGCTGCTATTTTTGCATGTAAAAGTCCTATATTTTTTCTTTCAATTTCGTCTACCTCTATATTGTGTTGCTTTGTATATTCTATTTTTTCCTCATCTGGCATTTCTTTTGCTATATCATGTATAAGTCCTGCCATTTCTGCCTTTTCTTCATCTAACCCATAAAATTCAGCAAGCTTCTTAGCTTCTTTCATTGTTCCGATTGAATGCAAATATCGTTTTTCAGATAATTCATTTTTTAAATCATTTTTTATATTTTCTATATTTTGCATGACCTTTTCCTATCTTAATTTTGTGCTAATTTTATTAATTCATCTAATAATTTTGAATATTCAATTCCACATTGTTCCCATAATTTTGGATACATACTAATTTGAGTAAATCCTGGTAAAGTATTTATTTCATTTATGTATACTTTATTATCACTTTTTCTAATAAAAAAGTCTACTCTTGATAATCCTTTTCCATCTACTGCTTTAAATGCCTTTATTGCTAATTCCTTTATTTCGTCCTGTTTTTGTTGTTCAACTTCTGCTGGAATTACAACTCTAGATTGTGCATTATTATATTTTGCATCAAATGTATAAAAATCTTCTGATGGTAGAATTTCTCCTACACAAGTTGCTTTTACATCTGTATTTCCAAGTACAGCACATTCAATCTCTCTACCTATTATTTCTTCCTCAATTAATATTTTAGTATCATAGTTACTTGCATATTTAATTGCATCTTCAAGTTCCTCTATGTTATTTGCTTTTTTTATTCCAACAGATGATCCTGAATTTGATGGTTTAACAAAAACAGGAAAACCTAATTTTTGTTCTGTAATTTCTGCAATATTTTTTAAGTCTAATTCTTTTTCTTCAAAATTTTCATTAACATATATATATTGATCTTTATCAGCTTTTACATATACATAATTTGCTTGGGGAATTTGAGCTTTTTCAAATATAATTTTAGCATATACTTTATCCATACAAATACTTGAACCAAGTACTTTGCAACCAACATATTTAACTTTTAATAATTCTAGTAGTCCTTGAATTGTTCCATCTTCTCCATATAAGCCATGTAATACAGGAAATGCTACATCTAAGCTTTTTAAATATTCAAATTCATTTTCTATTTTTTCTAATTCTGTTATTTTATCTCCAACATGTAATGCTTCAATTTCTTCTATATTTTTAGTATATTTATACCAGCTTCCATCTTCCGAAATGTATATTGGTAAAATTTCATATTTTTCTTTTGATAAATTTTTTATAATAGATGTTCCTGATGATATTGACACATCATGTTCTGTTGACATGCCTCCAAATATCACTCCAACCTTTAGTTTATTCATGCTATTTTCTCCTTAACAAATTGCTTCACAAATTTCTGTAAAATTTAAACTATTTGATGCCTTTAGTAATACAGCATCTTGTTTATTTAATTTTTCTTTTAATATACTAATTGCTTCTTTATTTGTATTGCAATGCACTATGTTTTTTACTCCACCTTTTTCTGCTTCTTTAGCTATGTTTATTGACTCTTTTCCTACGCAAATAAGCATATCAACTTTGTTTTCTGCAACTATTTTTCCAACTTCTTCATGTAGTTCTTTGCTATATTCTCCTAATTCCAACATATCACCTAGCACTGCAATTTTTCTCAAATTTGGTAATTTTCCTAGGTAGTCTAGTGCGGCTTTCATTGAATCATAATTTGCGTTATAGCAATCATTTATAATCATTGCACCACATTTTGCTTGTTTGATTTCCATTCTTTTTTTAGTAAGCTCAAAATTTTCAATTCCTTTTATTGCTTCTTCAACTGGAATTTCAAATATTTTTGCAACACTTAAAGCACATAAACTATTTGATACAAAGTGTTCTCCTCCAACTGGAATATGAACATTATATGTTTTTGAGTCTATAACTGCTTCACAAGTACTTCCATTTTCATGGAATACAGCATTTTGTCCAAGTACTTTACTTCCTTGTTGTGTTCCATAAGTTATAATATTGTAGTTATTTTTTTCTTTTTCATACCATTCATTTAATAAATCATTATCATAATTTATGACTACTGTTCCGTTTTTATTTAATCCTTCTAGAATTTCTAATTTTGCTTTTAATATATTTGCTCTTGAGCCTAAAAGCCCTATGTGTGCTGTTCCAATATTAGTAATAACTGCTACATCTGGTTTTGCAATTCTTGAAAGCAAACTAATCTCTCCAAATGAATTCATTCCCATTTCAAGGACCATTACTTCTTCATCTTTTAAACTAAGTAATGTAAGTGGCATTCCTATTTCATTATTATAATTTCCTTGTGTTTTTAAAACTTTGTATTTTTGTGAAAGTACACTTGCTATCATATCTTTTGTGCTAGTTTTTCCTACGCTTCCTGTAATTGCAACAACAGGAATATTACACATGCTTCTTTTATATTCAGCTAATTTTTGCAATGTTTTAACAGTATCTTCTACTAGAACAATGGTTGATTCTGGATATTTTTTTAATATTTCATCTGAGATTTCTACATCTTGTAAAATACAAGCTGTAGCTCCTTTTTCTAGAGCCTGCTCATATAATGTACTTCCATTAAAATTTTCACCTTGTATTCCTAAATATATTTCACCTTTGTTTAAAGTTCTTGTATCTTTGCATAATTTATCAAAAGGTAAGTTTTCATTACCTTGCATTAATTTTCCATTACATTTTTCTATTATATCTTTAATTATTATTTGATTAGCCATATATTAACCTTTCTTTAATACAATTTTTAATTATTATATTCCAATATATATGCCTTTGCAATAAATTTATACGAAAAAATCGCCTTAGTTTTAAACTAAAGCGATTTTTGCAAATTTCAATTACTCAGCTGTTCTATTAGCAATTTCTATTGCTTTTGCTACAATATTACCACAAGTTTTTGATGGTACATTTCCCCATCCTCCATCTTGTTTTACTTGCTCATAAACACCAAGTTCTTTTGCAATTTCTTCTCTTAATTTATCAGAAATAAGTCCTTTGTTTGCCACTCTGAATTTACCTCCTGACAGATTTAATTTTGTGAAAATTTATTGTTCTTACTTGATTAATATGAATTTTTTCAATATTACTTTTTTATTTTCACATTATTATTATTTACATTTTATTTAAAATTATTTTTAGTATTTTTTCCAATATTCTAGTGTGTTAATGTTCCATTTGGTGTATTTGTTATTACTAAAATGTCTTGCTCTTCTCCTGTTTTAGCATTTATATATACTAAAAAGTCTGTATCATCAACTTTTCCTTTAAATTCCCAACATAATACTTCGGTTTTCCACTCTGTTGGAATTATTGCTAAATTTTCACTTAAAATATTTAATTTTGAATTCAAATTTTTCTTGGCTTGTTCTATCGTGATTTTTATATCTGAAATATTTCTTTTTTCATGGCTATTTAAATATCCTGTTGTCTCAATTCCCATTATTTCTCCATTATCTAATGCAACTTTTAACTTAATTAAATCCGGATATACAGTTACTCCATCTTGTTCATAAGCATAATTAATTGTAACAATTCCATCTTGTTTTAAATAGTATGTTTCTTTCATGTCATCAAATCCACGTGATTTTAAAAACTCTTTTCCTATTTCATCTGCTCTTTCTTGTGTAACACTTTCTACTTGGACATCTCTGTTATAATTCATAAATACTACATGTCCACCTTTTTCAGATATTGAAATCACCATATTTGTGTCTGATTCTCCATTTACTTTTGCATTAAAATCAAATGTAGGCATATTTGTGTTTTCAGATTTTCCAGTAAAATTAATTTCTTGAACTTTATCTTCCCCTATAAACTTTTTCGCAATTTCTTGTGCTTTTTGTTCATCTATATTTTCACCTGTTAATCCCCTTTTTTCTTTACTTGTTATATGCTCTGAAAATGCACCATCATATATTAAACCAGAATATTCATGAAAATTCTGCTCCATATTACTAAAACTGCTTTTTGATATATTACTAACTTCTTGAGCAAATGCAACTGTACCTTTTTTAGTTAATTCACCCCAACTAATTCTTCCGCTACCTATATCTGTTGATAATTGATCTAGTGTATTTTTTAATTCTACGCTATAATCATGTAATTCTTTTAAATTGTCTAAATCTTCTTGTGTTAATTTTTCATTTTTTATGTTTTTTCTTGATAAAGAATAACTATAATCACTTACTTGATTTAAAAATTTTGCTGTTTTTTCAAGTTCTACAGATTCAATTGGTAATCTTGACAAATATACTTGCGCTAAGTTCGCTTCTTTCCACACATTTGTTAATGTTTCTGCTCCATGCTCTGAGGTACTTGATATTAATGATTTTGCTAAATATGTTTCAACATCTTGCACATAATTTACTAACTCATAAAAGGCCATATTGTATTGATTTTCTGAAGCTTGTCTATAATCTACTTGTTTTTTATAAATCCATATTCCCATTGCTATTATTATAGCAAATAAAGCCACTACAACACTAAGCATGTGTCTGTCTTTTAATCTATTTTTCCAATCCACTAATTTATTCATTTTTTATCTTCCTTTCTTATTTATTTGCAAAAGCGATGTTTTCCAATAGTCTTTATAAGTGGTCTTGACCAAATCCACTTATTTGTTGCAGTAGCAGGATTAAAATAATATACAGCTCCATCAGTTGGATCCCATCCATTCATTGCATCTCTTGCTGCTTTCATTACTGTAGCTTCATCTTCCATAGCTTGATTAATCTGGCCATCAGATACCGCAGTAAAAGCACCTGACTGATAAATAACTCCTGCAATTGTATTTGGAAATCTTGAATCTTTAACTCTATTTAATATAACTGCACCAATTGCTACCTGACCTTCATAAGGTTCTCCTCTTGCTTCACCATTTATCGCTCTTGCAAGAAGTTGTATATCTGAATTGCTACCACTACTTGCAGCTTGTACCTCTTCTTTTGGCAACGAATTTACAATATAAATTATTGTTATAAATACCACAAATACAAAAACTACGTAAAAAAATATTTTTTTCTTCATAATAAACTCCTGTATTTTTATTATTGGTATTTTGCACATTTTTTTGTAAATTTATTCAATTTTTATTTTTAAAAATTAGTTATATATTTTTTTATACAATAAAAAAGCAATTCCTATTATAGAATTGCTTTTTGTTTAGCATTTCATTATATAACCGCATACTCACTATTTGATTGTTCAGCGTAATTTCATAGGTTCCTAACATTTTCAAATTTGGTTTAACAAGACTTCTTCTTTAAACCCAGTCGTACCATATTCCAAACATAGCTTCTAACCCTCTTTCTGAATGTTTTGACCATATTTCATTACATTATGTTAATTAATTCAAACAAAAAAGTTTTGTATTTTTATATAATATATGATACAATTGGTTCAAATAAATAAAAGGAGAAAATTTTTTTATATGAAAAAAGTATTAATTTTTTATGCTTCTTATGGTGGTGGGCATTTATCAGCAGCAAAGTCTATTCAAAAATATATAACAGAAAATTATGAAGATGTTGAGTCTCAAATGGTTGACTGTATGAAATACATAAATAAGCCTTTAGAAAAGGTAACAACTGGTGCTTATAGAGAAATGGCTAAAAAAGCTCCTAAGTTATGGGGTAAAGTTTATTTTGACTCAGAAAAAGGACTGCTTTCTGAGATAAGCAAAGATAGCAACAAGTTAATGGCTAAAAAATTATGTAAGTTAATTAACGAAATAAATCCTGATTTAATTATTTCAACACATCCTTTTAGTAGCCAAATGACAAGTTATTTAAAAGGTAAATATAAAATAGATTGTGAAATTGCTACAATCCTTACTGATTTTGCTATTCATAAACAATGGCTTGTCGGAAGCGAATATACAAATAATTTTTTTGTTTCAAATGATAATATGAAACAAGATATGATTAATCTTGGAATAAATGAAAATAAAATTCATGTTACTGGAATTCCAATGTCTGATAGATTTTTTGAGAACTTTGATAAATCAAAAATATATGAAATGTTTAAATTAGATCCTAATAAAAAGGTAATATTGTTTTTCGGTGGCGGAGAATTCGGATTAGGAAAAGATCGTACTGTCCAAGTGTTAGAATCTTTTATAAAAAAGCTTCCTAATTTTCAAATTGTTGCTGTTGCAGGTAAAAATGAAAAAATGAAAGAATCTTTTGAAGAGTTATCTAAAAATAATAATGCTGAAAATAGAGTGAGAGTTCTTGGATTTACTGATAAAGTTCCTGAACTTATGAATATATCTTGTTTAGTAGTTAGTAAACCTGGTGGTCTTACTACTACTGAAACTTTAGCCTCAAATTTGCCAATGATTATAATAAATCCAATACCTGGTCAAGAAGAAGAAAATGCAGAATTTTTAGAATCTAAAGGTGCAGGTGTATGGCTTAAAGCAACTGATAATCCTGATGAAGTAATTGATTCAATATTTAAAGATGAAAATACTTTAATAAAAATGAAAGAAAATGCGATTAAGCTTGCTAAAAAGAAATCTACTCAAGAAATTTGTGATACATTATTAAAATAAGTAAAAGAGATTGAGAAAATAAATTCTCAATCCTTTTTATTTATAACAAAATTAAGTCTCCTTTGACTGTACGAGTTGCAAAGCCACTTTTCTTATAACTCTCTTCTTCCTTCTAAAGCTTTACTTAAAGTAACTTCATCTGTGTATTCTAAATCTCCACCTACTGGAATTCCGTGTGCTATTCTTGTAACTTTTACGCCAAGTGGTTTCACAAGTTTAGAGATATACATTGCTGTTGCTTCCCCTTCAACTCTTGGGTTTGTCGCTAAAATTATTTCTTTAACTTTTCCTTCCATTAAACGTGAAAGCAATTCTTTTAATTTTATATCATCTGGGCCTACTCCGTTCATTGGAGAAATACTTCCATGTAATACATGATATACACCCTTAAATTCATGTGTTCTTTCCATTGCAACAACATCTCTTACGTCTTCAACAACACATATAACAGAATGATCTCTGTTTTGATTTCCACATATTGGACAAGGATCTGTATCTGTAATATTAAAGCATTGAGAACAATATTTTAAGTTCTTTTTTGCATCTTGTATTGCTGTTATAAATTCATTTGTTTCTTCTTCACTTGCATCTAATATATGAAATGCAAGCCTTGCTGCTGTTTTATTTCCAATGCTAGGCAATTTTTCAAATGCTTCAATTAATTTTTCTATTGATGGTGAATAATATGACATACTACATTAACCCCGGAATATTGTATTTTCCAAGCTCTTGAGCTTGTGCGCTATCAACCTTTCTTAATGCTTCATTTACACAACTTAATATTAAATCTTGTAACATTTCTACATCTTCTGGATCAACAGCTTCTTTTTGAATTTTAATTTCTTTTATTTCCTTGCTACCAGATACTTTTACATATACTGCTCCGCCACCTACACTTGCATCAAATTCTTTATTTGCAAGTTCTGTTTGTGATTTTTCCATATCTGCTTGCATTTTTTTTGCTTCTTTCATTAATTGATTGATGTTCATTCCACCAAATCCACCCATTCCTCCTGGGAAACCTCTTTTTGACATTTAATATACACTCCTATTCTTCTATAATATTTACTGGAATATCTAATTCCTCTTTAATTGTATCCTCAGAGCTTTTTTCTTTAGCTTTTTGCGCTAAAATAGCATCCTGACAATCTAATAACTTAACTCTCATTTCTTTTCCACATTCTATTGAAACAAGCCTCGTTAATTCTTGTATGTTTTCTGGCTTTTCCATAATACTTTTTACAAATGGAGTTAATCCATTTTGAAATACTATACCAACTGTCATATCATTTAACATCGTTGCAACTGTATTTAATAAATTACTTGCTAAAAGCATTTTTCTGTCTTGTTTTAATTGTTCTATTATTTTATTCCAAAATGGTAGTTTTTCTATATTTAAATTTGAAACTTGCTCTATATGTACTTTTCCTACTGACTTATCAAACTTTTTATCTTCTTTTGGTTCTGTACTTTGTTGAACTGTCACTTTAATATTACCTGAATTTATTTTATTTTCTAAATTGTTCAATCTGGCTGTTATATCTTCAAGTCCTGATGTGTTTGTATTTTCTTGTGGACTACATAGCTTTATCATTTCTACTTCAAACAATACCGTTTTTTGTGAAGACCATTTCATATTATTTTCAAGTTCTGATAATGCATAAATTATTTGAAGTAATCTTTCTTTTGAAATTTGTTTTGAAATTTCATCCATTTGTTTTAATTCATCTTGGCTATATATTTCAAGCTTTCCACCAGTTTTATATACTAACATATCTTTGGCATATTTAATAATTTCCCATAATAAATTTGTTAATTCTTTTCCTTGGTTAGTAATCTCCTCAATTGTTTTTAATATGTCTTCTACTTTATATTCAGCTATTGCTTTCATAATTTGTGCTATAAATGTTAATTTTGGAATTCCAACTAAATCTTTAACTAAATTTTCATCAATTTTATCATTTCCTTCTTGAATACATCTTTCAAGAATACTTAAAGCATCTCTCATTGCTCCATCTGCCAAAACAGATATTATTTTTAATGCTTCTTTTGTAATTTCTATATTACTTTCTTTACATACAAATTCAAGTCTTTTACTAATGTCATCATTTGATATTTTTTTAAAATCAAAACGTTGACATCTTGAAAGTATAGTTGCTGGTAACTTTTGAGGTTCTGTTGTTGCTAATATGAATTTAACATGTGCTGGTGGTTCTTCTAATGTTTTTAAAAGTGCATTAAAAGCTCCTGTTGAAAGCATGTGAACCTCGTCTATAATATATACTCTATATTTTGCAAGTGTTGGCAAAAAATTAACCTCATCACGAATTGCTCTAATGTCATCTACACTGTTGTTTGATGCAGCATCCATTTCAACAATATCTGTTAAAGAACCTGATAATGCAGCTTTGCAAATCTCACACTCATTACATGGTTCTCCATCTTGAGGATTTAAGCAGTTTACAGCTCTTGCTAAAATTTTAGCGGTAGTAGTTTTACCAGTACCTCTTGTACCATTTAATAAATATGCATGACCCACTCTACCAGACATAATTTGATTTCTTAATGTCTTAGTTATAGCCTCTTGACCAACCATATCCGAAAATTTTAGTGGTCTAAATTTTCTATACAAAGCCATATATGCCATACTTTTATCACCTTTTTCTTTACCTTTATTATTAGTAATATAATATTTTTTGAAGTGAATGCTGTGGGGACCAGCAAGCTAGAAGATGTTACTAAATTTTTTCAAATCATTATCAATGTTTGCAAAAAATTGTTGTTAAAGCTTCTTGCGAAGCTGGGGATGAACGAAAAAAAATATTATATTATAATAC
>ERZ779895.3030-NODE-3030-length-13895-cov-2.904118_pt1 | contig 13895 bp, 12 predicted proteins | sample MGYA00511093_ERZ779895 | MGnify/ENA primary metagenome ERZ779895 (study PRJEB29588, sample SAMEA2142970) | human gut metagenome | biome: human gut; feature: human-associated habitat; material: faeces | place: Denmark | collected 2008/2010 ... | reverse complement strand
GAAGCCACGGCAAATTCCGTTACTGGGCACGTATGCGTGAACAGTAATAAAATATCAGAAATCCGTAAGAAAAAAGCACTTTTACTTTTGAATGAAATAGGGTAGACTGTTAGAACAGAGAAAACCAGATAGAAGAGCTGAATACAGAGTATAAAGAAAAATATTTCACTGGTTTTAGAAACTAAAAAGTGCCTGGGAAGTTTTGAAAAATTTCAGAGAAGTCCCTGAGAGCAGACAGGGAGCAGGCATAAGAACAGCGGAAGGAGATTCAAATTATGAAAAAAAATTCGTTATATATTGCAGGAATTTGTGCAGCACTGTCGGTAGGTGCGCTTGGGTGCGCTTCCAGTGCAAAAGCGGGCGATGAGGAGACAAAGCCGGTTGTCGAAGATACGGAGGCAGCTGGGGAGGCCACTGCAGCGGAAACTATTTGTGTTTATGGTCCAGTTTCGGAGGTTACCAGCGATTCCGTCACGATCGACAATCAGTCGGGAATCAGCAGTGCCGGCGAGATGGTGATCACATTTTCACCGGAAACGCCGATTTTTGATGCAGAGACAGGCAATCCGGTCGATATGACCGAGGCGGAGACGGGAACAGTTGTATATGCCTACATCGGGGATGCGATGACGATGAGCGAGCCGCCAATCACAAACGGACAGCTCTTCTTCGTCCATGTAACCGATGTGAGCGCCGTGCCGGTTTACACGGAGATCGAGTCGGTGAAAAAGAGTGCCGAGAATGATGATACCGTCTGTGTGAAAGCAAAGGATGGCGTGACCTATACGGTCAGCGCTGAGACACGTATTCTGCCGTATTTAACCCGGAACATCGTGACCGCAGACGATCTGGAAGCGGGAAAGAAATGCGCGATCTGGGCGGACGCGGAAGGAAAGGTATCGAGATTGGTGCTGTTTCAGCAATAAGGGCGGATGTGCATAAAGCGATAAAATTATAAATATGTCATGTAGATCGGACGGTTTGAACAGCGAAAAACCGTCCGATTTTTGGTTTGACTTTTTGTTGCACAGTAAAATACATTTGTGAAACAAAAAAATTGCATAAATGCATATTGGCTGCTCTGGTTGAAGCGCCGGAAAAGCAGACGTTCAGTCTGTATGTAGATGAATTGCTATGTGACAAGACAGATGTAATAAAAAGTGTCAAAATTTCATTGACACAGCTTTTCTCTTAGAGGTATAATCACAGAAGTTTACCGTGTGGAAGCTATATGGACAGAGAAATATGGCGTGGCAAAGATGTCGGATACATTGTAAAGAAGAAAATGAACCGCAGCTGTCGGAAAAATGGTATGGTTTCTGTCAATCGATGGGGATTCGGAAGCGTGAACAGAGCGGTGAAAAAAGGAGAGGGAAAAGAGATGGATCAGGAGATAAAGCAGCGGATCGAGACATTAAAAAAAGAGAAGGATGCCGTGATTCTGGCACATTATTACGTAGATGGAGAAGTGCAGGAGATTGCCGATTATGTGGGCGATTCGTATTATCTGGCGGAGCTGGCGACGACGGTGCCGCAGAAGACGATCATTTTCTGTGGCGTGTCATTTATGGGCGAGAGTGCGAAGATTTTAAGCCCGGAGAAGACGGTTATCATGGCAGACCGGAGCGCGGACTGTCCGATGGCTCACATGGTTGAGGTGGAGAAGATCCGCGAAGTACGCAAAGAGTATCCGGATGTAGCCGTTGTCTGTTATGTGAACTCGATGGCGGAGATCAAGGCAGAATCGGATGTCTGTGTTACCTCATCGAATGCACTCAAAATCGTGAAAAAACTGCCGAACAAGGATATTTTCTTTATTCCGGATGAGAATCTGGGACGTTTTATCGCAAAAAAAGTGCCGGAGAAACATTTTATTTTCAATGACGGTTTCTGCCATGTACATAAGAGTATTCATGCGGAAGATGTAAAGAAAGCAAAAGAGCTGCATCCGGAGGCAGTTGTGCTGGCGCATCCGGAGTGTACCGGCGATGTGCTGGAGCTGGCAGATTTTGTCGGAAGTACCTCCCAGATTATTGATTATGCGACGAATTCGGATGAGAAAGTCTTCCTGATCTGCACCGAGATGGGCGTGTTCTATGAACTGCTGCAGAAGAACCCGGAGAAGAAGTTTTTCTCCGTAGGTCACCGTCAGTTTTGCCCGAATATGAAGAAGATTCATCTGGACAGCGTACTGCGGGCGCTGGAAAATCCGGAGGAGGAAGTGGAGATGGATGAGGCGATGCGGCAGAGGGCGGTTGGTCCGCTGGCGCGGATGCTGGAATTGGCAAAATAAAGGAATAAATAAAGATACAATATAAACAAATAGACCCAAAAGGACCATTCAAAGGATTCCCACAGAAAATGCTGCAAATCAGCGTTTCCTGTGGGATTTAAATTTTAAATGGAGCGGCTCTGCTTATTCAGCCACAACTGCTTTCACAATCTCCGCAATATACATATCATGATAGTCCTTTTCCGGATAGAACTTGCTGTCAGCGTCCTTATCGATAAAATCTGCCGGATTCATGGATGTGCGGTACATTTTGCGGCAGATGAGGATGGTGTCAGCTTCTTCAAATGCCGGTACGCCGTCGATGAAGACCGGGGTCAGGCCGGCTTCCTTGATTTTGTCGTGGTCACGGCCAGATACGGAGCCGCAGAGTTTGATGGCATCGCGGTGTCCGTCTTTTAAAAAGCTGACAGAGAAGAGTTCTTCTTTGTCTACAAATTCTTTGGTGTAGCGCTGGGGACGGATATAGCAGGTAACAGCCGGTTTGCCCCAGAATACGCCTGCGCCGCCCCAGCTGGCAGTCATGGTGTTGAATTTATCCTCGGTGCCGGCGGTTAAAAGCATCCAGTCGGAACCGATGCGGGTAAACGGGTTAAAATTTAATTCTTCTGGCTTTATTTCTTTGAAGCTCATCGAAAAATCCTTCCTTTCCTGTCTGAATTGATCATTCTGTGAGTACCTTACCATTATCAGAGAAGAAAATCAAATATATTTTCGAAAATTCATTGACAGATGAGAAAAAAAGAGGTAGTCTTTAAATTGAGGTTAGAGACATCTAACTTGAGTTGCGGCATTCTAACCTGAGTTTGTTCATGCTAATTATGTTTTGTTTTTGATGAAACACGATATAATATGAGCACTTAGTGCGAGTCGTATCTAAGGACTTAATGAGGCTGAGCCAGAGGCAAAAGCGGAATTTAGTACTTGCAAAAAGAGTGGCAAGCAGAGTATGCTATATATTTTAAACGAACAGTTAGTCTGCACTAACAAAAAGCCAGGTTGTGGACGGAAACGGCAGATGTGCGGAAAAATAATTTAGAAGATATGGAAAGAGAGATGATACGATGCAGCAGAGAGAGCAGATTATCAGCGAACTGAAGAGACGGGGGAAACGGATGACCGATCAAAGAAAGATCATGTTGGATGTGATCCTGGAGGGAAGATGGAGCAGTTGTAAGGAGATCTACTACGAGGCATCCAAGCGCGACCCGGGGATCGGCAAGGCAACGGTGTACCGGATGATTGCAGTGCTGGAAGAAATCGGCGTTTTAAACCGTTGCCGCCAGTATTCTCTGCGGAATGAGGATGAGCTGTCAAGTATAACTTCGGATGCTAGCTGATAAAAAATCTCAATAAGCAAAGTTAGGTTTGACTATCATGGGGGTAAGCTGTTACCATCTACTTGTACCTCAGAAATGAGTCATTAAACGCAGCAATATTCGCATTTGAAATGGAATAAATAGTTTTCAAAAATCATATGTGAATATAATTTAGATAATATCAGAGGAGGAGTAATCATGATGGACATTTTCAAATTAAAAAAATTAGGTTTATTTGCAGGCGGTGTTTTGTTCGGAACAGCAGGTGTTAAGATTCTTGGCAGCGAGGATGCAAAGAAATTTTACGTAAACTGCGTAGCAGCCGGACTTCGTGCACGTGATTGTGTGATGACCACCGCTACCAATATTCAGGAGAACGCTGAGGACATCCTGGCTGAGGCAAAGCAGATCAACGAGGCTCGCGGCTATGAGAGCTTTGGTGAGGAGGAGGATTTCAACGAGACTGCTGAGGCAACCGAGGCTGCACCGGAGGCTGAGAAGGCAGAGCAGTAATAGCAACTCCAAGAATACATGAATCTAAATAACAGGGGGGCTGCCGCAAGATAGCATGGGATGCTGTCTCGCGGCAGCTCTTCTATAACCGGAGGAAGATGAATCATGAAATTCATTATAAAGCATGAAATCAAAGGAAGAATCCGTATCAGCCTTACCCGGAAATTCCATACCGTGCGCGAAGCGGACGTTTTGGAACAGTATCTGCTTGGTCTGGACGGCGTGACGGCGGCTAAGGTGTATGAGCGGACAGCAGATGCGGTTATCTATTATAAGGAGGATCGGGAGGCGGTACTCGTACAGGTAGCGGCGTTTGATGGTCAGATTACCGAAAAACAGGAGATGGCAGTTAAAAGCAGCGGACGCGCCCTGAATCAGGAGTACAAAGAAAAGCTGATTCAGAAGGTACTGACCCGCTTTGCGACGAAGACATTTCTCCCGGCGCCGGTCCGTGCGGTATACACGTCCGTGCAGGCGATCCGTTATATCGTGAAAGGTATCCACTGCCTCGTATTTAAGCGCAAGCTGCATGTGGAGGTGCTGGATGCGACGGCGATCAGTGTTTCCCTTCTGCGCCGCGATTTCAATACAGCTGGCTCTGTTATGTTCCTGCTCGGCGTCGGTGAGCTTCTGGAGGAGTGGACACATAAGAAATCCGTTGGTGATCTGGCGCGGAGCATGTCCTTGAACGTGGAAAAGGTCTGGAAGAAAGTGGACGGGACCGAAGTCTTTGTACCGCTTTCGGATGTTACCGCGGGCGACGAGCTGACCGTCCATATGGGTACAGTGATTCCGCTGGATGGTGTCGTAGTGAGCGGCGAGGCGATGGTAAACCAGGCTTCGAGGACCGGCGAACCCCAGCCGGTCAGAAAAGAGCCGGGCAGCTATGTTTACGCAGGAACCGCGCTGGAAGAGGGAGAGATTACCTTCAAGGTAGAAAAATCCGCCGGTTCCACCCGTTATGAGCGTATCGTACAGATGATCGAGGATTCGGAGAAGCTCAAATCATCCGTTGAAGGCAAGGCGTCGAACCTGGCAGATGCACTCGTTCCGTGGAGTCTGGGCGGTACCGCGCTTACCTATCTGCTGACCCGCAATGCGACGAAAGCACTGTCGATCCTGATGGTTGATTTCTCCTGTGCATTAAAACTTGCTATGCCAATTTCTGTATTATCTGCAATTCGTGAAGCAAGCCAGCATAATGTTACTGTCAAAGGCGGCAAGTACATGGAAGCTGTCGCAGAAGCAGATACTATTGTATTTGACAAGACAGGAACACTGACAAAGGCAGAGCCTACTGTTGCGGAAGTTGTTCCATTTGGAGGCAATGATGCAGATGAAATGCTTCGTATGGCAGCCTGTATGGAAGAACATTTTCCACATTCTATGGCAAAAGCAGTCGTAGATGCTGCATTAAAGAAAGAACTTGACCATGAGGAAATGCATTCCAAAGTACAGTATATTGTAGCACACGGTATTTCTACTACGATTGAAGGGAAAACAGCTGTAATCGGAAGTTATCATTTCGTATTTGAAGATGAAAATTGTAAGATTCCAGCAGGAGAAGAAGCGAAATTTGAAGCTCTTCCAGAAGAGTATTCCCACCTTTATCTTGCATTAGAAGGAACACTTGCTGCTGTAATCTGTATCGAAGACCCTCTTCGTGAGGAAGCAGCCGATGTAATCAAAGCTCTGAAAAAGGCAGGTATTTCAAAAGTTGTTATGATGACTGGTGACAGTGAGAGAACTGCCGCAGCCATCGCAAAACGTGTAGGCGTTGATGAATATTATTCTGAAGTACTTCCGGAAGATAAAGCAAACTTTATCACAAAGGAAACAGAAAAAGGAAGAAAGGTCATGATGATTGGTGATGGCATCAATGATTCACCAGCCCTTTCTGCCGCAAGCGTTGGAATCGCTGTAAGTGATGGCGCAGAAATTGCAAAAGAAATCGCAGACATTACGATCAGCGCAGAAAGTTTATATGAAGTCGTAGCATTGAAAAAGATTAGTAATGCATTATTAAAACGAATTCATAAAAATTATCGCTCCATCGTGGGAATTAACTCTGGATTGATTGTACTTGGAGTTGCAGGAGTATTAGCTCCGGCAACATCAGCATTATGTCATAATGTTTCAACACTGCTTATTAGTTTAAACAGTATGAAAAACCTACTCCCAGAAGAGTAGTTTCTGATTTCATTCATTAGACAGATAACAGACGAAGGCAGCGAAACCAATAAGCCATATTTGTGATTTTAGTCGCGGCGAGAAGTAGTCTTCTATGAAAAGCCCAGTATGAAAATAATTGATTTTGACTCAGTTGTACAAAACACAAAGGTGTCAAAATCAATTATTTTCATACCGGGCTTTTTTAACGCTTTATTACACTCTCGCTGCTCCGAGACCACAAATATGGCTTATTGGTTTCGCTGCCTTCTGTGCTATGGCCAGGAGGATGAATTAAATCAGTTAGTTGTTTTTTGCAATTCCAATAACATTTTGATAACTTCAGGGCAATTATAAGACCTCAGTTCGATTCCTCAAATCCACCCACTGCATCTTAATTTTAACAAAATCCAGCCAAAAAACAGCCCAGGAAGAGAGCGCAGGACCTATATTTGTGACCTCGGAGCAAGGTTTGGATGCGCGTAAGCGAGCATCCAAACCGCCGCGACTAAAGTCATAAATATAGGTCCTGCGCTCTCTTCTTGGGCGTCTGTTTTGAATATTTTTCAAAAAAAGATGCAAAATACCCTCTTATAGAGAAAAGTGTATCAATAAGGGTATTGACTTTATGACGAAAGTTAGTTATTATAAATGCAAGTTAGTAATAACTAACAAACATTAAAACAAGGAGGCACCATGAGACAGGAAGTATTTGAGATTGTACAGAAGATGGACAAAGATAATATCAGAACACAGATGGCCCTGCAGTGTGCGCCGTTGATTACCGGACTTAAGGTGGCGAATCTTTTGATTATTCCATCTAAGAACGAAGAGTTTGTTGGAGCGATTCTTGATGGAACGGATATTTCTTATATGAGATTAGCGAAGTCAGAATGCAAGACAACATTTTTCCTGTATCGGGAAGCAAGCTTAACTGTCTGGCTTACGAAAGCTGAGAACAGAGTACTTCTCAGGGAGGCAGGATACAACGGTAAAGTATTATCTGATATCCTCAGAGCAGTTCAGATACGATATGAAGCTTATGTGCAGAAAGGGAAAGATTTTCCCCATGAAATTGGTGTACTGTTAGGTTATCCTGCAGAAGATGTCAAAGGATTTGTGGTGAATGAGGGGAAAAATTATCTCTATTCTGGTTACTGGAAGGTTTATGGAGACCTGTCGGAAGCAAAGCAACTGTTTTACAAATTTGACCGGGCGAAGGAAGCGTTGATTGAACTGGTATCGCAAGGTATCGGAATAAGAAATGTTATCGAAAGCTGCAGTAGTAATTTACTGCTGGATGGCGCGGCTTAAAGTTCCTTGTAAGACCTTTTCAAAGATGGAAACATCATGGTAAATCAAACTAATAATTTTTTTCAGGAGGAAGCAGCAATGAGCAAGATTAGCGTAGTGTACTGGTCTCAGACAGGAAACACAGAAGCTATGGCGGAAGCTGTCGGAGCCGGAATTGCAAAAGCCGGTAAAGAAGCAGACGTAGTAGAAGTCTCAAGCGCATCTATGGAAGACTTAAAAGCAGCAAAAGTATTTGCACTTGGATGTCCTGCAATGGGCGCAGAAGTACTTGAAGAGATGGAGATGGAACCATTTGTGGAAGAAGTAGAAGGCTTCGCACAGGGAAAAACCATCGCACTTTTCGGTTCCTATGGCTGGGGAGATGGCCAGTGGATGAGAGACTGGGAAGACAGAATGAAAGCTGCAGGCGCAACTGTTGTCGGTGGTGAGGGCGTGATCTGCCAGGAAACACCGGATGACGATGCACTTGCAAACTGCAAGGCACTTGGAAAAGAGCTCGCTGCATTAGCATAAGAGAGCAACTGCAAAGAAGTGTGCCGGGAAATATTTTAATAGGAAGATAAAAAGACACAGCCGGGAGAGGATGCAGTCCCGGCTGTGTCTTTTTTGTTTAACAGGAAATTCCGATGGAACTTCCTGTTAAACAAAAAGGCACTGCGTGCCTAAGATGCGCACTCGCGCGAAGATGAAGGTTGTCGCAAGCGACCGCGCTCGGCGCGAGAATGTGTCTCGGCACATTCTTTTTTATTTCCATGCATTTGGCATGAAGATCAGAAAAACGTCCGTATAAAATTGCCCTTGCAGAACCGGTACTGCCTTGTCGGACGGCCTTTTCCCTCCTGCTTCTGCGACTCGATCTCTTCTATTAAATTGGAGTCGAGAAGCTGCTGAAGGATCCGGTTGCAGCTGCGGCTTGTGATATTGAGCCACTGGGAGAGGGAGGCGGCTGTCATGACCGTGTCTTTATCCATCTGGAAGAGACCGACGATCTTTAAGAGATTACTCTCATTGATCCCATTCTTCTGGGAGTAATCAAGCGCTTTCGTGTTGGAATAACTGTAGTTTAAGGATCTGGTGAGGGAGAGCGGTCCTGTGAGAGCGTTGTCCTCGCCGGAGATGACGAAACCATCGTTCTTTCCGTATTTGACTGCTTCCTGCAGTGCGAGATCTGCCTGGTAATGGCTTTCACCCAATGATTTTCCGAATCCGGCACCGAGACGGAATTCGAGGTCGCCCTTCTGGTCCAGGAAAGCGATGAGATCCTGGATCCTGCTGAAACTGATCTTATAGAGATCACTGTCGAGAGCGAGCTCGAACCGGTTAGAGACGGCGTGAATGGCGAAATCGTAATTGTATTCCTTTCGGAAATCCAGGAGATATTTGTGGAGCGTGATCTCCAGATATTCCCTGTCCTGGGAAGAAATATTATCCGGATAGACAAGCTTTATGAGGATCACGAGCTTGTTGAGCTGGCTTTTCTGCTTTAAGCGGATGGAGTTTACCGCGTGGCGGATCGAGTCGCGGACCATCTCCTCGGTCGGAAGAAAGTGGATGTACGGGATCTGGAGCTTATTGAGGACCTCCAGCTGATTGGTCGTTCTCGTAAACATCATATCGATCTTTTTATCTTTCCACAGCTCTACGGCGCGTTCCTTTAATGTCTCATAATTATAGACGGGATTTTCAAAGCAGTAGGGCATGTGCTCCGGATCCAGGTATTTTTTCAGATTCATGAAATCATTGACCGGAGTCAGAAAATCGATATAAAGTCTGTTCAGCGGAACATCCGGGTAATGGATCACGAAATTTAAAAGAATGGACAGGAGCGTCTTCTCCGTATAGGAAATAAAGGTGCAGGGGACTTTCAGGTCGTCCACATGCGTCAGAATATAGGAATATCCGAGCTCACCGGAGAAGAAGAGGACATCCGAGATGTCTTTACACTGGTCATATATGTCCTTAATTTCCTCCAGACTCTCGTAGACATACTTGTGAAATACGCATCCGAAATCGTTGTGTTCGATCGCTTTATCGATGACAGCCATTGATTTTAAAGGACTTATGATGCTGATACTGATCATGGCCGAACCTCCTTTTATATATGAAAAATGATATAAAGACATGCTATTAACGACAGCTATGTCGATAAATCGGCTTTTGTAAGAATCGTACCACAGATTGTTGACAAAGTCAAAAGGGTATGTTAGAATAAAGACAAATAAAGGACGTAAGCAAAATGAGTCTTAAATAAATCAAGGGATTCGAAAGATCCGTATTGAGGGAAATACAGAAGCTTTCGGATCGCGTGATGCAGCGAGAAATCCTGTATACATAGTGAAAACAACGTATTATATATGGTATTTAAACTGTATATACAAAAGATACAAAAGTTTTCTCGGAAATCCAATTAAGGACTTGATTGAGACTCACGAGCAAAGGAAAGTCTTTTATTAGTGCAAAATGGCACAGGGGTTTAAGAACCAACATTTAAGGAGGTATTTGCGAGATGAGCAAGTATGTTGAGAGGGTAATTGAGGACGTAAAAACTAAATACGCTAACGAGCCGGAGTTCTGCCAGACTGTAGAAGAAGTATTATCTTCCTTAGGTCCGGTTGTAGATGCACATCCGGAGTATGAGAAGGTTGCCCTTCTTGAGAGAATGGTAATCCCGGAGAGAGTTATCGAGTTCCGTGTTCCGTGGGAGGATGACAACGGAAACATTCATGTAAATACAGGTTACCGTGTACAGTTCAACGGAGCAATTGGACCGTACAAGGGAGGTTTAAGATTCGCACCGAGTGTAAACCTTTCCATCATGAAATTCTTAGGTTTCGAGCAGACATTCAAAGACAGCTTAACAACACTTCCGATCGGCGGCGCTAAGGGTGGTTCCGACTTCGATCCGAACGGCAAGAGCGATAGAGAAGTTATGAGATTCTGCCAGGCATTCATGACAGAGTTATATCGTCACATTGGTCCGGATGTCGATGTTCCGGCTGGTGACCTTGGTGTTGGCGGACGTGAGATCGGTTATCTGTTCGGTCAGTACAGAAAACTTAGAGGAGCTTACGAGAACGGCGTATTAACAGGTAAGGCTCGTTCCTTCGGTGGTTCCTTAATTCGTCCGGAAGCTACAGGTTTCGGTGCTGTTTACTACCTTGAGTCTGTTATGAAACATGAGCATGACACATTAGAGGGTAAGACAGTTGCAGTTGCTGGTTTCGGTAACGTAGCTTGGGGCGTTGTACAGAAATTAACTGAGTTAGGTGCTAAGCCTGTTACACTTTCTGGCCCGGATGGATACATCTATGATCCGGATGGAATTACAACAAAAGAGAAATTCGACTTCATGCTTGAGATGAGAGCTTCTGGACGTAACAAAGTTCAGGACTACGCTGACAAGTTCGGTTGCAAGTTCGTAGCTGGAGACAAGCCGTGGGGCGAGAAAGTTGATATCATCATGCCGTGTGCTACACAGAACGATGTAGACCTTACACAGGCTAAGAGAATCGTTGCTAACAACATCAAGTACTACATCGAAGTTGCTAACATGCCGACAACAAACGAAGCTCTTAGATTCTTAATGGATCAGAAGAACATGGTTGTTGCTCCGTCTAAGGCTGTTAACGCTGGTGGTGTTCTTGTATCCGCTCTCGAGATGAGCCAGAACAGCGAGAGAATCTCCTGGACAGCTAAGGAAGTTGATGATAAGCTTCATCAGATCATGACAGAGATCCATGATGGTTCTGCTGAGTGCGCTGAGAAGTACGGCCTTGGTTACAACCTGGTTGCAGGTGCTAACATGGTTGGTTTCCAGAAGGTTGCAGATGCTATGATGGCTCAGGGTATCGCTTGGTAGTTTGAAGCGAACCTCGGATATCGAAGCCCGCGGTTTCTAAAAACTGCATAAGGGCACTAGGTACTGAATATAGGGGATGCTGTCGGGGAGTGTGCCCGACGGCATCCCTTTTCTGATTTATTGGAAAATGGATCAGAATTACTGCTGATGAGAGAATTTACTGTTTGTTTTTGCAGAAAAATGAAATATATGGGAATGTTTGGTGCAGATTCCGGATATTTGTCTGTGAGAGAAAAACAGTAAAGCAGAAGCGGGGAAAAAGAACATTTTATTCACAAAATGCTCAATGGGAATAAAATATTCTTTATTAAGAAAATAAATCAAATTCGCGAAAATACTTTACAAAATAATGTACTTCAAGTAAAATAGATGAGTACGGGGTATGAACCTCCATGTGGTTGATGGAGGAAAGGAACATTGTCCTGAAAGGAGAGTTTTTTATTATGAATTGTCTTATTATCGACAAAGTATGGGGTGGAATCGCTGAGGAACTCAGCAAAGTTATGAATGTTAAGACAGCTGCTAATCTTCCGTGCAGCAAAGAGGAGCTTATTGCAGAGATCGGTGATGTTGATGTCCTGATCATGCGTGTAGACCCGAAGATCGACAAAGAGATCATCGATGCTGCAAAGAACTTAAAGGTTATCGGTGTTTGCTCTGTTGGTTTAAACCACATCGATATGGATTACGCAAAATCCAAAGGAATCCAGGTATTCAACGCACCGGGCTTAAATGCAAACGCAGTTGCTGAGCTGACATTCTCCAAGATGTTAGATATCTCCCGTGGAACATTCGTAGCAAACTACGATGTAAAAGTAAAACACGAGTGGGATAAATATAAATTCGAAGGCCGTGAGTTAAGAGGAAAGACTCTTGGTATCATGGGATTCGGCCGTATCGGTCAGCGTGTAGGCGAGCTTGGCCGTGCATTCAAGATGAACATCGTTGCTTACGATCCGTTCCTTCCGGACGACGTATTTAAGCAGCAGTGCGCAACAAAGGCTTCTATCGACGAGCTGATCAAGGTTGCTGATTTCATCTCTATCCATGTACCGCTGACACCGGAGACAAAGAATCTCTTCAATAAGAAATCCATCGCTGAGATGAAAGACGGCGCTGTTGTTCTTAACATGAGCCGTGGCGGTATCGTAAACGAGGCTGATATGTATGAAGCTCTGAAAGAGGGCAGAATCGGCGGCTACGCAGCAGACGTTATGGAGAACGAGCTTGCAGGCAGCGGCTTAACAGGTAATGATACATTCGCAAGCCCGCTGTTCGAGTGCGATAACTTCATCGTATCCCCGCACATCGGTGCTCAGTCTGTAGATGCTTCTAAGGACATCGGTGTTCATATCGTTGCTAAAGTTAAAGAGGCTCTTGGTTTATAATTCAGAGAACTCAGAAGAACCCGGAGACGGACTGTCGCCGGGTTCTTTTCATTAAGACTTCAAAGAATAAGGAGGACATAAAAATGGGCACAATTACGGAGTCAGCAAAGGCTTTCATGCCGAAATTATCTGAAATCAGAAGAGATTTTCACATGCACCCGGAGGTTTCCCAGCATGAGGAAAGAACCGGAAAGAAGGTTGCAGAGTATCTGAAGGAGATGGGATGCGACGAAGTATATGAAAATGTCGGCGGATACGGTGTAGTCGGAGTTATCAAGGGAAAGAAACCGGGTAAAGTCGTTGCTCTCCGTGCGGATATGGACGCATTACAGATCCAGGAGATGAATGAGGTTCCTTATAAGTCCCAGAATGACGGTGTTATGCATGCCTGCGGACATGACAACCACATGACGGGTCTTCTTGGTGCTGCAATGCTTCTCTGCGAGAGAAGAGAAGAGATCGCCGGAACGGTGAAGCTGATCTTCCAGCCTGCGGAGGAGATGTCTCCGGTTGGCGGATCCAGAGGAATGCTCCATTCCGGATATATGGATGATGTGGAAGCTGTATTCGGTCTTCATGTATGGCCGGATCTTCCGCACGGCAAGATCGGGGTGAAGGCAGGCCCGTTAATGGCTGCAACAGACCACTTTACGATCAATATCCATGGTAAGACTGCCCATGGCGCAAAACCGAATCAGGGTATTGACGCTGTTGTTCTCGGTTCCCAGTTCGTTATGGCTGCACAGACCATCGTCAGCAGAAAAGTTGATCCGCTTGACAATGCTGTTGTGACATTCGGTATTTTTAACGCAGGAACAAGATACAACATTATCGCAGGTGACTGTACACTGGACGGAACCGTTCGTACATTAAATGAGGACACCCGCGCGATGATCGAGGATTCTATGAGAAAGACTCTCGATGGTCTCTGCTTACAGTCCGGCGCAACTGCTGATATCAACTATGGCCACGGCTATCCGGCACTTGTAAATCATGAGGAGGACGCTGAGCTGATCCGCAATACAGCAATCAAGCTCTTCGGC
>ERZ779895.3024-NODE-3024-length-13923-cov-6.484785_pt1 | contig 13923 bp, 8 predicted proteins | sample MGYA00511093_ERZ779895 | MGnify/ENA primary metagenome ERZ779895 (study PRJEB29588, sample SAMEA2142970) | human gut metagenome | biome: human gut; feature: human-associated habitat; material: faeces | place: Denmark | collected 2008/2010 ... | reverse complement strand
GCCACCAGCGACCGTGTTCAGATAGAGTGGAAAATCTGACATTTCCGCTCTATCGCCCCTCATTTCTATTTTATCTTGTTTGTACCCCTTGTACACCGATGTTTGTACTTTTTTATAAACAAATGGCATCCCAACAGTAATATTTGCCGGAACGCCATCTATGAGTTTGAGCTCTATTTAATTTTTTCTTCCTGCAAAAGTGGTAAACTTCACCTCCTCCGCACCAGAAGCATCCATTTTACAGGCCTTTTTCAATTCAGTAAAATAGTGCCGTGACAGATGAAAAGTACTTTTATCATTATTGCATAGCCTCGCATTTCTTGGTATTTCGGGCTTTGTAAGCCTTTGTAAATTTTTGTTTTTCTGGCATAACCTAGTTTATTTTCGCATAATGTTGTCCGCAAAAGATGTAAGATAAGGTGTATGTTTTTATATTTTACACCTTGTTATTTTCAATTAAAAATCGTAATTACACAACCTGAATCCGGGCACCTTCTTCTCTGGCATCCTCAAGATTTACATGCGCATATGTATTCAGCGTTGCCATCAGCACCATTTATAAATCCGCAGTCATCGGAAAATAGAAAGTCTTTTCCGTTATTCTTCTTTGCCATGTTCTCACCTCAATTTCAGTGTTATTATCCAGTCCAATTCTCCATGCGCTTATTATTGTATCTGCAAGCCTTCAGCAAAAGAGCTATTATACTTTAGCATATTTTTTCGTGCAACTTTCATTGCCTCCACAGATTCTTCTGCCTTTTTTATAGATTCAGCAATAGCTTTTTTCTCTTTACCCTTTGCAACATCTTTCTTTAATCTGAGTTCCACAAGACCCTTTTCGATTTCTGTAATATTCTGAAGATATTGTTCATACACGCTGTTAGAAAACTCGACATCATGTTCATCATTAAGGAAAATTTCTCGTACTGAAGTGAGCAATTTTGCCGATTGCATAATGGTATTCTTCTTACCTAAAAGTCCTGCTGAACCAACAGCACCACCGACTCCGGCACCAACGCCTATTCCAAGTGCTGCTCCGCCGCCAACAATAGCAATTGTTCCACCAAGCATTCCGGCGCCACCTGCTGCTATAGCACCTCCACCAAGATATGCAAGGCAGGCACTGGTCAATGCTGCACCACTAAGCCCGGCAAAATTTGAACCTACCAATATCACAGCAATAGAACCCGCAAAAGCCCCTGCAGTTGCAACGGTAACTATTGCAATAACCGCCGTGATGGACAGCGATGTAATCACAGTCTTGAGAACCTCATTAAGTTCATTCATTCGATTGTTATAAGACTTTCGCAATCGTTTTACATATTCTTGTTCACAATATTTACCTGTAAATTGTGCATTTAGGAAACGGTCACCTTCGTTTTTTTTGAAACCGTTAATCGGATTGTTCAGGTATTTGTACTTTTTGCACGGTACATCATTACCTTTTTTATCCTTCTCCGTTCCAAGCGGATAATACGGTTCAAACAACATTGCTTCAAGAAGAATCAAACGATACCACGGTTCATTAGGATTTTGTCCAGCAATATACTGTTGCAATTCGCCCATAGTATACCAATGCATTTTCGCTCCAGGAACCTGCGTAAAGCTCTCAAAACCATCAGAGATAAACTTCGTCCATTCCTGGATCCATGCAGTTTTCAGTTCTTTAACGCTTTCTCCAGTTATAGGAATATTGGTGTGTTCTATATCATCGAGTGTCTTATAATATTCAAGATTATAAAGTATTTCCGTCTGCTCTAATGAGAGACCGAACTTATCCATCTGTATATCCATATCTGTTCCTATTCTTTTATAAATATCTGCATCGGCTTTTCTGAATGTCTGCTGCTTTATGTTCTCATACACATCTCGAACCTTTTTAACGTTTCGAACTTTAAGTCCCCAACTCACATCAGAACCAATAGCAACTGCAAATCTTCCCACGCCAACATAATTAATAGACACCCAATACTTTTTAGTTGCAATTGCCTCACCAACATCAAGAGCAGTAAATACTCCCGTTGAAACAGTCAACATACGTGTAATTGTTGGATTATTGACAGGCTTAACAGAATTCCAATCAATCTTTTTCATGTCTACAAGGCAACTCACACTATTTTCTTTCATTTCCAGTGCAAGATGCCTTATAAAATAAAATACATGCACCATACACTCATTAGCAATTACTGGAACAGCCTGTTTACACAATTCCACAGCAACGCCAAGTTCACCGCGCAAATCAAATTTAATAACGGACTCCTTGATAATCTGTCCATTTTCATCACGTTGCATCATAAGTGTACCATTAAATAACTTTGAAAGGAATAAAGACAAGGACATATCATCATCGACCTTTATATCCTTAAAAAACGGTATTGCTGAAATCTCCTTTGCCAAAGCAAGAATCGGTCCTGGAACTCCTGTACCACCAGTAACACCCGCCGTACTGCTTGCCCCCGCAACATCACTTACAAGATGAAAGAACCAGGTAATAGTTCCCATCAAAATCTTCTGTGGTACATCCTTTCCAATGAAAGGCTTGCTCTTTTCCTGAACATCAACAATAAGAAATACCCCGTTAGCATCTGTTCCATATGATTTCTCGGTAAACTGAGTCAATAACGAAAATGCCAGCCCCACAATTGTCGGATGGTGAGCAAAATCTCTCAAATGATGCTGCAATCCACCACCGAAATCAGGCGTATTCCCATCGCTCGGAATGGGAAATCGCTTTTCCAAAGCTTTCACTGCGGATTTTACATCATCGAATTTCTCATCCTCTAACATTTCTGCTGTCTTTTTTACGAAAGCATCTACTTTATCACTAGCAACACTGCATCCATTTGCCAGATTAAACTCTCCAACCCAAAGAATATCCAACAGGCCACAGGCAATACCACTTGCAACTGCGACAATATAATCCAAATTATCTGCTTTATTTGATAGTAATTCAATCTGACTATTCAAATCATAAATGGTTTTATCAATATCAAATTCTTTTGAGCCAATAAAATCATCATATGGTATCAATTCATATTTTATATCCACATTTTTCTTGCTCATTTTATATTTCCAAACCTTTCTATAGGAGCGCAGACGGAATGTCAGGTCATTGATGTCGAGATCATCCTTGTTGCTGTCAACAATCAGAACTTTTGATCCATGTATATATTCTGTTTTTAAGGCTGTGACCTCTTCGTGCTTATGGTCTTATCCTATAAGAGCAGTATGCTCCCATAAGATAAAGCTACGAGATTGTGTCGTTCTTCTGCTCAGAAAATGTTTTTTCAGATAAGTTGCGCTGTCAGGAAGAGAATACTGCCGATTCTATCGTGCAGTTCCCTCCGCTGACAATTCGCTGCTTCACACCACGTTATTTATTCTGACTTAATCCACCATCCGCCTCCATTTTTATAGCCATATTTCTTCATAAAACTTTCAAGTTGTTTGACAGTTCCGGAATTTGGCTGACGTTCTGCAAGAAGTCCTTCTTCCTTTGCTGCAACCATAATCTTTTTGCCGAGCAAATCCATCATTTCACCCATGGCTTCCACATTTTCTTTTACTCTAATATACTCTTCGGATTCTTCTTCATAATCATACAGATCATCTTGAATATACCAGAACTTATTGTGTACCTGCACATAAACATCAACTAGTTCTTGAGTACCACCGATACTTGCAATATCTAATTGCATTTGCTCAACTGACTTATCCGGCATTGGATTTCCAACCAATATTACAGTTCCGTCTGTAAAAAACTCTTTAGCCGAAATACTTTCTTCTTGTCCGAATGATTGATAAAAATCTTTTGCTTCGATTTGCTGCAATCCAGAAACTTGACCATCACCAAATTCCATGATCATTAGCCCTCCGTCATCCTTCCGTGCTATATCAATTGTTACAAAGTTGCTTCTAACTTTTTTGCGATGCATTCTATCCAACTAATTTCAACGTCGGATAATCTTACATTACTTTATTCCCGCCTATACTCCTCAATTACCTCAAGAAACCGCTCTCCATACTTCGCAAATTTATTTTCGCCCACACCTGAAACGTCCAGCATTTCAGGCTTGGAAGCCGGCATTTTTGCTGCCATATCGATCAGGGTCTTGTCACTGAAAATAATATACGGCGGCATACTTTCCTCACGTGCAATTTCAAGGCGGAGTTTCTTAAGTCGTTCAAACAGCTTGTAGCCGGAAGATGTAAGTATTTCCACACTTTTTGCTTTCTTCTTCGTTTTGGCTGTCTTTTCCGGCTGTTTGTCTTCATCTGTGATCTTAACGAAAACAGAAGCCTCTGGATTTTTCAGGCCACTGATATCACCCAGTTTGAGAACCTGATAATCCCCCACGCGAAGATATCCCTCTAATACCAACTGTTCGATCAAACGTCTTAACAGATTCTTGTTCGTTCCTGCCAGAACGCCGTATGACTTGTAGCGAACAGCTCCTATTTCCTCCAGCCTCGCCGTCTTAGCTCCGGCAACAGTGTCAATGATGATCTGCCTTCCATATCTTCCCTTCGCTTCGTATACGCAGTTGATCACTTTTTTGGCTGCTTCTGTCATATCCAGAGTTTCAAATTCCCGCAGGCAATTGCCGCAGTCCTGACACGGTTTTTTCGGATTTTCCCCGAAATACTTTAAAATATAATTGCGCAGACATTCTGTTGTATAGCAGTATCGCTCCATCACCTGCAGCCGCCGGACATCCCTTTCCCTGACCGTCTCCCTGTCCGCCGGATCGAGATCCTGCATTTCCTTATGATCCAATAAAAACCGGTTGATCACAATATCCTGCGGTGAAAATAAAAGAATGCACTTAGCGTCAAGTCCGTCACGACCGGCTCTTCCTGCCTCCTGATAATAATTTTCCATACTCTGCGGCATATTATAATGAATGACAAAACGGACATTTGATTTATCGATTCCCATGCCAAACGCATTTGTGGCAACGACAATACTCGTGTAATCGAATACGAAATCATCCTGCATTTTTTTCCGCTCCTCAGCATTCATTCCTGCATGATATTTTCCCACAGAAATGCCCTTGCTCTTAAGCAGTTCGTATATATTATCAACGTTTTTCCTTGTCGCACAATAGATAATTCCACTGTCGCCGCTATGCTCGGAAATATATTTCAAAATGTACTGTTCTTTATTCTTTGGCTTTTCCACCTGAAAAAATAAATTTTCCCTGTCAAATCCATTTACCAATGTAAAAGGATTCTGCAGTCCTAACGTGCAAACAATGTCTTCGCGGACGGTTTCTGTTGCTGTAGCTGTAAATGCACTGATGATCGGACGTTTCTCCAACGTTTTGACAAATTCAACAATTTTCATGTAGCTTGGGCGGAAATCCTGCCCCCACTGTGAGATACAGTGTGCTTCGTCCACTGTCACCATTGAAATAGGTACGCTTTTTGCAAGAGCGAGAAAACCCTCTGTGACGAGCCGCTCCGGCGCTATATAAATAATTTTGTATGTGCCCTGTCTTGCTTTCCTGATTGTCTCATTATAATCCTTTTCAGAAAGGGAGCTATTGATAAATGCTGCCTGCACTCCTGCCTCATTTAATGCTTTGACCTGATCCTGCATAAGTGAAATAAGCGGCGAAACCACCAATGTGATTCCCGGCAAAAGCACTGCCGGGATCTGATAACACACGGATTTTCCTGCACCTGTCGGCATGACTGCAAAAGCATCTCTCCCCGCCAAAATGCTGTCAATGACAGATTTCTGTCCCGCTCTGAACGAATCATATCCAAGCAAAATTTTTAATGCCTGTTCGGGGGTATGGTATTTGTCATTATTACATGTATCTTTTGTTTCCGCGTCCGAAGTATTGATATCTTTTGATAATAATTTCATGTGTCATCCTAACTAAAATTGTGTTTGTTTTATGTTATGTTTATTTCTCTATTCCTTTTTCTATTGCATTTGCAATCATCTTCAATCTATTTACTGTTGCTTTAGCATTTTTCATCGTGTATGTTGTATTTTCCTTTGCAGATGCTTGTTTATTCATCTCTAAAACATCTATCTCATCCGTTGAAAGAAGAGAAAAAACATTTAAAATTTCTTCAAGAGAAGGAGAATTATCCGTCATTCTTAATAACAAAAACATATCTCTTGCAGAAATACTTTCCAACATCTCTTGCTCTTTTCTAAAAGTAGCAACGATTAGTTCAATTAAATTCTGTTCTCTTTGCTTTGTTGAAATCAACTCTTGTAATCTTGATTTTCCATCAGGAGATTGAAATATTATCGCAATCTCCTGCAAATTTAATCCCAGTTCTTCTGCTTTTTTTGCTATATCAATCAATTCCTGATCCGTTATTAAGGCAACTTTTTTCCTTGATGCAAAGTTCTTTATTGTATCACCACTAAATCCAGCACCTACAATTGCAACATAATCAGCATTATTCTTCTCTTTATGAGCATCGATTGCCACATCGCTCACATCATTATGTGAAACCTGACCACTTGATTTTGACTTTGCGTCAACGATAGCCGTTACTTTTTTTCCTTCATCATCTATCCAACGTACTACTACATCAGTATTTCCTGGTCCACCTACTCTTTTCGCTTCAAAACCCATATATCTAAATACTTTTGCAATCTCTTCTTCAAAAGCTACTCCTGAAGCTTTTCCCTCTGCTAATGGATCTAATGCTGCTGCACTTAATCTCTCAAACAAATCATTTTCAGATGGATTCTTTTTTGTTTCGGCAACTATATTTTCCTTACTATTTATTTCCTCCATATATACATTTTTATCTGTCAATGGAAGCGTATTCGCAAATTCCATGCCAAAGGTTGTTGCCTTTAAATGCAAGTACTGTGGTTCTTCTAATAATCCAGCTTCAACCAAAAAACCAGCTATCCATCTTGCCTTTTCATTATTAAGACCATATTCCTTTGCTTCTTGATAAATTTCATTCCTTGTAACATCGTTTTCTGCAAAAAGAATCATTTCTCCGACAAAACGATAATGGCAATGCAAAATCCTTATAAAGTCTATATCCACTCCTGTTTCACACCATTCCTTGGCAACCGAACTGGTAATATATATATTTCTTCCAACTTCTTCCAGTAACCCAGAAGCCTTCAGAAATGGCATCATTGACTCTATACTGCTTACCTTCAAATTAAACTCATCACCAATATATTTAAACAGCTCTATCCTTGTTACCTTTTCACACGAATACTCTAATATTTTTCTTAAATTTTCAATTTTATTTGGACTTGGAGACCACAAATTATATGTACAACGCTCTTTCTGTAATAAATTGTTATCATATAATTCCTGTATCATATTTGATATTTCTGTCGGAGCCTCGCTAATCTTGTAAGAAACTTCAGCATCTTCGAATGAATCCAGCATTTCTGGAGTAACTAGAATCCATTCTTTCAATGCTCTTTTCCCACTTTCAGTTACTACCCATTTTCGATTTCCAATAATATCAATAAGCCCTAATACTTCTAGCCAATCCATTCTTTTTCTTGTATTAGAACAATTTTTCCACTTCAATTTATATAAATCACAAATTTTTTCATCAACTTCCTGCACGGTGCTTGGTTCAGAATCTAACACATATAAAATCTCTCCAAATATACGAAACCTCTCTTGCATCACACTTGCAATATTATAAAATGACAAATTTCTATGTAACCATTCGCCTGTTTCTGATAAACACAAACTTCCGTTATGATTTCCAACGATTCCAATTCCTTTCAGAAAAGGGACATATTCTCTCCATGTTCTAGGCTCAAAGACACCTTCCAATTTAGGGAAATCATCCATACCGTTTGCATTACCAGATGCAATCTGCTGGATCAATCCTATAACAATCTTTGTATATTCACTTTTACTTCCTAATAAATCTGGAATGGACCATGATTTTTTTCTCCACATATTTTTTATTTCTGTATTCATCAAAATCCCCCTTATGCCGGACTCTTTATCAGCATTCCTTCTGCTATCTTACCTGTATGATTGTCTGTATCATTTTTTCAAAAGATTGAGCAAAGCGCACATCATCTTCTTCTATACGTTTTCTCGGTCCTTTTATATGATTTTTGTGAGAACCTCGTCTTGCTTTCTTATTAAGGTGTCTCTCCATCAACATTTGGTCTATATTTTCATCAGTATACCACTTACCTGATTGTTGAATGGCATACGCACCTTTCCCAAGTGCCATAGCAGCTACCCCATAATCCTGAGATACCACAATATCACCCTTATGACAAATGCTGATCAGCTTATAATCTACTGCATCAGCTCCTGCTCCGACAATAATCACATCGCTATAATCTGAATATAGCACATGGTTCGTATCACAAAGCAATGTTGTCGGAATATTATATTTTTCTGCCAATGATTCAACAATGCCCACCACCGGACAAGCATCTGCATCTACAAATATCTGCATTATTACCTCTATCCAACTTAATTATCTTGTCATTGAAAGTAAGTTCCTAATTTTCTCAATCAATGTAATATCCGCCGGCAACCACTCTACATTATTCAATTCGTCCTTTGTTAACCATCTTGCTGCCTCATGCTCTTTTAGCACAAGATTTCCTCTTACAATTTGACACCAAAAACAATCCATAGAAAGATGAAACTGTGGATAGTCGTACTCAACTGTATCCATCAATTCTCCAACAGATACCTCCGTATCAAGTTCTTCTATAATTTCACGCTTCAACGCTTCCTGAGGTGTTTCTCCTGATTCAATTTTTCCACCCGGAAACTCCCAACCGCCTTTGAAATCACCATATCCACGCTGTGTTGCAAAAATGATTGTTTCTCCATTCTCGTTAACTGCTTTTATAATCGCAGCAACTACTTTTACTGTCTTCATATATCCTCCCATTAAGAATTCACAATGTACTCATAAATATCTTCTCGCACCGGAACGTCAAGTATCCACTCTATTTCCACTGCTGTTTTCTCGGTATTTGTCATTGTAAATTCTTTGGTATTTCCACTTGCTGTCATATGACCAAGATAATAGAACTCCTTCGAAACCTTGTCATCCTTGTTTTTTCTTACAAAAAGTTCTACTTGAATACCTCGTTCCTTTGCTTTCAAAAAATTTTGAACATCCTCCGACTGTAAATTTCTTCCAGATTTTGAAATAGCAATCAAACGATCTCTAAATCCTGGTATAAAATGATCTTCATATTTTGTGGTATCACTGATATCCTCTGCTTTATCATAATTAATGAAAACAGGAAATGTTTTCGTCTTTTTATCAAACTTATAACCACCAATATTTAATGGTACTTCGTTTTGCTCCCAGTTCAAAAGTCGGCAAACATCCTCATATGTATATTTCTGATATAAAACCAAATCTGTCTGATCATAAGTGTTCTTGTAATCTCTTTCATATCGACTTATTCCAAAGTCAACAAGTTCCTGAAGCACACCATAAAACTCATCATTTGCCAACATCTGCATAAATAATTTTGTTGGTTTATAATCATTTCCTTCTTGCTCCATAAATACGCATTGCGAATATGTCTTTTTACTTGCTCCAGCAGGAAATTTGTTTGTCATAACATTTACAATATTCTCCTTCTGGTCCTGACTGATATTTTTTCCATACTCTCTCATATCCTCTGATAAACCCGCAAATAAACCAATTTTTGATAAACCATGAGCGTATGTAAGTATTCTCTTTAGTATCTGAAGTTCCTGAATACGTTTTCCATTAGCCAATTTTTTCGAAACAAATTCAATTACTTTTTCTTCATCCTCAGATAACCGAATCTTATATTCTTTCTCATATTTCACCAGAAACTTATAATATGATCCGAGGCTATTGTTATCAAATATTCGCATAACATCCATCTCACCGTAATCATCAAAATCACGTAAACGAGGAATGCGCCCAAGTTTATTCTTTAAATTTGTGTAATTTTCTTTGATAAGCTTAATGTCACTAAAATTTGCATTGTCTACAGATGCAAAAATTCTTTTTCTACTAATCTCATCAAAATGAACCGTGGAAGCTCCGGGAATCACTCTTCCGCCTTCCATAATATATCTACGAATATTGTCCTTGTTATAGGTTCTATCCCCTGATAATGCAATTGGAATCATGAAATTGTTATTGTAATTCCCAATGAAATCCAAAATGACTACATACTCTTTTCCATTTGCTTTTCTAAGTCCTCGCCCAAGCTGCTGAATAAAAACAACCGGTGACTGTGTTGGTCTTAGCATAATAACCTGATTAACCTCAACGATATCAACACCTTCGTTCAAGATTTCAACCGAGAAAATATAATCTAATGGTTGATTCTCAATTGTTGCATCTTCTTCATTCATAGCAAGCCTTTCAAATACATTCTGCCTCTCCTGTTCCGAGGCACTACCATTTAGGGCAATTGTTCTAAATTTTTTTCCTGTTGATGGGTTAATCATTTCATTAAACTTTGCGGATAACTCCTCTGTTTCCTTAATATTGCTACAGAAAATCAATCCCTTCACTTTATCCCCACTATATCCGTAATAGTCAGCCTGATTGATAATATGTTTTACCCGTTCCTCACTAGTAAGCATTGAGAAATCACGACTAGTATCCCCATTATCACCAATAATTGCTAAATCTGTAATTCCAAAATAATGGAATGGACAGAGAAGTTTTTCCTCCATTGCTTGCTGTAATCGAATCTCATAAGCAATCTGATAATTAAAAAGTTCATAGACATTTCTACCTTCCATATTATCATCTCGCTTATCTGGAGTAGCGGTCATTCCAAGCCACAACTTTGGTGTGAAATGATTCATTACTTTCTGATATGTATCTGCTGGAACATGGTGCGCTTCGTCTAAAACAATGCAATCAAATGCATCTTTTTCATACTGTAGTAAATGTTCGTCACGATTTAAGGTTTGTACCGTCGCAAATATATAATCTGCATCATACTCATGATATCCAGCCCCTACTAATCCCATAGAAACAGACTCCGCAAACACTTTTTCATAAGATTTCTTTGTCTGCCTTGCTAATTGTCCTCGATGAACCAGAAACAATACCCTCTTAAATCCTAATTCGCGCATTGCAAAAGCTGATGCATATGTTTTTCCCGTACCAGTCGCAGAAATCAGGAGTGCTCTGTCCTCGCCAGCCTCAAGAATCTTTTTCAAGTTAATAATGAACCCAATCTGCATACTGTTTGGCTGCAATTTATACTTCTCAATCGAAGTGATTTCTTCCTGTTTTGCAACCTCTCTCTGATGTTTAATAATCTTATAGCGCTCATTATAGTTCTCATAAAACTCATCAAATGTTAATGCATAGTTTGAATTCCATAATTCATTAAATTCAGTAACAATTTCTTTTGCCGTCTCGCCGTGCACTGTTGAAACCAGCTTTGTGTTCCATTCGCGATTATCTGTAAGTGCTGCACTTGTAATATTGGAACTTCCAATAATGATATGATAAATTTCTTCTTTTCTGAAAATGTATCCCTTTGTATGAAATCCCTCATTCGCTACTTCAACATCATACATTTTAAGTGTAATATTCGAAAGTTCATTAAGTTTTTTCAACGCTTTAGGCTCACTGAAATTCAAATAGTTCGTTGTTAAGATTTCACCTTTAATATTTCTTTTTTCTAACTCTTTTAAAGTCTGCAGGAGGGGAGTAATCCCATTCATAGTAATAAATGCTACACTGATTTGAAATCCGTCACATACCAAAAGCTCATCCTCAATGGATGAGAGTACTTTCTTTCCTTCTTTATGATTATTTGATACGAATTGTGGTCTATAGATATTGTTTGAAACAACCGAACCATCAATATATGCTGTTTCAAAACCTAAGCGTAATTCATCAATTTTGCTCACAACTTCCCCCTGCTTTCTTCTATTTTATCCATTCCGTAAATCCACCCATTTTGGCCGAATCATAAACTGGCTGTATCACGTTATATAATCTTTCTCTATAGCTTGGCAAATCAATATCAGGCTGATACAAACTATTTCTAATCTCTGTACTATTTACATGATAATCCAGGCATATTTTGAATTTATGCCGAACTATTTCATAATCATTGCACATCATAAGAGCTTTGTGTTGTAATTCTGCTAACCTTTCAAAATCTTCATAGAGATTCGGTAATTGATTTCCCTTCATGCTATTAATATTCTTTGTTGTTGGGCTTAAATTCCATAATTCATCATGTGATAAATATTGCCACGGTACAAAATGATCGATTGATATAGGTTTATCTTTTAAACTTACCTTTTGATATATTTCTTTTATTTTGGGATCAATCTCAATGATTGTCTTCCAATAATCACTCACTCTTCTTAAATCTCTTTTTTCTGGCTTTTGAATTTTTTCCACAATTCCAGGAACATTCGGATTTCTATCTTGTAAATAGCCGATAAGATTGTATCTGACCCATTCTAATAAAATTGTTCTATTTCGAATTAAGTAGTCAACCCATTCTTCATTAATTTTAAACTTAGAAAAAATCCCCTCAAGTGCAACGAAATAATACAATAAGTGGGCCTGCTCATTTATTTTGTAAACCTTTGACTGACCAGGATTTTTAATTGATGAATAAAAAGGACTTTGCATACAATACGGCACATTTTCTATTAAACATTTCTTATATTTTTTTATTTTGGGATCTGTATTTTCTTTGAGATACTGGATTACAGAACCTCGTTTTGCAGTAGACGATATATTGGACTTCGAATGTATATACTTAACCACTTCCTCTAAATTATCTGTTGTATTACACGGACCTAAACGTAATTTAAACTCTGTAACCATATACCATGCATCTTCTATCATTTGATTCAGAATTTCATCATATGTAAATACAACTTTATCTTCTGCGATATTTTCCAATATTGCCTGGAACCAAAAATACTTATAACAATTGGAAATACGTTTACGTTCAAATACTTTACTTAATACACCTATATTCAGTTTTTCATCAAACGGTATTCCTGTTATTATCATCCTATTTTCCTTCCCGATAAATATATTCTTAATTATATCCCCCCTTTTTGTTTTTCACAAGTTTATACAAAAGTTTACATTGCGTGCTTTTTGAAAATTCTTTGAATCGCAAAAAGCGCCAAATTCATCCCTGAATTCAATGGCTTATATTGTTTCTTCCATCAATTTCTTCACAAAAGCAATCATTCTGCCAAGTTCAATAGGTTGGCTATACTAACCAACCTATTACCTTATGATTCAATCGCTAAGTTTTCAATATCATTATACAAGCTTTTGCGTTCCGCACTTATATCATATGATGCGAGTGCTTCAATAATCTCCGGCATGGTAATACTGTGCGTTTCATCAGTCCGTTCCAGAAGAATTTTCATAAGGTATATCAGTTTCAATTTCTGGTCTGTGCTGACTGGTATGCTAGCAATACTTTGTTATATTTCCACATAAGTTCATAAGATTGATACTTCTGGTGCGCAAGCCTCTCGAAATAAATATCCCATGTAGAAGATTGAGCTGGGTAGATGCCACCCAGCTCTTTTTATGTTTGAATCGTCAACCTTCAATTCGATTATGTTTTCATCTCCAAACACATTTTTTCATCCAATGCAATGTTATATTAAATGAAAAAATCATTTGATATCATAACAAAAGTTATATTATTCTCTTCTTATATGTGCATATAATCCCAACTATAATGATAGTTATGTAATAAAGAATAGTACGAGCATTTTTAATTTTATCAGCTATCATAATTCTGTATGCCTCCTTCTTCCATGAGATTACAGCAAACGTAGTAGTAATGTCTATCAAAAGGCTTTTACATATTAGATAAAAGCATGTAAAATTTCTTTTACATAGCTTAATTGCGGTCTATTTAGCTTGTTTCTTGACTACTCAGGAAAAATATTTCTACCCTCGCCCCACCTG
>ERZ779895.3002-NODE-3002-length-14019-cov-4.054927_pt1 | contig 14019 bp, 14 predicted proteins | sample MGYA00511093_ERZ779895 | MGnify/ENA primary metagenome ERZ779895 (study PRJEB29588, sample SAMEA2142970) | human gut metagenome | biome: human gut; feature: human-associated habitat; material: faeces | place: Denmark | collected 2008/2010 ... | reverse complement strand
CCGATCGACGCGATAGGCGTATTCTGCGCCGGAGAGGTCGGTGAAGGTGATGCCGTCCCCTTCTTGCAGCTCCTTCAGCCGCCCGAAGTGGGTCTTGTAGTTGTGCGCGGCGATGACAAGATCGCCGCCCATGACCTTGAGATTGATGCCGCCGGTGGTGCCAATGCGGATGAAGGTGCGCACACCGGTCTTATAGCATTCCTCTACACCAATGGCAGTAGAAGGGCCACCCATGCCGGTAGACATAACCATGACCGTTTCGCCATCTACCTTGCCCAGCCAGGTGGTGTATTCGCGGTGCTGGCAGTAGAAGTGCGGCTCATCCAAAAACTGCGCGATCTTCTCCACACGGCCGGGATCGCCAGGCAGGATGACATACTTGGCGCCGTGGGTGTCATCGAAACCTACATGATACATTTTTTCCATGATACTATCTCCTCCCTATTGCGGGTAAAATTACTGCTGATTCATCTCTTCCATCAGGCGCTGCTTGGTCTCCCACAGTTTTTGAGAAAGATCGACATAATAGGTGTGGGGGTACTCAAAGCGCTTGATCTCATCCCACAGGGTATCCATCTGGGCGGCACTGTAGCTGCGGATCTCCTCCAGCGAAGGCGCCGTGTAGCACTGAACACCCTTCTTAAAGATCTGCACCTGGAGCTTTTCGGCACGGAAATTGGTGAGGGTCTTTTTCTTCCAAATGTCATTGGGATCGAAGATGGTAATGGGCTTGGTGTCATCCACTTCTTCGCCAGCCAACACGATGTAATCCGCCAGGGCCTTGCCATTATCCCGGCCATAGAAGCGATAGACCTCCTTGAAGCCAGGGGTGGTGATCTTTTGGGCAGTCTCGCTGAGCTTGATCTTGGGGATCAGCTCACCATTGTCATTTTCGATGGCAACAAGCTTATACACGCCGCCAAAAACAGGTTCATTTTTGCTGGTGATGAGATTTTCGCCCACACCGAAGGAATCGAGCTTGGCATCCTGCAGCAGCAGGTCGCGGATGATGTATTCATCCAGCGAGTTGGATGCCATGATCTTGACATCCGGAAAACCGGCATCATCCAGCATCTTACGGGCCTTTTTGGAAAGGTAGGCCAAGTCGCCGCTATCCAAACGGATGCTCTTGGGACGGAAGCCCTTGGGCAGGACGACCTCATTGAATACCCGGATGGCATTGGGCACACCGGATTTGAGGACATTGTAGGTATCCACTAGCAGGCAGCAGTTATCGGGGTAGGTCTCTGCATAGGCCTTAAAGGCCTCGTACTCGTTCTCGAAGGCCTGAACCCAGCTGTGGGCCATGGTGCCGGAAGCCGGAACGCCCATCATGCGGTCGCTGATGGTACAGGCGGTACCGGCACAGCCCGCGATGTAGGCGGCACGGGCACCTAGCATAGCGCCATCGTACCCCTGGGCGCGGCGGGAGCCAAATTCCACAATAGCACGGCCCTGCGCTGCCCGGATAAGACGACTGGCCTTGGTGGCAATGAGAGTCTCAAAATTAAAGGTGACGAGCAACATGGTCTCTACCATCTGTACCTGCTCCAGCGGGCCACGGACGGTAATAATCGGCTCATTGGGGAAGATGGGGGTGCCTTCCTTAATGCTCCAAACATCGCAACGGAACTTGAAATTCCGCAGAAAATTGAAGAATTTCTCCGAGAAGCAGCCCTTTTTACGGAAGTACTCGATGTCCTCCTCAGTAAAAGAAAGGCCATTAATAAGTTCGATGATCTGCTGCAGGCCGGCATAGATGGCAAAGCCACCGTTTTCCGGCACACGGCGGAAAAAGACATCGAATACGGCGATCTTCTCCTGGATACCTGCATGGAAGTACCCATTCACCATGGTATACTCATAATAGTCGGTAAGCAGGGTCAGGTTGCGTTCACGGGTGATATAATCGCTCATAATAGTAAAACATCCTTTCTTCCTCTGATTTATGTGGTCTTGACCGAGAGCGCAGCACCCTGTGGAACAGTAAGGGTGGCCTGTTCGGTGTAGGTAGCAAAGGGTTCATCGGTGGCGGGATCCTGCTGGGCGTGGAACACCAAAATGCTGACGGTAACAGAATAACTGCCCGCTTCTGGCAAGGAATCCGGATAGGCATACAGCAGGTATTCCTCCGCCCTAATAATCGGAGTAGTGAGCAGCACGGTGCCATCGGCCAGAGTGTAGCGCACCCGCATCACACATTCATTGCCTGGGGTGTTTTCCAGCAGCAGCGGCAGGCTGCCATCCTTCCCCATAGCCAAGCTGCCATTAAAGAGATACCAAAAGTATTCCGGAGTGGTGTTCTGTGGGGCATTTTCGTAGCCCGGCAGACGGCCAGTATGGATGGTGGTATCCGCCATTTCAGTGGGGGTGGGGTCCGGCGGGGGACATTCCCCCTGAGGGAGAAGCAGCGCCAGCACCAGTCCAATGCCGACAGCTACCGCAGCTACCAACAGCGTGGAAATAATCTTTTTCGCCACGGTCATACGCCTACCCCCTCTTTTTCTCCGTCAGAATCAAAAAGAACGCTAATATTATAGCGCAATTTGTGCCAAAACACAACAGTTATGACAGAAAAACCCCCGACCACAGCGGATCGGGGGTTATAAGTGAACTGGCTTACGGGGCCTGGGTATTACCGCTCCCCTGACTATCGGAGGGGGTGAGCGTATCTACCCGGCCGACGGTACCGGTATTAAACTCGGTGCCGGAAACACTATCATTCATGATGGTGGTGACGGAGTAAAGATAAAAATCCTTGCCGTTTTTGCGCAGCTCATACAGCATGTATTTGGAGGGAGTCTCCTCCAGGTTACCCTTGCTATCATAATTGATACTGAGCACTGTAGTGGGTGGCACATAACCTACGGTAAGCTGGCAGCTATCCTGCTTCATTACAATTTTTTCCACGCTTGGGGTGGCAAAGCCGGTCATGGCGATGATGGGCACATGATAGGAAGCAATATCGCTATCGTACTGATAGGCATTTTCCATATCACCGATGGTCATATGCTCCAGCTTGATATTCTGACCAAACAGACTAACAGCCTGAGCGTCCACATCCGCCGCCGGGATGACCATGCGGCCGTACTCATCAAATTCGTAGCTGCCGCGGCGTTCGCCCAGCATACAGGCCCACAAACTACTTTGCAGCAAAAATTCATTATCGCAGGTAGCGGGGTCAGTAAAATCGGGCGGGTCGAACATGACCACTGGCAGCAGCATCTGCTCGTACTTGGTTTTTTGGGCGGTGTTATCCGCCAGGTTGCGGGTAAGGCCATAGCACCAATTAAACACGGTGCATAGCCCAATAACGCACAGCACGATAAAAACGAGGCCAATCGGCGCCGCGTGACGGTTACGGGCATTCGTTTTCTCTGTACTCATAACAGGTTCCTTTCCTTACAAGGGGCGTTGCATCAATCCTTCTCTTTTTCCTTTTCGGTTTCCTTTTCAGAATCCGGGGCAAGGATGACACGCATTTTTTCGATCTTCTGTTCTTCCATTTCCAACACAGTAAAGGTAAGCCGGCCAAGCTGGAAGGTCTCACCGACAGCAGGGATGTGCTCCAACACTGAAAGCGCCAGACCATTCATGGTATCGTAGTCGTCTTCCTCAATATCGGCGGGATGGTAGTCGATTTCATCCAAGAAGTCATCCACCGGCATATCACCGCTGATCTCGTAGGTATCGGGGGTCACCTCGGTGAACTCGGTGACGACCTCGTCACGCTCATCATAAATCTCACCGACCAGCTCCTCCAGGACATCCTCCATGGTGACGATGCCCAGCGTACCGCCGTAGTCATCCATAACGATGGCGATATGCACCTTTTTACGCTGGAATTCCGAGAGCAGACGGGCAATTTTCATGCTGCGATGCACATACATCGGCTCGGTCATCAGTTTTTTGATATCGAAGTTCTTATTCAGCAGGGCAGCTTGCAGAATATCGCGGGTATGCACTACACCGATGATGTGATCCACTGTCTCGCTGTAAACGGGAATGCGGGAAAATCCTTCCTCGGTGATGATCTGCAGTACCTCCTGCGGGGTGGATTCCTCATCGATGGCGACCATATTGACGCGAGGGGTAAGGATATCCTCCACGGTGGTATCATTGAACTCCAGAGCGGACTGTACCAGCTCTTTTTCCTGCTCCTCCAGCACGCCCTCCTCTTCGATGGTATCCAGCATATACATCAGTTCCTGCTCAGTGATGGTGGGCTGCTCTTCGCCATCGTCCTTCTTCTTAAAAGGCTGCATCAGTCGCAGGAACAGCCAGCTGAGGGGGGTAAAGACGGTCATGAGGATCCGCAGCACCCCGGCAAACGCCATCGAAATGCTCTCGGCGTTCATCTTGGCAAAGCTCTTGGGGATAATTTCGCCGAAGGTGAGAACGACAAGGGTGGAAATACCGGTGGCAATCGCAACCGCATAATTTTTGAAGTACGCAGTGGCGATCACTGTGACCAATGAGGAAATGGCGATATTAACAAGGTTATTGCCGATAAGGATGGTCGCAATCAGCTTATCGTATTGCGCGGCCACCTTTACCGCCTGTGCGGCACGCTTATTGCCGTCTTCCGCCATGGTGCGCAGGCGGATCATATTGGCCGCGGAAAACGCGGTCTCGGATGCGGAAAAGAAAGCGGATAGCATTAACAGAACCAGAATAAGTAGGTAGGTTGTACTGCCTATGTCGTCCAAAAAAATACACACTCCTTGTTTGAGTAAAAATGTTGATAGCACCATCACAGGAGACGGTGTTATTTTATATTGTAGCAAAAAGAGGATAATGCGGCAAGACCATGGATAAAATGTTCAGGCTTTATTCACAGCTTGGTGATAAAAGGCGGGGCACGGGTAATTGACTCTCCCCTGCCCCGCTGGCTTACGCTAAGGTGATTATTCCTTGCCTTCCTTCTTGGCTTCCATCTTGGCGATGGCATCCTTACGGGAAAGATTGATGCGGCCCTGCTGGTCGATCTCGGTAACCATGACGAGGATCTCATCGCCGACGGATACCACATCCTCCACCTTTTCCACGCGCTTCGTATCCAGCTTGGAGATGTGGACAAGGCCTTCCTTGCCGGGTGCGATCTCAACAAAGGCGCCGAAGTTCATCAGACGGGTAACAACGCCCTTATAGATAGCACCGACCTCGGGATCATTGACAATGGTCTCGATGATATTGATAGCGGTGCGGCAGTCATCGATATCAATGGCGGAAACAAATACATGGCCGTCATCCTCAATGTCGATCTTGACATTGCACTCGGCGCAAATCTTCTGGATGGTCTTGCCGCCGGAGCCGATGACCTCACGGATCTTATCGGGATCGATGGTCATGCTGAGCATCTTGGGCGCGTACTTGGAAAGCTCGGGCCGCGGGGCGGGGATAGCCTTGAGCATGACTTCATCGAGGATATAGTTGCGGGCCTTGTGGGTCTTAGCAAAGGCCTCTTTAATGATCTCGGGAGTCAAGCCGTCGATCTTGAGGTCCATCTGGATGGCGGTGATGCCCTTCTTGGTGCCGCCTACCTTAAAGTCCATATCGCCGAAGAAATCTTCGACGCCCTGAATATCCACCATGGTCATCCAGCGGTCGCCCTCGGTAATAAGGCCGCAGGAGATACCGGCAACGGGAACCTTGATGGGGACACCGGCATCCATAAGAGCCAAAGTGGAACCACAAATAGAGCCCTGAGAGGTGGAACCGTTGGAGGAGAGAACCTCGGAAACAAGACGCAGAGTGTAGGGGAACTCCTCCACGCTGGGAATCACAGGCTCCAGAGCGCGCTCAGCCAGGGCACCGTGACCGATCTCGCGACGGCCGGGGCCGCGGCTGGGACGGGTCTCACCGACGGAATAAGAGGGCATATTGTACTGGTGGATATAACGCTTGGTGGTCTGCTCATCGATGCCATCAAGGATCTGAGCCTCACGGATGGTACCCAGGGTGGCGATGGTCAGCACCTGGGTCTGGCCGCGGGTGAACATGCCGGAGCCATGAACGCGGGGGATAATGCCGACCTCGGCATCCAGCGGACGGATCTCATCCATGCCGCGGCCGTCTACACGCTTGCCGTCATCCAGCAGCCAGCGGCGCACCACAAACTTTTGCAGCTTGTAGATGCACTCATCCAGCATAGCGCCCTGCTCAGGGTATTTCTCATCATACTCAGCATGCAGGCGGTCATAGATGGGGCGCATACGCTCATCACGGATGTTCTTATCATCGGTATCCATGGCAGCACGGACATCCTCGATGAATTCATCTTTGATGGCTTCGAAGAGATCGTGATCGATCTCCTGGGATTCAAAGGTGAACTTGGGCTTGCCAATCTCGGCCTGGACTTCCTTGATGAAGGCAACCATCTTCTGCACCTCGGCAAAGCCCTTCATGATGGCTTCCAGCATGGTATCGTCATCCACCTCATTGGCGCCGGCCTCGATCATACAAACCTTTTCGGCGGTGCCGGCCACGGTGAGCTGAAGATCGCTCTTCTGGCGCTGCTCGGCATTGGGGGTTAGGATGATCTCGCCATCGACCAGACCGACATTGATGCCGGCGATGGGCCCATTCCAAGGAATATCGGAGATGGACAGTGCCATGGAAGCGCCGATCATACCGGCAATCTCCGGCACACAGTCGGGATCAACGGAGAGAACGGTCATCACAACGGAAACATCGTTGCGCATATCCTTGGGGAACAGCGGACGGATGGGACGATCTACCACGCGGCTGGAAAGCACGGCCTTATCGCTGGGGCGGCCTTCCCGCTTCAGGAAGGAGCCGGGGATCTTGCCCACGGCATACAGCTTCTCTTCAAAATCGACGGAAAGCGGCAGGAAATCGATGCCGTCACGGGGCTTTGCGGAAGCGGTGGCATTGACCAATACGGTGGTCTCGCCATAGCGGACCAGCACAGAGCCGCCAGCCTGGCAGCACATCTTGCCAGTTTCAAAGGTCATCTTGCGTCCGGCAAATTCGGTTTCAAATACGCGGAAGTTTTCAAACATCTTTTTTCTCCTTACTTTGTGTCTTTTGGTCTGACGGCTCCGCTTTCGTTTTAGCAATAAAGCCTTCCTCCGGGGAAGATTTTTGCCTTCCGGGGGAACGATTCACTGCTAAACACGAGGGCAAAAGCCGCCCTGCTTACCTGTAAAAAATGGGCTAAAAACCGGCTAAGAGGGCAGACGGAATCCCCGCCTGCCCTCCGGCAGTTTTGCTTACTTACGCAGACCCAGCTTGGCAATGATCGCGCGGTAACGCTCGATATCCTTCTTCTTGAGGTAGTTCAGCAGGTTTCTGCGGTGACCGACCATCTTGAGCAGACCACGGTTGGAATGGAAGTCCTTGGGGTTCTGCTGCATGTGCTTGGTCAGGCTGTTGATGCGGTTGGTGAGAACAGCGATCTGAACTTCGGGGGAACCGGTGTCGCCCTCGTGGGTCGCGTACTCAGTAATGATCTTGTTCTTTTCTTCCTTGAGAATCATGTTATTTCACCTCATAAATTATTTACGCCAAGATCTGAGTATCGGGATCGGTGAAGTTCCCACGGGGGAACACTCCCAAATACCGGGATCCGGTCATATCAATATGGAATTATAGCATATAATACGGCTGCTGTAAAGTGCTTTTGGGCGGATTTTTACGGCTTTTTATGGTGCTTTTCGGCGGCCAGTACGGTGGATCGCAGCAGCATGGTGATGGTCATGGGGCCTACCCCACCGGGGACCGGCGTGAGCCACCCTGCCACCGGGGAAACGCTCTCAAAGTCCACATCACCGCAAAGTTTCCCTGCTGCATTGCGGTTCATTCCCACATCAACGACCACCGCGCCGGGTTTGACCATCTCTCCGGTGACAAAGCCCGCCTTTCCTACGGCGGAGATAAGAATATCCGCCCGGCGGGTCACCTCTGGCAGATTTTGGGTCCTACTGTGGCAGATGGTGACGGTAGCATTGCGGTGCAGAGCCAAAAGCGCCATGGGCTTGCCTACAATATTGCTGCGTCCAATGATGACACACTCCTTGCCGGCCATGTCTACACCGGTGCTATCGATGAGGGTGAGAATACCGCTGGGCGTACAGGGGGCAAAAAAGTAATCCCCAATGACAATTCGACCCACATTCTGTGGATGGAAAGCGTCCACATCCTTTTCGGGGTCGATCGCGGATAGGATCTCCTTTTGATCCAGATGAGCGGGCAACGGCAGCTGCACCAAAATGCCATCGATCTCTTTCCGGCCATTCAGTTCGGCAATGAGGGCAAGCAGTTCCTCCCGGCCGGTATTTTCCGGCAGGGTGTACTGCTCGGAGTGAATACCAAGCTCCTCACAGGCCTTGTGCTTATTGCGCACATACACCTGGGAAGCGGGGTCCTCTCCCACCAGTACCACAGCCAGGCCGGGGGTGATGTCCTCCGCTTTCAATGCCTCTACCTGGATTTTCAATTCGGCGCGGCACTGGGCCGCCACCGCTTTTCCATCAATGATCTTCGCGCTCATGGGGTTCCTCTTTCTGTTCCGGTTGGGTCGGTTTCTTTCCGTTCTTCTTTTCGGCCAGCTTGGCATCCAGGGCGGCTATACGCTCCTGGCTTTCCTTGGTATCCACATAGCGGCCCAGGGTAAAGCGCGGCTTTTTCTGGCCCTCGATATACTCCAGCGTCATGGGCTTACGACCCCGAAGGAAGATAAAGAGCATCAATCCGGCGGCAACGATAAACAGCACGCCGCCCAGCGCCTGGGAAACCCGCACACTGCCCCACATCAAGCTATCGGTGCGCAGGCCCTCCACAAAGAAGCGCCCCAGGCCGTACCAGGCGGTATAGCCCAGTGTGATCTGGCCATCGTAGCTGCGGCGCGGGAACAGCCACAGCAGCAGGATCGCCACACCGATAAGGTTCCACAAGCTCTCGTATAGGAAGGTGGGATGTACCGGCAGGGTGGGATCCACCATAATGCCCTGGGCGGCCAGCGCCGCCTGATGCCGGGAAAGATAGGCGGAGATGGTATCTGATGTCATACCCCAGGGGAGGGTGGTATTGGTGCCAAAGGCCTCCATATTGAAGAAATTGCCCCAGCGGCCAATCGCTTGTCCCAACATAACGCCGGGGAAAGCCGCATCCGCTACCGGCAGCATGGGAAGCTTTTTGATGCGGCAGACGATAAACGCCACAATAAGCGCTCCAATAATGCCGCCATAGATGGCCAGTCCGCCACCACGCAGGTTGAATATTTCCTTTAGATTATCTTTATAATTATCCCACTGGAATGCCACATAATAGGCCCGCGCGCCCACAATGGCGCCGACCATGGCCCACAGAATGACATCCAGTCCCTCATCCGGGTGGATGCCGCAGGTGCGGTTATGGGAAAGATAGACCCATAATCCCAGGCCAAAGCCCACCGCGATGATCACACCGTACCAGTAAATATCCAAATTGCCGATGGATAACGCCACCCGGCTGATGGGAAGTTCCCACCCCAAACCGGGAAACCGCAGAATTTCCATGGTACCCACTTCCTTTACACTGATAGTTTTTACTTTTACGGTTTATTATAGCATAGCCCCGGCGGTATTTCTATTCTCATTTATAAATTTTTGTGCATATCGGCTTGTTCTGTGCTATAATGACCGAAATGACCCTTTGACATCCGTCCAAGATAAAAGGAGCTGTATTCCATGACAGAACTTCTCATCCGGCTATTTATCCGTGATAAAGACAATGTGCAGGACCCCACGGTGCGCCAGCAATATGGCACGCTCAGCGGGTTGACCGGCATCTGCCTGAATATCCTGCTGTTCCTGGGCAAGCTGGTGGCCGGCACTGTTTCCGGTTCCATCGCCATCACGGCCGATGCTTTCAATAACTTATCCGATGCCGGCTCCTCGGTGGTCACGCTCATCGGTTTCCGGCTGGCTGGGCAAAAACCCGATCGGCATCACCCCTTCGGCCACGGTCGGGTAGAGTACCTCTCCGGGCTGGCCGTTTCGGTGGTCATCCTGCTGATGGGCTTTGAGCTGGGTAAAACCTCCTTCGAGAAGATCCTCTCCCCTGCCCCAGTGGAATTTTCTCTGCTGCCTGTCATCATCCTGCCGGTCTCCATATTGGTCAAGGGTTGGATGTACCTTTTTAACCGCAAGCTGGGCAAAAAGCTGGATTCCGCCGCCATGATGGCCACAGCCGCCGATAGCCTCAGCGATATGGTCTCCACCGGCGTAGTGCTGCTCGGCACCCTGATCGGACATTTCTTTAATATCCAGTTGGATGGTTGGCTGGGTATTTTGGTTGCCGTGTTCATCCTGTATACCGGCTACAATTCCATGAAGGATACCATTGATCCGCTGCTGGGCCGGGCGCCCGATCCCGAACTGGTGGATGGCATTCGCCGCCGGGTACTGGCCCCTCCGGAAATTCTCGGCCTGCACGATCTCATCGTCCATGATTACGGCCCCGGCAGGCTGTTCGCCTCGCTGCACGCCGAGGTGGATAAAAACGGTGATATCTCCGCTATTCACGATGTCATTGACCGGGTGGAGCGGCAGATTCTGCACGAACTGGGCTGTGAAGTCTGCATCCATATGGATCCCATTGCCGTTGGTGACCGAAAGACAGCGGAATGCCGTACTATGGTGGCCCAGCTGCTGGCCGGAATCGACCCCAGGCTGACGATGCACGATTTTCGCATCACCAGCGGCCCCGACCACACCAACCTCATCTTTGATGTGGTGCGTCCACTGGATTCTTCCTATACCAGTGAAGAGTTGGAAGAACGCATCCGGCAGGCGGTAACGGCACTGGAAGGCAATTATTACGCAGTCATTACCGTGGATACCCCAAGAGTATAAAACAGAAAAATGGCCGGGATTCTGTTCAGGATCCCGGTCTTTTATTGCTCCATATCATCCTCAGCAAAGGGAAGTTCCTGCAGCACCACCTCCCGGATGAACCGAAAGGTTTTCTCCTCCCCCTTATCCCGCAGCATTGTCAGGATAAACCGCAGCTTGCGAGCCGTCACCGGGTGCATCCAGCGGTTATCCCCCGCCCGCTGCAGATATTCCAGCGGAGCGCCATCGTGGTATTGATCCCCCAGGTAGGTCCGGCTGGCAGCAATGCGATCCATACACATCTCCACAAAGAATTCAGTCGGCATCTCCAGCGGCTCATATTGGTGGGTTACCGGGCTCACATCTGTCCAGTACTCAAAATGGTGACGATTGCGGCCCTTATGGTGCATCCACGCCAGCGAATAGCCATTCTCCCGGCGTTCCTGCTGCGTAGGGCTAAAGGTGCCCTGGTAATACTTCGCACCACGCCAGAATTCCGTTGGAGAGTATTTGGAAAGATCGTGGGTAAGACCCCGCCAGTACAGTCCCACCCGGAAGCAGTACTTCCGCACCAGGTGCCGGTGATGGGTAATGGTTCTAAAATGTCTGATGGGATGCATCTGCTCCCCCCTCTCTGCTTTACTCCGTTCATTATTATAATTCAACGGCCAAAGGATTGCAAACCCCAATGCAAAACGCTATAATAAAAAACACACACGCTAAAAAGGAGTTCTCCCATGACGATAAACGGTAAAAAATACATTGTAAAGGTCCCCACCGGCAAAACCACCAATGATTTTCAATTTGATGAACTGCTGCCGGCCTTCCGCAAATACTGTGCCAAGGTAGCACAGAACCAGGCCACCTGCATCGCCGGGTACACCAATACGCTGGAAGTCCCCCAGGTGATGCGCTGGGCCGCCCTGCTACAGGATCTTACTGGGCAGTTCACTGAATGTCTGGGCTACATCGAGCACATCAACCGCATCCCCACCGATGAGGCAGGCAAGTTCCTGCTCCCCCGTGCTATTTATGAAGACTTCCGCACTTTGAATGAAGTCATCAGCTGCGTGGGTCCCGCCGCGTGGAACCAATGGGATGAGACCAGCAAGCTGTACTGGAAAAGCTGTGTCCCCCGGATGCGAATGCTGATAGAGAACGCCAAAGTGACCGAAGAATAAGGGGAGAAAACTTTTTTCGGTTTTTCCGCAAAAAGGGCTTGATTTTTTACCGGGCCTATGGTATTATAATCAAGCTGAAACGAAAGTTCCGGTATAAAATCTGGGTGTGGCGCAGGTGGTAGCGCGCTACCTTGGGGTGGTAGAGGCCGCTAGTTCGAGTCTAGTCACTCAGACCAAGTAAAAAAGGACGCCGACTGGCGTCCTTTTTTACTTGGTCTGAGTGGCTTTTGGAGTATTTCTTTGCGCAATCAATATCAGTGTCAGCCCCCGCTCTGTTCTCATTTTATAGGAATGGAGCGGGGGCTTCTATTGGGCTTCAATATCTTTTTAATAATGCTGGAGAAGGAGTATCATGGAACTGTCGCTGCGGTTGGCTCCCCATTCGTAGAATTATCGATAATAGTCCAAACTCCGCTTTCAGTATCTTCAATCAGGTAGAAAAACTGATCGATGTTCCCATCATCCAAAAATGTTTTTGTATGGTCATATTCCACATAGTATTTTGCTCTTACCGCTAAAAAGTGTTCAGCGAGGTAATCATCTGTCCACCCGCGGGACTGCGCAAGTTCACTTCCGGTATAGCGCTCAATCATTCGCTTTGTTTCGGTCTCGTCAACGGAGATCTCATCAATTCGGACAGTCAGGGTGTATTCTTTTTTGATTTGCCCTTCTATCGCACTTTGTACGGTTTCGATTGGATAAACAGACGGTTTTTGCAGCCAATTGTCAAACAAGCCATATTCATATGCCGCAAAGCCGCAGAGCGCCAGCGATGCGAAGATGGCAGCGACAAGTATAAATGTGCGCTTTAGGCTTCTGATTTTCTTTCCCGAGCTATTATTCATAAATCTGCCCTCCTTTGCTTCAATAATGTATTTATCATCAATCTTTTCGAATGCATCAAGGATCAAATCCGCGTTCATAGAACACCCTCCTTTTCTAAATATGTGAGCAATTTTGCTCTTGTCCGATGGAGCATCGATTTTACCTTACTATTGCTAAAGCTAAAATCTGCACTGATTTTATCAATTGGATCTAAATACCAGTAACGGCAGAGAAGAACCTGTCGTTCCGTTGGGGCCAGTGTGCCGAGAAACCGGTTAATTTGCGCTGAGAGTTCACCCGCAATGACACTGTCCTCTACCGAAAGATTGGATGGGACACATTCCGAGAGTTCATCCAGTACAAGAGAAACTTCGTCACCGCCTCGCTTATCTGCGGTACGCCACCGCCACTTATCAATAGATATTCTGCGGGTAATTTTACCTAAGAATGTAGAGAGAATGGACGGACGGTGCGGCGGCATATTATGCCAAGCGTCAAGGTAGGTATCATTCACACTTTCATCCGCGTCCTCTGCATTTGAAAGAATATTATAGGCGATGGCATAGCAGTATTTTCCATACTTTTCCGAGGTTTCTGTGATTGCATCTTCTGAGCGCGCCCAATAGAGATCAACAATACGATTGTCCTCCATCCTCATTCCTCCTCTCGTTGTGATAGAACCTCTTCACCTATCTACTCGATAAATTTTCGTTTTGGTCACCGGTTTTTTCGATTTTTCTTTGGGACAAATTGTCCCATGGTATCCTCCTCGGTGACGATATGTCCCTTGCGGAAACGCGCATCCTTGTATTCTCCCTTTATGATCTGTGTCATATCGTGACACAGCATCTGCCCTACGGCATCCTCTGCTTTGATGCGCTTCACGCAAAAGCCTCCCATTCGATATTCTTATATGAGTATAACCGATTATAGCAAAAAACGGCGCCCTCTTTCAATGGTGCCGTTCGGCATAATGGTAAATGCGTTCGTCAATATCGAAAAAACATCGTCAATTTTCTTCTCATCATCCGTCTCGTTCCTCATCCCCACTTATTCTTGACAGCTCCCGCCCCGGTGGAGTATGATAAAAACCAATTCAAAAAAACAGGAGAACATAATTATGGCATATACAGCAGCAGTTATCACCGTCAGCGATCTGGGCAGCCGCGGCCAGC
>ERZ779895.2998-NODE-2998-length-14030-cov-5.908265_pt1 | contig 14030 bp, 16 predicted proteins | sample MGYA00511093_ERZ779895 | MGnify/ENA primary metagenome ERZ779895 (study PRJEB29588, sample SAMEA2142970) | human gut metagenome | biome: human gut; feature: human-associated habitat; material: faeces | place: Denmark | collected 2008/2010 ... | reverse complement strand
CTACGCCGTGGCAGTGGAACGCGGGCGTGCGCTGGAGCTTCTAAAATTTTCAGGCAGTACAGCTGGTTACTATGCGTAACCGGCTGTATTGCTTTTTGCTTTTCCGTAAGAAATGGCTGCTGTGTGTAATAGGGTAAAGCAGTCATAAAACCATTTTGGTTATTAACCCTACGGCCGTCGCTGTATTGCGGCGGCTTTTCTTTTGAAAGCGCTGTTGTAGCTTGACTGTTTTTAGCTTGCATTGTATAATAAGAACATCAGCTATTAGAAACATTTATCAATAGCTGAATAATTAGCCTTCGGATAACATATTAAGAAGATGATTATCCATACAGGGAGCAAGTGAAAGAGGGTAAAAATATGGGTATTTTTAGCGGTGCTGTGGAATATTTTGTGAAGGGCGGGCCGTGTATGTGGCCTTTGCTGCTGTGTTCGATTGCAGCTATCGTTATCGGCGTGGAACGTTATTTATATTATAAGAAGGCGATTACCGGCACGGAATTTACCGTGAATTTCTGCCGTATGATGAATGATTTTAATATCGTAGCGGCTCACGATTACGCGCATTCCTCCAAAGGGGCGGGCGCTAAAATGGCCTGCGATGTGCTTTGCATTGAGGACGATTTGGGGGTAAGGCTGGAATCCATTATTTACGCTAAGGCTGACCGTATCATCGACGGCTTGGAGGATAAGCTGAATTATCTCAGCGTGATTATCGGCCTGGCCCCGATGTTGGGCCTTTTAGGTACTATCACCGGTATGATTTCTTCATTTAACGCTTTGAATGAAAGAGCGCAGAACCCGATGGCCGTTACCGCCGGTATCGGCGAGGCGCTGATTACTACGGTATTCGGCCTGTGCATCGCTATTATGGGCATGTGCATTCATGCCTATCTTTCGGGTAAGGTAAAGACGGAGACCTTGAACTTGTACGAGTTGGCCAGCACGCTGACTGATATTGTGGCCGCTAAAAACAGCATGTATGGGAAATTAAATAAAGATAAATGAGGGGCGGTGTGAAGCATGCGTAGACGTCACAGGAGAGAAAGCAAGTCGCCGGAAATCATGCTCAGCCCTATGATCGACATGATTTTTCTGCTGCTGGTATTTTTTATCATCAGCACTATGTATATGAGCGAGATTAAAACCATTCCCATTCGCCTGCCGGTGGCGCAGAATTCGGAGACTGTCAGCAAAAGTAATTTCAGCGTCAGCGTGAAAAAGGACGGAACTTTGTACCTTGACGAGGCGCAGATTGCTTTGGAGCAGCTGGTAGCTAACGCCGCCGCTGAAAGCAAACGCGATTCGTCATTTTCTGTAATTATTCGCGCTGAAGGCGACGCTGATTATAAAACTGTAATTCAGCTTATGGATAAGCTGAAGGGAGCAGGCGTAACCCGCTTCGGCCTGGCTACGGACGTAGGTGACGGCAAATGAAGGAAGAACAGCAACGCTTGAGTAAGGCTTTTGCCGCAGCTGTGGCTGTCCATATTGTTTTTGCCGCTATAGTCGGCATTTTTGGCTATCGCTTTGTGACGCGGCCGCCTCAGATTTTAGAGGTAACTTTGGCTGGAGGCGGTGGCGGCGCTCCAGAGGAAGTGGTGGAGGAGCAGCAGGAGGAAACTGTTGTCCGCAGCATTGAAGATATTATCGACAAGCGCTTAAAACCTGAGACTAAAAAAGTCGTTACCAGAAAGCCGGTGAAGAAAAGCGCGCAGGTAAGCAATAATCCTGCGCCTGCTAATTCTAATGCGAACGCCAGCGGCGAAGGAAGCGGCAGCGGCGAAGGAACGGAAACCGGTGAAGGCAGAGGCGAAGGCGCCGGCAGTGGAGAGGGCAGCGGACGCGGCGTGCCGGTAACGCCGCCGCGGGTGGTTTATTCCGTTCAGCCCAAATATCCCAGCGCAGCCCGCAGCCAGGGCATCGAAGGCGTAACTGCCGTAAAAATGCTGGTGAATGCCAGCGGCAGGGTGGAGGAAGCCTTTGTGGTGCAGTCGTCTGGTAATGCGGCATTGGACGAGGCGGCGGTAGCCGCCGTTTATAAATGGCGTTTCAGTCCGGCTAAGGATAAGTTTGGGCAAAAAGCGCCCTGCTATGTAACACAAGGCATTCGTTTTGATTTGCGAAGATAAGCATATTGCTTGGCGAGCTGTCAGGTTGGTGTTCAAGGCACACTGGCCCGGCAGCTCTTTTGCATTATTGCAGCTAAACTATATAGCTGCTTTACGGTTTATAGTTAGGGGAAAATTAGCAAAGCGAAAAGCGTAGTCTGTTTAAGAAGGCTTAACCTGATAGTAAGCCGTCGTTTGCAGGCAAAAAATTTTGCTTGACTATAAAGCTGGAATATAGTGTATAGTATTACTAACATCAGGAAAGAGGTGAAGATAATGACCTGTACTCACGCTAATTTTACTGTGCCCACAGATCCACACGGCAAGCGCCGTTATGAAAGCGCTATGAAGCATGTGGAGGCGGCTAAAAAGGCTGGCAAATCCAGCGAAGAGCTGCATGCGCTCTTTAAAAAAATTATGGAATTTAATCCTATGGATATCGATTCTATTCCTAAAGATGAAGCTCATGCCAAATACCGCAGCGCTATGGTGCATATGAAGGCTGCCTTGGATAATGGCAAAAGCAGCGCTGAAGCTCACGCTATTGCCAGAAAAATTTTAAGCGGCGAAACGAGCGGCTGCTGCCCTAAAAAATAAACATAGGAAATAACGCCGGAAGCAGCCTTCTGGCGTTATTTTTATTTGGCGAGGCTGCTTATCCGCTCTGGATTTTATCTGCCGCAGCTATTATAATAAAAGCAGATACTTTATTTAAGGGCGGGAGCAGCGATGCGTTCGGCTCCCAGCCCAAGTTTAACGAGCAGGGCGAATGTATTGGCCTGACCTATTGCTCGCCTAAGTATCTGCATTTGACGATTAAGAGCCTGGTGCGCCGCGGGCTGCCGCTGGAGCAGGCAATTAAGCTGCTGACGTCTACTCCTGCCGAGCTGCTGGGCAAGGTTGGAGTTAAGGGCTGTGTGGCCGTGGCCGCGGACGCCGACCTGTTGGTTTTGGACGAACAGCTGGATATCGACAGCCTTTTTGCTAAAGGACAGACTGCTATTTTAAGCAAAGAAATCATTTTGAAGGGGCGTTTTGAATAGAAAATAAAGAAACGGCCTCGTCTGTTGCTATGCAGATGAGACCGTTTTTGACGTGCAGAGAAATATATTACTTTTTGTTTTGTCTTAGTTTATATAATTGAAAATCTAAAGTTTCGTCCACTATGTTTTGACCGTCGGCGTTTAGCTGGCGGTATTTTTTTATGAGTTCTTCTTCTTTGGCAGAAAGAGTGTATGTGTGAATAGAGTTAGCCAACGACGAGATTAACGACATAGGAGCGATACCGAGAGCGCAGGATAGCGCGTTGATTTTTGTACTTTTCAGTGTTGGAAGAATACCCGCTTCCCATCGTGATACAGTAGCTTCGCTGACGCCTACGATATCGGCAAGTTCTTTCATAGTATAACCGCGTTCCAAGCGTTTTTGCTTAATAATATCTTTAACTTCCATAGCGATTTCCTTTCCTTCTGTTTTTATAGTATATAGCTAAATTTGCTGATTTGCAAGATATCTTGCAAAAATGTATTGACAGTAGTAACAGAACGTGATATTATTTTCTTGCAAAAACGAAAGAAAATAGACTTCTAATGTTGGTATTTAGAGCTTAAATATAGAAAATCAATGATAATAGCTGATTGATCTTACTTTAATTTACAGATATTGCATTCGATTAGCTAATTTTATAGGATAAGTTTTATTACATTCTTGCATAAATGCAATAAAATAAATTTACGCATTTTTTGCTTGTAATAGAAATATTTTAGCTAACCCATACCTTGAGTAGCATTGATGATACTATTGGTATGAAAAATCACTTTATAGATATCAGCGACTTGTTACAGAAAATAGTAAAATAAATATGGATAAATCATGAAATAATTCGGGGGTGAAATAAATTGTTTGCTATGGATATGAAGCGAATAGGCAGTAAAATAGCATATTATAGAAAAATCCGTGGCATGACGCAAGTGGAGCTGGCGGAAAAAGCAGAGATGAGCGCTAGCTACATATCGCGTATTGAACGCGGAGCTTCGGTGCAAGGAGTACCGCTGACGATATATTTAAGAATAGCAGTTACTTTGGGAGTAACGCTGGAGGATTTGTATAGGGATTAAATAGATGTGGGGAGTTGAATAGCATAATGGATTTAAGAAAACGCTTTGAAGAGGCTAAAAGGGAGGCTAACGAGTTATTTCAACAAGCTAAAGAAGGAGCTAAGAGATTACTAAATCATGATAAATTTAAAGAATTGGATAGGATATTTAAGGGGCTGAAAGTTAGCATAAAAAATAAAATTAGCGCATTAAAGATCCATAAGATTACTTTCCCGTTGTTTCTAAAACTTTCTTTGAGAAATCAATTCACTAAGGAAAATTTTTTAGCTTTGAGAACTAAATTGTTTGAATATGTAAAACAATGCGTATGTATGGTGGAACAAAAAACTAATGATTTTTTGACTACTAGATTGCATATAAAATGCGTTGAGGGAACGGTATATAAATTTTGGGGAGCTTTAGCAGGAATTCTAGCTTGCATATTGGTTCTAACAATGTTTTTGATGCGGCCTACCATGGATAAAGTTCAAGAATTGAAGGCGGCAGGAGATTTGCAGGGACTTAATAAAGTGGTGCGGGAGTTAAAAGATACTTGGCTGTATGATGATGTACGTGTATCGGCTATAAAAGCTCTTGTAGAATTGAATACATGCGAAAGCGATATTGTTTTAAATAGAATTATAAGTGATTATCAGTACGTTAAAACTGGTTCTTCAAATGATGATAAAAAATCTATGGCATTAATGGAAGAGATAAGACAGATACGCAAAGAAATAATGAGTGAAGCCATTAAGAAAGACTCATTATATGTAAATAAAAAATTATTGTCTTATATTGACCTTGCAAGTGAACAGAAAACATATCACAGTGAACGTGATGCGTATTACAATTTACAAGAAACATTCCAAGATTTGGGTTATGATATTGAAGTAAAAAATGCTATTGCCGCTAGTACGGTACGCGGAATTAAAGTTACTAATGACGTTCCCGATGAAGAAGATGCAAAAACACGGCTTAAAAATGTAAGACAATTATTTGAGGATACTAAACAAGATTCTACTTCGCCTTATAAAACATTAACTGATTTGTATTTTGACAAAGTAAAAGAGATTGAAAAACTTAAAACAAGGAATGTAGAGATAGATAGGATTATTGATAATAGTGTCAACGAAAAAATACAAATTGAAAATTTCTTTAGAGCTGGCGATGAGTTTTATAGAAATCAAATACAACAAATTTATCTGAGGGAAGGAATGAACGCGGCGTTAGCATATCAGTCAAAAATTGCCAAAACGTATACAGAAAAAATCGATCGCTATTATGAAATTGATAGGGAGAACAATAAATTAAGAGCAGAAAAAGCTGATTTACAGCCTAAAATTAAAGAAATGAATCTCTCAAAACATAGAATTTGTTTGGTGTTACGAGATAGAGGTGGCAAAGATATTGAGAAAATTAGAGTAAGTGTTGGAAAACAAGATCCTGCAAGCAGTTTAATAGGAGATAAAAATAATAAAGCAAAGCATATTTACGTTACAGAGAATAAAAAAATTAGCAACAAAGCCGATGTCCATAAAAAGAAACAAAAGTGGAAGATCTATACTATTCAATATCCAGAAATTCATCTGAATAATGCTAACGCACAAAATAGAATCAACGCTGATATTTATGCCAAAGTAAAACAATTTTTAGATCATCTAAGTGAGTTTCCTGATTATGAGCCTGCTAAGTCTAATAGGGGAGCGGGAATGTGGTATAAAATCACTTATGAAGATGATTATTATTTATCTATACGCTTGGTTAGATGGTTTGAAGGAATCGATGTTACCTATAATTTGGTTTATGATAAGGGAACGGGAAATATAGTTCCTCTAACTAATTTTATAAATTTAAGTGTCGAGCAATTAAATACAGATATAAAATTAGGAGAAGCATTTTTAGTAGATAATAGCGGGTTCCAATTCCAAATTGATAAAGCTATTGAGAAGGTTAGCAATGATTATCTTTTATTAGGGAACGGTATATTGGCATTGCAGTATCCTAATTTTGAGTTAGGTCGCGGGTGGCGTAACGTATCATACGTTATTATAGGTGCTGGTGCATATGATCAAAATTTGGGAAGATACATTGGAGAAACTCTCTCTCCAAACTCATGATGGTACTATAAAAAATTTAAGGAGGTTGGCGTAATTGGAAGTTATTATTTGGTTAATGTTTTGTGGAGCTGTTGGTTATTGGGCAGATCAAAGAGGACGGAGCCCTGTATTATGGGGATTACTGTCTTTGGTTATCAGTCCACTTTTAACTGGAATTGCTTTGGCTATGATGAAGGATAAGAAACAGGATGATGCTGTAGTTAAGACGCAAATGGAGACACAGCAGGTTAAAGAGCGAGTGTCTGTTACCGAAAGAGAATTTAATGATAAGATTAATCGTGTAGAAAAAAGGGTAGAGGTATTAGAAAATGTTGTAGAGCCATCTAAGCAGCTTAATACTACATCTGATTCACATGTAACCTTATTAAATGATTCTGGAACAAAGCAGTGCCCTTCTTGTGGTGAAACTATTAAAAGAGGAGCGGTAAAATGCCGTTATTGTGGCGTAGAATTAAAAGAAGTAAAAATGGTTGAATGCCCGTTTTGTAAAGAATTGATTCGTTCTGATGCTGTTAAATGTAAGTATTGCAGGAGCGATATAGCACAGGCAGAGGAAAAACAACAAAATGATGGAGAAGCTGTATGAGCATGAATAAATTTATATCTATACTACAGAATAGCTTAGGAGACAACCTATTAACTTTGTCAGGCAATGTTCTTATTACGGCACCAATTAATAATGCTGCTTCTGTTTTGGATAGTACTAAAGTAAAATCTATAAAAGAATTGGTCAAGCGCATTGAACAAGAATATCCTTTTATAGAAGTTGGATTGATATATGGACTGGCTGATATAGAAATAAAATTTTTTGCTAATCAAAAACGATTGCATAGTAGTAATTTTTTAGATGATTTTAACGAAAAGCTATTGGTGCTTGTGCAGAATATCTTTACACAGGATAATTATTCAGTAAGAGTTAATATTTTTGGTAAATATTCTTCTAAGGATAAGGTGCAATCATTTCGTTATTTGAATAAAAAGGATGATGTAAGATATCTTATTGTAGATGAAGATGTTCGTTTAGTTACAGATAAAATATGTAATCCGAAAGTTTTATCAGGGCTTACGATTTTAGCTATACTTGGATATGTTGGGTATATGCTGTATGGTAAATATGTAGGTAAATGACAAAAATTCAATTTATAGAGAGGAGTATTTATTATGTTTTGCCCTAAATGCGGCGTCAATGTTAATGATAATTTTAAATTTTGTTTTAACTGTGGCTTTGATTTATCTGTTCTACAGAGGACTGTAGAGATAAATACAGAGCAGATTGTAGATAATAAAATTGAATGTAAGGAATTTGATAATTTGCCTTCAGAAATAAAGATATTTGATGGCAGCCAGAATGAATATGAAAGACTTTATTATAAATATATTTATAGTGAAACTGATTTTGTTAAGGCGGTATATTTAGAAAATTTTGTCGCAGAAAATTATTCAGATAAAACGTATCGTTTGGATCATTACTTAGGCATAAGAGCTAACTGGATGCAACGAGCTAAAAGCATTGAAGATCAGGGGTTTGAAAATACTTTGATTTCTTTAGTAAATAATCAAGGTGATGCTCAACAGCTTTCAGATTACGTTACTGTAATAGGGCATTTAACATCTATTATGTATTTCTATAATGTTATTGGAAAAAGATGGTATGAAAGTCAAAAATTCTTCTATGATTGGGTGAATGACATTGATAGATATAATAAATTACATGATAGATTAAATAATGTAAGTACCTCTAATGCGAAAAAAATTATAGAAAATAGGATAAAAAATATAGAAAATAAATACGGTGGACATATTGAGACAGAATATATGGTTCATCAATATGTAGATTTAATGGATTTAGAAAGAACCCAAGCTGATATTAGTATGTATGCAGCTAAATATTCCAGCTGGATAGATGAAGCATACACTGTTTTCCTGAATAATGCTATAAAAATACATAAATTAGATTCTTTAAACAATATGTATCCTACTACTGAGCAGAAAAATAAATTTAGAAAAATAATAGAAGATAAATTTTTAGAGAAGATAAGATTTATATACAGTAAATTGGGATTATTAGTTAGAAAGGGAGATGAGTGCATACGTTTAGCAGATAATGTTATGGAGTTAAGTAAAAAGACTAGCGGTGAGGAAATATTAAAGAAAGGTGCCCTTAGTCTAGGTTTAGCTATAGTGTCAGGGCCAATAGCTGTGCTAAACGGCATAAGAGAAGGTTATAATTATTTTGAAGCAGATTCTAAATTACAAGAATTAAGAATTAAATTATGGGATTTACATATTTCATTATTTAATGAAGGGCATAATTTAATTCAAGATTTTGTTACTGCTTGCAATGATATAGACAGTATTATGCAAGAGGATTTAGCAATGAACTATCTATATCCAGCACTCAACAATGTTGTAGAAACTATAAAAAATAACAATATGGAATTATATCCATGGAGCGAGTATTTTAAAAAGTAGAGTTTGGTAAATATATAATTTTTGTTGATAGAAAGGAGCGATAAAAATGGATTTCGATGATATAGATTATGGCTTTGATGATGGTATGGATAATGGTTTTGGGGGCCAAGATGCTTATTCTAATCATAGCAATGCATTCGGTGGTTTAGATATTCTTGATCATAATGGTAATATGCTAGGGCATACACATGAGAACGTATTCGGTGGAGTCAATATTACTGACAATAGCGGTAATATGTTAGGGCATACACAAGAAAATATATTTGGCGGACAAAATTTGCATGACACTATGGGTAATTTAGTACAAGAAACGCATGAAAATATTTTTGGCGGACAGGATATTTACCAAAATGGGATGAAAGTAGCTGAAACCCATGCTAATATATTTGGTGGGCATGACCGTTTTGAAAACGGAGTAAAAGTAGGAGAAAGCCATGCAAATATATTTGGTGGGCATAATGTAAAAAAGTGGTAAAGCAGCCTTTTTGCTAAAGGACAGACTGCTATTTTAAACAAAGAAATCATTTTGAAGGGGCGTTTTGAATAAACGTATAGACGTAAAAAGGGAGATCTCCTTAAGCAGGAGGTCTCCCTTTTGCGTAGTTCTTTATTTATCCATTTTGGCGTTGTCCTTAAAGGCGCTGCCGAATTGCGTATACGCCAAATCCGCTCCCCGCAGGTCGGCGTTTTCCAGTACGGCGCGATCCAGCAAAGCCTTACTCAGCTTGCTGTGCTGCATATCGCTGTGACCCAGCTTGCTGCTGCGCAGGTCGGCGGCTGTCAGGTCTGCCTGCTGCAGATGGGTGCTGTACATATTGGCTCCGTAAAAGACAGCGTTTTTCAAGCTGGCCTGCCGCAGCCAGGAATAGGGCAGGCTGGCGTAGCTGAAATCGGCGTAATCCGCTGTGATGCCGTCCAGCACAGCCTCCTGAATTTGGGCGCGCTGCAGCTGGGCATTGAGCAGATGTGCTCCCTGCAACTGGCTGCGATACATTTGCACGCTTTGCAGGCTGGCGTTGGTGAAATCGGCGTCCGTAGCCGTGACATAGCTGAAATCGCCGCCGTCCAGCGACGCTCCCCGCAGGCTGCCGCGATGCAGGATGGCCTTGCGGAAGCAGGCGTTATGCAGCTTGGCTTTGTCCAGCTTGCTGCTTTCCAGCCGCGCCTCGGTGAAGTCTGTGCCGGTAAAATCGCGGCCTGACAGATCCATATCGGAAAGATCTGCGCCGGACAGGTCGCCGCCGACGCAATTGGCGCCGTTTTGTACGGCTGCCAAATCACTGTTGCTGTAAGCCTGGGCTGTAAGCGGCAGGCAGGCCAGCAGGGCAGTGGTATAAATAAGAAGTTTGTTGATAGACATGCTTTTCTCCTTAAAGCTGTTCGCTTGATGTGCTTATTCTTCGTCCAGCATTGCTTCCAGCTGCGCAGGGTCGTCCGGCAGGCAGTCGATAATGCGCCAGGGACGGCAGCTGTCGAAATCATGCCTTTGGTAGCTGGACCCGTCCAGAATAATCAGGCAGCGTGCGCCGATAGCCTGAGCGCAAAGCGCGTCGTTGGGCGTATCGCCGATAAAAATGAGCTGCCTGGGCGACAGGCTTTGGTTATTGGCCAGATACAAGCGGGAGAAGGCGATGCGCGCCAGCTCCTGCCGGTCCTCGCTGATTTCACCGAAAACGCTGCGGTTGAAGCAGAAATATTTGTCCAGCTTGTAATAGGCCAGCTTTTCCTGAGCGCCCGTGCGGGTGTTGCCCGTAAGCAGGCAGTTCAGGTATTTGCTGCCCGGCTGCTGGAAGTAGGCGAGGGTGCGCTCCACGTTTTTCAGCACCCGTCCCCGGTGCAGGGGCAGCTGCTTAGTCAGCTCGCTGTGATAGCGAATCAGAATGCCTGCCGCTTCGGCGGTATTGCAGCGGCCGCGCAGGCGTGTTACAACCTTTTTGACAATGTCTGAATCGGTACGTCCGGCTAGGGATTGAGTAAAGTCAAAGGCGTCCAGAAAATAATAATCCTTAATGACGTTAATCAGCGCGTCCTTGCCTGCGCCGCCGGTTAAGAGCAGCGTGCCGTCGACGTCCCACATAAGGTAGTTCATATAATTTCCTCCCGTAATACAGGGTGAGTGCGCTATAGAAAAAAGCTGCCACTTTGCTGGCAGCTTTTGTGCGTTTTTACAGAGAGCGAGGCCTGAGCATCATTTTTTTCAATCTGTCGCCGACATTTTGCGTTACGTTCTGCGTGCGGCGAATAAATTTGATTTTCGAGCGATGGGTGGGCTTCATATCGTTTTTGCTGCCAAAATCACCGCGATCCAGCAGCGTGATTTTGGATTTATCGGCGTCGAAGGCTTCGCGCAGGTAACGGGCCATGGCGGCAGGGTCGGCTTTGGTGAAGCAGCTGAAAATATCGGCAGTCATAAAGCCGAATTCAGGATAAACGTGCAGCGTGACGTGACCTTGACGGCAAAGAGCAAACAAGGAATATTCGTTCTGACCCTCCTCCTGGCAGCAGATGATTTGCTGGCTTTGCAGGGAAAATTTCTGACATCCCTTGAGCAGCAACTCTTCGGCCAGCTTGGGATCGGAAATTTCTTCCGTACCGCAATTATACATATCTATAGCGATTAGTTTACCGATAAAATTCTTTGGACTCACAATTACACCCCTAAAAAATATTAAAGCATTGTTACTTTGCGCACGGTCAACATGCGCTTACAGAAGTTTTTTTATTTGTATTTTATTATAGCCAAAATCTTGCCGCTTGTAAAGATAAATGCGTTTGCGGCGTCGAAAAACATGGCGCAGCGGCGGCAGACATGGTATAATATAAAGGTATAATCAAAACAAATGTTTTTACATAAAATAGTAGTGGTGGTGGCATAGTATGGAACAGCTGGAAGGCGTTGTCGACGATATAGTTTTTCAAAGCGAAGATAATATGTACAGCGTATTGCGCGTGGTCAATAAAGCGCAGGGACGCTTTACGGCCGTTTACCGCGGGCCTGCGCCCTATATGGGCGAAAATGTTTCGTTAAACGGCAGCTGGGTGGAGCATGCGCGCTTTGGGCGTCAGTTTGAGGCGGCGTCGCTGACGGTGGTGCAGCCTACGTCGGCGGCGGGCATCGAGCGCTTTTTGGCTTCCGGCGCTTTGCCGGGAGTGGGCGCGGTGATGGCGTCTCGCATTGTAGAAATGTTCGGCACGGATACGCTGGAAATTTTGGGGCAGTACCCGGAGCAGCTGGCGCGGGTGAAGGGCATCAGCGCGAAAAAGGCTGCTTTGATTGGCGAAGCCTACTGCGAGCTTTCCGGCTTGCGCGATTTGATGCTGTTTTTGGAAACCCACGGCGTCAGCAGCGGCTATGCGGCTAAGCTGCAGGCGGCTTACGGCAATACTGCCATGACGCGCTTGCAGGAAAACCCCTACAGCTTGGCAGATGATGTGGCGGGCATTGGCTTTAAAACTGCCGACCGCATTGCCATGGCTATGGGAATGGCGCATGATTGCGGCGAGCGTTTGACGGCGGGCATCAGCTATGCGTTGACGGCGGCTGCCGGAGCGGGGCACACCTGCGTGCCGGAGGAGCTTTTGGTACGGGAAACGGCGCGGGCGCTGGCGGTGGACAGCGAGGCGGTGCAGCGTATTTTTAACGAGCTTTTGCAGAAGGACAGGCTGCGTCTGGAGGAAGTGGGCGGCACCCGTTTTATTTATCCGGAATATTTATACCGGGCCGAGGTGCAGACCGCCCGTCGCTTATTGTTTTTACGCGATCAGGGCAAACCCATTACCCGCGTCAATGCGGATGAGGTTATTGCCGCCTGGGAGCGGGAGGCCGGCATTAAGCTGGCGGAGGCTCAGCGGCAGGCTATTTATACCAGCCTGGAGCACGGCGTATTTGTTTTGACCGGTGGACCCGGCACCGGCAAGACCACTGTTGTTAAAGGTATTTTGAATGTACTGGAAAAAGCGGGCTGCCGTATTTTGCTGGCTGCGCCTACGGGGCGCGCGGCGCGCAGGCTGGCGGATTCGGCGGGGCATCCGGCGCTGACGGTACACCGGCTTTTGGAATACCAGCCTACCGGCGACGGCCTGTGCTTCGGCAAGGACGACGAGGATCCGCTGGATGCGGAGGCCATCATCATTGACGAGGCTTCCATGCTGGATATCAATTTGACCTATCATTTATTAAAGGCTGTGCCTGGCGGCTGCCGTTTGATTTTTGTGGGCGACGTGGACCAGCTGCCGTCGGTGGGGGCGGGGTCTGTGCTCAAGGATATGATACGGTCGGGGCGTATGCCGGTGGTGCGCTTGGAAAATGTTTTCCGTCAGGCGGAGGTAAGCCCCATCGTGCGCAACGCTCATAAAATCAATCATGGGCAAATGCCGGAGTTTACCGGCGGCGACGGCAGCGAGTTCGGCCTGAAGGAATTTGCCGACGAGCAGGCTGCCGCTTCCTTTGTGGCGCAAACCTATGCGCAGATGACGCTGGACGGGGACTGGCGGCGGGTGCAGGTGCTGTCGCCCATGCATAAAAGTCCCTGCGGCGTGCAGAATTTGAATAAGCTTTTGCAGCATTACATCAATCCTCCCAGCGAGCGTAAGCCGGAGGTAAGCATTCCCGGCAATGTGCTGCGGCTGGGGGATAAGGTGATGCAGATACGCAATAATTATGAAAAGGAAGTTTTTAACGGCGATATCGGCCGCATTGTGAAAATAGAGGGCAAGAGCGTTACCGTAGGCTTTCCGGAGAGACCGGAGGGCGATTATGTTACCTATTCCCAGGGCGAGTGCGAGGAGTTGCAGCTGGCCTACGCTATGAGCGTGCATAAATCCCAGGGCAGCGAATATCCCTGCGTCATTTTGCTGATGGTTCCCAGCCATTATATTATGCTGCAGCGCAATCTGCTGTATACGGCTGTGACCCGCGCAAAAGCGCAGGTGCTGATTGTTGGCAGCAAGCGGGCCGTGCTGACGGCGGTAGAAAACGATAAGACCAGACGCCGCCACAGCCTGCTGGCCGAACGCTTGCAGGAAAATCAGGAGGTATTTGGATGAAGCCGCATTGGCTGCTGGAAGCAGCATATTATCTGCGGCTGCTCAAGGAGCTGGTATTTGTACGCCGCTGCACCGTTTGCAGACAGTCGGTTGATGCCGGACTGTTATGCGCTGCCTGCCGGAAGCATTATTTGTTGCAGCGTACCTGGCGCTGCCAGCCGCGGGAGGAATATTTGGCAGGGCAGGCC
>ERZ779895.2983-NODE-2983-length-14082-cov-3.727597_pt1 | contig 14082 bp, 13 predicted proteins | sample MGYA00511093_ERZ779895 | MGnify/ENA primary metagenome ERZ779895 (study PRJEB29588, sample SAMEA2142970) | human gut metagenome | biome: human gut; feature: human-associated habitat; material: faeces | place: Denmark | collected 2008/2010 ... | reverse complement strand
CGCCCCGCCGATGATTTTTATGCGTTGAGCATGGTGGCCTACTGTGCGCTGACCGGGTTCGAGCCGGAGCGTTTCCCGGAAATTCCGACCAACCTGCCGATGTCGGAATATGCGGTCTTGCGCAATGTGTTCATGCGGGGATGCGGATCAAAGGCGGAAGAACGTTTCCACTCTGCGGAAGAGTTCCGGGAGGCGCTGACGGTTCCTGCTTCCCCGTCCCGAAGGATTCTGCCGGCAAGGCATTGGATTTATGCCGCCGTCGTCCTGTTTCTGCTGCTTGCCGCCGTTCTCGGCTTCGTATGGTTTTTCTCCCGCGCTTCAGAGCAGCCTCAATTTCAACCGAAACTTGAGCCGCCCCCGAAATCGGCGGCAGAAACGCCTACGGAAGTGAATGCCGAAAATGAGGAGCAAACGCCTTTGCCTGCCGGAAACATGGCAAAAGAACACCCGTTTTTCAAGCGGGAAACCCAAGCATTGAATGATGCTTATCGCGCAATGCTTCCCGGTCAGAAAACAGGGTCGCAGCTCGAACTGAAATCTGTGCTGCAACGGTTGGAAATGCTTCCCTATGATAAAATGTTTTCCGGAGAAAATCGGGAAAAGAAAACTGCCGAGTTGAATCAACAGGCCGAGGCATTGCGTCACCAGCTAAAGGAGCTGGATCGGCTGGAAAAACTCCCTGCCGATGAATTTGTAGCGGAGTATGAACGATTGTTTGTAAAAAAACAATAATTTTTTCCTTCATCATCTAAGAACCGCATCGCAATCCCGCAATATAGGGGTAAACATGGGATTGCGAATGACACATCTTACCTGCGAACAACTGGCGGATTATCTGCGTAAGCGCTTATCTCCGGACGGAAACAGCGTCTGCGCTCTCCACCTTGCTCGTTGCAGCAAATGCCGGAACGCATTGCATCAGCTTCACTCCGACGAGTGTTATTGCCGGAAAATCCGTGGATTATTGACCGGAAAGCGAAAAACGCTCACGATTAAAGATTGTACCGGACCGGAATTCAAGAAGAGCCGGAAAGAAAGAATCATTTTGGAAACCTCAGTTGTAGCTTATCCGGCAACAGCGAGCATAAACACAACAGGCGTTTCGGGGAAACAGCTTTAGTGTAATTGGCAAAACGGCTCCGTGAAACCGAGACGATGAACGTTCGACTCGTTCAGGTATGAATCCCGAAACGTCTTTTTTTAACTTGGAGGAAATGGTGAAAGAATTATTGCGCCGTTATTTGGATGAGTATGATTTCGAACTGTGCGATGAAACGGAAAACTCGCTGTTCAGCAAACAGGAAACGGAATCCGGTGTTTTCCCATTTTATTTTACCGTCAATGAATCGGGAAACGGATTTGATCTCTGGCTGGAGATGATGGAGTTTCCCGCCGATTACACGATCAGTGACGATATGATCGACCTGATTGAACTGGCGAACCGGGATATTTCCGGTGCGGAATTTATTGAAAACGGAACCGGAATTCTGATTTCTCCCACTTCCAGCCGAATTCCGGTTACGTTTCATACGGTTGACGATGAGTTGAATCGCATCGTCAATTTGGCGGAGGATTTTGCGCCGGTATTCCGGGAGGTATTTGAGCGGAAGATTTCTCCGGAAGCCGCTGTGGAAAAAGTTTTGCAGATGTGGAAAATAAGAGAAAGGAGAGACCAACCATGAATCAGAACAAAATCAGTATTGCCCGTGCCCTGAAACAAAAAAGCCGGATTGCCGGAAGAGTCCGGAATTGTCTTGATATCCTGAGAAACGACAACTCCTGCCCGGAGGGAACCGAGCGGGCGTTCGACCTCGCCGCCGTTCTGGTCGAATATAAACAATACTCGGAAGAGTTGATCCGGTACAAAGCGGTTATCGCTTCGGCCAATTTCGGAATCATCGTTAAGCTGACCGAATTGGAAGAGATCCGTTCGATGATCGCCTCGCTGAAGAAGATCGATACCACCAACGGGGTAAAACAGGAATACGGCTCCAGTTACAACGTGACGGCGGCGCTGACCAAGGCCGATATTCAGCGGGAAATCGATTCGCTCCAGCAGCGGGCCGATGACCTTCAGGATGAGATCGACGACTACAATGCGTCGCACTTCGTTTCGCTTGAAGTGTGACATTCTGAAAAGACAGAAGAATTTTCAAAACAAAAGGATGGGAGAAATCCCGACACATTGCTCGATATCGAAATAGTCTTTAAAATTTAAATTTGAATCAGTTAAAAGTAATTGGAAGGCTCCCTCTCGAGAATCGTTCTCTGACGGCAAGCCGGTAAAAATCAAAGTGTAAGCCTTATTGGAAACTTCTTCTGTTTTTGGCGGCCGAACCGGGTTATTCCCCATCGGCCGCATTTTTTTTGAAAAAAATCTTCCCAGCTTGTGAGATTGCCTGAAAACAGGGAAATATAGAGGTATCTATGAATCAAAAAACAACAGAGGTTATTGATGGATGAAGTGGATGCCTGCGGTAACAATGAAATCATTGCCGCCGCCCGGGATCGGGATTGGAATCGCGTTCGTGAACTTCTGAAAAAAGGCGCGGATGTGTGAAACTGTAATTGTTTCGGGCAGAACGCACTGTTTTTCGCCGTTCTGAACTGCCGATTCGAGTTGGCTGATGAGTTGTATCAACGGGGAGCCCGCTTGTCCGGGCTGATCGACAATCCGGATAGTGAGATGCTGGCGGGGATCGCCGACATGATGCGATACGGCAGGAATCCCTTTTGTGATGAAAACAATACGCTGGCGGAATGCTGCCGCGACGGTCATTACGATCAGGCGGAGTCCCTGCTCGAACGGGCTTCTCCCGATGAGAAAAATCGGGCGTTGCGAGCCTTGATCCGAAACGGGAATTACCGTCCGGAACGAAATCTTGAGCTCTTCCGCCGGTTGCTCGCCGCCGGAGCTGATCCCGGGGACAAGACCGGAGACGAATATAACTGCCGCGAGCTGCTGGAAGTGATCGGGAAACGACCGCATGTCCTGACGTTGAATTCGGCTTATGCCGAAGAAGTGGAAAGGCTGATTTCATAAGATTTTTCACTCGCAAGCCGCACGACAGACGAAGAAAAAAGGCGTATCGGGTTGTTTTCGATTTGACTTTGGTAAGATGTTACACTATTTTAGTGGCAACATCTTAACCGGAAAGGAATCAAAAAACGAAATAAGTTAGTTCCTGAAATCGAAAATAACTGAATTATTACGGTTGTGTACGAAAACTCGCAACTTTCAAACACGACGACCGTTTGTATGGTACTGCCTTTTTTGGGGCACGTTCCATGCTTTGTCGTCGTGTGGGCTTGCGAGTGCCTCGTACACGGTAAAGCAATGTGGAGCGTGTCCCTTTTTTTGTGCGCGCTCTCTTTAACAAGAAGGAGTCATAGGATGGCAACAACGGTAAAACAAACCGGAGATCGACTGGAAATCTATGAAGACGGAAGTTATCGGAGATGCGTTACAGTATCCGGGTTACGTGCTGTTTCCTGCGATGGAGTTTATGTCGGCGCATTGTGCGATGACCGGGTCGAAGTCTACAAATGCGATAACGGACATTATATTCGAACCATCAATCAGCGGTCAAGTTCCATTCAGGTTTCGAATGGCAGGTTGATCCTGCAGGTTCATGGCAAGACGGAAGAATATAATATTTCCAACGGAAATCTTGAGCGGATTTACGGTTAGCTGTTCAAGAAGAACAAAACCGTCCCAATCCAACTGAAATAAAAAACGATTCAGAATAATCAGAGGAATAATAAAAATGTCGGAAAAACCTCAGAAAAAAAAGACTTTATGTCTTGTCCTCACTGGTATCATCGGACTTGCCGCGTGCATCGGAATCTATTGTGGTTATCAGGCTCATATGCGAAAAGCGGAAGAATTGCGACAGGAAAAATCCAGAGTTGAACGGGAAACCAAAAGAGCTGCCGAAGAAGAAGAGCGGACCAGAAAGATGCAGGAAATCCTTGATAATGTCAAAAAACGCACGGCACAAAAACAGGCGGCACAAAAACATACACAAACCTCTCCGGAACAACGAAATGCGAAGCTGAAAGCAGAAATTAATCTTGAAAATATTTTACTCCACGTAGATACTGCAATTGAGAACGCTGTATCTTATCAATATGATAAGGAAGCTAAAAAACAAGCGATAAATAAATTTGGTGATTTTTTGCTGAAATTTTCTATAAGTCAGGCCGAAATAGGTTCCACTTCAAAGCCATTGCTCAATCAGGCAAAATTTAAGTTATGGGATAGACTGGCCAAGTTTATTAATAGCATGAGTGATGAAGATCAGAAAAACATGTCTCCCGAAGAGTTGCAGGCCGCTAAAAATATTGTAACCGAATATGCAAAATTTGAAAAAGCATATCGTGATTTTACAACCCGATATGGAGAACTCAAGTAATTATTGATCAATTAAGGTTATTAAAACCAACCAATCAATCATTTATCATAAGGAAAATTTCTATGAAGAAATTTACTCTTCTCGCTATTGTCGGTCTTGCTTTTTCTTTTTTCGGCTGCAGCAAAGTCGATCCCGAAATCTGCCAAAAGGATCTGTTGGCTATCCGGAGTCTGATTCATGAACAAGGTTTGCCCTCTCAGAAGGGAGTCGCCGGTCTAAAATCCTTAAAGCCAAGTTCGAAATATCCGAACATCCTGACGAGTCTGGAAGAGCAGGAACAAATTTATAATCGCTTGATTGCTTCGCTGACGGATGATACTAACGCGCCTTATTTCTATATCGGTTTCGGGTTGGAGAATCCTGATAAGATGAAATCTGTCGAAAGCGTCCCGGTCCTGGTGGATCGTCCCGGTAATCATCAGGGAGGAATTCATGTGGTTTATGCGGATGGGCACGTCATGTTCCATAAGGGAAATTTTAAGAATATCACTGAAGTGATTACGCAACTGGTACCGGATTCAGTTCCATCGCGTAAACTACTGTTGGAAAACGCAGCTTGGGCGGACCAGTTTTTTTAAGCAGCTCGGAAATGTTGAAACATAAGTACTTCAGAGCTTAATATAAATCAGGGTAGAATATGCAAAAAGAATCATTTTTTCGCGGGGTGATGTGTATCGGTATCATCCTTGCCTTGTCCGGTTGCGGCGAATCGGTTGAACATGTGGATTTGCCTTCAGGACGTCCGGATGAACAATTGGTCGAATATACCGCCAAGGGCGATTTGAAGGCGGTTAAATTTTTAATTGTAAAACAGAAAGCAAACCCTCTGTACACGGATAAAGATCAAAACTCGGCATTGCATTGGGCTGCCGCCAAGGGATATGACGATATCGTTTTATACTTGCTGCAAAAGAAAGTTCCTGTTGATATCGGCAACAGAGAAGGCTGTACCCCCTTGCATCTTGCTGCCAAGAATAAACAACTGAATACAGTTAAACTATTGCTGGAACATGGCGCCAATGGTTTTGTTCCCGTTGGAACAGGTAACGCTAACGCCATAACCCTTGCATTGGAATCAGGCGCGGTTGAAATAGCTGAACTTCTGCTTGCTCGTCCGGATTGCCAACTGAATGGCGCAGAATTAATTTACGCGATTCTCACCGGGCAATCGGAGTTCGCGTTGAAGTTGATCAACCGTGGGTCCCCGCTAACGCTTGGAGTCGATAATCAAAATGCGTTGGAACTGGCTGCTGCTCACAAACAAATTCCGGTCGTTTCTGCACTATTGAAAAAAGGGATGACGTCCTCTCAATTGGCAAAATGGGCAGCACAATGCCATTCGGATCAAGAATTCACCCGTTTTGCCTCCTTGATTGGCTGTATGAAACTTGCAGGCAAACTTGAAGAAGAACAACTTGGGAAATTGTTGCAAATTGCATTAGTTAACAATCAGGGGCGTATTGCCGAGTGTCTGCTGAATCAGTACAAAGATCCTCAAGCACAAGTCTCCATACAAAACATTGTGGAGGCAGCCATTGGCGGCAAAAGTGCCTTATTGGCTTTGAAGAAGTGCGGCGTGAATCTTAACCTCACTGACGCAGCGGGCAACACAGCGGCACATCTGATGGCAAAAAATACCAAAATATCTTATGTCGCAATTGTATTCTGGAAAGCTGTCGGAGGAAATCTCAATCAGGTGAACCTAAAGGGAGAAACGCCTCTGATGATTCTCTGCGGAACCAACCGTTCCGATCTTGGCAGCGCAATCAATACCCTGATCAACGAGGGCGCTGATCCCAAAATCTCCATGCCGGACGGAACGAATGCACTCACCCGTTTCTCTCGGTTTATCAACGGCGATAAGGGTTCTTATGAACTTGGAACCAAGTTGCTGAATAAAGGGGCTGTTCCACGAAAAATCACTTCAAAACAGTTGGAACTCTGGTTGGCACACGCTACCGGTATGAAACAGGCAGAGGGTAGTAATCCGCAATTTGCCAAAGAGGCAAAGCAGGATCGACAGGAACATATGCGGAACAGTTATTCATTGCCGCTTCGCTATAGTGAAGGAGACGCGTATGCAACGGATTTTGTGTTGGCGTTGCTGAAGTCCCTACCGCCGGAAGAAGCTGGAATCCTGAATGAGAAAAGCACCGATGGAACTCCGCTGATTTCAAAGGCGGTATCGTCCGAATTGCTGATTGCCATGATTGCCGCCGGAGCTGATGCGTCGGAACTTGATCCCAAAATGGTCTTTTTCAGTGCCTTGTATGCTGGAAATTCAAAAATCGTCAAGACGATGCTGGAAAAAGGAGCAGATGCAAATTGGCTGGACAAAGGTGATTCCTCCACTGTTGCGATTGCGTTGGCCTCTTTCCGAGATATTGATTCTCCCGGAATTGGAGCTTCGCTGGGAGCACTTTCTGTTGTTGAATTGCTTCTGAATGGAGACAACTATGAAATCAACCGTACTAATGCGTATGGTCATACCGTCGCGTATACGCTTCTGGAAAAAGTGAAGCACTGGGAATCTTTATTTTCCACATCCGGAGCTCGCAAGAAACTTTATGCGGATACAGAAAAGGTTCTTGCAGCGTTTTCACGTTGCAAGTATCAGGCAAATAAAAAAGATATAGACCTCATCAGCAACCTGAATCTGTCTCCGGAACTCCGGAAACCAGTTTGTCTTTATTTGTGGAAAGATACTCCCCTGACATTCCTCCTGCGTGAACTTACTTGGACCAAAGAACGTGAAATGAGAGGCGAAGAGTTTGACTGGGAAAACGAGTTGGAGCAGGTTATTCAATATCTTGATGATAAGAGTATTGATGTTAACGCCGTCAATGCCCAACAGGAAAGTGCCGCCGATTTATTCTGCGTAATGACGACTCAAAGCGACAAATTCACGCCGAACCGATCAGCATATCTGCCTTCCAGAAACCGCCAGCAGTTGAAGTGGATCGGGGAAAAACTGGCTGCTCGGGGGGCCCGCCCATCAGCATCTTTCCAGAATATGGAAAATGAATTCACTACACCATTATTCCGTTCTGTCACAAAACTCATATCGAAATTGCAGCGGCTGACAAGTTCCCGCTCTGGAAGTTTTCCGAACCTCCATGAAGAATTGAACCCACTGACACAAGAATTGCGACAGCTTCCTACTCAGGAACTCAGTTTTCCGAACGGAACAACGATAAGAGGAGAGCTGCTGTGTCAAGCTGTTCGGCAAATCAATATCAATCATAATGATGCTTCAAATATCTTAAATGAATTTATAGAATTGGATAAATCCGTTCGGGAGAGAGGGCTTTCATTGACCGATGGTGATCTGAAAAAGCTGGTGTCATTCTTGGCCGGTATCAAACCGCAAACCGATGAAATCATCTCTGGCTGCTATCAACCTTTGCTATATGCTTTGAAGGACTATAAACCGGGAAAGAACGCAATAGATCAAAAGGGATTGACAATTTGGACTCCTGTTTTTCTACAACTTCACAATCGCTTGAATCATTATCCCAAGAATCGTGTACTCATGCTGAGTAAAGAAATCGGTCAAGCTCTTTCGTTTTGCGGTCAGAAGCCATCTGATGCAGATATACAGGTGATTGCACTCCCTAAATATGATAAAGAACTTCAAGCGGCGATGGGAATTCCAATCAAAGAGAAATAAATACGAATCGTCTTCAAATGATATTCGTGTAAAACTTACAGATTCTCTCCAGCATATAAATTTTCTATATGCTGGAGTTGATCTATTTATAGTGTTGCATGCTTCTCCTTGAGAATCATCTCCAGTTTACTTTTTGGAATAAGGGCAAGTCAAATCCCACTGGGACAATCCTATGAATTTTCTTGTTAAATTGTTTTCGTTGTTCATCGGGATATTTTCATTAATCAGCACAAATGCAGCAGTCGAATCATTCCCCTTGAAAGAACTTGATTGCGATTGGGACGAAAACAGCGTCACCATCCCGAATCGCCTGACCGTCAAAATCGATAACGCCGCAATCTGGGGATATCATGCCTATACCGCCGATTTGAATCAGGACGGCAAGCCGGACTATCTGTTGCATCAAACCTATACGACTTGCGGAAAATACGCCGGTTACGGCAAAGTCCTGTTCTTCCTGTCGTCCTCCAACGGATACACCAAAGCGGAAATGGAAACGCTCGACTTTTCAATCAAGGATGTATTCCTCAAAGATCAGAAGTTTTTCATTCGACGAACTATCTATGATAACAGCCAGAAGCATAGAGCTATTCGCATTTATCCTCTATTAGAGTTAGGAAATGGCACGCAAGCCATAGCGCCGAAAAAATAATTCCGTAAAAATAACATAGCGTAAGTATCGTTTTTGGGGGTTGACTCCTATGGTGTTTGCATTACTCTCACTCGATGATTATATTATGCAACAAAATAAAGTCTCGTGTCAGCCATAATAATGAAGTAAGAGCAAATGAAAAATGAATAAATTCTTTACTGTATTATGCTATATAATTGCTATTATTATTCTGCTTCTTGGTTTAGGTGTAATAGGTTTCGTTATCTATGGTATACTTGCTTTTATCCCGATGCTAAAAGCAGCAAGTACAGATGTAAAGGTAACCATTATTTCCATTTCTGGAACTGCTATTGTTACAGTTCTTTCCGTATTACTTTCTAAATTTTATGAAAGAAAAGCGGAAATTCGGAAAGACCAATTTCGAGATAAAGTTCTTATTTATCAAAAATTCATAACAAAAATAATTGGAGGACTGATTTTAAATAAGGCTAAGCCGACATCAAAAGAAGCTGAGATTAAACAGCAGCAAGAATTAGAAACAATGTTCAGAGAATTTGTTCAAGACATGATGCTTTGGGGAAGTGATGAATCACTTCATGCAGCCAGTGAATGGATGGCTGCATTAAAATCACAAGGTTCTGATAAACAAAAAATATATGAGAATATTTTTCTATTCGAAAAATTCTTGTTAACCATTCGAACAGATTTAGGGCACTCTAACAAAAAAGTACAAAAAGGAGATCTCCTGCGTTTATTCATCAACGATTTTGAAGAATCTGTAGCCACATATAAGCCAAAATAATAAAGTGTGTTGTGTGAATCTGATTCACTGATGATACTATTTTGTATTTACAGATGCCTTTGTGAACCTTTATAGCAATATCACAAACTATTGACAACTGTTCTACCGTAAAAGATTTAGTAAATAATCTGAGATTATCAATCAAAAGCATTATAAACTATTTTAAATAATTGTTTCCCCAAACATTTTTCGTTGAAAGTGATTCAGTATCACTTGCGTTTGAGGGTAATTACGGCTTTTTAACTACAAGTCCGTTACATTTCATTCAAAATTCTGGATATTTTCTTCGAAAAGAGAGGAAAATATCGATGAAGAAAACTTGGAATGGATTTATTATCAAGGTCGGACGGTTCTATTATTGGAAGTTCAAAAATCCGCTGACCGGCAAGTATACTCAACGGGTGATCCGCAATGCGGAAGGTGCGTCCGTTTCCATTCGGTCGGAAGCAGAAACGATTGTTCGACTTCAAACCGTGGAGCGGCGGAAGATTGAGGCTTTGGAATCCAAAGCGGAATATCTGACCAAGATCGCCGAATTGAAAAGGCTGATCCGAGTTGCCGATATTTCGTTGGATGATATCTGGACCACCTATTTGCACAACCCTACCCGTCCCGATTCCGGTAAAGCGACGTTAAAAGGCTATCAGGATGCTTTATCACTGTTTCTTCGCTGGCTGAAAAGCAATTATCCGGCGATCAATACAGTTCAGGATATTTCTCCCCGAATTGCCGAGGCGTTTGCCGTTTCGTACTGGAGTACCGGAATCAGCGAACAGACCTATAATGCGAGAATCGGGGCTTGCAAATTGATCTTTCGAATTTTGGCCGGAGATGAGAATCCGTTCCGGGAGATCCGCAAAAAACACGAGAACAAGCAAAGCCGGAATGCTTTTTCTCTGGAACAGTTGCAGGCTATTTCCGCATTGCTGGAAGATTCAAGTTATCGGATGCTTCACAAGGAGCAGATGAAGCTGATGATGTTGATCATGCTTTATACCGGTTGCCGCGGTGAAGATGCCTGTCTGATGAAATGGGAATCTATCGATCTTGCCGCACGGCAGATCACATATATCCCTCTGAAGACTGCCAGAAGAAGAACACAGCCGCTGGTTGTCCCGATGGCCGACGTTCTCCATGAGGCCTTGAAATCGGCAATGCTGCTTCGCCGCAACGAATATGTACTGCCGGATGTGGCCGACCGCTATATTCGTATTCCTTCCGGAATCAGCAAGGATATTTCCAAGCTCTTACAAGATGCCGGGATCCAGACCACGGAACGCCCGGTGGATCTGCATCGAAAGAAACCGGTGGTTCGTTACTCCATGCATTCCTTCCGCCATACCTTCTGCACGCTCTCGATCAATCGGGGAATCAGCTTGCCGGTCATTCAAAGCATCGTGGGGCACTCAACGGCACTGATGACCAGCCATTACTCCCATATTTCCATCGAAAGCAAACGGAACGCGATTCAGGCAATCTCGTTACTGGAGCCCAGTATCAATTCTTGAACGGACTGCATATAAAAAAATCCTGCTCGAAAAAAGCAGGACTGGACAAGGTAATTATTTCTTGGGAGAAGCCGGAACCGGAGGCGGCTCCACTTTCTTTTTCGGTTTGTAGTAGGATTTTCGGGGCTTGGCTTCCTGCTGTTCCAAGAGCGTTTTCAAGCCGTCTTCACCTTCGGAAATGATAATTGTCTGAGTTAGAAGGTCAATCCCCTGTTGAAGCTTGCCGTATGTTTCCCAAGAGGCTTCCCGGCTTTTCATCATCTGCGTATCTTTGGTGATCGCCAGCAGTTTTTTCAGCTTGTTTCTGGAACTGCGGACTCCCGCAATTACCGTTTCCGTCTTCTTCTGCATTGAAAATCTCCTATCATATTGCCATACAGGTATATTCTCCTTAAAATTTTTCTATTGGCAACTTCAAAATGTTGATTTTCCGATTTTCTCAAGGATTGTTTCCATATTATTATGGAAAGGATATCGAAAATGGCAAAAAAGAAAACGATCCGGGGAATCCTGATTGATGCGGAGCATTGTACTATTCGAGAAGTCGAGTTTGAAAATACCCTTGAATCCTACTACTGGTTGCTCGATTGCACCTGCATCATCGCTCCAAGTTACGATGGGAAACATGACGTGATTATCGATGACGAAGGGTTGTTGAATGGCAAGTCAAATTTCTTTGAATTGCCGGAACAGGAGCCATATGCCGGGAATGGCCTGATCGTGGGAGTTGATCCTTCACACGGAGATTGGAAGTCTCATTCCCTGAGCGTGGCAAGCATACGTTCCCAAGTTTGCTTCGTGCGCTTCCTGCGAATCGGGAATCAGCTTGTAAAATGCATGTTCCGGGGATAAAGGCATGAAAAACGGCAGATATCTTCCATGAAACGTCAAAAATATCTGCCGATTTTTTAAATTATAAAAGATTTTAAATAAACGAATTATAAATTATTTTCAGGCACTGAGGATTTCAAGCCAGTAGCCATCGGGATCGGAAATGAAGTAGATTCCCATTTCGGGATTTTCGTAGCAGATGCAGCCCATGGCTTTGTGTCTGGCATGGGCTGCCTCGTAGTCGTCCGTCTCGAAAGCGAGGTGAAATTCGTTGTCGCCGAGGTCGTAGGGACGGTCCATATCCCGCATCCAGGTCAATTCCAGCAGGTGATCGCCTTTGTCGCATTTCAGGTAGACGATGATGAAAGAGCCGTCCGGAGCGGAAATTCTCCTCGTTTCCTTCATATCCAGCGCTTCCGCATAGAACTTGAGGCTTTTGTCAAGATCGAGAACATTGAAATTATTGTGGATCATTCGGAATTTCATAGCAGGCACCCTCCAGAGGTTGTTTGCCGCAATATAGCTCCGGTCAGAAGAAAATTCAATCCCCAAAAGATACGGAAAACAGCGGAAAGTGAATCATTATAATTTCATCAACTTCTTCAATGAAGACAAAAAATCTGCCGGCGCCGCACGATCGCACAACGCCGGCAGAAGAAAACGAAATCCGCTTATTTCATCGCTTCCAACGCCGCCTGGAACTCCGGAAGTTTTCCGTAACGTTTTTCCAAAGCAGCTTTCGTAGCGGCGTCCGCCGCAGTGAGCCGGTCAAAGAAATAGGCGGTCATAAACGGCTTGTAATAAGTTTTCCAAAATGCATGATCCGCGGCTTCCCGCTCCGTTTCCGGCGTGAAGTTGCCGGTCATCATATCAAGATAAAATCCAGGCTTCTGAAGCTTCAATCGCCGTTCGAGACGCTGAATGAAAATGGTTCGGACCCGCGAATCGGAGAGATCGAACGGAACCTGCTTTCCCAGACCGTCCACCGCGGTAATGGAATCCGGCTTTACTCCGGTGATGGTCAAAAGATCGCGGTTCGGCATTTCAATCGAAAAGCTGTCGTTGTCCGGCGTAATTTTGCCGAGACGTTCGACAAAGGCGCGCAGATTCTTCAATTCATTCGGCAGGTCGCTGCCGAACGTGTTGAGCTGATTCAGAATCCGCATCTCCTCCGCACTCTCTCCCGGGACAAACGGGAACATGCGCAATTCAGAGAGATCGCGATTGAAACCGATCGTATTGCCGGTGCGGGCCGCGACCAGAAATGAATTCGCCACTTTTCCAAACAGCGGCCGCCGTTTCGGCATCACTTCGGCAAGACGTTTTGCCGCAACCGCTTTCGCTTCAGCATCCCGTTTGGCCTTCTCTTCGGCAAGACGCTTTCTTTCCGCTTCGGCCTGTTCTCTCTGCTGCCGCTCCCTTTCCTGCTTTTCCGCCAGCTCCCGTTCCGCCGCTTCCGCAGCAGCATGGCGTTTGCCGAGAGCCGTCGTAAATTCCGCATGCGCCGCCGCACGGGCCGGCGCCACGCGGGCGACTTCGTCCACGCGGTGAAACGCATTCAGGAAGGGACGCAGTGCGGTTTCTTCCTCCGGAGTCTGAAAATTCGGGAACTGCCGGAAGAAACGATCGGACTCTTCAAGAAATCCGACACGGTCATCCGGATTGCTCCTGATCCGTTCCATCAATTTGTCGATCGCCGCCAGATATTCGCGGCGCGTTTCGATTTTCGGCTTCGGCTGTTCCTCGGGTTTCTGACCTTCCGCCGGTTTCGGCGTTTTCGACAGGTCCACCGGACCGGCCGTCTTGTCATCCGGTTTCCTCTGACCCGGATCGGACGGCAGATTCAGAGTCGGCAACTTATTCTCCTTACCCTGAATCATGGCCACCAGTTTGTCGCCATATGGCTGGATGGCAGACGGCAGTTTGTTCCCCGCCGCCAGAAAATAGAACGCTCCTCCCAGACAGCCCAGCGTAATCAGCAGCATAATCAGCGTGCCGATCGCCATCATAACCGTTTTTCCGATGTTGCGCTCTCCGTCTTCCTTTTCCTTCTTCTTTTTTTCTTTTTTCTTGCCTTTGCCGGATTCTTCCGGCGTTTCGACGGGGGGAGCTGCCGGTTTTTCCGCTTTCGGAACAACTTTCAAAGCAAGCGCATCATCATCCGACTTTTTTTCGTTATTTTTCTTAACTTCTTTATCATCAAGTTTTTTAACGTCCGTCACTTTTCCGGATGATTCCGCAGC
>ERZ779895.2968-NODE-2968-length-14138-cov-5.703401_pt1 | contig 14138 bp, 10 predicted proteins | sample MGYA00511093_ERZ779895 | MGnify/ENA primary metagenome ERZ779895 (study PRJEB29588, sample SAMEA2142970) | human gut metagenome | biome: human gut; feature: human-associated habitat; material: faeces | place: Denmark | collected 2008/2010 ... | reverse complement strand
CGCCAGCGTGTCCGGCATGGTGCTGACCACCGAGTCCCTGGTGGCCGACAAGCCCCAGCCTGCGGCTCCCGCAGCCCCCGCTCCCGATATGGGCGGCATGGGCGGCATGTATTAAGAGACACCGCAAACCGTTGAAATTGCTTGATTTTTTGGATGCGCAAAAGCGGATTTACGCCAAGCTTGCGCCACTTACGCCAAAAATCCAAGCGCATGATCCGGTAACAGAAATCGGCACCTGCCTCAAAAAGCAGGTGCCGATTTTTATGTTATCCGGCAGCATGGTGATTGCCCAAAGTATGATCGAGCGAGACGAAAACCATTCAAAAAATATTTGAAATCTCCATCCGAATCAGTTATAATAAGCGTACAGCGTGTGGCGTTTCTGCGTAAATCCAGTTGGAGAAACAGCCACGCGCCCTTTTTTGCGGAATCGGGTGAGAAATGGCAGAATGGACAAAAACTTCATAGGCAAATCGTGTAGCAGAAATGCGTAAGTCCGGATGTGTTAGGACTTACGCATTTTTTATTTTTTTGAAAGAAAGGTGAATTATATGGAAACCGGAAATCAGTATTTGGGGACGGAGCGCGTGAGCAAGCTCATGCGGCAGTACGCCATCCCCTGCATCATCTCGCTGCTGGTGGGCGCGCTTTATAACATCGTTGACCAGATCTTCATCGCCAATGCCAGCTACCTCGGCTCTTACGGCAACGCCGCCAATACCGTTGTTTTCCCGCTGACCGTTGTAGCACTGGCCATCGCTGTTATGGTAGGTGACGGCTGCTGTGCCTTCGTCAGCATGGCGCTGGGCAGAAACGAGGTGGATAAGGCCAGGCGCAGCGTGGGCAACGCGGTGGTGTTATCTGTCGTCAGCAGTCTTGTTCTGACGGCGGTATACCTCATGTTCGCAAACAGCATCATCGCCATGTTCGGCGGCACAGTCAACGAAGAAACGTTCCATCACTCACAGGAGTATTTCTTCTATATTACGCTGGGCATCCCGTTCTATATGTTTGGTCAGGCTATGAACCCTATCATCCGCGCCGATGGCAATCCCAAGTTCGCCATGATCTCCACATTGGCAGGCGCTGTTATCAACATCATCCTCGACCCCATTTTTATCTTTGTATTCAAATGGGGCATGATGGGTGCGGCAGTGGCCACAGTCATCGGTCAGGTGTTCACGGCGATCCTTGCGGTATGGTATCTGCTGAACATGAAGATCATCAAGCCCGCCTCCGGCGACTATGCCCTGCGGGGCAGCATCTGCGGGCGGATGCTGACGCTGGGCATCACCAGCTTCCTCTCCCAGATCAGCCTCGTGGCGGCTATGGCGGCCATCAACAATATGCTCCGCAAATACGGCGCGCTGGACGCTGTGTTCGGGCAGGCGCAGTACGCGCAGATCCCCATGGCGGTGGTGGGCATCGTGATGAAGTTCTTCCAGATCGTCATTTCCATCGTGGTGGGCATGGCGGCAGGCTGCATTCCCATCGTGGGCTACAACATGGGCGCAGAGAAAAAGCTCCGTGTGCGGGAGTTGTTCACCGAGCTGCTGGTGGCCGAGGCACTGGTGGGCGCGGTGGCGCTGATTCTGGCAGAGGGCTTTCCCCGTCAGCTCATCGCTATTTTCGGCGCAGCCAACGAGAGCAGCTACTACACCGATTTCGCCATTAAAGCCTTCCGCACGTATCTCTGCATGATGATTCTCGCCTGCGTCAACAAGGCGTGCTTCATCTTTTTGCAGGCAGTCGGCAAGGCTCTCTCGTCCACACTGCTGTCCATGTTCCGTGAGGTGGTGTTCGGTGTGGGCTTTGCCCTGCTGCTGCCGGTGTTCTTTGGTTTGGACGGCGTACTGTATTCCATGCCGGTGTCGGATATTCTGACCTTTATCATCTCAGCAGTTATTATCGTAAAAACCTATCGGGAATTGCATACGGAAGGAGTGCAGAAAGTATGAAAAACAGAGTTATCACCATCAGCCGCGAGTTTGGCAGCGGCGGACGCACCATCGGCAAAAAGGTAGCGGAAAAGCTGGGCATCCCCTGCTATGACGCGGAGATCATTCAGGAAATGGCGAAGGAGACCGGCTTCGCGCCGGACTATGTGAAGGAGGCGGGAGAGTATGCTCCCGGCAGTTTCCTGTCCTCGGCCTTTTCCAACCGGATGTTCGGCCCCACCAACGAGGACATTCTCTGGGAGCACCAGTACAAGGTCATCACGGACCTTGCCGCAAAAGGACCCTGCGTCATCGTGGGCCGCTGCGCGGACTACATTTTGCAGGGCACGGCGGACTGCCTGAAGGTCTTTATCCATGCGGATCTGGCGTTCCGCGCCAAGCGCATCGTGGAGGTCTACGGTGAGCGGGAGCAGTCCCCGGAGGAGCGTTTGCGGGATAAGGACAAGCGGCGGGCGGCGTATCACCGCTTCTACACCAACATGAAGTGGGGACATGCCCAGAACTACCACCTGACGCTGGACAGCGGCGTTATCGGTATCAACAAGTGCGTGAACATCATCGCGGAGATGTATTGACAAGCTGAGAAATCGGCACCTGCCTCAAAAAGCAGGTGCCGATTTTTATGATTTGCCCTTGCCGGTGCAGGATGCGGGGATCATGGCTTGACTTGCTCCGCAGCTCAATACGCCGGGTCCTTCAGCTCCCGGCGGATCTGCGGGAAGGCCGCATCCTCGCCCTTCTTCTTCAGCAGCAGCAGCCACCGGTCCAGCAGGTCGCTGGTCTCCTGGTTGATGAGAATGTGCCCCTTGGAGCCCTGGTAATAGTCATAGGGCGATGCATCGGTATATTTTTCCCCTTGGTACACCCGGCAGGCAGCGATGCGGTCGCAGAACATCTCCGCCACATAGCGCTTGGGCATTTTGCACCCGCCCATGTATACGCTGCCGTCCGGCCGCAGGCAGTAGTCGATCCAGTACTCAAAGTGATGACGGTTGCGGCCCTTATGATGCAGCCACGACAGGCTTACGCCGTTTTCCAGGCGCTCCTGGTCGTTGGGACTGCGGTATCCCTGGTAATATTTGGCGCTGCGCCAGAACTCCGTGGGGCTGTATTTGCTCAGATCGTGGGTCAGTCCCTGCCACACCAGCCCCAGCCGCAGGCAGTAATGCCGCACCAGCCGCCGGTGGCGGCCCACCGTGCGCAGATGCTCACGAATATGCATGCGCCGTCCCCCCCTTTTTTTCGCTTTTCCTATGATACCACAAAAGGGCTCCCGGCGCAAACGGCAGACTTTGGCGAAATGACGAAAAATGACGGGATTTTTCTACGGCAGATTTTGCTTTTTATTCACACTCCTGTCATAGGTCTATGTTATAATCATAACAAAAGATCAAACGAGAACAAGGAGGCGCATCTTTTTCATGATGATCGAGAAGAGCGGCACCATCCGGCTGAAGGATATCCACATTCCCCAGGGGGGCACGCCGGAGCAGCAGGAGCTGGCCCAGGGCATGGTACGGGTGAATCACCTGTATCGCAGCGCTCTGAAGGTCGCCGTCACCCAGCTGGAGATCCTGGACGAGGAATTTGCCAGCCTGTACGACCACTCTCCCATCCACCATATCGAGTACCGCATCAAAACCGTGGACAGCATCGTGGAAAAGCTGAAGCGCCGGGGGTTTGAGGTCACCATCGACAATATCTATGCCCACATCCAGGACGTAGCCGGCGTCCGGGTTATCTGCAACTATCTGGACGATATCTACTATCTCCGCAGTCTGCTGGCCCGCAATGAGAATTTCAAGATCATCCGGGAGGTGGACTACATCCAGCAGCCCAAGGAGTCCGGCTACCGGAGCCTGCACCTGATCTGCGATGTGCCCATCGTGATCTCTGAGGGAATGCTGCACCTGCCGGTGGAGATCCAGCTGCGTACCATTGCCATGGACATGTGGGCCAGCCTGGAGCATGAGCTGCGCTATAAGTCGCAGCGGGACTTTTCCCCTGACGACGCGGCGCGCCTGCGCCTGTGCTCCGACGCCATCAGCGAGATCGACCGGGAAATGCAGGATATCTACCAGGGCAAAGGCCCGGAATACCACGCATAGAACCCCGCTGCAAAAAGAAATGTACTCCCCCATGCAGGACGCTGCCGTCCGCATGGGGGAGCAAGTTTATGCCGCCTGGGCGGCGTTACGCTTTGGGCTGCTGCTGGGTGATGCAGTGGATGTTGCCGCCGCCGAAGGCGATCTCCCGGGTCTGGACCCCCACGATCTGGCGGTCCGGGAACATCTGCTGCAGCTGCTGGATGGCCAGCCGGTCGTTTTCGTCGCCGTACTGGGGGGCGATAACGGCCCCATTGACGATGAGAAAGTTCATATACGAGGCGATGCTGACCTCGCCGTTTTCCCGGGGGGCGGTGCCCTCCACGGCGTCGATGGTCTCCGCCCCCTCCAGATAGCAGGGCTTTTTCGTCAGGCACAGCTTGTGCACCGTCAGGCGGCGGCCCTTGGCATCGGTGGCCTGGCTCAGGGTGCGGAAGGCATCCTGGGCCGCCTGATAGAAGGGGTTCTCCGGGTCCTCGGTCCAGATGCACGCCACCTCTCCCGGGGCCACGAAGCAGGCCACGTCATCAATATGGCCGTTGGTCTCATCGGGGTCGATACCGTCCCGCAGCCAGATGACCTTCTCGCACCCCAGATAGCCGCAGAGCTTTTCTTCAATATCCCGGCGACTCAGCTCCGGGTTCCGTCCCGGGGACAGCAGGCACATCTCCGTGGTCAGCACAGTGCCCTGACCGTCCACATGGATGGACCCGCCCTCCAGCACAAAATCGTCGGTGCGGTAGCTGTCCACCCCCTCCAGCTCGCAGATCTTCCGGGCCACCAGGTCGTCCTGATCCCAGGGAAAGTACAGCCCGTCGTACAGGCCGCCCCAGGCGTTGAAGGTCCAGTCCACTGCCCGCAGACCGCCCTGGTCGTTTTTCACAAAGGTAGGGCCGCAGTCCCGGACCCAGGCGTCGTTGCTGGTCATCTCCACCACCCGCACGTCCTCCGGCAGGCGGGCCCGGGCATTCTGAAACTGGTCGGGATTCACGCATACCGTCACCGGCTCAAACCGGGCGATGGCCCGGGCTACGTCAATGAATGCCTGCTGGGCGGGCTTGGCTCCGCCGCGCCAGTTATCGGGCCGCTGGGGCCACAGCATCCATACGCCGCTCTGCTCCTCAAATTCTCCGGGCATGCGATACCCGTCCTGCCGGGGTGTGGTTCCTGTGATTCGTTTTGCCATAGCTGTTATCCTCCTGATATGGGGTGATGGCGCCGCCGGACGGCGATGAGCAGCTCGCCCAGCAGCACACTGATGATGGAGCCCACGGTAATGGGCAGAATGGTGGCCAGCGTCTCCCGGTCCGTGGACAGGGGGACGGCGGTGAATACGATGGACAGGGCGATGAGCGCCATGGGGACGTAGGCCAGGCATTTGAGAAAGCCGCCGCCTCCCGGTACCCGGAAGGGCCGCTCCGCATCCGGGAACCTTTGCCGCAGGGCCAGAAACGCCGGAAACACCGGCAGATAGCTCAGCAGCAGCATCACCAGGTTCAGGGCGAAGAAGCTCCAGAACAGGGAGGAATCCGGGCTTACCGCCTGGATGGCAGCTCCCAGCAGACACACCGCCGAGGCTACGATCCCGCTGACCAGCGCCGAGCCCACGGGCATCTGGTTGTCCTTCCGCCGCCGGGCGAACACGGCGGGCATATCTCCCCGCTCCGCGGCATAGGCGGCGGTGGAATTGACGCCCATGGACCAGGAGATCATGTTGCCGAACAGCGTTACCAGAAACAGCAGGGCCACAATGCCCACCAGCACGCCGCCGGTGGCGCCGGTCATCAGGGATACGGCATCGATGAGGCCGGAGTCCACACTGATGTCCCGGGTAGGCACGGCGGCCCCGATGCCGAAGGCCGAAAACAGGTAAATGGCCGCAATGACGATGCCGCCGGCAACGATGGCCTGGGGGATCTGCCGCCGGGGGTCCGCCATGCTGCCGGCATAGGTGCATACCACCTCAAAGCCCAGAAAGTTGAAGATGATGACGGAGATATACGACAGACTGTCCAGGTCGAAGGACGGCAGGAAGGTCCGGGCCGTCATGTCGTTGACAAAGCCATTTTTCGCCACATACACGATGCCCAGCACCCCCACCGTCACCGCCAGCAGAATCTTGATGGCGGCGCTGAGGTTCAGGATGATGATGCTGTCGCACACCGGATAAAAGGCCACCACGGTGACGATCCAGATAAACGCCAGCTGGATCAGCAGGGACCACACCGGCCCCGGCTGCCAGCCGAACACATACCCCAGCAGCTCCGGACACATGACCGCCAGGGATGCCATCCACAGAGGGAAGTTGATCCAGTAGTACCACGAGGCCCGGGCGCCCCAGCGGGAGTCGGGCCACGCCGTGTGGATCCAGTCGTACAGGCCGCCGTCCCCGGGAAAGGCGGTGCCCAGCTCCGAGGAGATGAGCCCATAGGGCAGCAGAAACGCCGCGATCATGAAGATCCACCAGAAGAACTGGCTGTTGCCGATGGCTGCGACCGGTGCTGCGGCTTCGGCGACGAAGACCACGCAGATGACGGACAGCACCACGTCCGCCAGCCGAAATTTGCGTTTTTCCATGTCAGCTCAGGCCCCGGTCCGCCATAAAGCGCTCCAGCTGCTCCCGGGCGGCAGCCATCTCCAGCTCCGTGTGCCTCTGGCGGCACTGGGTGAAGTATACCAGCAGGCCCCGCATGGCCGTCAGGCGGTTGCCGGCCTGCTCCCAGCACAGGGAGGCGGCGGAGTCGGCCACCTCGTCGGTGACGTCCTCACCCCGGGTGGCAGGCAGGCAGTGCAGGAACTTGCACCCGATGGCCCCCAGGCTCATCAGCTCCCGGTTCACCTGATAGTCGTGGAACACCTCCACCCGCTGCTCCTTGGGCATCTCGTTTTCATACAGGCCGTACCACACGTCGGTATAGATGAAGTCCGCGTCCCGGACGGCGCTGCGGTCGTCGGTGACCAGGAAGCTGCCGCCGCTTTCCCGGCAATTGCGCTCCATGATGGCCTGATGGCCGTCGGTCAGCTGATGGCCCTTGGGGCCGTAGTGGACGAATTTCATGCCCAGATGGGTGGTGATGAAGCCCAGGGACGCGCACACCTGGGTGCCGTCGCCCACGAACACCACCTTGCAGTCCGACAGCTTCTTGCCCCGGGGCAGGTTCTCCGCCATGGTGCACAGGTCGCCGATCTCCTGGGTGGGGTGGTTATAGTCGGACATGCCGTTGAGCACCGGAATGGAGCACGCCTCCGCCAGGTCCACGATGGTGCGGTGCTCAATGACCCGGGCCATGACCACGTCCACCAGATAGCTCAGCACCCGTCCGGTGTCGCCGATGGTCTCGTGTCCGCCCAGCTGGATCATGCCGGGGCCCAGATACTGGGCGTGGCCCCCCAGCTGGCTCATGGCCGTCTCAAAGGACACCCGGGTCCGGGTGGAGGACTGCTGAAAGATCATGCCCAGGTTCCTGTTTTTCATCAGCGGCGGGTAATAGCCGCCCCGGATGGCGTCCTTGATGGACAGGCTCAGCTGGATCATGTCCAGCAGCTCCTTCGCCGAAAAGTCGTTGGTGTCGATAAAATCCTTGACCATATGGTTTCCTCCTGCAAGAAATAGTTGGAAAATTTCCGCGTTCGGCCTTATTATGCGCCCAACGGCGCGTCTCTATGCAAAAAAAGCCGCCTCTCGCTCCGCCGCCGTGAAAATGACGCAGGGAGGATTATATTTTCTTGCGGAATCGGCAAATTTGCTGTTGCAAAAGCGCGAAGAAGGGCTAAAAATAGATTCTGAATCAGAGCGCCTGAAAACGTGCGGGGGAGGTCTCCGCAGCCCCTCGTACAGGGCAATGGAAAATCACATACAAAGGAAAGGAATGAACAAAATGAACCAAACGCAAACACGATCTCCGCGGAAGAGATTGCTGTCGCTGATTCTGGCGGTGATTCTGATGATCGGGCTGCTGCCCATCTCCGCATTCGCCACCTCGGCCAGCACCCAGGCGAGTGACGCGGAAGACACCGGCTACAAGTACAACATCATGTTCTTGGACTGCGGCCGCAAGTATTTCAGCGTCAACAGCATCAAGCAGATCATCGACAATGCGTCGGCGGCTGGATTTAACTATATCCAGTTGGCCGTGGGCAACGATGGCCTGCGCTTCCTGCTGGACGATATGTCCCTGACGGTAAACGGGAAGACGTACAGCAGCGAGCGGGTGTCTGCCGCCATCCACGCTGGCAATGAGGCGTATTACAACTTCGACGTGGATGAGCTGACCCAGCCCGAGATGGACGAAATCATCGCCTACGCCGCCTCCAAGGGCATGGGCGTGATTCCCTGTGTCAACACCCCGGGCCACATGGACGCCATCCTGTCCGCAGCCACGGCTCTGACGGGGAAGGACTGCTCCTATAGCGGCTCTGCCCGTACCATCGACGTGACCAACGCCACCGCCGTGGCCTTTACCCAGGCCCTGCTGCAAAAGTACATCAGCTACTTTGCGGGCAAGGGCTGCGAGTACTTCAACATGGGCGCGGATGAATATGCCAATGACATATTCACCTCCGGCTCCATGGGCTTCGGCAACCTCCAGTCCACCGGCAAGTACAGCTACTATGTGACCTATGTCAACGCTGTTGCCAAGATGGTCAAGGATGCCAAAATGACCCCCATGGCCTTCAACGACGGCATTTACTTCAATAGTAACACCTCCAGCGGTACGTTCGACACCGACATCCTCATCTGCTACTGGTCCAATGGCTGGAGCAGCTATACCCCCATGCCTGCGGCTAATCTCGCCGCCAAGGGTTTCAAGCTGATCAACACCCACGGCGACTATTACTGGGTCCTGGGTAAGAGTGACTGGCAGTGCAGCCCCGAGAAAGCCAGCGGCTTTAACTATAAAACCTTCCAGGGCGGCACCATCAATGATCCTACCGGTTCTATGTTCTGCATCTGGTGCGACTATCCCGGTGTCGGGACGGACACCTCCGTTGTCAACAACACGGCAGCCACCATTGCAGCCTTTGGCGCAGCGCTGCCGAAGGTTAAGCCGGTGGAGGGTGTCAAGAACGTCACCAGGACGGATGACACCACCGGCGTGTCCGTGACGGCACCCGGCTTGACGGGGCTGAGCGTAAAGAAAGCTGCGGCTCCCAGCATTGACACGGCGGCCGAGGGCAAGGTCCTGGCTTATGATGTCACCCCCACCACGGAAAGCGGCAATTATGCAGAAGCTGCTTCCGTGAGCTTCAAGACTCCCAGTGGCTGGGACACCTCCCGTGTTCGCGGCTTTGTGGTGAATACGGACGGCACAGTTACCGATGGCCTCACCGGTGTGGTGGAAAACGGCAGCTTCACCTTTACTGCCCCCCATTTCTCCGTTATGGGCATCTATCAGCTTTCTGCCGACGCGCCTACTGAAACGAAGGACATCAACGTAGCAGTCGGCGGCACTGTGACAGTCACCGTGAAGGGTGTGAACCTTTCCGGCATCTACCATACCGAGAATGAGTCCATCGCCACCGTTACCGTCACCGGTCAGGATGAAACCACAAAGCCGCATTATACCGAGGCAACCGTGAGCTACAGTAAGCTTGCTGGCAGCAACACCAAATGGACAAAGACGGACTATTTCTACGAGGTTGACGGTGAACACTATCCGGTGTATGCATATGCATATGCATACTACTACTACCGCTATTACGTCGGCTACTCCAAGGACGGCGGAGCCACAATAACAACGGTCGTTGAATACAAAAGAGATAGCACCATCACCGTCTACAAACGGTCCGGCACGGACACCGTTCCCGCCTCCAGCACCATCACCTTCACTGGTAGATCTGTCGGCGACACCTCTGTCACCATCGGCGGCGTGAAGTATAATATCCATGTCACGGAAAAAGCCCCCGATAATGCCCTGACAGATACCTCCATCAACCTGGAATACTGGATTACCAACAACAAGGTCTACGATGGAAGCCAGACACCCGCCAATCAATACCAGAAGATTACCACCTCCACAAATGGGGTAACCACCGCTGAGGGCGTTGCCCTTGCCGACCTTGCCCCCAATCCGGCCAACTCCTTCTTTGACGGCACTGTAACGGTCTATTACTGGCAGGCTATGCGGCTGGATGCAAGTAATCAGCAGACCGATGAAGCCGGTGATGACGAGACAGCAGACGGTACCACCCTGACCCACATCCGCTATCACGGCGGCGCTTGGCAGTACAAGACCGCAGACGGTGTGTGGCACTACTTTGAAAAGGGCGACCAGCTGGTGGCATATTACCTGCAAAAGACGGAGGTCACCAAGGAGATCGACACCTATGTCAAGGACTGGGGCTATAGCACGACGGGCAGCGAGACACCCGACACATCCAGCGGTAATGGCCAGGCTGCTTTGACGATCGCTGTGGTCTACCCCGACGGTACAGTTTCCCCTACAGAGGGCGAAATGTACAGCAAGTCTACTACCATTTTCAATTATTGGGATGGTCGTGACATCGGTATCGTGGCTCCTGTGAACAACAGCAACTATAGTATCTCCAAGATCACGGTGACAGACGGTACGCGCAAAAGCAACACCTCCGCTAATGTGTGGTATAGCAGCGATACTATCGAGTGGAACAAGACGCCCAACGCTGCCGGCAAGGAATGGTATGACGAGACCGAGGTCTGGAACAAGTCCTCCGGCACCACGCCCATGGTCAACGGCAAGAACAGCAACATCACCTGGTCTGCCAAGAATACCGCCAAGCTGGTGCTGATTTATCTGGAGCCTATCGAGAAGGAAACCAACCTGAACGTGCAGTATATTGACCTCAACGCCAACAACAACGTGTTCCATAGCTATCAGATTGTGATGACGTACAATCAAGGTGACCCAGAGCCTACGTTCACCGACAAGCTGATGCTGGGTAATACAGTAATCGGCGACAAAGGTCCGTGGAATGGCAGCAAAGCGGGCGATGAGAATTACCTGTCAGATGATGCGTATGTTGTCAATGCCGCTGGCACGGAACAGAAGTTCAAGAAGGACATTACCACAATTCCTGGAATCAACGGCATTTATGCAAGTGGCCTGTATCAGTATGCGCGGGCGGACATTTCCAAGGATGGCAAAACCTTGCGCCTGTACTACGACCTGAATCAGGCTGAGGGTAAGACCTTTGTCGTAGACTTTGGCCTGCCGGTTCAAATCCCGTTTAGTGATTTTGGAATTACAAACGTTTCTGAGTTCACAGTGTCTTTCGATGAAAAGGACCCGAAGGTGACGAAACGTCAGGGCAACTACGGCAATGGCGAGATCGATATGGTCAATCGGATTGTGACCTATACGCTGACCAAGACGCTGGATGCCAAAGTAGCTGTTCCTATCCATGTGACGGACACGCAAGGCAAGAAGTTAGTGCAGAATGTCTACATCATCCCCGCCAGCAATGTGTACTATGAGGACAGCCTGGCCGCCTTTACGAACGGCAAGGGCGCGGCTAAGGACGCAAAGTGGAGCATCGTGGACAAGGACGGCAACGAGACTACGGAGGGGACTGCCCCCACCCAGGCCCTGGAGGAGCTGGGCAAGCATAGCAACGTTTATGGTCACGATGGCGCCTACGACAATTCCTCCATGCTCTCCATGGGCACCGCCCACAAGGTCACCGTGACCGCCAACATGGCCGCAAATTGGGAGGGTGACACCACCTCCGCTTGGCCCACCGCTCAGTTCACCTTCAAGGGCACCGGCTTCGACATCATCTCCCTGACGGACAACACCTCCGGCGTGATTCAGGTCAAGGTTTATAAAGCGAATAGCACTGATACCACGCCCGTGAAGAACATCCTGGTGAATAACTACTATGGGTACACGCGGGATGGTGCTGGTAATTGGGTTGTTTCCAATTCCGAGGATCCTAATGCTCTGTATCAAATTCCGGTTGTAAAAGTCGATGGGCTTGACTATGGCACGTACAACGTGACCATTGAGGTGTTCTACAGCAAGTATTTCGACAAGACTACCAAGAGCCAGTACAGCTTCTGGCTGGATGCCATCCGCGTTTACAACCCCATGGGCGAGGGCTATGACTACACTGCTGATAACGAAGGCTATCCGCAGTACATCAAACTGCACGATAAGCTTGCCGATACGGCAGCTACCAGTGGTGACGAGCAGGTCCTGTTTATCGATGGTGCTGAACATGCTACGATTGCACAGTACGCCAACTATGGCCCCAAGAACGAGGTCTATCTGGCAAAGGGCCAGGCCATCTCCTTCAAGCTGACCGGCAATACAAATGAAATTGCCAGCATCCAGATCGGTGCCAAGGCTCCGGACGGCCAGCCCACAATGACGGTGAAGGGCAACGGAAGTACTACTTCTGCTAAGAACGAGGTGCTGAGCACCGCCACGGAGATGTACTATGACATCACCGAACAGGCGAAGAATGGCCAGTTGGTGACCATCAGCAACACGAGTGGAAGCATCCTGTCCCTGACCAATCTGAAGATCACCTATAAGACCAGTGGGCAAACGGTGACGCTGAGTGACCTGACGGCCACAGAGCAGGCCAACGCCGTTGCCGTGGTCCAGGCCCTGTTTGCGGCTCCGGTGGCCACCTTCAGCCCGGAGACCTTCCAGGCCGATTGGGGCCGGGCGGTCCGCGCCGGTAAGCGGGCCACCCTGACGGTGAAGACTTCCGCGGACGTGGAAAGCATCACGGTGGACGGCCAGGCCATCACCAGCTATACTACCCGCACCCAGCGCACCGGCTGGGGCTGGTGGTCTCCCAAGGTCACCTATCACGTATTCACCTACACCATCACCGCTCCCGCCCAGACCACGGACTACGCAGTCTGCGCAGTGAATGCGGAAGGGACTGCCAGCGAAGCGGTCACCGCTACCCTGACGGTGCGGCCCGCCACCTGGTGGAACTGGTGGTTCTGAGAAAGGAGCAATCGAAACTATGAAATCCTATGTGACCCCGATGCTGAGCTTCGAGAGCTTCGCGTTGACCAGCAATACGGCGACCAGCTGCGGTGAACATATTGATACGCACTCAGCTGGTACCTGCGGTATTGATAAGGGCGGTGGACAAATTCTTTTCCTCACCAATATGGATGTTTGCAACGACAAAGTTGAAGAGGGAGACATCTACTGCTATCATGTGCCTACTCCTGGCAATAATCTCTTCAATTCCTGACCCAACTGAACACCCTGAAAGAGCCCTGCCCCCATGGGGCGGGGCTCTTTGCAAAGGAGCAATGTATGAAACGAACCATCAAGTGCGCCGCCCTGCTGCTGGCCCTGGTGCTGCTGTGCGCCGGGTGCGGCAAAAAGCAGCCCGCCCAGCCCGACCAGTACGGCCTGGCCCCGGAGCCCTCCAAGCTGGACGGCGTGGCCATCGGCAATGACCTGGAGATCGTCAGCACCGGGCGCTACGCCGGCCTGTTTGTGGAGGACGGCAGCGACGAGACCGTGTCCGACGTGTTCTGCATCCGCGTGAAGAACACCGGCTCCACCGGCGTGCAGTACGCCCACATCACCCTCACCCGGGGCGGGGAGTGCTACGAATTTGACATCACCACCCTGCTGCCTGGGGAGACGGTCCAGGCCCTGGAGCTCAGCCGCCAGACCCTGCCGGAGAAACCGGCGGAGCTTACCGCCGCCGTGACCACCTATGCCCCCTTCAGCGAGACGCCCTCCATGCACGACGACGTGCTGGAGGTGGCCGCGTCCCAGAACGGCATCACCGTTACCAACCGCTCCGACGCCGCCATGTCCCAGGTCTATGTCTACTACAAAAACGCCAGCGGCGACCTGCTGCTGGGGGGCATTACCTATCGCGCCGGGCTGACGGACCTGGGCCCCGGCGAGACCCGGACCTGCTACGCCGGGCACTACAGCCAGGACTCCAGCCGCCTGCTTTTCGTGACCTATGCCCCGTAAGCTGTACCGCTTCGGCGGCATGACCTTCGTCCTGGAGGCGGATTCGCCCATCGCGGACTCGCCTATGTGCGAGCCCTTCCGGGTAGGGGCGGGAGAACCGGCGGACCATACCGTCCGACTGACCTTCAGCG
>ERZ779895.2965-NODE-2965-length-14160-cov-17.693797_pt1 | contig 14160 bp, 10 predicted proteins | sample MGYA00511093_ERZ779895 | MGnify/ENA primary metagenome ERZ779895 (study PRJEB29588, sample SAMEA2142970) | human gut metagenome | biome: human gut; feature: human-associated habitat; material: faeces | place: Denmark | collected 2008/2010 ... | reverse complement strand
ATAGCCCCAGCTCCTCCATGTACTTCGCCATCTGCGCCCGCACCTGCGAAAGCTCTGCCTCGATGCTTTCGATATTCCGCTTCACCTCGTCGATGTCCACCAACTCCTCTTCCTCAAAAGTGTCCACATACCGGGGAATGTTCAGGTTGTAGTCGTTCTCGCGGATTTCTGCGCGGGAGGCGCGGTAGCTGTACTTGTCCACCTTGGCCTCGCGCGCCTCGTAGGTGCTGACGATGCGGGCAATATCGCTGTCCCGCAGGAGGTTCTGGTTCTTGCCCTTTTCGTAATTGCCCTCGCCGGAGGCGTCGATGAACAAGACGTCGTCGCGGGTGCGGCCCTTTTTGAACACCAGAATGCAGGCGGGGATACCCGTGCCGTAGAACAGGTTCGCGGGCAGGCCGATAACCGCGTCCAGCAGGTTCATTTCAACCAGCTGCTTGCGAATCTTGCCCTCGCTGGCACCGCGAAAGAGCACGCCGTGGGGCAGGACGACGGCCATGCGCCCGTTCTCCGCATCCAGACTGTTAAGCATGTGGAGCACAAAGGCATAGTCGCCCTTGGAGGAGGGCGGAACGCCCCAGTCAAACCGATGGTGCTCGTCCAGAGAAGCGGACATTTTTTCCTGCTTCTTTCCTTTTTCATCCAGACTAGCCTTGGCGAGGAAGCCGCTGTCCCATTTGTCCAGACTGAAGGGGGGATTGGCGACCACCACCTGGAACTTCATGAGCTTGTCGTCCTCGAGGTTCTGCGGATTGGAGAGCGTGTCGCCCTGCCAAATGCGGGCGTCATCCACGCCGTGGAGGAACATGTTCATCGTGCAGAGCGCCCAGGTCTGGGCGTTCAGCTCCTGACCATAGACGGCAACCTTGCCGCTGGGCACCTTTTTGTAAGCTTTGAGCAGCAGGCCGCCGCTTCCGCAGGTGGGGTCGTAAATGCGGTCATTTTCCCGCGGCTTGACGAGCGAGGCCACCAGCTCGGAAACCTGGCTTGGCGTGAAGAACTCGCCGCCCTTTTTGCCTGCGTCGGAGGCAAAGTTGGCGATCATGTACTCATAAGCGTCGCCGATGATGTCTGCGGAGCCGAGCTGACCGGGACGAAGATCGAGGTCGTGGAAGTCTTCCAGCAGGTTGCGGAGTGTCGCGTTCTTTTCCTTGACGTCACCGAAGTCAACCTGAGAGTTGAAGTCGATGGCGCGGAACACGTTGCGCAGCTTTCCACTGTTGTGATCCTCGATGTGGGAAAGGGCGACGTTGATCTTCTGGCCGATCTCTGTATCCGTGCGGTTTTCGTACAGATAATCGAAGGTGGATTCCCTGTCGAGGGAGAACCGCTCCCGGCTCATGGCGCGCTCGACGCGCCGTTCGTCACCGTCGTACTGCTCCATGTACAGGGCGCGTCTTTCGAGGGTGACGTCGCTCAGGTATTTCACGAACAGCATGGAAAGGATGTAGTCCTTGTAGCGGGAACTGTCGATTTTTCCCCGGAAGCTGTCGCAGGCCTTCCAGAGAACGCGTTCGATATCGTTGCGGGTCGTCATGGTGCATACCTCATTTCATGGTCGAATGTACATTGCGGATCAGCAGATCGTAGTAGCGCTCCTTCTCTGCCGACAACTGGCGAAGCAGCGCCGTCTCCTTTTTCGCCAGCAGATACAGTTCGGCGATTTTCTGCTGCTGGAGGATGGACAGCGGGGGGATTTCAAATTCGGAGAAGAATTTGGCGTTGATGGCGCCCAGCATGTTGCTGCTGGTGTTTTCATAAATGGCTTTCCTGATCTTCGGCGTGTTGATCAGCCAGACCAGATATCCGGGCAGGAGCCTGTTTCGATCAACACGGATGATGACGAAGTTTGATGAAACGACCATGCCGGCGGATGCTTCGTCGATGAGAACAGCAGTGTACGGCGAGGTCAGGCGGATGATGACGTCGCCTACCTGTGTCAGGTACTCCGGCGATAACTGCTCCGCGGCGTCAAAACCATCCAGCTGTTCCATGCCGATGTATCCGTTTGAGTGGATGGCGCGAAAGCTCAGTAGGGGATACCGCATCTTGACGGGGGCGCCTTTGCACGCCTGTTTTCTGGATAAAACCAGCCCGCTTCGGACGGTTGCCAGTTCGCCTAACTTCATGGGTTCACCTCTATTTGTCATGGACGATAAATAACAGGTATGGACCTTTAAAATCCTTTTCGCTGATGGCAGTATAACATGAAATCTCCATTTTGTCAACAAGAAATTTGTCACGATGAAAAAATGACATAGAACGACGTCCTATCAATCCATCGGATTCGTTTCTGGCTCAGATTTACATCGGTTCAATTTATTAAACCGGATCGAGCGGGTAGTATTCCCCGACCGATCCGGTTTGAAATCTTTACGCAATCATCCCAAAGAACCTCAGCGCATCTTCAATCGCCTTTTCCTTATCTGTCGGGCAGATCAGCATCTTTGCGCTCTCGGACTTTGCTTTGTTGTAGCATTCGCGCTCGATAATCCCATGCTTTCTTTTCACCTGCGCGATGTACAGCGGCGTGACGTTCAGGCCGGTCTGTTCCTTCACGCGCGCCTGAATCTCGCCATAGGTCGCCTTGCTTTCGGCCTTGGTGACGGCGAGCTCGTCTGCGTCGATGCCGACCTTGACGATATCATCCGGATTTTGTTGGACCAATGACATAACAGTTTCAAGCCAATCCTTTTTGTCTAAACTAAATTGCAGTTCTTCCTCAGCAATCAGCGGCAGCTTGAAGTGAATGGATTTCAGCCATTGACCATTCGGCTGGCGCTGGGGGTATACCTGAATGTCTGCAATCATCGTCGCCATCAGGTCACGCTTTTCGATGTCGCTCATAACGCTGTAAAGTTTCTCGAAGTTCATGAGGATACTGAGGATGTTGTCCCGTGTGATACGGTCAGCATCAATAGCTTGTTTCTTGGCTCGTGCCTCGATTAAATGCTCCTCTGTCTCCTCAATTTTATCATACATCTTATAGAGCCGTTCTTCAAGGTCGGATTTTCTTCGCTGATAATGGCGGTCATCCGGGTCAAGTTGGTCGATGTCCTCTGCCAGCCTATCCTTCACCGCATACTGCTGGCGCAGCTGCTTTTCATAATGTGCAATTTCTTCCAGCAGCGCAGATATGTCAATTTCTGCATTGATTTTCTCTGCCATCATTGCCGCAAAGTCAGGACGGCTGACAAGCGAAACGATTACCTCCGCAACGGCTTGATCCATCAGCTCCATCGGCAGCTGATTTTTGAAGGTACACTTCTGTCCTTTATCCATCCGCCGATGCTTGCAGCCATAATAGCGGAACTCCTTGTAATAAGAACCGTCCGGCTTCTTCTTTACACTCTTGCTGACATACATACCTGCACCGCATTCCGGGCATTTGATGATGCCCGTCAGCAGATAAGCGTGTTCGTTTTCCTGCCGATCATAGCGTTTATATTTTGTTGCCTGCGAACGAAGTCTGGCCTGTGCTTCCTCCCAGTCTTCTACGGAAACGATAGGCTGATGGATGCCATCGGTCAGAAGATAATCATCATTCCACACAATACGGTAATCGTTGCGGGTGCCATGAACCTTTTCCTGCTTTCTGCGTCCATAGGCGATTTTGCCGCAGTAGGTGGGGTTTCGCAGAATATCCTGTATGTAGGCTGCTGCGAACATATCGCCCCGCGTGTTCTTATGGGATAGCTTTTTAATGTCATGGCTTTCCAAGTATTGCGCAATCAACCGTCCGCCCATCTTCTTATGGACGTACAGCTCATAAATCAGCCGGACGGTTTTGGCTTCTTCTTCGTTAATGTGAAGTTCGCCGTTGATAAGATCGTAGCCATACGGGGCAAAGCCGCCGTTCCATTTGCCTTCACGGGCTTTTTGAATGCGTCCTTCCATAGTCTGAATGCGGATGTTTTCACGTTCGATTTCAGCCACAGCGGACAGGACGGAGATCATCAGCTTGCCGGCATCCTTGGAGCTGTCAATGCCATCTTCTACGCAGATCAGATTTACACTGAAGTCCTGCATCACCTGAAGCGTGGAAAGTACATCAGCCGCATTGCGCCCGAACCGGGATAGCTTAAACACCAGCACATAAGACACATGATCCTTGCTGCATTTGATGTCATCCATCATGCGGTTGAACTCGATACGCCCCTCAATGGACTTGCCAGATTTTCCGGCATCCTCATATTCGCCGACGATTTCATAGTCGTTGAACTCAGCGTAGGCCTTCATCCGGCTTTTCTGAGCTTCAAGTGAATAGCCATCAATCTGCATGGCGGTGGATACGCGGGTATATAGGTATACCTTCGTTCTTTCCTCCATCGTTTTCTCCAATCACCCGCTGCGGAGTTTTTAACTTCCTCCGCAGCGGGTTTAGACAGATAGTGCAATAATATTATATCACGCTGTTTTAGATGGAGCAATGGCGTCTTTGGGCATAGATATTTCATCCGAATGAAGGTCAGTCTTGTCAGCCTGTTGATGAAGCGGTGGGCTGCTCAGCACACAGGCATATTTGGTAATTAGATTGCTTAGAATATTCGTAAGTTCCTGCCATTCATCAGCTGCCTTCATTTCGCTGCTTCACCTTCTTATAACATCGACCGTATTGCTGTAGTTGAAAAGACTTTTGATTGCTGCTTGTCGTAAAAAGCTGTAATGGGTTGCTGTTCATTTTCTTATCCCTCTCTAATCAGAAGTTTATTTCGCTGACTGTTTTTTGTGGCTTGTGCTGCTGGGAGTACTGTGCAATGACTTCCGCTGGAATAGCAGACAACTGCTTTTCATACCGCAGGCAGCGCTGCTCCAGTTGCTGAATCGCTGATATATTGTTGAAATCGCGGCTATGATACTGCCTGCACGTTGAATCCAGTTTCTCATTTGCCTTTTTCAACTGCTCATTTTCTTCCATAATTGAGGTGAATGCTTCCTGATACTGTCCAAGCTGGGTTTTCATTTTGCCGAACCGCAACAGCAAGTCTTTCACCAGCGGTACGAGCTGTTCCAAGCGACTTTTGCCGTTCAGAAGGTTTACACCGTTCAGCAGCGCTTCTACCTTGTCAGCCAGTTTCGCCATTTTGCGAATTTCTTTGGTAAAGTTCTTGAATTCCTGTACGGTCATATGTGTACGTCCTGTTTGCGCAGCGGCTTCGCCACGACAAAGCTCTGGATACCGTGCTGACATGTACTCGTAATAGGCATCCTGCCACTGAACCAGCTTTTTCCGATTTCCAATAATATCTTTCGCACTGAGGCGCTTGTCCTTCGTTAGCGGCACAAAGGTCACATGCATATGCGGTGTCCCTTCATCCATATGAATCACAGCAGAGACAATCGTTTCCGGGTGCTGACGTTCTTTCAAGAACGTCAGAGACCGTTCATAATAGGCGCGGATTTCATCAGGCGATTTATTATCGAAGTACTCGGTGCTGACCGTGAAAAGCACTTCCACCAGTCGAATGCTGTCTGACCTTACGCGGCATCCGGCATCTGCAATTTGCCTTTCAGCCTCAGCGCGGTAATGCTGTGGCGGATGAACGAGATGGCTGTTCAAGTTGCTGCGGCTGCGGTCAATATCCGGGTTACTGCCGTATTTTTCTTTCGTGCGCTCATTATGCGCTTCAATTCGGCCAATTTCCGGGCCTTTGTATTTGGCGAAACGCATAATAGCATAGCTGGATGAACTCATAGTTTTTCTCCTTTGCGGACTTACGTTCTGAAAATACTATTTACGCAGAAAAGTCATCCTTTAGAGCGACTGGATTGACATAGATGGTTCCGACTGACGGGCGTCCCACGCCGGGATAGGCTGGAACGTCTAGCCAAATATATCCGTGCTGTTCCAATAGGTTCAGTGCTGGCTCCATTTCCTTGGCATCCCGAAAGAATCTTCCGCGGCATTTTTGGTATAGGTCTGAACGACTGATGCTCGTCACGCTGAGTTTTCGCAGTTTCGTAACGACATGCAGGGCTTTTTCAACGGTTTCGTCTGCACCCAATATGGAATAGGCATACAACGCATGGTGAAAAGCATAGCTGCCAATCCTGATGGCATTTTCAACCGTTTCCGTTTGGATGTCTCCGGCTCCGTCAGCAGCAATATGCAGCAGTCCGGCAGTCCGAAGCACCAGCCCAATATACTTGCTTCCCCATTCACGCATATCACGGTGTTCATTGCGGAGATAGGCTTCGACGCTATGGCAAAGCTCGTCCATTTGGTTTATAGCTTCTGGGGCAAGGTGCAGTGTTATAGGCTCATTTTCAGAAAGATCCAGCAAATGAAAAATCAGATGGTCATAATCTTCCCGTATAGTTGCCGGAATCGGTGCGGATCGGAAGAACTTTGGCATGGCAGCACTGGGAATATTGATGTAGAACAGCCGTGCCAGAAAGCCGCGGCCATCCAGCAGACTGCTCTGCATAAGTTCGCTTAGAACACCGGGTTGGGCGCTGATAATCATGGACAATGCTGGATTTCGGATGTAGTCAGGCTCACGGATGATGCGGTCTACACGGATGGTATCACCGCAGATGCCTTTTAGCCACACATCAAGATTTGGCTTCTTGGTGTATCGTCCAACGATGTTGTCAAATGCCCCGCCCTCGGCAGAGATGAGTGACATGCGCCCATGGTTATCTCGCAGCAGCCTGATCATAGATTCGCTGGTGTAGTCATCAGTGAAAATTTGCAGCGGCTTGATCTCCGGCAGTTCTGCCAGCTTGTCTTGTGTATGCTGTAATTCCAGTTCTGTCAGCGTGTCATACTTGACTTCCAGTTGCCGGGTCAAACGGTTAATATCCCGTTGCAAGGATTCACGTTCTTGCTTGTTTCGGCGCATAGCCGTCTTGTTTCCTTCATTATATTTCTGCTCATAGTCCTCAATCGCAGCGGTCATAGCGTGGATAACTGCTGATTTCCGTGACCCCGGCGGTGCAATCAGAAATATGTATAGACTGGTTTGTTCGTAGTGCCCAATGTTTCCTTCGACCTTGACTTTCCCTTGCAGGCAAGCGGCAAGTACACCTAGGGCAGCACCTGCTGCCATATCCACCGGCGTTTGTGTATGGATGGCTACAGCTTCCACATAGCTCCGCAGTCTGGACGGCAGGCAGTCAATCGGAAAAGGCGGTAGTGAATCTGCACTGGGCTTTAAGGGCTTGAATGGCAGAAAGGACTCTGCTTCGTTTTTCTGCTCCGTGGCGCTATTTATAGTGTTATTAGCTTTTTCAGTAAGAAACATGAATTACCTCCCTATATTAAATAAGAGGACACAAAAAGGCAGCCGCATTGCTGTGGCTGCCCTGAGCAAATGACGTAATAAGCTAACGCATTGGTGTTCTCTATTTAATATGGCATGAGAAAGGCTCAATGTTTCCAATACCCTTTATTCTTTTTTTCTGTAAATCTCCAGCTGCTTTCTGATTTTTGCAAGGTGCTTGCTGACTGTACCGGCATTAGCAAACTTGAGCTTCTGCGCAATTTCTGCAAGGGTATTGTTCTGCATACGAAGTATGATGATTTGTCTGTCTATATCTGGCAAAGTCTGTATAAACTGCTCTACCCGCGCCTCATCAAGCAGTTGATCCTCGAACGATTGAATAGCGACATGGTACATGGTATTGGCAGGCAGTTCAGTATCATTTTCTTTTATCTGCTCCAGAGATAGCTCCCCTTTGGGACTTCGAGCGTGATACCATGAGCGTTCAAAATCCTGCTGTTTTGTGCTGCTGCCGTTGTAATCCTCAGGTGCACGATGTTTCCAGAGCATATCGAACGCTTCTTGCCAATGCTGCTCCGCTACAATTTCCGTGGTCATCTGTCCGAAAAAGTCATAGAAATTCTCATAGGGCATCCACGGCACTTCGTAATCTTTCCCCATAGAGAACAGACGCTGAAAGCAAAAATTGGGCATTTTGTCCAGCCGTTCCCGGATATGTGCGACCGTTATATAGGCATACCGCCAAAGTGGAAAGTTGCCGGAGTACAGATAGAAAGAACCGGGGACAGGCATATAGCCGCCGTGTGGCGCAGGCACCTTGAAGAACTGCCAACTGACCCAAGCATAGCAGTCCCAGACCAATTCAAGAAACATATCGGAATTGACCATCTGCATCCATTTTTCGTTATGGACAACCTCTCGAATTTTCCGCGGCATGGAAAGAAATACTGGACGTTTCTCCACCAGCTTGCGGGGAAGCGCGTAGAACATAATCAGCCAGCGCAGATTGCTGGAAGAAGGAATTTTGAAGAACGACCCGCCCATGGGGATAAAGTCCTGACTTTCTGTTGTCAAGGTCATCACCTGCTTTCAAGTGTAATTATGACCATTATAGCACAGATTTTCGCATGGTGCGAAGCCGCTGGAACGCAAACGGTATACCTCTGCGGCAGGGATGCGCAGGCAAACTGCCTGCGAAAAGGCTGGATATAGCCATCTGCTGGGAAACTGCGGCATGGATAGCCCGGCATGGTCGCAGCACCCCAGCAGCATCCCCTCCGCAGAGGTATAACACACTAGACCTTGCGCACAAGGTCGGTGTGCCAAAAGGGGCTGCGGCCCCCTTTGGAATCCTCCAGTGAGAGTCCCGCGCACAGGCTAGCTCCCGCTTTGATGGCGCAAGCACCATTCTTTCGGCGAGAATTTCCCCATTTTTTCCCTACACAATATTCTGCAAAAATCGTATTTTTCTATTGACATTTTGTCTTTGATTTGCTATCCTAATAGCGACAACTCCCCCGGGCCTCTGCGCATAGCGCATGCACACTTGGGGGCGTTTTGCTTACAAAGGAGATTTCTCATGACAAATAAGGATTTTAGAACCATAGATGAACAGGTTGAGCTTCTCCGTTCACGCGGCCTTACGATCGAAGATGAGGCTGAAGCAAAAGAGTTTCTACTGCGAAATAATTATTATCGCGTCAGCGGCTATTCGCTGACGCTTCGTAAAAACGATATTTTTGCGGAGACTGCTACATTCCGGAACATTGAGGATATTTATAATTTCGATCATGAGTTCCGCCATATTATTCTGCGCCATATTGAAATCATTGAAGTGCAGATGAAATCTGTTTATGCCTATGAATTTACAAGGGTGTATGGGCCTCTGGGTTATCTGGACACCATCAATTTTTCTAATCGAGCAAAGCACAGAGAAATCATTGATAAAGCAAACCAGCAGAAGCGACAGCGCTTGGATCATGAAGCCTACTTAAAGCATTTCGTCAACGATCTGCATCAGGAGATCCCTCTTTGGGCGTACGTTGATCTGTTGACGATTTCTGATATTTCGTTTTTATATGCTATTTCTGAACGTTCCCTTAAAGAGACGATAGCTCATTATTTTGGACTTACCATGAACCGTGGTCCGGAAATTTTGGGGCATTATATGCACAGCATGACGATCATTCGTAACCTTTGTGCCCATGGAAGCCGTATCTATAATCGGCTTTTTGAACAAAAACCTTCGCTTAATAAGAAAGAGCAGTCGTTACTGATTCGTCGGGAGGATGGCACGATGGACAATGCGCATTTCTTTGGGTTCTTTCTCATTATGAGGAGGCTGCTAACTGCTGAGAGCTTTGCAGAAATGAAAAAGGCTGTTATCGCATTGACAGAAAAGTATCCGTTTGTGCGAATGGATTATTATGGCTTTCGAGACGATTGGAAAGAAAATCTTTAATCCTGCATAGAATAGGGATGACTTCTCCCACGAGCTGCTATGCAGCGCAATACAGTGGGCGGTTTGTCTGGGCCGGAGGATCATTTCTCCGGCCTACTTTTTATGTGTTTGCAAGTAAAAAGTCCCGCTGACTGATATGCGGGATAGAAAGGGCTAGGCTGTGAGTGCTGAGGTATAATACATATGCTTGCTACTTTTACACTTTTCTGGTCCAGGTTCTTTTCCACAGCGTTGAGAAAATGATAGGTATATGCTATAATGTTGTCAGTATTCTGGAAGGAGAACTGCTTGATGACGCCTTTAAGTGAGCTGCTGCGGGTCATGCGCAAGAAAGCCCTGCTGTCACAGGAGGACTTTGCGAAAGCGCTGTCTGTGTCCGTTGGTACCATCAACCGTTGGGAGAACGGAAAGACCATGCCGAATATCGCGGCAATGAAAAAAATCAAGGCTTTTTGCGAGAGCAACAGCATCCCCTTTGATGAAATTGAAACGGCATGGATTGCCCAGAAGGAGTAACAACAATGGCTGACAGAAAGAACGATCAGGAGCGGGACGAGTTGTTCCGCCGAATCTATAAAATTGCTACCGACCTTGTTCATGCGGGGCATGTGGCGGAGTGGGATTTCAAGTCTTATGTGCTGGGCACGATGTTCTACCGCTACATTTCGGAAAATTTTGCAGCCTATATCAATAAGGGAGAGATAGCAGCGGCGCTTGCGCGGGGCGAAATCAATCCTCAATTTGACTATGCCAAGTTACCTGATGACATAGCCGAACCTGAACGTGACAGTTTGGTGCAGGAAAAAGGCTTCTTCATCCTGCCCTCTGAATTGTTCTGCAACGTCCTCGCCCGTGCGGATAAGGATGAGAACTTGAATGAAACGTTGGAACGAGTGTTCAACCACATCGAAAGCAGCGCTGCCAGCGGCGAGGCGGAAAACGACTTTGCTGGTTTGTTTGATGATTTCGACGTGAACAGCAAGGCTATCGGTGAAACAGTCGCCAAGCGGAACAAGGTGCTGGTGGAGCTGCTGAATGGCGTGGCGCAGATGCCGCTGTTCTCCACCGATGGCATGAATCCCGATTTATTCGGCGACGCCTATGAGTACCTGATGGGCATGTACGCTGCGAATGCCGGGAAAAAGGGCGGGCAGTATTTCACCCCTGCTGATGTTTCGGAGTTGCTGGCACGCCTCGGCACCATCGGCAAAACGCGAATCAACAAGGTCTATGACCCTGCCTGTGGTTCTGGCTCGCTGCTGCTGAAAGTGGCGAAGGTGCTGGGCAGGGAGAACATCGACCACGGATTCTACGGGCAGGAAATCGACCTGACGACCTACAATCTCTGCCGCATCAACATGTTCCTGCACAGCATTGATCCTGACAAGTTCAGCATCGTGCGAGAGGATACGCTGCTCAGTCCGCAGCATTGGGACGACCAGCCGTTTGAGTTGATTGTCTCCAATCCGCCGTTCTCCGTGCCGTGGGAAGGTGACAAGAACCCGCTGCTCATCAATGACCCGCGCTTTGCCCCTGCCGGTGTGCTGGCTCCGGCTTCCAAGGGCGATATGGCGTTCATTATGCACAGCCTTTCGTGGCTGGCGAACAACGGCGCAGCGGCTATCGTCTGCTTCCCCGGCATTATGTACCGCGGCGGCGCAGAGCAGAAAATCCGCAAATATCTGGTGGACAACAACTTCGTGGATGCCATCATTCAACTGCCCTCCAACCTGTTTCTGAATGTCACGATTTCCGTGGACATTATGCTGCTGAAAAAGAGCAAACCGGACAACGCGGTTCTGTTCGTGGATGCGTCGAAGGAGTTTGTGAAGGTCACGAAGAACAACCGCCTTTCCGATGAAAATATTCAGCGCATTGTGTCGGCAGTGGCGGAACGCAAGGACGAACCGCACTTTGCCCGCCTTGTGCCGAACGAGGAAGTTGGCAACGCGCAGAACAACTACAATCTGTCTGTTTCCACCTATGTGGAGCAGGAAGACACGCGGGAGCAAATCGATATTGTGCAGCTGAACGCAGAGATTGCCGAGATTGTGGCACGGGAGCAGAAGCTGCGGGAGGAAATTGATAGAATTATTGGGGAGATTGAGGGAGGAAAACAATAATGATGAATTTATTTCTAGATTCAAATATTTGGTTGTCGCTTTATCATTTCACTAACGATGATCTGGAACAGTTTGAAAAATTGAAAGATATGGTCAATAAGAGCATTCGTTTGTTTGTGCCGCAACAAGTATACAGAGAAATTGTAAGGAACCGTGAATCAAAGCTAAAAGATGCTCTCAAATGTTTCGATATTAATAGGCTAGGTCAGTTTCCTGCTTTTTGCAAGGGATATACAGAATTTAAGGCAACACGAGAGGCATACAATAACTTTGAAAAACAGATGAAACAATGGAAGGAAAAAATTGATGCAGAAATTCACACTCATTGTTTACCTGCTGACAAAGCAATAGAGCAAATTCTTGGGAAAACTCAAGGTATCCTTTGTGAGGACTATGTGCATAAAGCATATATCCGTTATTGCATTGGAAATCCACCAGGGAAAGATAACAAATATGGAGATGCAATTAACTGGGAGTGTCTGTTGGATAAGGTTCCTAAAGGTGAAGATTTATATTTTATCAGTGCGGATAAAGACTATTGTTCAGAACTTATTGATGGTGAAATTAAAGAGTTTTTAAAAATTGAATGGAGAGAAGCCAAAAATTCGGAAATTCATTTTTATAAAAATCTTGTTTCTTTCTTTAATGCAAATCTTTCCGATATAAAATTGGAGACAGAAACTGAAAAACAACATCTTATTGAAGAACTGTCTGAAAGTAAAAGCTTTCAACAGACGCATGCTATAATAGCTCAGCTAGAGTTATTTACAGGATGGACAGAAGATCAAATTGAAACGCTCTGCTCCATTGCTGAAAGGAATTCTCAGGTTGGTCGAATACTAAAGGATTTAGATATATGTGAATTCTATATGAGCATTTTATCGGGGAAAAAACTGGAAAATCTTCAGGAGGGATCGGAAAAGAGAATTTTTATAGATTTATACGATGATGATAGTAAATAAAACATAAATAATATAGGCCTTGATGTTCCTGATATGTTTGGAGACTACATCAATTTTTAAGGATAAAGAGAATATGAGCCGACTAAAAGAATTAATTCAAAAACTATGTCCAGAAGGTATTGGCTATAAAACACTTGGAGAAATTGCAACCGATGTTTTCCGCGGTGCTGGTATTACAAGAGACCAAGTTCGTGAAACAGGTACGCCGTGTGTTCGGTATGGTGAAATCTATACTACCTATGGCATATGGTTTGAAGATTGCGTGTCACATACAGACGAATCGCTTTTAGCGAGCAAGAAATACTTTGGTTATGGGGACATTCTTTTTGCCATCACAGGTGAAAGTGTAGATGAGATTGCAAAATGCTGTGCTTATATTGGACATGAAACCTGCTTAGCTGGTGGTGATATTGTTGTTCTTAGACACAATGAAGATCCTAAATATTTGGCCTATGCGCTTTCAACCCTAGATGCACAAAAGCAAAAGAGCAAAGGAAAAGTCAAAAGCAAGGTTGTCCACTCAAGCGTACCGGATATAAAATCCATCAGAATCCCCGTCCCTCCCCTCGAAGTCCAGCGCGAAATTGTTCGTATACTGGATACATTCACAGAGCTTACCGCAGAGCTTACCGCAGAGCTTACCGCAGAGCTTACCGCAGAGCTTACCGCAAGAAAGCAGCAGTATGCGTATTATAGAGATAAGCTGTTAGCGGTCAAGACAAGCTATCATCGTGGGAAAATAATTGATATGCTGAAACAGCCCATCACAGATGGACCACATACCACCCCTGAACTTGTAGAAGATGGTATCCCTTTTTTATCTGTTGAAGCAGTGTTTGATGGTAAAATTCATTTTGAAAAGCGGCGCGGCAATATAACGCCAGAATTTGATGCCGAATGTTGCAAAAAATATAAACCGCAAAAGCATGATGTTTTCATGGTCAAGTCCGGCTCTACAACAGGAAAAGTTGGATATGTTGACACTGATGAGCGCTTTAATATTTGGTCGCCATTAGCCGCCATGCGAGTAAATAGTGAAAATTCTTCTCGCTATCTGTTTCATTTACTCCAATCCAAGATGGTACAGCAGCAAGTTGCGGCAAAAGCAAGTCACGGTTCACAGCCCAATTTAAGTATGCGCGCATTGGAACAATTCGATGTTGCTATACCGCCGCTTGATGTGCAGAAACGCATTGCAAATGTCCTCGACAACTTCGACGCCATCTGCTCCGACCTAAACATCGGCCTGCCCGCCGAAATCGAAGCCCGAAAAAAGCAGTATGAATTTTATCGGGATCAACTCTTGACGTTTGCTGCGCAGGGTGATACCATCTTGACAGACAGACAGACAGACAGACAGACAGACAGACAGACAGACAGACAGACAG
>ERZ779895.2959-NODE-2959-length-14191-cov-5.876769_pt1 | contig 14191 bp, 12 predicted proteins | sample MGYA00511093_ERZ779895 | MGnify/ENA primary metagenome ERZ779895 (study PRJEB29588, sample SAMEA2142970) | human gut metagenome | biome: human gut; feature: human-associated habitat; material: faeces | place: Denmark | collected 2008/2010 ... | reverse complement strand
CGCTGCTGGCGGCGGTGGCGATAAAAATTACATTGGGCTGCACGCCGTATTCCTGACAAACGCTGCGCAGCAGGCCGTAGCTGCCGTAGTTACAGCAGAGGGGCAGCCCGGCGAGCTGCGCGGGGGTCAGGCTTTGGCCTGCTTCCCAGGGCATGGTCTTGTCCTTTTGGTAATATACGTAGAAATATTCCCGTCCTACTTTTATAGAAGCAAGGTCTTCGTACTGGCCCAACGGCGCGTTGGCAAAGGCGAAATCGATAAGGCCCTTGTTCAGCAGCTCCTGTTGCTCCGCTACGGCAGCATTGTGAAACTGGTAGCTTATCTGCGGCTGGCTTTGGGCAAAGGGGATGAGGTACGCCTGCAAAAAATATTCGCTGCGCACATGGGACACGCCGACGCGCAGCGTCCCCATAGCCTTTTGGCTGAAGGCCTGCATGGTCAGGCTGATGCTGTCTTCGGTGCTGCACATCAGCTTGGCCTGCTGCAAAAAGGCTTCGCCTGCTTCCGTCAGCTCGATGTGCCGTTTGCCGCGGTTGGTTTTAAACAGCTGCACGCCGTAATATTTTTCCAGAGTTTTTATTTGGGCGCTCAGCGCCGGCTGCACCAGCGACAGCTGCTTGGCGGCGGCGCTGATATTGCCTGCTTCGGCGACGGCGATAAAATTGCGGTAAAAATCAAAGTCCATATGCTGCTCTCCAAAACATCACAAAAGATGATTATTATAATCAAATTAAAGTATTTTACTTAATTTTACCGCAGAATTATAATTAAGTAAATTATTAAATCAAAAAGCGCGCAGGCGGCGCGTTTTGGCGGAGAGGATGCTGCAATATGAAAAGACGACGTTCTTTAAACGTAATTTCCGGGCCGCTGCTTTTTGCGGCTGTTTTTGTTATTTTGGATATTTTTATTCCCGCTAAGCAGGCGGCGGCTATCGCTTCCATCTTTTGGATGGGCCTGTGGTGGGTGCTGCGCCCGGTTAATATCGCCGTAACGGCGCTTTTGCCGATTCCGCTGAACGCTTTCTTCGGCATGGTGCCGATGGACGGCATTATCAGCAAATATTTTTCAGAAATCGTGGTGCTGCTCGTGGGCAGCGATTTGATTAGTCTGGTGTGGGAAAAGACTAGGCTGGATAAACGCTTGGCGATTAAAAGCCTGTGCGGTATCGGTACCTCTGTGCGCGAGCAAATAGCGGTTTGGCTCGTGGCTTCGACAGTGCTGTCCATCTTTTTGCCCAACGTGGTGGTGGTGATGATTCTGCTGCCTGTGGCCGTCAGCATGCTGAAATTTTTGGGACAGGAGCAGATTACGCATAACCCTGTGGCAACGCCGATTTTGCTGGCCATCGTGTGGGGCGCGGGCTTCGGCGGCTTTGGCTCGCCGCTGGGCAGCAGCTCTAATCTGGTGGCTATCAGCTATTTGGAAAAGCTGACGGGACGCGAGTTTATGTATGTGGATTGGATTATGCGCTTTCTGCCTTTACTGCTTGTTATTATGCTGTTTATTCTGGCCTTTTTGCTGCGGCTGCCCGTGCCGGTAGCGCGGCTGGAGGGCGGCAAGGAATATTTCCGCAGCGTGTACGCCGCCCTGGGGCCGATGAAGCGGGGCGAAAAGCTGGGGCTGTGGCTGTTTATTCTGGCGACGGCGCTGGCCTTTGTACGTCCGCTGTATGTGGAATATCTGCCGCTAATGAAGCCTGCCTACGTGTTTTTTACCTTCGGTATGCTGACCTTTGTGCTGCGCAATGAAACGGGACAGCTGCTGTTGAGCTGGAAGGAAGCGGAAAAGGGCGTGATGTGGGGCATGATCTTTTTGTTTTCCGGCGGCTTGGCTTTGGGCAAGCTGATTACGGATACGGGAGCGGCGGCGCAGATTGCGAAGGTTATCACCTTGCTGCCGCTGAGCGGCGGCTGGGAAACAATGTTCAGCCTGACGCTGTTTGCTACCTTCCTGACGGAAATCAGCAGCAATACAGCGGCAGCTTCTATTTCCATACCTGTGGTGCAAAGCATTACCCGGCAGCTGGGGCTGAACCCCATTCCCTATATTTTAACGTCCATCGTAGCTGTAAACTGCGCTTTTATTTTGCCGGTCAGCACGCGGGCCGTGGGCGTTACCTACGGCCTCAGCCCCGACGATTTGATGCGGCAGGGCGTGCGCTTGTCGGCGTTCTGCCTTTTGCTGGTAAGCTTGTTGGGCTATGTGTGTATGCAATTCTGGCCGCTATTTTGGCATTTGTAAAAATCATGTATAAGCGCTCTGCCTCTATTAAAGGGGGCGGGGCGCTATTGTTTACGCGGGGCTTGACTTTTGGTTAACCTGGTGATACTCTTTGTGTAAGATAATTTGTTGTTGACAAGATGTAATGGAGGTTGTGCCCGTATGCGTAAACGAATTTTAGAGCTTTTAAGAAAAAGCGGCGCCGAGCCTTTGTCCGGCGAGGAAATTTCCCGCCAGCTGGACGTTTCCCGCACGGCGATTTGGAAGCATATTCAAACCTTGAAGAACGAAGGCTACGATATAGAGTCCGTGCCCAAGAAGGGCTATATTTTAAAGGAAGCGCCAAACCGGCTCTTTCCGCAGGAAATTTTGTCCTGCCTGAAAACGAAATGGCTGGGACGCAATATTTGCTACCGCGACAGCGTAGATTCCAGCAATAATCTGGCGAAGGCGCTGGCCAACGAGGGCTGTGAAAACGGCCTGCTGGTAGTGGCCGAGGAGCAGGGCGCAGGCAAGGGCCGTTTGTCGCGCGGCTGGATTTCGCCTTACGCTAAGGGCATTTGGTTTTCGGTAGTTTTAAAGCCGCCCTTTCTGCCGCAGGAGGCGTCCAAGTGTACGCTGCTGGCGGCGGTGGCCGTGGTTAAGGCTATCAATAAAATTGCCGGTGTGCAGGCCGCTATTAAATGGCCCAACGATATTCTGCTGCTGGGGCGCAAGCTGGTGGGCATCCTGACGGAAATGAACGCCGAGTTCGGCCATATCAATTACGTGGTTATCGGCACGGGCATCAATACTAACGCTACGCCGGAGGATTATCCCGACGAAGTCAAGCATTTGGCAGTGTCCGTCGCTGACGCCGCTACGGAGCCCTTTACCCGCGTGCAGCTGCTATGCGATATTTTGCTGAATATGGAGGAGCTGTACGAAACTGCTGTCAGCGAGGGCTTTGCCCCGGTGCTGGCGGAATGGCGCAAGTATTCCTGCACCTTGGGGCAGGAGGTTAAGGTTATTGCGCCGGATATGACGTATTTTGGCAAGGCCGTGGACATCGACGACGAGGGCCTGCTGATTGTGCGCAAGGAGGACGGCGCATTGGAAAAGGTCGTAGCAGGCGACGTTTCCATTCGTCCGGCGGCCGCTAAGGACGGCGCGTATCAATAAGTGAGATATTTGTGAACGGATTGACAATGGGTTGTAAAAGTAGTATAAGTAAATTGTCAATCCGTTTGAAGGGATTTTGCCATGAGGGAATTTATCATCGCCGCAGCCATGGAAGAAATAAGAGAGCGCGGTCTGCGCTTTACTATGCAGGATTTGGCGACGCGGCTCAAGGTGAGCAAAAGGTCTTTATACGAAAATTTCACGTCGAAGGAAGAATTGATTGGCGCTCTGCTGGAAATTATTCTGGCGGATATGGAACGGCAGGAAGAACAGATTTGCGCGAGCGCAGCCAAGCCGACGGAAAAACTGCGGCTATTACTGACGGTTCATCCTTATGACGTAGAGATGTTCAATAAAAATATTTATGAAGATTTAAAGCGGATGTTTCCTGCGCAGTGGCAGGTAGTGGAAAAGGCCAGGCTAAAAAGGCAGGAGCGCTTGGAGCGTTTGATAGAAGAGGGCGTTGCGGCGGGCGAGCTAAGGCCGATACATATCGGGATTGTCAGCCAGCTGTTGCGCGGCGCGTTCGATAGCTTTACATCCTATAGTTTCCTCGACAAAAACGCGCTGACTTACAAGGAAGCCATGCGCGAGCTTGTGGATATTTTGCTGCAAGGGTTAGAGCGAAAAAGTTAAATAAAGTAAAAATGCACGCTGAGCGCTGCATTTTTATTTTAGCATATTGGTACTGATAAAAATATTATAGTACCGAAAGTTTTAAGGAGGACAAGATTATGAAGCTGAAAAGCTGGATTTTTGTAACAGGCCTGTTGGCGTTGACGGCGTTGGCGGGCGGCTGCGCTGAAAATCGCCGGGACGCAATCCTTTGGGGGCAGGCGGACGCTACCGAGGTGGATGTTAATACTAAGGTGCCGGGCAGGCTGGTAGAGCTGTATGTGCGCGAAGGTCAGCAGGTGCGCCGCGGCGACCGTTTGGCGCAGATAGACGCGCGGGAGCAGGACGCTCTCACAGCGGCCTCTAAGGCTAAAGTGGAAGCGGCTAAAGCGTCCGCGCTGCAGGCCAAGGCTAATCTGGAGCAGGCGGAACGGGATACGCGGCGGTATGAGCAGCTTTTTGCTCAGGGCGCGGTATCCAGCACAAGCTTTGAAAATTACCGCAGCAACCGCGACGTGCTGGCGGCCGTATATGAACAGAGCTTGTCCAATGTGCAGGCTAATGAAGAAGCGTTAAGGCAGGCGTCGCTGAATTTGAGTGAAACGGTTATTATCGCTCCTTTCGACGGGGTAATTACTACTAAATATGTCGACTGCGGCGCAATGATTTCCACAGGTATGCCGATTGTGGCGGTGCAGGACCCCAAAGATAATTGGGTGAACTTTAAAGTTAAAGAAACAGATTTAGGAAAATATCATCTTGGCGAGAGCGTGGAATTGACGGGGCGCAACGACGGGCTGCGCCTGCAAGGACGCATTGTCGATATTTCTAAAAAGCCTAATTTCGCTACTTATCGCGCTACCAGCGAACGCGGCGACGATGACGATATTATTACCTTTAACGTTAAGGTGCAGGTCAACGATGTTCGCGTGCGTCCCGGCATGCGTTTTCGCCTTTTATGAGGTAACGGCGCATGTGGAAAATATATTTTGGGGAGCTGCGGCGCGCGTTTATGCAGGAAATTTACCTCGCTGGCGGCTGGAATAAGAAACTGGTTTGGCTGCTGCTTTTGCTGCCCCTGACTTATACGGTGTTGTTCGGCTTTACCTATCAAGCCAATGTGCTGAACGATATACCTGCGGTGGTTTGCGATATGCAGCAGAGTAAAACGTCAAGGCAGCTGATAAATTATTACGATACGTCAGATAGGTTTATCGTGACAGAGCACGTGCAGACATTGGAGGAGCTGCAGGAAAGGCTGCACGAGGGAAAGGCCAAGGCAGGCATTTATATAGAACGGGATTTGGACAAACGGATTAAAAATGGGCTGCAGGCGGATGTAGCGATTATCATCGACGCTACTAACGTGGTTTATGGCAGCGCGGCCTTGGTCGCGGCCGAAGAAATCAATATGAACGTATTGGTGGGCGCAGGGCAGCGCATAAGCGAACGCTTGGGCTTTTATCCCGACCAGGCTATAGAAACGGTTTATCCGGCTGCGCTGCGGGCGCGCATTCTTAATAATTCCACAAATTCGTATACCAATTTTATGTTGTTGGGCCTGATGTGCAACGGCGTGCAAATATCGCTGTATTTATACACTGCTGACGCCTGGGCAAATATCAAACGGCGCAAATGGCGCTTTTATAGCGCGGCGCTTGCCGGTCAGTTAGCGGCGGTGGCGCTGGCTGCGTGGCTAAGCTTTGGGCTGTGTTTAGGCCTGGCGCATTTTGGCTTTGCCGTCCCTTTGCGCGGCGCGTGGCAGCATTTCGCACTGCTTGACGGAAGCTTCGTCCTGCTGTTTACCGCCGTCGGTATGCTGTTTTCCTTCCTTTTCGGCAAGGCCGTTATGGCGATACAGGAAACGCTGCTGTTTATCATGCCGGGTTTGTTATACAGCGGGTTAAGCTGGCCTAACGAATGGGTGGGCGGCTTGCCGCTATTTATACGGGCCTTCTTTCCAATCACCTATATAGCCCTGCCGCTGCGGGATTTATCCTTGCAGGGAACATCGGCGCTGCTGCCGGAAAATATAACGCTTATGCTGGCGGCGGCCGGCGCTGTCCTTTGCCTGGATATAACGCTGCTGCGCCGCAGGCTGCGGAAGGAGAAATGCGCATGAAATATTTTTGGGCAGTTGCCAAAAACGAGCTGTTGGATATTTTCTGGCGCGACCGGCGGCGGGCGGTTTTACTGTTACTCGCTTCGGTGGCTTATTTACTGCTTTTTTCCTGGCTGTACTTATTTGGCGTAGTACGGGAAATTCCGCTTTTAGTAGTGGACCAAAGCAATACGGCGTTGAGCAGGAGGTTGGCGCAGAACTTTGACGATAGCGACGGCTTTCGCGTCGTAGCATGGGCCGATAGCGACGAGGGGGTTGCCTATTGGCTGCGCAGTCAGGGCAGGCATAGCGCCGCTTTGGTGATTCCGCCGGATTTTGCTGAAAAAATTCAACGCGGACGGCAGAGCGAGGTGCTGCTGGCGGTGGACGGCAGCAATATTATTGTCACCAGCAACAGCAGTATAGCAGCTATTGATTTGATGCAGAAGTTTAACGCCGAATGCGCCGCCGAACTTTTGCAACGCGACGCCAGACAGCTGCGGCAGCAAAGTGCAAGGCGCGTAGAGCCGGTGGCGTTTACTTATCGTATTCTGGGAAATCCGCAATTGGACTATTTGCGTTTTTTCGTTTATGGATTGGCTTTAGTGGCTTTGCAGCAGGGCTTGTTGCTGGCTGTGGCGGCGGGCGTATTGTGGGAGGGCGGCGCTGCGGCTGGCGCTGTGCCACGTCCATGGACGGCGTGGCTGGCTAAGTCGGCGGTCTATGTGTTTTTGGGATTAGTGTCCTACGTTTTGTTTTTAGCTGCTGGGCAGCGGTTATTCGCATTGCCGGTAGCAGGCGCATGGTGGCAGCATTTACTCTTAGCGGGCGCGTTTTTGTTTTGCGTAACGCAAGTGGGCGGCATTGCAGCCTGTCTGGCGGGCGACGAGCTGTTGTTCAGCCGTTTGTCTATTTTCTATACGGTGCCTGCGTTCATGCTGTCCGGCTACACGTGGCCCTTGGAAGCGATGCCCTGGGGCGTACGCTGTCTGGCGTATCTTTCGCCGTTTACATATTTCGCGCAGGCGGCGCGCGGCTTATGCCTGAACGGGCATTACTACGCTTTATATAGCAATACTGCGGTTTTGCTGTGCGCAGGAACGCTCGCTTTGCCCATAGCAGTTTGGCTGTACGGCGGGCAAGTGCGGCAAAATATGTTTATAAAGAAAATATTGCGATAATCCTTGCAATATTCGTTCTTTGTGGTAAAATATATACGGCTTTCGGGCCGTATTCTGCAAGCGGAAAAGACAATTTCCGAGGAGGACGAAAGAATGTTACTTGTAATTGATGTAGGAAATACCAATGTTGTGGCCGGCGTTTTTGACGGCAAGGAGTTGAAGGTACACTGGCGTTTTTCTACTGACCGTTCCAAAACTGCTGATGAATTTGGTATTATGCTGCGCAGTATGTTCGATTACAGCGACGTTGCCATGGATAAGATCAGCTCGATCATTATCTCCAGCGTTGTGCCCCCGGTGCTGATTCCGCTGTGCCATATGTGCGAGCGTTATTTTTCCATTAAGCCCATGGTAGTTGGACCCGGAATTAAAAACGGTATTTTCATCCGTTATGATAATCCCAGAGAGGTTGGCGCTGACCGCATTGTTAACGCTGTGGCTGCTTTCAACAAATACAGTCATTTGAATAAGCCCATGATCATTCTTGATTTTGGCACGGCAAACACCTTCTGCGCTTTGCTGCCCAACGGCGAATATCTGGGCGGCGCTATCGCCCCCGGCATCGGCATTTCTACCGAAGCGCTGTTTCAGCGTGCCGCCAAGCTGCCGCGTATCGAGCTGATTAAGCCCAAGACGGTTATTTGCCGCAACACGGTAAATTCCATGCAGGCCGGCGCTATTTACGGCTTTGTGGGCCAGATGGAGGGCATTGTCAGCCATATGAAGAAGGAGCTGGGCGGCGAGGCTTTCGTTATCGCTACCGGCGGCTTTGCCAATACTATGGCGGCCGAATCCGACTGCATCGACGTGGTGGAGCCATTCTTGACGCTTGACGGACTGCGTATCCTTTACGAAAAGAACGCCAAATAAGACGCGGCGCATAGCTGCCGACATTTAGATTAACGCAATATTAAGCCCGCTGTTATGGCGGGCTTTTTTGAATACAGGAGATAGTATGAAGATAGGAAATATTAAACTGGATGCGCCTTTGGCGCTGGCTCCCATGGCCGGGATTACCGACCTACCCTTCCGGCTTATCTGCCGCCGTCTGGGCTGCGGCTTAACCGTGTCGGAGATGGTCAGCGCCAAGGGGCTGCTGTACAAAAATGTCAAGACAACCGAGATGCTGCGCATCGACGCGGGGGAACGGCCCACGGCTATTCAGCTTTTCGGCAGCGTGCCTCACGAGCTGGCTGCGGCAGCAAAAATAGTTGAGCAAAGCGGCGCCGACATTATCGATTTTAATATGGGATGCCCTGTGCCTAAGATAGTAAACAACGGCGAGGGCTCGGCGCTGATGAAAAATCCGCAGTTGGCCTACGAAATTTTAGCAGCTATGGTAGATGCCGTGCAGATACCCGTAACAGTAAAATTTCGCGCGGGCTGGGACGACGCTCGCCGCAATGCGGTGGAGATAGCGTTGGCGGCAGAGCGGGCCGGTGTGGCCGCCGTGGCCGTGCACGGGCGCACACGGCAGCAGTTTTATGAGGGCAAGGCCGATTGGAGCGTTATTGCCGACGTTAAGCGGGCCGTCAGGGTGCCGGTTTTTGGCAACGGCGATATTTTTACGGTGGAGGACGGGCTGCGCATGCTTAAAGAAACAGGCGTGGACGGCTTGATGATCGGGCGCGGCGCCGACGGTAATCCCTGGCTGTTCAGCCGTTTGAAAGCAGTGCTGGCAGGGGCTGCAGTGCCGCCTGCGCCGACGGTGGACGAGCGGCTGGATTTAGCGGCGGAGCATTTGCAGATGCTCATCGATTATAAGGGAGAATATATTTCCGTAAAGGAAATGCGCCGCCATATTTCCGCTTATCTCAAGGGTATGCCACATGCGGCCGAATTCAGAGGACGCTTTCATAAGACAGATACCCAGAAGCAGTTTATTGCTTTGCTTGAAGAATATCGTCAATGCGCATATCGTTATTATGAAACAGAAAAACATTTTGCATCTGGCATTGTAGAAAAATGCTAAATATGCTAAAATATAATGCTGTTAAAGATACGTACAGGGAGTTTGGGCTATGGAAGTAAGCAAGCAGGCTAAACGGGTCATCAGCATAAGCCTTGGTTCGTCCAGGCGCGACGCCAGCGCGGCGCTGGAATTAGGCGGGCAGCGGGTTCTGCTGGAACGCCGCGGCACCGACGGAGATTTAAGCAGGGCCAGGCAGCTGCTGGAGCAGTGGGACGGCAAGGCGGATGCCATTGGTTTGGGCGGCACCGACCTTTATGTTTTCGCTGGCAACAAACGCTATACCTTCCGCGAGTCAGCGCATTTGATTGCTAATGTGCGCCATACGCCGGTGCTGGACGGCAGCGGCTTAAAAAATTCCTTGGAGCGCAAGCTTATACGCAGCCTGGCTGCCGGAGATAAAGTTTCCATTAAGGGCAGCAAGGTGCTGCTGGTGTGCGCGGTGGACCGCTTCGGTATGGCGGAGGCCCTACTGGAGGCGGGGGCGCAGGTCACCTTTGGCGATTTGATTTTCGGCCTGAACGTCAATAAACCGCTGTATTCCTTAAAGACATTATCCTGGTGGGCGTCGCTGCTGGCGCCGGTAATAACGAAGCTGCCCGTCAGCTGGTTTTATCCCATGGGCCAGGAGCAGGAGGCACGGGAGCCGCGGCATACGGAATATTTTTTGGAAAACGATATTATCGCAGGCGATTTTCATTATATAAAGAAATTTATGCCGGACCGTCTGCCCGGTAAAACTATTATCACTAATACGGTTACTGCCGCTGACCGCAGTATGCTGGAACGGGCGGGGGTTAAAACCCTCATTACAACAACTCCCTGCATTGGAGGGCGCAGCTTTGGCACCAATGTGATGGAGGCAATGCTGGTGGCTTTGCATAATGGACGCGGGCCGCTGCCTGCCGAAGAATATTTAAAGCTCTTGGAGCATTATCATATAGAATCTTCTGTGGAGTGCTTTAGCACTAAGGAGTAATTTAGATCATGGAAAAGTTTGCATTTATACTTCATCCCCTGTCGTTGCAGGATATGGAGCATTTATCGCCGCTTATGAAGTACATACCTGACAGGATTATTGAAGCCTGCTTGAAAATGAAGAAGCCCTTTAAGGTTTCCCATATCACAGGCATTCAAAGTCCTTTTGCCGAGGCCGAGGGCTGGTTTGTAGGCTGTCCTCTTACGGCTAAGCAAATGATAGAGCTGCCTGAAGAATTTGTTATGGACCGCATCATTGAAGCTGGGCGCGTGGCGCAGGAGCTGGGCGCTAAAATAGTGGGGCTGGGCGCTTTTACCTCTATCGTTGGCGACGCAGGTATTACTGTTGCTAAGAATCTGGATATTGCGGTAACCTCCGGCAACAGCTATACGGTAGCAACTGCAATTCAGGGAACCAAGGACGCCGCTGAAATGATGGGCAAAAACCTCAAGGAGTGCCGTGCCGTGATAGTGGGCGCTACGGGCTCCATAGGCGCGGCTTCGGTGCGCCTGCTGGCGCGGGAGGTTAAGCATATTACTCTGGTGGCGCGGCATTTAGGGCCTTTAGAGGAACTGGCGCAGGAGCTTATCAAAAAGAATCACTGCGAGGTGGCTGTGAGCCAGGATATCCATACCGCTTTGAAAGAAGCCGACATTGTTATCACAGTTACCAGCGCTTTGGACTTTTTGATTGAACCGGGGGATTTAAAGCCCGGTGCAGTAGTCTGCGACGTAGCGCGCCCGCGCAACGTATCCCGCGAGGTATCCTTGCAGCGCAACGACGTTTTGGTTATCGAGGGCGGCGTTATCGACGTGCCCGGCAATGTCAACTTCCATTTTGATTTTGGCTTTCCGCCTCATACATCTTATGCTTGCATGTCCGAAACCATGATTCTGGCCTTGGATAAACGCTATGAAAACTTTTCCTTGGGCAGGAATCTGGACATTCAAAAAATCAACCTTATTTCGCAGCTGGCGGACAAGCATCATTTTAAGATGGCCGGGTTCCGCAATTTTGAACGAGCTGTGTCCTCGCAGCATATTGAAGAGGTGCGGCATAATGCGCAGCTGGCGCTGGCAGTTCATGGCTGTTGATGTTGACAAGTAAATTGTCTAAAGCTTATAATAAAATTTAAGAGTGATATAAATTTTATTTTGTGATAAAGGAGCAGGGAACATGGCTAATAAAGAAACTATTTTAACAGCTGAAGGTCTTAAAAAATTAGAAGATGAACTGGAAAATCTTCGCAGCGCCCGCCGTCAAGAGGTTGCCGAGCGCTTGAAGGTCGCTATTTCTTACGGCGATATCAGCGAAAACTCCGAATATGACGATGCTAAAAGCGAGCAGGCCTTTATCGAAGGCCGTATTCTGGAATTGGAGCAGATGATTAAAACTGCTACTATCATCGACGACGCGGCAGGCAGAAAAGAGGGCGTGGTATCCCTGGGCTCCACCGTCCTGCTGAAAGATACGGAAACCGGCGAGGTAGAAACCTATACCGTCGTAGGCACTACCGAGGCCGACCCCTTCAATAACCGTATTTCCAACGAATCCCCCGTAGGCGCAGCTATTCTGGGCAAGGAAGTGCATACCGTTGTTGTTGCCAATACTCCCGCAGGCGAGCTGTCTTATGAAATTTTGGAAGTAAAATAAGGAAACAAGGATAAGGAGAACTAGGATGGCTGAAAATAAGTGCAGACATAATTTGGAGGATAAAACCCCGATTACGGAAATAGATCTTAACGAGCAGGTGCAGAACCGTATCGAAAAGACGCATAAAATTGAAGAACACGGCTGGCTGCCCTTTGGCCGCCGCTTTTTGTGGACCCATCATGCGGCTGACGTTAACGAACAGTTCGACGACTTAGCTGAAAAGGAAACGGAAGTAAAAATGGCAGGACGTCTGATGGCTATTCGCGGCCACGGCAAAACCTGCTTTATGGATATGCAGGACAGAACCGGACGCTTGCAGGTTTATGTGCGCAAGGACGTAATCGGCGAGGAGAATTACGCGCTGATTAAATTATTGGACTTGGGCGATACAGTAGGCGTTACCGGTACTATTTTCCGCACCCATATGGGCGAGATTTCCATTAAGGCTACTGCAGTGGAGATGCTGTCTAAAGCTTTGCGTCCGTTGCCGGAAAAATGGCATGGTCTGAAGGACGTGGAGCTGCGTTACCGTCAGCGCTATGTGGATTTGATTGTCAATCCCGAAGTGCGCGATACCTTCGTAAAACGCAGCCAGATTATCAAAAGCGTGCGCGAAGTGCTGGACAGCCATAATTTCCTGGAGGTAGAAACGCCGATTTTAAATACTATTGCCGGCGGCGCTGCAGCGCGCCCGTTTGTCAGCTACCATAACGCGCTGAATATGCAGGTTTATATGCGTATTGCGCCGGAGCTGTACCTCAAGCGTTTGATTGTAGGCGGTATGGATCGCGTCTATGAATTAGGCCGCGTATTCCGCAATGAAGGTATCGACAACAGGCATAACCCGGAATTTACTAGCGTGGAAATTTATCAGGCCTTTGCCGATTACCGCGATATGATGGACCTGACCGAAGAGGTTGTAGTCAAGACTGCGGAAAAGGTTTTGGGAATCACGAAAATTACCTATGAAGGTACAGAAATTGAGCTGGCTTCTCCTTGGAAGCGCATGAGTATGATTGAAGCCGTAAAAGAATATGCAGGTAAGGATTTTACCAATGTTACCGATCTGGAGGAGGCGCGGGCTATCGCTAAGGAGCTGAACGTAGCGATTGAGCCCAGCTTTGGCATTGGTAAGATTATCAACGCCTGCTTTGAAGAGTATGTTGAAGATAAGCTGATTCAGCCGACCTTTATTACCGGGCATCCCAAGGAGATTTCTCCTTTGGCTAAGAGCAACCCGGATAATCCTGAAATTACCGACCGCTTTGAGGCTTATATTTACGGCCGCGAGATTTGCAACGGCTTCACCGAGCTTAACGACCCCATCGATCAGAAGGAGCGTTTCCTGAAGCAGGTTGAAGAACGCGCTAACGGCGACGAAGAAGCCAATATGATGGATGAGGATTTTGTCAACGCTCTGGAATATGGCTTGCCTCCCACGGGCGGCTTAGGTATTGGCATTGACCGTTTAGTAATGTTCCTGACCAACAGCTCTTCTATTCGCGACGTATTATTCTTCCCGACCATGAAACCGTTGGGCGGTAATGATGCGGTAGAAAAGGACGTTAAGCAGGTGGAAACGGCGGCAGCAGAGCCGGAAGCCAAGACCGAGAAGGTTATCGATTTCTCCAAAGTGGAGATTGAGCCTTTGTTTAAGGATTTCGTGGATTTTGAAACCTTCAGCAAGTCCGATTTCCGCGCTGTTAAGGTGAAAGAGTGCAAGGCTGTGCCTAAGAGCAAAAAGCTGCTGCAATTTACTTTGGATGACGGTACCGGCGCAGACCGCACTATTTTAAGCGGCATTCACGCTTATTATGAGCCGGAGCAGCTGGTAGGCAAGACTTTAATTGCTATCGTTAATCTGCCTCCGCGCGCTATGATGGGCGTGGAGTCCTGCGGTATGCTTTTAAGCGCTATCCACAGCGAAGCAGGAGAGGAAAAGCTGCATCTGCTGATGGTAGACCCGCACATTCCGGCAGGCGCTAAGCTGTATTGATTTAAGTTGTTTTGTGAGAAGCTCTGGAGAAATCCAGGGCTTCTTTGCTGTTTTAGGGCAAGCGTCTTGCTTTTAGCTGTAATTTCTTTGACGCTGCAAAGTAAGCAGATAAAAGGCTTTCTTTGCCAACGCAGCCTTGCGTATCAGAAAAAATGTGCAAAAAGTTACAGAAAAAGTTAAAAAAGGGTGTTGACAATCTGAAAGCAGAGTGGTATTATATACAAGTCGACGCGATACGGCACTGAATTAAAGCCAACGTCGCTAGACAGGTAAGTTCCTTGAAAACTGAACATAAACCTAAAAAAGCGAATGT
>ERZ779895.2950-NODE-2950-length-14231-cov-4.707111_pt1 | contig 14231 bp, 8 predicted proteins | sample MGYA00511093_ERZ779895 | MGnify/ENA primary metagenome ERZ779895 (study PRJEB29588, sample SAMEA2142970) | human gut metagenome | biome: human gut; feature: human-associated habitat; material: faeces | place: Denmark | collected 2008/2010 ... | reverse complement strand
GCGGCCTTCATAGTGCCAGTAGTGGCCGTCCCAACGACCGCGACCGTAGTGTTCACGGATGTAGTCGCGCTTCATGGCGTCTCCGACACCGATCAGAATATCGGCAAGAAGACTGTCGGCGTTGGCAAGCGCAATGCCCGGAACGGCACCGACTGCCAAAACGGCCGTAGCGCCTTGAATGAGGCGGCGACGAGAGAATGAGATGTTTGTCATAGCTGTCTCCTGGGGAAGACATCGAAGATCACTGAAAAAGACTTTTGTTCCTGGCAATTATCTTATTCCGGACAAAAGTAAGCCGACGTAAAGATTTGCTTGGAAAATGCGAAATTGCACAGCAAAATCAGTACGAACCCAGATTCAGTTTACTGCGGCCGACGACCAATTTGAGAGTTGAACCTTAGAAAATCAATTCCGTTTGGGCGCTGTTGCCGCGTTTGAGGTGAAGGGTCGGCAAAACGACGGCAAGCTCCGGATCTTCCGGGTTTTTGCGCCAGGCAACAATAAAGCCGATCTCGGCGGATTGAACCGTAAAGCCGCTCTTTTTGAGTTGCGCCAGACGAGCTTGGAAAGCTTTTGAATAAACAACCAGACGCACGACATCGGTGGACGTGCGAATCGTGAGGCCCTCTTCGATGGGCGTGAGCGGAAAGCCCGCTCGCATCGACAGAATCAATCTCTTCTTGTCTTCGAAATAATCGAGCCAAACGTCTTCGTGCGTGAGTGTGAGCGTCAGTTCGTCAGGCGCGTTGTACGCGGTTTTATCGACAGACGGATGAACGGTCTCGGGCAGCGTCTGGTTTAAGAGCGCGCCGCGGTAATGAATGGTGAGATCAAAGCGCGCGCGGGTCATGCCCACATAGAGCTTGCGCCTGGCGTCATCGTCTTCAAAGGAGCGCGAGGCGTAAAGAATGTAGACGTGATCGAACTCGCGTCCCTTGGCCTTGTGGATGGTGGAAACAACGATGCTCGAAGCCGTGCGCTCAAAGGTGTCTTCAAGGACTGATTCGCGAAGGAATTCTTCGAAGTCGGCAAGGTAGAAGAAACCTTCGGCGGGCAACACGGCGGTAAAGGATTCGATGAGGCGAAGGACGTTGTCAAGCCAGATACTGGCGCCGTAGCTTGCTTTAAGCCATTGCTCGGCATCGGCAAAAAGACGCACGGAAGCACGCTTTTGACCGTGCATCTGTGCGGTCATGTATTTCAGTAGAGCGCGTACCTCGGCAAGATTGGCGACACCGACGCTTTTTTGCGACTGAATAAGTGATACGGCAACGCCCGTTTTCTTCAGCATGGCGCACAGCGTAAACGCTTCTTCGTTGGTGTTGGTGAGAACCGCACAACTGCCCGAGAGCTTGCCGCAGGAAAGATCCGAAATGATGCCTTTGACGAGAGCCTCCTCGAAATGCTCGGACGTGTGGCTCACGAGGCGCACAGAACCCGTATCGTTACGCACTGCGGTTAATGCGTGAGTCTTGAGGCGAGCCTTGATTTTGCTGACAAAGGCGTTGCTGAAGTCAACCACCGCGGGCGTGCTGCGGTAGTTTTCCGTCATTTCATGGCGCACGGCATCGCGCTTGGCAAGCATATCCTGCATGAAGCGACCGTCGGCGCCGCGGAAAGCGTAAATGTTCTGATCGTCGTCGCCCACGGCAATCACGCGAAGCGTTTCGTTGTGCTCAATGAGCGCCTCGACAAGCGCGGCTTCGGAGGCGTCCATATCCTGCGCTTCGTCAATCACGAGCACCGTTTTGCCGATGCGCGAGGGCTCGGCATTGCCCGAAGCGATCTCTTTGGCGGCTTTGAGAACGATGCCGTCGGCTTCCTGCAGTGAACCGTAACGGCCGAGTATGTCGAAGGCGTAGGAGTGAAAGGTCTTGATGTCGACAAAATAAGCGGCTTTGCCCACGAGTTCGATGAGTCGGCGCTTAAATTCGGTGGCGGCCGCGCGCGAGAAGGTGAGCATCAGGAGCTGTTCGCTGCGAACATCTTCCCGAACGAGAAGGCTTGCAAGCTTGTGCACCAAAACACGCGTCTTGCCGCTTCCGGGGCCTGCGGCCACCACGACGAACTGCGCCTGTTCGTCGATGATCGCGCGCTGCTTCTCGGAGAGTTGACCGAAGATGCGGTTGCGCAGCGAGGGCGTCAGGCCGAGATTGAGCTCGTCGGCGGCTGTCCCCGCAAAGTACTTGTTGAGGAACTCCTGGTAGTCGAGCTCGAAGTAATCTCGCACGTACTGCAATGCCGCCTGATAGTCGGCCAGCATCAGGTTGGCGTAGCGACCGACGATGTGAACCTGTTGCACCTTCTGGCGGTAGTGTTCCGAAAACTGAGCGTAGTCCTGCTTGCGGTAGCGGCGCTTGTTGTCGAGCTCAACGCGCTCGAGGGTCATACCCTGGTACGAAACCATAAAGCCGCCTTCGAGCGACAAAACGCCCGTGCGGTGCAGGAACAATAGCGCGTTTTCAATGTCGCGCAGCGTGACGGGCGTCTCGGAAAGCCAGCTTTGCTGGCGGTAGTCGCGCAGCAGCTGTACGGCGGAAAAAGAGAGCGAGACGTAGTCGGGCGAGGCGGTGCTCACAGCGCTTGCGGCCATTGATTTGAGCGTCTCAACGATAAAGGCGCACAGGTCGGCTCGCATCTGCGCGGCGGCTTCAAGTTCCTGCGTCGTGCGTTTGGTTGCGAGAGAAACGTTTTGCGAACCGCGGGTGCGGCGCATTTCGTCAAGCTGCCCTGCAGCTTTCATGTACATCAAGAGGGTCGTGATCTTCTTGACGTCGCTGGAACAACCTCCGGCCAAGGCTTCGTTGTTGAGTTCCTTGAGGTTGAAGTCGGCGCGTCCGCCGTCGGACAGACGACGGATGAGAAGCGATTCGAGAGTCTGGTATGTCCCGAGAACGGAAGAAGCCGCTTTGAGGTGACGTTTGCTGACCGTGGCGGCCATGTCGTTGTCGTCGTGCAATACGCCGGCCTGGCGCAGTTTGCCGATAACGGCAACGACTTGAGAAAGTGCGATGCCCAGGCGATCGGCCAGCCAGTCGGTACGGGTTTCGGCCGGTTCCCCTTTGGTTTTGTAGCCGCTGCGAGCGGAAATGAGCGAAGCGACGATGCGCACGGCTTCGTTGCGTTCGGACTCGCCCGCAAAGAGGGGGCTAGCTTCGATGCGCTCTCGCGCTTCCATGGTGCTTTTGACGGCAACGCTGGTGGCGTATACGCGCGGAGCGTTCATGGAGCGGCGCACGTAACCGGCGATCTCCAAAGCGGCAATCGCGTTTTTGACCTTGGTGTCAAGCTGCAGTTCGTCGTACTCGAGACCGGCTTTGCGCGCAAGCTCGAGCGGAGAAATTGAAAAGCGCTTGCTTTTCATCGACTTGATGGCGTTCCAGATGAGCTGGATGTCGGCAAGCGTCAGTTTGGATTGACGCAACAGCGCAAAGTGTGTGTTGAGGTCTTCCTCGTTAAAGAGGATGCAACACTGCGCCTGAAGCGACTCGTCTCGGCCCGCGCGGCCCGACTCCTGCACGTAGTTTTCAAGCGACGACGAGATGTTGTAGTGCACCACCAGAGCGACGTCTTTTTTGTCCACTCCCATGCCGAAAGCATTGGTGGCGACGATCGTCTTGACGTGGCCCGCGATGAACGCATCCTGATTGGCGCTTTTTTCGGCCGCATCCATGCGTCCGGCAAAGGCAACGGCTTCAAGCCCGTCGGCGGTCAGCGCGGCCGCCAGTTCCTTGGTTTCCCGCACGGTGGCCACGTAAACGATGGCGGGGCCTTCGGCCGCTTCAATCAGCTCACGCAGACGAGCGTAGCGCTCGGCATCGTTGTCGACGTGAATGACGCGATAGCTCAGGTTCTTGCGTTCGGCCGAAGTTGCAAGGATGCGCAGCTCAAGGCCGAGCCTTTGCTTAAAGTAGTCGCAGATGTCCTGAATGACCTTTTGCTTGGCCGTGGCCGTAAAGCACGAAACGGCAATCTTGCATTGGCCGCCGTAAAAGTCTTCGAGCTTTTTGATGAAGTCGGCGATGAAAAGATAATCAACGCGAAAATCGTGGCCCCAGACCGAAAAGCAGTGCGCCTCATCGATCACAAAGCGCGCCACACGACGCTGCTGCAGAGCGGCCAATATCGAGCGGGAGCGAAGCGACTCGGGGGCAATGTACAAAAGGGTGGCTTCGCCGCTGATCACGGCTTCCAGCGCTCGGGAGCGTTCGATCGGACTCAAGAGCCCGTTGATGGTGACGGCGCGACTGATGCCTTTGGAGACGAGGTTTTCCACCTGATCCTTCATGAGCGACTGCAGGGGCGAAATGACGACCGTGAGCGCTCGGGTGAGTTCGCCTTGCATCAGAGCAGGCAGCTGAAACGTGATCGACTTGCCGCCGCCCGTGGGAAAGACCGCCAAGAGCGATTCGCCGCCCACGGCCGCACGCGCGGCCATTTCCTGCAGGGGTTCTCCGTTGTAGGTTCGAAACGAGTCGAAACCGAAAAAGCGGGAAAGAGCCGCTTTGACGTCAAGGCGTTCTTTGCAATAGGGGCATCCCTTTTTGCAGGGCGTATAGCGCAGCGCATTGAGCACCGACTGCGTGGCCGGGTAATTGGTGTTGACCCAGGGCGGAATGACGTCTGCGGGTTCTGCTGCGCGAATGAAGGCAAGTGCGTAGGCGAGTTCTGCCGGTTGCCGCTTGGCCAGGCCGTCAAGATCGGCGTGAATGCACAATTTGTCTGCCATCAGGCGTTTGATGACGCCTGCGGGATCCGCAAAGGTCGGTGTCTGGACGTTTAAGCACCGGAAAAACCCCGCAAACTCCGGTCGGTTTTTGAGCATGGCGCAAAATAAGCGCTGCAGCACGCCGGGCAGTTCATTGAAAGCTGCGACCTCTTCCTCAAAAAGCGCCATCGCCTTGCGAGCGTCCGACAGAGGATTGTTGAGTTCGTCGGTCAGAAGCTTTTCGTCTTTGAGCAGGTTGTGAAAACGCTTGCGCGGAAAGAGAAGGGCAGACAACGGCAGCGTATCGACGGCTTGCGGTCCGTCGCCCAAGACGGGGCGCAGATACTGCATGTCAAAGGCTACGATATTGTGTCCGCAGACAAAATCGGCTCCTTTGCAAAACTCTTTGAAGGCCGCGACATTGCTCGAATGAAAGAAACGACCGTCGGCACGGCACGCACCCAGATCAACGATTTGGCCGGTTTCAGGAGACACTTCGGCATCAATAAAGACGATGGCGTCCTTATTGAAGGTGCCCGGCAGCAGCACGGGACCTTTGGCCAAAGTGGGTAGATTGCTCATTGAAACTCAGTAGTTGTTCAAAAAAGGGGCGGTAAACGCACGCGCTTGGATTTTAAGGCGCAGCGCACGCTTTGTCCTGCATTGCGCCCACAGATTTTGCGTTACTTGTGGTCAAAACAGTCCGCGTTGCGAGGCAGCTCGGGGGCGAGGCGAGCAGCCAAAAGCTTGTCGATGAGACCTGAGGCTGTTGAGTCGACGATGGCGCGCTCATAGCAGGGCTTCGGCATGAATCCCGCATTGACGGCGTCTTTGAGAAAGGCGAAGAACGCATCGAAAAAGCCGTTGACGTTTAAAAAGCCCACGGGTTTGTTGTAAAGACCGATCCAGTTGCCGGTGATCATTTCGCAGGCTTCTTCCATTGTGCCGATGCCGCCCGGCAGCACGACGAACAGATCGGAGAGCTCGGCCATTTTGGCCTTGCGTTCGTGCATGTCGGCAACCACTTTCAACTCGGACAGATCTTCAACAGGAGTTTCCTGATTAATCAGAAAGGTCGGGATGATGCCGGTGACGGGAACGCCCAGCTTGAGTGCCGTGCGCGCCGTTTCTCCCATTAAGCCTGTGCCGCCGCCACCGAAGACGAGCTGAAGGTTTCGTTTGGCCAATTCGTGAGCCACGGCGTGCGCTGCGTCGGTGTACGCAGGATTGTTCCCGGTGCGGGAACCGCAGAACACACAGACGTTGAGTTCGGTCATGGCTCGTCTTCCTTTCTGAAAGAGGAAAGGAGACATTTTAGTGGGTGTCAGTGGTATCTGGGCGCGACGGATTTAAAGAATGGGAGCCTGTTTACAATGACTTAGGCCCGTTGCCAAGCTGTGAATCGTCGTTTTTGGCTGTCGAAAACCAATGCCACACCGATGCGATTTGTGTTGATGGATGTCTCCCCGTAGTGACGGGTACGGAGTTGATTGATTGCCTCATCAAGCAGGTCGGTGACTTCCGATGAGCGGCGAGCAAACTTGAATTCGAAAACCCAATGCTGTCCGTTGACTTCAACTTCCATGCCGCTTCGGCCATGTGCGTTGTGGATTTCCACCTTGGGAATCATTGCTGCGCCAATCAGAAGAACCTGCATATAGGCTCGGCAACTGGCTTCGTCTTTGATTGGGTAGCGGTGATAGTCAATGGCCGTCACGGCGGCGTTGAAGTAGTCGATGACGGCTTCGAGGGCGCCTTTTTCCATCGCTGACCGAATCGGGGTAGCAGCTGAGCTACGAATGCGTTTTCCTTGCGAATGTGGCGGCCAACTTGTCGTGAAAGTTTTTTTTTGAAATCTTCGGCAGTCTTGACTTCTTTGAGCTCCGAAAAATCCAGACGGACTACCGGATAGGTTTTGTCTGTCTAGAGCTTTTCAATTTCCAGACCGCGGAAGTGCTTCAGACCGTCTCTAAATAGAGAGTCAAAGGTGGAGATCAGAAGCGATTTTCCGAAACGGCGGGGGCGAGCAAGAAAAATTTTCCCTCGGCTTTTGGCCAGCTGGAACATCAGAGCAGTTTTGTCAACGTAGATTTCGTTGTTTTCACGAAGAGTACTGAAATCTGAGGAACCAATGGGCAAAGCTTGCAGCATTTTGAAGTCCGGAACGCGATAGATAAGGTCCTTTGAATTCTATCCGACAAAAAGGAAATAAGGGTGTAAAAAATTGATTTATAAAACAGTTTTTTACAGTAAAATTCCGATATATAAGTCAGGATTTTACAGATGCTTATCTATCGCGAATTGACTGATTTTCTGAAGGGCGGCGCTCCGCGCAAAGGCAAGGCTTTTGTTGTTCTCGGCTCTAGGCGCGTGGGCAAAACTACGCTCTTGAGAGAAATGATTTCAGAGCCCAAAGCGCTGTGGATCAACGGGGAACTCCCGTCAACCTCGACGTTGCTTAATTTTCAGACACAGGGCGATATCGAACAGTTGCTTGATCAGGCTCCGATGATCATTATCGACGAGGCTCAGCATGTTGAAGGTATCGGCTTGAAGATCAAGATGCTAGTCGATGTTAACGAGCAGAGGCCGAATCCCGTGCCGATTTTTGTGACCGGATCTTCATCACTGGAATTGGCAGGAGGCGTCCAGGAGTCTGCAGTCGGCAGATTGGACAAATACCAGCTTTGGCCGATTTCGTGGCATGAGTTCAGTGATTATGTGGGTGAGGCCAATGCGCTTCAGGATCTTCCCAACAGGTTGGTCTACGGGATGTATCCGGCTGTCATTGAAGATCCGAACAATGCTCGTAAGACTTTGATTGACTATTGTGACGACATCCTTTTCAAGGATATTTTTGCGTTGGCCGACGTAAGAAGACCGACGCCTTTTGGTCACCTGGTGAGCTACCTTGCTCAGAACGTCGGACAAATTATCAAATACGAAACGTTGGCGTCTGACACCGGATTAAGTCGCACGGCAGTGATCAAATATCTGGATTTGCTAGAGCAGTGCTTTATTGTCAAAAGGGTGGATGCGTACTCGAAAAATCTCGCCAACGAACTCAAGAAAGGAAAGAAAGTCTATTTCTGTGACCTTGGTGTCAGAAATGCCGTTTTGCGTAACTTTGCTCCGTTGACATCGCGCCCGAATGAGATTGGGGTGCTTTGGGAGAATTTCTTCTTCATGGAGCGTTACAAGCGTCATGTCTACGATCAGGACTTTACGGAGATGTACTTCTGGCGCAGCACCGGCACGAACGCACAGGAAATCGACTTTATTGAAATTCAGGATGGCAAGTTGACGGCGTTTGAAGCCAAATATCAGAAGGATAAGGCGCTGATGCCGACGCAGTTTGTGAGAACTTACGGCGAAGTGCCTTTTCACGTTGTCAATATGCGAAACGGTTGGAAGTTCTGGAAAAAGCCGGCGTAAAGAAATGCGCACGCGACTCCAAAGAATCACATGCGCAAAAGAGAGGAAAGTTTTGGAGATCCTAATAGGAATGGCGCCGGAGAGAGAAAGACGCCATTCCTAAATTACCCTCTATCGTTTAGAGAGCGTTCAAAGCGGAACCTGCCTTGAACCAAGCAAGCTGCTTGGCGTTGTAGCTGTGCTTGGCTTCGAAGCGTTCCTTCTTGCCGTCGGCGTGCGTGAGTTCGATCGTCACGTTCTGACCCGGAGCAAGCTTGTCGAGGCCGAGGACCGAGACGCGATCCTTTTCCTTGATCTTGTCGTAGTCCGCCGGGTTGACGAAGGTCAGTGCGAGTACGCCCTGCTTCTTGAGGTTGGACTCGTGGATGCGAGCCAAGCTCTTGGTGAGCACGACGCGAACGCCCAGATAACGCGGTTCCATAGCGGCGTGTTCGCGGCTTGAGCCTTCACCGTAGTTGTCGTCGCCGATAATGATGGAATCAATCTTGTGATTCTTGTAGTAGCGAGCGACCTTGGCGGGCGTGTCGTACGTGCCGGTCTCATAGTTGAGCGTCTTGCCGGCGGCGTCGGTAAAGCCGTTGACCGCACGTTCGAGCAGGTTGTCCGAAATGCGATCGAGGTTGCCGCGGTAAGCCAACCACTTGCCCCCCGGGGAGATGTGGTCGGTCGTGCACTTGCCCTTGGCCTTGATCAAGATGGGCAGGCCCACGAAGTCCTTGCCGTCCCAAGCCGGGAACGGTTCGAGCAGCTTGATGCGCTTGGCGTTGGGGCTCACCTTGATTTCGATCTTGGCATAGTCCGGGCGGATGCAGTCGGTCAGATCCGTCACGAAGCCCTTCACCGGCAGTTCGGTACCGGTCGGAGCCTTGAGTTTGATCGTCGTGCCCTTAGCGGTCGTGTACGAACCCTTCATGGGGTTGAACGTCAGATCGCCGTTGATAGCCATGGCCATCACGATTTCGGGCGAAGCGAGGAAGGCGTGCGTCTGAGCGCTGCCGTCGTTGCGGCCCTTGAAGTTGCGGTTGAACGATTCGATGATCGAGTTCTTCTTGCTCGGATCGCCGATCGTACGCTTCCACTGACCGATGCAGGGACCGCAGGCGGTTGCAAGCACGGTGGCGTTGAGCTTTTCAAACACGTCGAGGATGCCGTCGCGTTCGAGCGTCTTGTAAATGCGCATCGAACCCGGGACGATCATGACGGGGGTCTTCACCTTGATACCGTTGTCGAGAGCCTGCTTGGCGATCGAAGCGGCGCGCGTGAAGTCTTCGTAGGAAGAGTTCGTGCAGGAACCGATCAGAGCGACTTCGAGCAGCTGCGGATAGCCCTTTTCCTTGACGCGGTCGGCCACCTGATTGAGCGGCATGGCGGCGTCGGGCGAGTAGGGGCCGTTGATGTGCGGTTCAAGTTCGGACAGGTTGATTTCGATGATGCGGTCGTAGTACTTGGCGGGATCAGCCATGACTTCCTTATCAGCGCGCAGATCGGCGGCAACGGCCTTGGCCATGTCGGCCACTGCGGCGCGGCCCGTGGCGTTCAGATAACGAACCATCGAGTCGTCGAACGGGAAGACGGAGGTGGTGGCACCCACTTCGGCACCCATGTTGCAGATCGTGCCCTTGCCCGTGCAGGAGAGCTGCTGGCAGCCGTCGCCGAAGAATTCGATGATGGAGTTCGTGCCGCCCTTGGTCGAGAGGATGCCGGAGAGCTTCAGGATCACGTCCTTGGCGCTGACCCAGCCGCTCAACTTGCCGGTGAGCTTCACGCCGATGATCTTGGGCATCTTCAGTTCCCATTCCATACCCATGAGGGCGTCGACCAGGTCGGCGCCGCCCACGCCGATGGCGAGCATGCCCATGCCGCCGGCCGTCGGGGTGTGGCTGTCGGTCACCAGCATCATGGCGCCCGGGAAGTCGTAGTTTTCAAGGAAGACCTGATGGCAGATGCCCGTGCCGGCAGGCCAGAAGTCAAAGCCGTAGCGGCGGGAGACGTCGCGCAGGAAGCTGTAGGTTTCAACGTTGTCGCGGTCGGCAATCTGGAGATCCTTGCGAACGCCGGTCTGAGCCGTCACGAGGTGGTCGGCAACCAGAGCTGCGGGCAGTGCGATGCGTTCCTTGCCGGAGGTGAGGAACTGCAGGATGGCCATCGGGCCGCCGATGTCGTGCGTACCGGCACGATCGGGACGCAGTTCAATGTAGTCCTGGCCGCGCTTGAATTCGGTGAGGCTTTCCGGATGATAGAGGTGCACGAAAAGCAACTTTTCGGTGAGCGTCAGCGGACGACCGAGTTTGGCGCGAACGGCAGCAAGCTTCTTGGGATAGTTGGCGTAGAAAGCCTTAATCATGTCGAAGTCGCGGATCTTGGACGTATCCTGTGCGGCTTTGGCTTCCTTTGCCATCAACAGGCTCGGGGCCGAAACCGTCGAAGCGGCCACGGCGCCGGCAGCGCTGGCTTTGAGCAGCTTGCGGCGGGAAATTTGCAGTTCAGACATCAGTTCTTCTCCTGTTTCTCTGTGTTTCTTGCGGGTGTCGAATTCTCATGAGCGGACACCCTTAAACGACAGTGATCGGGACGGTCTGTCGGCCGTCCTCTATTTGTCTCGATCGCAATTTTTCGTCCACGTACGTGCTACGTAGTTTTGATTTATGTCAAAAATTTTCGGAGTTGACTTTTGAGCGTTTCGATTGCATTTCGCGCGCTGTGTGCGCGCGTGAAGCCGTCCCATCACAAGAAGTTAAGGGAAGAACATAGCCGGCTAATGAAACGGATGACGAGACAAAGAATATATCGCGTCAGGATCGGAGACTAAACAATCTTACGGAAGGGACTGGAAAGAAGACACAATATAAAAAAATAAGCCGGCTAAAAAATAGATGACTCAATGTTTGTTGACGACAATATGACAACGTGTTGAATCACTTAACTGTCGGATGATTCCCGAGACTACTTCTTGTATGAGAAATGATGATGGAGCGAAGCCATTGGTTGGCAGGGTCGGCGTTTTTGGATTCGTGCCAGTATAGAGTCGGATAAAACGGGGCTTCCCCGAGTTGGGGCGTTTTGTAAATTGTGATTGGCAACCATTGGGACAATGTTTTTGCCGTTGTTTCGGGAAGAACCACCACGACGTCGGCAACAAGGCATGCAAAAGCTGAACTGACGAAGAATGGAGATTTTATGAAGCACTGACTGCTTGAAAGATGCTTCTGCTGATCGCTTGGGTCAGAAAAGAAAAATTTCTTGCGAGCCGAAACTCGTACTTTCTGGTAATCGTTGACATGAAGGTGAATTTCTTCAGGCGGAACCTTTTCCAGCGGGTGACCTTTGCGGGTGATGTAGACAAAGTGATCTTCAAAAAGTTTGAAAAAACGGACGCTTTTGGGAACTTCACTGTCTTTGTACGGGTAGATAAGCAGATCCACTTCATTGGAAGATAGGTAGTCGACGTACTTTGTCAGAGCCGAAAAGCGGATATCCGGAATTTCGAAGGTAACACCGGGGGCCGCTCGTTGTATCTCATTAACAACCGGCAGAAAGATGCTGTAGAAAGCGTTGTCGACGATTCCCAAACGAAAGTTCTTCGTAAGATGGGCAGGATCGAAGATCTCCTCTTGCGTGAGAGCCAATAGGGACTGAAGCGTTTTTTCAGCATTGGGTATGAGTCGTTCGCAACGTTCGCTTGGAACCATTCCGGTTCGCGTTTTCAAAAAAAGCTCATCGTGAAATATCTCGCGCAGCGTTGAAAGAAGGCGACTGCCGGCCGGCTGCGAAATACCAAGGCATGAGCATGCCTTGGAGAGACTTCCTTGCTCATAAAGCTGAAGCAAAAATTGCAGAAGCTCGGCTGAAAGGTGGTTATTCATTTTTCGAAAAACCCATATCCAAGAAGGAAATATTGTCCCATAAAAAACCGACTACAACCGACAAAAGCCTGTTTCTACAATGGTTTTTAAGAAATTGACCAATGGATTTTTTCCAAAGAGGAGAAACAAATGATGAAATTAAAAACCGTTGCAATCGCTGCCGGTATTGTTTGCTCAATGGCATTTTCCACACAGGTTCTAGCTGTCGGCGGGGCCAGCGGCCCTCACGTTGCCTATCCGAGCAAGGGCAAGATCGGCGAGATTGTGGTGAATCCCTACGGCATCGCCCCTTTAACGGCAGTCATTCGCAACGGGGGCTACGTTATTACTGACGTTTCCGTTCGTATCGTGCCGAAGAAAAACGGGCAGGAAATTAAATACAAGGTGAGCAACTCGGAAGTTCTCACGCACGGCGGCATCCCTGTTTTCGGACTTTATCCTGATTACATGAATCAGGTTGAGGTGACCTACAAGCGTAGTCTTGGTCAAAAAACCGAAAACATGAAGGAAACCTACAAGATTTACGGTGCGCCGATTTGGGGGCCGTCAACTGCCGGCAAGATGCAGGTGAGCAACCTCTTTAAGACCCGTGTGATCAAAGTGGATCCGGAATTTTCCGATCGTCTGTATTTGATCAATGACTTCGGTGAAAAGAACGCCCACGGTACCCGTGTTGTCTGGAACAATCCGGTGGGCGGTGCATTGGAATGGAACTTTGAACCGATCAACGCCATCATCGACACCAAGGGTGAAATTCGCTGGTACATGTTTGCCGATCCCATCTATAACCTCAACTCCATCGATATGGGCGGCGTGATGATGGGCTTCAGGCAGAACGAAGACGGCATGTTTACTTGGGGCTACGGCCAGCGCTATGTGAAGTACGACATCATGGGGCGTGAAGTATGGAATCGTAAGCTTCCCATGGGCTACAACGACTACTCGCATTCGATGGATCCGATGCAAAACGGCAATTATCTGTTGCGCGTTGCCAGCTCAGATAAAAAACTTGCCAACGGTAAGAACGTGAGAACGGTTCGCGACGTCATTATTGAAGTCGACAACAACGGCAAGGTGGTTGATGAATGGCGACTTTGGGACATCCTCGATCCGTATCGTGACAATGTGCTCAAGGTACTCGATCAGGGTGCTGTGTGCTTGAATATTGATGCCACACAGGCCGGCAAGACATTGTCCTCTGAAGAGCTCGCCAAGCTTGATGAAAGTGATCATTTCGGCGACATCGTGGGTTCCGGCCCCGGTCGCAACTGGGTACACGTCAACTCGGTTGACTATGACCCGACGGACGACTCGATCATTATCAGTTCTCGCCACCAATCGGCCATTATCAAGATTGGTCGCGACAAGAAAGTGAAGTGGATCATGGGTTCGCCCGAAGGCTGGAAGAAGCCCTGGGCCGATAAGGTGCTTCAGCCGGTCGACTCCAACGGCAAGCCCATCAAGTGCGAAAACTCCAAGTGCGAAGGAAGCTTTGACTGGACCTGGACGCAGCACACTGGTTTCCGCATTGACAGCAAGTCCGATAAGAACATCTTCTATCTGTCAGTTTTTGATAACGGCGACGCTCGCGGCATGGAACAACCCGCACTGCCCGAAATGAAGTACAGCCGTGCCGTCGTCTACAAAATCGATCAAAAGAAGATGACGGTTGAGCAGATTTGGGAATACGGCAAGGAACGCGGCCATGAATGGTACAGCCCTGTGACTTCGCTTACCGAATACCACCCGGACAAGAATTCGATCGTTACTTATTCAGCGACGGCGGGTGCTGAGTATGACTTTAAAAACGGTGCCTTCGTCACCGCTCCGAATCCCTATTTGAGTGAATTCAAGTGGGGTGCAAAGGAACCTTCTGTTGAGATCCAGATCCTTAACAACAAGGGGTATCAGGCTATGCCGATTAACCTTGACAAGGCTATGAACAACTAATCAGCAGTACTCATAGCGCCTCCGGCTTAAGTTCACTTGCAGCTGGAGGCGCATTCTCATTTCGGAGAAATTCAAAATGTTCAAAAAGACTTTGTTTGCTCTTGGCCTTTCGGTTATCGCCGCCACTGCGATGGCCGCTACCGAAGGTACCGACTATGTGAAACTTGACAAGCCCATGGTCAACGCCGAGGGCAAGCTCACCAAGATCTTCAGTTACGATTGCCCGTTCTGCTTCAAGTACGACGTGGGCGTTGATCCGAAGGTTTTGCCGCGCA
>ERZ779895.2945-NODE-2945-length-14250-cov-3.371398_pt1 | contig 14250 bp, 10 predicted proteins | sample MGYA00511093_ERZ779895 | MGnify/ENA primary metagenome ERZ779895 (study PRJEB29588, sample SAMEA2142970) | human gut metagenome | biome: human gut; feature: human-associated habitat; material: faeces | place: Denmark | collected 2008/2010 ... | reverse complement strand
CTCGCCGCCGCAGGACTGGCACTGATAGGTGTGAAGGCCATTTGTCTCTCCCTCACTCCATTCCGTTCCTGCACTGGTGTCCCATACCATTTCATCCGGCTGCTCCTGATTCAGTGCCTCGTCATATCCCTGAAGTGCCTCCATCTCAAACTCCGTATCGCAGTACGGACATTTCATCTTCTGGATTGTGCTGTCAAAGTGGATGGCACCACCACAGCACGGACACTTATATTCCTGTATATTTCCCATACTCCTGTTCTCCTTCCCTTTCTTTTCTCCAGATTCCTAAGGGCGCTGCCTTTCTACGGCAGCGCATCCTCCAGGTCAATGGTTAGGATCCCTTTTTTCTTTCCTAACAATTGTGAAAACTCTGCTTCCAGCGTCTTTTTATCACCATCCGGCAGACTATACGCAGACTTCACTTCAATTGTTTTCCCCGGCATGATCTCAGTCTGCTGTGTTTCAGCGACCGTTCCCTTGGATTTCCCGTTCTGCAGCACAGTTGCCGTGTTAAGGCCGATCCCATCAAGAAACACCTTTTCTGACACTGCCCAGAGATAAGAAGTTGCCTCTTTGCCATTATTGGTAAAATCCAGAGTCAGGACCAGGGCTGACTGACCGTCCGCATCCGGCGTAACGTCAAATCCCTTATACCAGATCTCATAATCGTCCAGAACAATGTGATCAGGATCCAAAGGAACCTCCGATGCCTTCTTACAGGCTGCAAATCCAAGAGACATCGCTCCAGCCAGGAGCAGGAGCAGCCAGCGGTGCTGTTTTCGCTTCATATTCCACCCCCTGCTGCCTGTGTTTATTTAAACCATTCTTCATCCGGCTCCGTAAATTCTGCAGCTTTGATCATGGCATCCAGGAAATCCAGTGATTTCTGGAAGTATACAGTTTCATTCTCGTTCAGAACCTTAACAGCCTCTGCCGTTTCCTTCATATCCATATTAGAATCATCTACATAGGTATATGCGAATGCACGATAATAGTTATCTCCGACCTGAAACCGGACATCGGTGCTAAGATAACCTACAAACTTTGTCTGTTTGATATGTGCAGGATAACCGGCAATGGTGTAGTCGGAATATCCTTCTGTCACTTCATAGGTTGCTTGATTGATCGTAGAGGTCATAAGGCCAACAAGTCTGACCGGAATCTCATCTGCCTCGTGGATCTCTGACCGGAGCTGATGCACACAGTAAGAATCCGCAGGCTGTGTCACTTCAGCAGTTACTCCATTGTATTCAAAACTTTCCGGTAGAGAACATGTAGGAGTTCCCATATATTTACGTCCGCTGCGGTCCTCCTTGCCTTCATAGTCTGTTGCCACCATAACCGTATCAAGGAACAGATCTCTTGTTTCCTTCAGCTCCTCCACCTGGGCATAGCTGTCATCTCCAGTCCAGAATTTCACCAGCATATAGGTTTCTAATCCATCCTCATATTTACCGAGATCAATCAGATAATCCCAGGATGTAGTTCCTGTTTCAAATGTTCCCGGATAATCCCGGATCGTGATTTTTTCCTTGCCATCCATCTGCTTCTCAAGACTTTCCGGTGTCGTTGCTGTAAGCTGGATCGTCACATGCGCTGATTTATCCTCATTGATCTTCGCTTTATAAACATTTTTCTGCACCGGTGTAACCGGATCTCTTCCATCTCGGTTTTCTACTTCCCATTCTCCTTCCTGTTTTGGAAGATAGAACTTTGCCTGGATCTGAAGCTTCTGGTTCGTCATGGTGATCTCTTCTGCATTTTCCGGTATCTTTGCCTCTGTCTCCAAAGGCTCTGTTTCTTTTTCTGTAGTTTCTGTTGCCGCAGCTTCTGTTTCTTTCGCTGCCACAGCCGTAGTCTCCTGTGATGCCTGAACGGATCCTTTGGTTTCCGCCGGCTTCTTTTCACCGCCACATGCAGTCAGGCTGAGTATCAGCATTGCTGCCAGAGCAACCGTCATAAATCTACTTTTCTTCATTATCCGTTCCTCCTTTTCCACCGGGATGCACTCTCGCAATTCTAACAACATCATCACTTAATTAGTTCTGTCTCCACCGTCAAAAGGATCTCCGCACTGCGGACAGAATTTTGGTGGATGTGCCGGATCTGCCGGCTCCCAGCCGCATTTGTCACAGCGGTACCGGATTGCCTCCGGCTTCTGTGCACCGCAGTTCTGGCAGAATCTTCCGCTATTTGTCATTCCGCAGGAGCAGGTCCAGCTGCCGCCCTGTGCCATGCCTCCATTCTGCATCACGTTTCCGTTCTGCATCATGTTTCCGTTCTGCATCATGCCTCCGTTCTGCATCATGCCTCCATTCTGCATCATGCCTCCGTTCTGCATCATGCTTCCGCCCTGCATCATCCCACCTGCCAGCATTCCCGCACCTGTCTGCAGAATCTGATTGACCATTCCAGGTCCGTCCCGCATCGTCTCTGCAAAGGCACTGGCCGGCATCGGCTGATTTAACAAAACGGCAATGATCTCATCGGACATACGCTGGTATTTCCGGTAATCCGCATTATACTCCGGATGTACCATGCTCTGACGCCTGTTGCTTGTCAGTCTTCCGACTCCACCAAAACCACCACCGGTCTGCTCATCAACGATCTCCACATCACTGGGATTTAAGCGGAAACGGATCTGGGTAAACCATGGATTTCTTACCCCGATCTCAATGTTAAAGTTATAGGAATAACAGAATCTCGGCGGATTATAACTGACCTCCTTGCCCTGTGAATCCTTCCTCATGATTTCTGTATCTTCTACATCAAGATCCAGATTACAGGAAATCACGTCAGAAAGATTGATAATATCCGGATTTGCCTTTAAAAGGTCTGAAGAAGAGGTCACTACAAAACGTTTTCCCGCTTCGTCAACCATAACTTTCATCCTCTCGCCGATGATACGCGTTGCCTGGAAGCGTTCCAGCTCTTTTCTGTTTTCTTCACGGTAAGCCAGCTGTTCCTTGATCTCCTCTACGGTAGACGATTTCCGTTCGGAAAAGAATGGGGAAAGCTTCGCCGCACAGTCTTTACAGAGATTCCCATTTTCTAATTTCCGGTTGCCAAGAAGACCTATCTTTTCTCCACATACGTCACAGTATTTTTTATCAAAAAATCCCATATAAACCTCCCTTTCTAACAGATGTACTCTCGAAGTCCTGCCTGCACCTGATCTTGTGAGAACATACAGTTCCCTTAATTTTCATGTGCCGCGGTCAGATTCCCTTTCAGGAAACAACCGCGGCCAGTATATTACTGTTCTTAATTTTTAGTTTTTGATATCTCCATCATCAAATGGGTCACCACACTCCGGACAGAACTTCGGTGGATTTTTCGGATCTTCCGGCTCCCATCCGCACTTATCACAGCGGTATAACGGTGCTCCTTGCGGTTTCTTCGCTCCGCAATTCTGACAGAACTTGCCTTTATTTACGGCTCCGCAGGAACAAGTCCAGCCTTCGCTGTCCGCCGGCTTTGGAGAACCGCATTCCGGACAGAACTTTCCGGTTACTGTTGCACCACATTTACACTTCCAGCCTCCTGCTGGCTCTATCTTCGGCTCCGGCTTCTTTGAACCACACTCCGGACAGAATTTTCCTCGCACCGTTGTTCCGCAGGAACAGGTCCATGTATCACCCTGTGGCTGTTCCGGCGCTGCCGGCTGTGGAGCTGCCTGCGGTTGCGGTGCTGCCTGCGGCTGCTGCTGTCCCATTGCAAACAGGTTCTGGGCATTCATGCCGCCCATTCCACCAGCATTCATTGCCATTCCCATTCCCATAAACCCTGTCATTGCGCCGGCGTTGTTTCCTGCAGCTGTTTTCATCGCATCGATCTGTCCTCCAACAAGACGGGCAGCCGCTGTTGTCGGATTGGTGGTCATTGCATTTTCTTCCCACTCATTGATCTTCTTACGCTGATCTTCCGGAATACTTAAGGAATTGATATTAAAGGAAAATACCTCAATGCCTCGTTTTTCCTTCCATGTCTTTGAAAGGACTTCATTTAATGCATCAGACAGATCCTGTGTATGAGCCGGAATCTCATAATACTGGACTTTCTTTGCAGACAGTGTAGAAAGTGCCGGCTGCAGTGCTGTCATAAGCTCGCCCTTTAAACGTCCTGCGATCTCTGAGCTCTCATAATCCTGTTCCACGTTTCCACATACGTTTGTATAGAAAAGCAGCGGATCACAAATCCGGTATGTAAAGTTTCCGTTGCAGCGGATATCTACAGAAAGCTTATAGCCAAGCTCCTCATTTACGATCACGCGGAATGGAACCGGTGTTGCTGTACCATAAAGGATCTCGCCCATTTCTTTTGTGTTAATGTAATAAACTCTCTGATCCTTTCCTGTATCGCCACCATATGCGAAACGTTTTCCAATAACCTGGAAGGTCTTCTTAACGCTGTCTCCCAAATTACCGCTGAAAATACTGGGCTCTGTGGAAGTATCATAAGTAAATTCTCCAGACTCTGCACAGAACTCAACGATCTTTCCCTGTTCCACGATCAACATACACTGTCCATCCGCAACAGCAATTCCACTGCCGTTGGAAATGATGTTGTCATTACCTTTTGTGTTAGAGGAACGACCGGAGGTTCGCTTCTGACCCTTTGTAACCAGTACATCTTTTCCCATGGAATCACAGTAGAAAAACTCTTTCCACTGATCTGCCAATGTTCCGCCCATTGCTCCAATTCCTGCTCTAATAAGTCCCATACTCATTTCTCCTTTCCATATCACCGGATTTTTCATGATCCTTTTCATGATCCAAATCTTTGATCTGGTTTGAATATATCAGATTTTTCACGAAAATATATACTCACCGTTAGTATATTTATCCCTTTTAGGTCAATTTTGGCAAAATACTCACTGTGAGTATACAAGATGTAGTGTCTGTTTTAAATCATTTCATATATATAGTTTATCCTTCTATGGTCATCCGGCCATCCACAGCTGAATCCAGCCACTCATGTTCCCTGAAATACTCCATCAGGATATCCTGACAGGAGGAAGCAATGCAGCGTGGTTTCTGAAGCTGGGATATAGTTTCGTAAGAGATACTCAGGAACTTCTCCACATTTTGGAAATGGAAATTCTGCATTCCAACTGTAAAAACCGTATCATCACTGATTTCTCTGCCAAGTTCCTTGCCGCAATAGGTAAAGGAATCAAACTCGCCCCGCTCACGGTTATAACAGAAACGGAACTTTGATGGGATCTGGTAAAACTCTGTATGTCCTAAAAACGCCTCATCCCGGACCATGTAGAGCAGCATCTTTCGCAGCTGGCCTGCCGTCACCTTGAACATATATACACCATCATCATAAGGGAATCCTTCGATCAGGTCTGCATATGTAACAATCGGACCAAGCTTCTCACTCCGGATACTGCCGGAACCGATCAGCATGATATCCACGCCGAGACTTTCCGTAAAAATATCTGCAAACAGGTTTCCAAGCTCTGTTTCCTGCGTCCGCTCCGGATGTGTCAGTTCACGGCGGAAACGGCCAATAATGAAATTATATTTCTCATCGATCTGCTGTGTGAAACGCTCCAGCACCTGCTCTATCATCGGACTTCGCGGACAGGTATCTGCTATGATCGGTATGCTCCGCCAGGTATATGAATCAATACAGTTTCCGTCGGTGTCAACAATGATATCAAAGCGGCCGATCTGGTCCGTACCGGTACCAGCCTGTGCGATCACAACGCCGTTTTCTTCCACAGCATGCTCCAGAAATGTGTGGGAATGTCCTCCAATAATAAGATCTACACCCCAGGCCGGATCCAGCTGTCTTGCAAGATGCTTATCCTCCTCAAAACCAATATGCGTCAGAATAACCGTAAAATCGATATCGATACTGTTGTGTGCGTTACAGATCTTTCCAATTTCAGCAGCCGCAGCAGCTGTATCCACAAACGCTCCAACTAATGATTCCGATTTCGTCTGATTGATCACATCCTGGGTAATGACACCGATGAACAGGATGTTCATACCGTCCACCCGGAAGATCTTATACGGGGTAAATAATCTGGTCGCCGTATTCTTAATGTAAAGATTCGCATTGATGATCGGAAATCTTGCACATTTCTCGATAAACAGAAGGTGGGCGATCCCGTAATCAACCTCATGATTTCCGATAGTGACTACATCAGGAGCCAGAGCATTCATGATTTCAATCGTAGAAAGCCCTTTGTATTCCGAATCGATGACTGAACCGCGGAACATATCTCCTGCGATCACATACAACGTATTCGGTTCTTCTTTACGGACACTCTCAATATAACCGGACAGCATCGAAACTCCACCAACCAGCTTTTCATCTACCTGCTCTGCAAGAAAATCCCCATGCAGGTCATTTGAATGCAGGATCGTAATTTTTTTTGTGTGTTTCATGATCGCATCCCCCTTTTTTTAATGTTCATCAACTGTATTTACGGTTTCCCCATCATCCATCAGACAATTTTCAAATACAATCCGTTCCATACTCAGGCTGTCTGTCTCAGCTAAAAAATCACTGTAGGTATTCTCCTTAAACTCACAATTCTTAAACAGGACTTTATATGAATTCGGAGCCGATATAAATGGAAAATACCCTGCATCAGAATGATTTCCGGAGATCAGACAGTCCTGAAGAAGTATATTATAGCAATCCTGGAAGGAAAACATATTATATTGCTTGCTGTCCCGGAATGTACATTCCTGAAATCTTGCTGCAGTTACATTGTCCAGTTCAAGAAGTCCGTAAGTACAATCAAACAGCTCTGTTCCCTCCACATGCAAAGCTCTTGAGTTATGTGCCTCCACACCGTAAGTTCCGCTTCCATACAAATGACAGTCATCGATCATGACATTGTTTGTCTCGCTCAAATAGATCACACTTCCGGTACAATATCCCGGCTCTACCTCATGGCCACAGGTCAGTCCACGGACCGTAATATTGTCGCAGCCTTCAAAAGCCAGTACTTTTCCATAGGGTGATGCCGTGCTGACCACGACCTTTTCACCATTTGCTGCTTCCATGCAGAAGTTATGAAGATCTTTGATCGTATATTCCGCCGGTTCATCATAATACGAAATCGCATCCAATTTAGGATTCTGGATTTCTGTATCATCAAGACTGGAAAAATTATATTCTCCCCCTTTTAGAATGACCTTCGTCCTGTCCTGGATCGCTTCCACCAGTTCCTCCACCGTTGATACAGTAACAACATCCAGATACTGATACTCACTACGTTGTTCCAGTTCCTTCGATCCTTCCCGCATATAGATTCCGTTATATGTATAATCCGATGTCATGCCATAATACTGTTCCCGGTATTGCAGCACATTGTCCTCCAAAAGAGTCACTGTACGGCGTATTTCCGATTCATCCATTCTGTTTTTTAAGCGGGCAGCCGGCTGATCCTCTGTGGTCGTTGTTTCTTCCTCAAATGCCATACCATTGATCGTTGTTGTTCCTTCATTTTGGCAATGATAATAATCTGCATATAGCTGGTCACCTTCTGAATAAATGTGGATCTTAGATTCCTCGCCTTCATCCCCTGCTAAATAATATGGAGTTCTAATCGGCGTATCCCCTGCATTCTCACGTTCCCCATATTCATAACCAGCAAGTATCCATTGTCCGCAAAACCGGTTTTCTTCTGCGATTTCTTCTGACTGGGATTCCATCACAGCTTCCGTTTCTTCTGACTTCTGTATCGGTGCTGCACCAAAGGTCTGCTTTGCCGGTTCTGTCGGCTCTGTTATATTCTTTGAAGTACATGCACTCAATGCCAGCGCAAAAAGCATGCACAAAAGGATTCCTGTCTGTTTTCTGATATGTATATTTTTCATAGCACTCACCTCTTAATTATTCCCAAGCTACAAATTGTTCACGATTCTCCTGAATATAATCCCAGAGAAGTGAGATGATCGCATCTTCCGCCGCCTCATATCCATCGGGAAGAGAATCCCCGGATGCCATGATCGATTCGCCTGACTGGTATTCAATGAGCAGTCTAAAGCTTTTCTCCTCTTGTTCTGAAGAATCAGAATAAGTTTCCCCATTCCATTCCGCCAGGTGGAACCTTTCTACAATCTCCTGTAATTCTTCATACGGCAGCTTCGGGACTTTTCCGTAAAAGAAATACTCCACTTCACCGATCGGTTTAAACTGGTCTATATTAACAATATCCGCATACAGGTAATCGGCTTGGGGATCATCATTTCTTTTTTCAGATCTCCACTCAAATTTCTGCGCCTGATCCTTTGAACAGACATAAAACGAAAAACCGTTGATCCTGTTATCCTCGATCATCTTCGGATACTGCTCCTGATACCACTGCTCAACGACGGGATCGATCAGGGAATTCAACTCGGAAAAGACCTTTCTCTGATTTTTTGGAAATGCATTATTTCCGGATGCAGAAATGGATGTTCCATCTGTAAACTTAACATGAAATGAAAAACTGCTGCCATCCAGAACCATACTGTCATTTCCCCTGAATCCATTCCATTTTCCCACATCATAGGTTTCAAGAATCTTTTGCACCTGATCCATCAGAGAAGCATCCATCATCTTCTCATATTCGTACTGATATTGAAGCTCCAGTTGAACTCTGGTTCCTTCATTCTCCCGGGTCATGGTTGTGTAAGAAACTAAAGGGATCATGCTTCCGCTTTCCTGGAATGAAATCTCCTGTATATCGGTGATCGCCACCGGCGCTTCTGTTGTGATTTCTACAGGGCTTTGATCATCTGGCCACTTTTTGCACCCGGCAAGTAAAGTTGCCCATGATGAAAACGTCATAAATATGATCCACCCTTTCTTTTTGATCTTGATCATTACCACCTCACATTCACGCAAAACTTACCGCGTCGGCAAAGGCTGATCACAATAGATGCATTTGCTGGCTTTTCCCTGGATCACCATATTTTTTCCTCCGCAGCATGGACATGTAACGGTGATATAAACATTTGCTTTCACAAGACGCTGGTCTGCTGTCAGCTCCACAAACCGTTTTTCATAGTCGATATGGAGATTCTGCAGGTATCCCATTTTTAACAGCTCATCGATCAGCTTAACTGCACTTTTACTGATCTCCTTCGATAATTTGTCAAATGTAACACTGGTCTCCCGGTAATACGCAAACCAGTTGCCAATCCGTTTTGCCTTATAACACCGCCAGATTTCTCTTATAACCAGCAGGATCGGCGTAACACTGCCAAGCAGCAATGCAAATAGCACTCCGTTATCAATGGCACCTTTTTTAGTAACATAATCCGGAACCATCGAACCAATGACAATTGTAAAAAAACCACATATCCCAAGGATCGCTCCCTGCCACGGTCTCGGTCTTGTTGTTTTTTTTGTAACATACGGATTATTCATTCTCATTTCCCCCTCTTTGTTTCATCCGATCTATTTCTTTCTTTATACTGTATTATGTACAGAAAATATATGGTCGCAGTGAGTATTTTGGCGTTTTTACACAATATACTCATTGTGAGTATACAAGATATAGTGTTTTATTTTTCAATTCTATCTATATATTGTTTTTATCTGCAAATACATTCTGTTTTATTGCAGTACGATCCAGACCAGATGTATTTTTATTTCACAGGACACAATTTCCTATGAAAAGCAAAAAAAGCCCCGCAGTAATAAACTGCAGAACTTTTCTTTTATCGTCTTCTGTTGTTGTAAAGGAATATTGTAAAAGACTTTCTTATGATCTGCAGCACAGATCAATGTGCTTATCCCTTAGTCTGCTGCACTAAAAGGAGTCATCGGCAAATACATATATTCCGGCTCCCACGCCCAGAATTCCTCCACTGTCATATTGGTTTTCCGGGAATCCCCGATTTCCCAGCTCCCAGTGGAATTATAATAGACTGCTGCATCCGATTCATCTCCATCCAGGATCCGTAGAAAATAGAATTCCCTGCAGATCAGCGCTGTACCATCATCTGTAAACTGATAGATCCCCTTTCCATTTTCCGATGCGCTGCGGCAGGCGTTATAAAAGAAGCTGCCATCCTGCAGATATGTATAACCATCTCCTGCTTCCCCAAAGACCAGCCTGGGCGTTCCCTCTGCCAGTGTAAACAGAGAAGACAGATATGCTCCGTATTCTGGTGTAAATCCGATCGCCAGCTCCGGCACACCATCACCATTAAGATCCTGAATTGCATATCCCATAATATCCGCCGGATCTTCTCCCAGGTCTGCCGCCATCTCTCCGGCGATCATGAGGAAATTCTGCTCCCCTGCTCCATCAGCATCCTGAAATGCATCCGGATCCATCGCCAGATCCCGGTATCTCCTGACCAGATCCTCATACGTCATTCCTGCTAAGACCGGTGTTGACCCGGATGAAAAATCACAAGCTTCAAAGGTAGCGCAGGACCAGTCCTTTGGAATTCCCATATCACGGTTGCCCCGGAAGGTACAGTTCTGGAAAGTTATATGAATAGAATCTGCGTCAAAAAGCTGACTGTTATACGCCTGCAGCAGACTACCCTGATTTTGGGAGATTTCTGTATTCCAGATCTGGATCTGGGTGTCTCCCCATAAGAAGAACATCCCATCATTGTCATGGAAATTGCAGTGTTCAAAAACTGTGTGTGAAGTCTCAGACAGATTCAAAATACCGTTGGTACATTCATAAATCTCTGTTCCTATAACAGTAAGTACCGCTGCATCCTCTCCATAGATTCCATATGTGCCGCAGCCAAATAGGCTGCAATTCTCCACAGTCACACTCTGGGAAGTAAGAAGCTTCAGGACATTGGCATCACATTCCCCTTTTTCAACCTCATGTCCCAGAACCAGCCCCTTCAACACTGCACCATCGCAGTACGAAAGAGTCATCACATCCGCATATCCATTCTCCGTAACCAGCCGCACAGATCCGCTCTTTTCTGCCTCCAGAATCAATCCAGGAGCATTGTAAACAAAAAACTCGCCCTGCTTTAGCAGATCCGGATCCACATAAGCGCCAGCCCCTGCGATCTCCGCCTCCGTCAATACTGAAAAATTGTAGGTACCGGATTTCAGAATAATGTGGGCATCCGGCGTTATGGACGATATCAATTCTGCAGTGGTAGAAACAATAAGCGCATCTGTGGCTGCCTCTGGAACTGCTTCTTTAATTACTTCTTCCACTTCTTCTGCATCCGTTTCGGCCTTCGCTGTAACCGGAGCATTTTTTGTTGCCTGTTCCGTATTTTGTGCCTGATTGCAGGCTGTCAGCACCGTCACCAGCAGGACAAACAGCCCAAATGTGTTCCATTTTCTCATGGCATCCTCCTTATGTTTCTAATATTCTCCCGGAATCTTTCTGTACCTGATTTTGTGCCCGTTTTCTTTTCCTCTGCTTTATTTCTTTTCCTCTGCTTTTTTGAAATTCCAACAATCCATTTCGAAAATCTTCTTTATAAATAGTCTACATGATTTCATAAAAAAATATATACTCACCATAAGTATCTTCTGCTGTTATAAACAAAATACTCACAGCGAGTATACTATATATAGGCACAAAATCAGTTTGCACGTCAATATATAGCATTGTTCTGATTTTTATAAAAATTAAACGGGAGAACACTTCTGATCAAAGCATCTCCCGTTTAAAATATGTTTTCTGTTTTTTATGATCCTTTTTCTTCCTGTTTCAGCTTTTCCGGGGATTTCTCCGTCTTTGCTGCCTGCTGCTCATCTGTTCTCTCTGTCCTTTTTTTCTCCGGACCAGTACAATATGCGATCTTCTCCATAAGATCACACCGCCGGAACATATCAATATAAAGAAGCAGCTCTTCTCTGGTTGATACTCCAAGCTTTCGATTGATATTCGAATTGTGCTTTCTTACTGTACTGAGACTGATAAACTCCTTCTCCGCAATTTCATTTACACTGAAACCGTTAATATAATACTGGAGTACCGTCCGCTCCATCGGAGTCAGTGTTTCCACCCGTCTTGCAAAATCAAAGAACAGCTCTTCCATGCCCGGAGGTATTTTACTCTCCTCGTCGGGCTTCGCCTGTCTCGCATGCATATAGGCAAGAAGCTCATCGATTTCAATAATACCTGAATTAGATTCCTCCTGTGGTTCCTTCTGGTCTTTCAGCGCACGGATCTGCTTCTGGATCGGCAGCATAAACCGCCTTGTAAGGAACATGGCAGCAAGAAGCATCAAAACAAGAAAACCAAGACCCCCGCAAAGCCAGAATGTCCTGTTTTTCGCCACACTGCTCTGGTAACTGATCTCCGGTACAAGGGTAACAAGAGTCAGATCACTTCTTCCGTCCACTGCTTTCGGGATCACAATGTGATTTCCAAAGTATGTACGGCTGCCGTCCGAATAAGTTTTATAATGCTCCCCATTTTTGATCAGAAGCGTTCCATCCGTTGTAAAATAGGTTCCGTCTGTCTTTCCGGAAATCGCACCATCCAGAAGAAGACGCTTATCAGCGATCGGTGCAACAACTGTAACCATATTCCCGTAAGGGCTCTCCACTGACGGGAATACCATATTAAAAAACAGCTCCGAAAGTTCTACGCCGCAGACTCCACGTACCTTTCCCTCAAGGACTACCGGAATACTCAGAAGAACTACCTGTTCCCATGTTCCGGAAAGCGTTACACGGTTTGAAAGATAGCAGCTATCCAAAATACGTCTCCCGTCAAAGTCCATCAGGATCTCATAGCCGGGAACATTATCAATATCAAATTCCAGATTCCAGCGATTGTGCATCTGGATATTCTCTTTTCTTGCAACATCTGCGACTCCGCGGAAAAACGTGATATACTGGTTCGCCATTCCGTCCGTACCCACATTTCCGCTCCGCAGATACAGCCCCATTCTGGAGCGGTCTGCTCCCAGTGCCTCTGTATTCGTTGTTGCATCAAGGATAAAGTACGCACCACTGCAGCTTCGTGAGCGGACGATCGTCTGAAGATAGAAGCACATCCGTTCCTCGATCCTGGTGATCAGCTCCGGGTTATTATCCAGATCTTTAAAAGTCCGTTCCTCTGTTTCCAGAACATCCGATACCTCCCGCGTAATCTGCTCGGAAAGTGCAAGATTCTGCGCATTCAGTGTATCGATCAGCTTATTAAACGTCATGGTTGTGTTTTTCTGCTGGACCGAAAGCGTTCCACCAAGCTTTCCGGCATCATTGCTGAACACTCCGGCAACGATCAACACAACAAATACTGCTGTCATGACCGCAAGCACCATGATCAGCCAGTACAGAAACAATCGCCGTTCCATACTGATCCCCCGGTTTTTGGCATGTTCCTGTATGTCTTTTATCTTTCTTCGAAACATATTCAAAAACCGCCCCCCTTCCTGTATTTAGAACCATCACTGGCTAAACGTCATCTCGAACTGGTCAAGCGCCTTCCATACCGGCGGTTCTGGATCTTCGGCGATGGTTTCTAAGTATCTTTTCCGGAACATATCAAGATCTTCCCGGATATCATGCTCAAAATCGGTCTCCAGCTTCAGGTAATCCGGTCTCTGGGGCGCAGTATAGAACTCATATTCTTCCTGCGTCTTTAAAAATGCCTCATATAAAGACCGGTACATCGGATCCTGGATCCCTTCAAGTGCCTTTGGAAGGTACACATCAAAAGACTCCTGTTTTACCGGCATATAACCAAGCTGGGTCACAAATTCTACATTTTTCTGCGGATCCGTCAGCCATTTCAGGAAGACCATACATGCTTCCTCCCGCTCCGGCGTAGACTTTACAGTACAGATCCCCGCGCCTCTCTGCATAACAAGCTTCTTACCATCCTCAAAAACCGGACACGGAAGCGCTTTGATCTCCACCTCCTCCGTTGTATTATCCGCATAAGTAACCGTTGTTGAATAATAAAGAACACTGGCCGAAGACGCAACGGAAACGATTGAATCCCCGGTCCGCAGCGGCTCCGTAGCATAGCCGCCCTGAAGCCATACGCCGCCCTTTAATGCTGCTCTCGCATAAGGTTCCCAGACCCGGCGGAATGCAGGGCCGAAACAGACTCCCTTTTCATCAAAAAACGACTCTCCCAGAGACTCTACACCAACCTGGAAATAATTAAAATGATAGTCATGGACAAAAAACGGCTTAGTTCCCCCACACCAGTCCTCGTACACCTCTGCAAGCTTGTACAGACCATCCCAGGTCTCAAACTCCGAAGGATCTGCCCCGGTCTCCTCTGCAAAACGGTCAAAGGCGGTCTTATTATAAAACAGGATCTCCGTGGAT
>ERZ779895.2905-NODE-2905-length-14396-cov-3.051321_pt1 | contig 14396 bp, 15 predicted proteins | sample MGYA00511093_ERZ779895 | MGnify/ENA primary metagenome ERZ779895 (study PRJEB29588, sample SAMEA2142970) | human gut metagenome | biome: human gut; feature: human-associated habitat; material: faeces | place: Denmark | collected 2008/2010 ... | reverse complement strand
ACGGCGGAGAGCACAGGGGCTTCATGGCAATGCTCATGAGCTTCATGGGGTTGTCATCTGCCGCCACCCGGTTGAAGCTGAGCTTTCCGCAGCGTTTGCAGCGGTGGATGATGGCCCATTCGCCGCCCTTGCGTACCCAGACAGCCACCGGCTCCATGATGCCGCCGCAGTCGGAGGCACGGTCGCCGGGTTCTTCGTCCACATGAAGGCTGGACAGGCAGTTGGGGCAATGGTTGCGGTGGTCGCTCCCGGCATTTTGCGGGGCGCAGACCCGTCCGCAGACTTTGCAGGTAAAGGTATCGTTGCAGGCGTGGGTCTTATAGTAACCTTTTTCAAAGGTTTTACGTTTGTTTTCACGATTCATGGTATCGTCCTCCTGAAGAATTGTGTCCGTTCGTCTTCGGGAGGAGTGGCTTGTGGTATTTGCCAGACCTCCCGGTCAGCCCACAAGCTCCAGTGCAAATGTTGTATGGCTCAAAAAGCTCTCCTTATGTTTTTGTACGGTAAAATTCGAATTTTGGGGTCCTATGAACGTGTGCTGAAATTATCAAGCCTCCTTCCTTCGCCTTTGTTTTGGTGACGGCAATTCATCGTACATCGCTTCAAACAGTTTTGTGAGAAATTCTTTGTTATCAACTTCCTCCACCAACAGCATTTCTTTCGCTCCTGCATACGGAAAATCACAAACCGCCGCAGGCATACATTCCAAAGCAGATTTTGTTTTCTTTACAAGCAATCTGTCATCATAGATTCCGCCGACAATTTTGCCATGATAATAGAGGATGTATTCTCCCATCATAGACTGATACGAGATATCCTCCAAATCCGATAACTGTTCCAAAATGAAATGAAGATATTCTTTGCTGGAAGCCATTATTTTACACCACTTTTCGCATTGCTCTGTTGGATGGTTTCATTTTTCACCTCGTTCAATGTTAAAGGTACGGAAGAACAGCTTTACATGGGCGTCCAGCTTTTCAAGGCTTTCGGCTTCCCGCTCCGGCTGGCGGTCGCAGACACTGAGCAGGGTGATGACCGGGGAAACGTACATCCATGCCAATGTATCCGGATCCTCGTCCCGAATTTCGCCGCCTGCGATCAGGGAACGGAAAATACCTGCATGGTAAGAGATCATACGGTCCACATAGCGTTCTGAGAACAGTGCCGCAAGCTCCGGGGAGCGGAACTGCTCCAGCGTCATCATCCGGCGGAACTGACTGATCTGCTTATCGTGCAAAGAATACAGGAAGATCTGCCGGACTTTGTCCGCAAGAGCCTGCTCCGGGATATGAGAAAACGTAGGGCAGTCCTGCTTTACATTCTGCACATGAATGTCGATCCTGCCCGTATCTTTTTCGTAGTGGGCAGCCGTTGATTCCACGATGGCATCAAAAATCGCCTGCTTGCTGGGGAAGTGGTTGTAAAGCGAAGGCGCCTTGATGCCGACCGCCTTTGCAATCTCGCCCACACTGACGGCATCGTATCCTTTGGTCGAAAACAGTTCCAGAGACTTTTCCAGAATGCGCTGCTTGGTATCTTCCATTTTCCTTCGCCCTTTACTAACTAATATTTGTTAGTTCTACTATAATCAAAAAAGTTCCCATTGTCAAGAGTTTTTCAAAGACAATGAAAACAAAATCGTACCCGCAGCCTGGCGGCGTCCATAATTGCTTCAACATTCTCCACCGGCTGGAATCCTCAGTTAGGTTCAACTTAACCGTGATAGTCTCCCGTAGCAGAATCTATGCAAACATAGGGCACTACCTTGCCATCAATTTTGACGTAGACCTGATAGACACCATCCCCCAGATCTTCGTAGTATTCCGGGGTGACGTTGTAATTTTCCCAAAGGCTTCTTTCAAAAGCGGCTTTCCAGCTTTCATCAGAAGGAGCTGCGCTTTCTGGCAAATCTTCCGATTCGGCAGAAGGGGCTTGCTCCTGAACTACGCTGCTTGCCGGAGTAGCGGCTTCGGAAGAACTCGTTGCTCGACTGCAAGAAGAAAAAACGAATGGCGCAGCAAGAGCAATACAGATCACCGGGATTGCTTTTTTTAAGATAAGATCCATAATTGACAACCTCCTTGGATAAAAGATGTAAGAGATATGATTTGAACCGCCAACAGGCAGATAAATCATACTCAGCTTCGCAGTGTTCGGTGCAGAAAGGGTGTTTTCCGCAGGGTCTGATCATTCGCCGGATCCCATGTGCCGCAACCGTTCCATCAGACGCAGATGTTCCAGAAAGCTTTTCTCTTTGAGGATGGCGATGCCTTGTTCCTCGTCCCCAAGAATCAGCAGATTATCCCCCGGTTGTATGTCAAATATCTTCCGCGCATTTGCGGGGATCACAATTTGTCCTTTATCTCCCACTTTTACCATGCCGAAAATGTGTTTTCCTTTGGGTGGCACTTCCAATCCTAAGTTTTCCCGGTCGGTTTTCTCGTAGTTCACGAGGTCATCCATGGAAACACCGAAAATATCTGCCAGCCGCTTGCACCGTTCAATGTCCGGCAGAGATTCTCCGGTCTCATATTTTGATAAGGTCTGGCGGGTCACTCCGATTTTTTCCGCCAGTTCATCTTGTGAAAAGCCGTGAAGCTTCCGCAGGGAAATCAGATTATCTTGAAACATGGTTTTTCTCCTTTTTGATTCCAAGGACACACCAGCGCAGGATCGGTATCCGGCTGATAAGTTCATCCAGCAGAAATGCGCCAATAAAGGCTCCGGTGCCCACCAGCAGATAGACCAGAACTTCCGGCGTGTTGGGGGCGTGTTCGTGAAGTTCATACGAGATCACAGCAATGGGCAGATAATGAAAAACGTACAACCCCCATGACTTTTTCGCCATCCAGTGTGTGAATGCGGTTGAGGTATCGGCATATTTTTTCATCGTTGTGAGGATACCGAGGATCGCAAACCAGCAGTAAACGCAGGCATGGATGTTGTTCAGAACCGGTGCAATGGCGTAATTTTCACCAAAATAGCGCACGGTGTACGAGATGCCAAGCACAGCCGAGGCTGCGTCAAACATCCACCACCACTTGCACAGTCGTTCCATTACTTCTTCGTGGGAAAACAGAAAATAGCCTGCAAAGAAGCAGAATCCATAAATACCGAACCGATAAACGGTGACGACCGGGGTGTTCAACACCTGTGCCGAGCCATAAACAACGATCGTCAGCATCAGGATGCTCCAGACCGGCGCTTTGGAACAGAAGTTCCAAACCCGGTCTTTTTCAATTTTCCGAACCACCAGCAAAAGCATGGAGAACAACCAGAGCATCTGGATGTACCACAGAGGTCCTACACCGGACAGCACGGTGATCAGATATACTATAGGCATCGGAAGGCCCGCAATGTTCAGTCCGCCGCCAATTTTCAGGTTATAGATACCAAGAAGCCACTGGAATACGAACAAGCCAATCGTGGACGGAACCAGCAGCTTGCGGGTTTTATCTTTCAGAAATTGTTTTGTGGTATGGCTTTGCAGATAGTACCGTGCGCTCATCCCCGACACAACAAACAGCAATGCCATGAACCAAGGGTAGACCAGATATTGAAAGCAATCCTGTAACTGATGCTCCCGAAAGGGGCCGATCACACCAAAGGGCTGCACGCCATTGAACATATAGACCACATGGTAGATCACCACCAAAACCACCGTCATCCAGCGGATGTTATCCAGATACAGCTTTCTTGCAGGGTCCATGACATTCCCACCTTTGCAATGATTTTTAACACAGTATAGCACAAAGTCTTTTCCTTTGCGACCAACTTTTCTTGGCAAAAGTATTCGGTTCCTGTTAAGAATCGTTGCGGTTCATCTGAATCTGCAAACAAAACGAAAGACCGCGCCGTATAAGGAACGCAGCTTACGCAAACCTGCTAACGAGTGTCAATGGTCTGAACAAAAAAATCAGCACTTCCTGCGACGGTGTACTGCCTGTTTTTCCCTGTATCCTGCGTGAATCGCCCTGTTTTGTGCGCGAATCACTGGCCACAGAATGCGGAAGCTGTGCTATAATATAAGTATCAGGACGTGGAAGGAACAGGGGGTGCAGCAATGAAGCTGCGGACAGCGATCGTGGAAGATCAGAAACCGGATGCCGAGCGGCTGGAACAGCTGTTGAAAAAGGCATTTGGCGAGGAAGAGATCCTTTGCAGGCGGTTTGTGTGCGGAGACGATTTTTTGAAGGAATTTCCGGGCGAGGGATATCAGGTGGTGTTTCTGGATATCTGCATGGAAGGCACAAACGGCATCGAGACGGCGCGGCAGCTGCGCGCCGCAGATCCGGAGCTGCTCATCGTGTTTGTGACATCCTCGCCGGAGTATGTGTGGGATGCCTTTCCGGTGCATCCGTTCGACTACCTGCTCAAACCGTATAAAGAAGAAAAGTTTGACCATCTGGCAGGGGAGCTGCAGCGTGTGCTGGGGCGGCAGCAGCCGGAGCTGGAGGTGCGCATTGCCCGCCAGACCGTGCATCTGCCGCTGAAAAAGATCCACTATGCCATGGCCCAGAACCATTTTGTAAAGGTCGTTACCGATGACGGCGAGTGCCGCGCCGCGGCAAACTTTGCACAGGTGCAGGAACAGCTGATGACCCAGCCGGACTTTCTGGTGTGCAACCGAGGGGTCATCATCAACATGTCCAAGGTGCTGCGGTTCGACGGTGAATGCATTGAAATGCTGGATGGAGCCCGCCTGCCAGTGCGGCAGAAGGATAAAAAAAGCCTGCTGGCACAGTTTACGCAGTATCAGTTCCGCAATATGCAGCGGCAGATGTGAGCCCGGAGAGGAGGAACGTTTGTGAATTTTGCGTTGTTTGGACGTTTTTTTCTGGAATTTGCAATGATGTATCCGGCAGAATACCTCTGCCTTGCCTCGCTGCAGGAGCACCTGCGTGCACCGCGCAAAACCTATGCCATCGGTGCATCGGTGATCACACTGATGAGTCTGGCTGGCGCAGCGGTGTGCAGCATGCTGGATATTGAAACGAACTTCCTGCTCGTCCCGCTGCTCATCATCAGCTTCTGGCTCCTGCGCTGGCGCACCGACCGGGAAGTATCGATCAGTCAGACCATGTTTCTGTTCTCGGTGTCGGCAGTGATGATGTCTGTGTGCACCCTGCTTGCCATCGTGCTGAACGCGGAAGCCGAGCTGGACAATGCACTGCCGGTGTTTCTGCCCAGCACCTCGGTCATCTGTCTGACCCTCTCGGTGATACTCAGCACGATTTTCCGCTTTACAGCAGTGCGCTGGAGTCGGTGGCTGCTGCAGGAGTACCACGGCGAAGCGTTCTGGGAGTCGGCATGGCCGCTGCCGGCGCTGTATGCGGCGTTTCTGGTGTTCTGCATGCCGAAGGAAATCGGTATCGTCCTGATGAACCGCATCCGCATCATTGCAGTGCTGGCGGTGAGCATCTCACTGCTGGGCATCTTTCTGCTGCTGTACGAGATGTACCACGTGGCAAAGGAGTACACCCGCAGCTCCCAGCTGGATCGCGAAAACCAGCTGCTGGCTGTGGAGTCCCGCCGTTATATGGAGCTGCGCAGCTATCTGGACCAGCCCCGCCACCTGCGGCACGATTTCCGCCAGCATCTGCATGTGATCTCCGGCCTGACCGAGGCCGGGCGGCTGGACGAACTGAAAAGCTACCTGAACCAGTACGAGAGCGAGCTCAGCGATGCCCGGCCCACCCTGTGTGCCAACGCTGCGGTGGATGCGCTTGCCGGCCACTACGACTATGAGGCCCGGAGACAGGGCATTCCGGTGGAATGGAAACTGGAACTGCCCAGATTCCTGCCCCTGCCGGAAGCCGACCTGTGTACCATTCTTGGCAATCTGCTGGAAAATGCGCTCCATGCCAGCCAGAAGCTGCCGCCGGAAGAACGGCAGGTCAAGGTGCTGGCCCGGATGCTCAGTCCGGCCATGATGGGCTTAATGGTGGAAAACCGCTACGATGGTGTGCTGAAAAAGCAGGGCCGCGTTCTGCACTCCACCAAACATGACGGACAGGGCATCGGCCTTGTTTCCGTCGAAACTGCTGTGCACAGATATAACGGCAATCTGACGGTGGAAACGGGCGGCAACGTTTTCCGGGCCAATGTGCTGCTGAACCTGTAGAATATTCCTGCCCTCAGGCACCGGCTTTTTTGCACAAGCCGGTGCTTTTTGGTTGAACTTTCCCCGGGAAATCGGTATACTTAAACGAAAGACCGGGTACAGCAGGGCAGGAGGGGAGCGTATGGCACCGAACAAAACCACGCGGGGCGGGATCTCCCTGCGCCGCAGGGTCACGGCATGGCTTGCCGCGATTTTGCTGGCAACGATGCTTTCCAACGGCATCGCCACGGTGGTGGGTCAGTGGGCCGTGCGCGCCTTTGACGCGCTGCTGGCCGACAATGCCGCCTGTTACACGGTGCAGGATGCCATCAAGGACGAAACACAGGCTTTTGCACGCTATGTGCGGCAGCCCACCTCGGAAAGTGAGCAGGCCTACACCGCCGCCTGCGCTGCGGCCGAACAGAGCCTTGCGGCCCTGCCCTTCGATTATGCCCGCATCGGTGCGGAACGCTATGCCCGCACGTGGAACCTTTTGCAGGGCTACGAGGGCTACCGGCAGGAGCGGGATGCCTTTTTACAGCTTTCGCCCGCAGCGGATACCTACATTGAACGGATGTACCATGTGATGGCCCTGCAGGATTATCTTGCCGAGTATGCACTGCGGCTGACGCAGGCCACACTGGAACAGGAAAATACCCTTTACAGCAGCACGGCAGCCCACATCCGGCACCTGCCGTGGCTGTATCTGGGCCTGTTCCTGACGGCGGCAGCACTGATGGTGCTGCTGGTGCGGGGGCTGAGCCGCGTGGTGGTGCGCCCGCTGCTGGAGCTGGCGCAGGCTTCCCGCAGCATTGCCGAGGGGGATCTTTCCGGTCCGGATCTGCCGGTAAAAAGCAGCGACGAGGTGGGGCGGCTGACAGGCACCTTCAATCAGATGAAGCACGCCATGGCCCAGCAGCTGAGCACCCAGCAGGCCCTGCACCGGGAAGAGGTGCGGAACCTTGCGCTGGAAAAGGACCTGGAACACACCCGGCTGGAAGTGCTCAAGAGTCAGGTGAACCCACATTTCCTGTTCAATACCCTGAACATGATCTCCTGTATGGCCCGACTGGAGGACGCTTCCACCACCGACCAGATGATCGTGCATCTGGGCAGCCTGTTCCGGCACAATCTGCGCACCAAGCGTCAGCAGATCACACTGGAAGAGGAACTGGACGGGCTGGAAGATTATATCTATCTGCAGCAGATGCGGTTCGATGGACGCATTACGGTGGAAAAGAGCATCCGGGTGCAGCCTGCGGCGGTGCTGGTGCCGTCCTTTATACTGCAGCCGGTGGTGGAAAATGCATACTCTCACGGGCTCAAGTCCTGCGAGGAAGGCGGGCGCATCCTGCTGCGGGCATGGATGCAGGGCAGCGTGCTGGTGCTCACGGTCGCGGACAACGGCAATGGGATGACCGCAGAGGAACTGGACGCTGTGCAAACTAAAATTGCGCAGAGCGAGCAGACCGGACGCAGCATTGGCCTTGGCAACATTTCCCGCCGCATCGGGATGCTGTATCCGGGCGGCAAAATGCAGGTATACAGCCGCGCAGGCCGCGGCACAGTGGTACGGTTTGAGATCCCACAGACGCAGTGGACGGAAGAAAGGGAGGGAGAACCTTCGTGAAGTGCAAATTGCTGGTGGCAGAGGATGAATTGATCGAGCGCAAGGTGCTGTGCAAGACGCTGCAGAAATATCTGGGGGATCTGATCAGCCTGTACGAGGCGAAAAACGGCAGGGAAGCCATGGAGCTCTTTGCCCGCGAAGCACCGCAGGTGGCAGTTCTGGACATCGAAATGCCCGGCTTCACCGGGCTGGAAGTGGCCCGCAAGATCCGTGAGACAGACAAAAATTGTGCGATCCTGTTCCTGACCGGATTTGACAAGTTTGACTACGCGCGGCAGGCGATCTCCGTGCGGGCCATGGAGTATCTGCTCAAGCCCTACAACGAGCAGGAACTGGTGTTTGCGGTGGAGGAAGCCATCCGGCAGGTGTCGGTGCAGCTGCCTGCCCGCCCGCTGCAAGCCCCTGTGCCGGAGGAGCCTGTCCGCCGGGAGGAGGACGGGGACATGCGCACCGCCATCATCCGGGCCGAGATCGGCAGCTTTATCGATGCCCACTATCGGGAAGACATCTCCATGCAGGATGCCGCAGCTGCCCTGCGATACTCGGATGCTTACTTCTGCAAGCTGTTCAAACAGTGCTTCAAGGTGAACTTTTCGGCCTATCTGAACGAATACCGGGTGAACAGGGCCCGCCAGCTGATGCTGGACCCGCGCCTGAACATGAAGGACATCGGTGCGGCTGTGGGCTACAGCGATGCCAACTATTTTACAAGGGTGTTCAAGCGCCTGACGGGCCAGACCCCTTCGGAGTACCGCATGGCCGCAGCGGAAAAAGCAGTACAAAGATAAATCGGATATAAAAGAAGCACTCGTTCTTTCCTGCCTGTCAGCAGGAGAAGGACGGGTGCTTCTTTTATTTTTGCCAGTTTCTTTCGTCTGAGGGATGCAAAAATTGTACTTGGATACAACAAAGACAAAATCGTGCTGCGTTTCGCAAAATAATCCGGTTTCGCAAAAATTTACGGTTTGTTAAAATCTAATCATAGAAAAAGAGAGAAAAGAGAGGATGCAATTCATGAAGAGAAGAACGTTTCTGTCGCTGATGGGCGCTGCGGCACTGACCAGCGGCATGATGTTCACCGGCTGCGGAGCAGGCTCCGACGGCGATGACCGCAAGATCGTGCGCATCGGCCATGTGCAGTCCCAGACCCACCCGGATCATCTGGGTCTGGAAGCCTTTGCCAACTACATCAACGAGAAACTGGGCGACAAGTACCGCGTGGAAGTGTACCCCAGCGAGCTGCTTGGCTCTCAGACCGAAATGGTGCAGCTGACCCAGACCGGCGCCATCGACTTTGTGGTGGCATCCACTGCCATCATGGAGACCTTCAGTGCCAAGTACCAGATCTTCAACCTGCCGTATCTGTTCTCCGGCGTGGAAGCTTACCACGAGGCCATGGACGACCCCGAGGTGACCGACCCCATTTTCAAGACCACCTCCAAGGCCGGTCTGGAAACGGTGGCATGGCTGGACGCAGGCACCCGCAACTTCTACACCATCAAGACCCCCATCAACCAGCCTTCCGACCTGAAGGGCCTGAAGATCCGCGTGCAGCAGTCACCCACCAACGTGGAAATGATGCGCCTGCTGGGCGGCACGGCCACCCCCATGGGCTTCGGTGATGTGTACACTGCACTGCAGGCCGGTATTCTGGATGGTGCCGAGAACAACGAGCTGGCTCTGACCGATAACGGTCACGGCGATATCTGCAAGTATTACTCCTACGATATGCACCAGATGGTGCCGGATCTTCTGGTGGCAAACTACGCCTTCCTGAACGGGCTCAGCGCCGAGGAGCGCGCCATCTTTGAAGAGGGCTTTCAGATCGTAAAGAGCACCGAGCAGGATGCATGGGAGGATGCTGTGGCCGAAGCCAAGGACAAGGCTGAGAATGAGCAGCATGTCAACTTCATCTATCCGGACACTGCACCGTTCCAGGAGGCCATGGCCCCCCTGCACGATTCCGTGCTGGCAGCAAATCCGGAGCTGCAGCCCATTTATGATCGGATCCAGCAGCACAACGCTGCCCATACTGCGGACTGAGGAGGAGCGTCATGGAAAAACTGAGAAATACTCTGAACAAGCTGCTCAACCTGCTGGCAGGCCTGAGCATGACGGTCATGGTGGTGCTGACTACCTATCAGGTCATCGTCCGTTACATCTTCAATTCGCCCTCCACATGGTCGGAAGAGCTGGTGGGCTATCTGTTCGGCTGGAGCACCATGCTGGGTCCCACCATCGTCTCCGGCGAGCGCGGCCACATGAACATCCCCGTGCTGGTGGACCGGTTCAACCCCACCATGCGCAAGGCATTCCACATCTTTGCCGAGGTCATCGCCTTCATCTTCTCTGCTGCCATTCTGGTTTTCGGCGGTTTTCAGGTGTCCAAGCTGGCAATGGGCCAGCAGACCTCCTCGCTGGGCGTGGCCGTGGGTGTGTTCTACTGGGTCATGCCGGTCTGCGGTGTGATCATTCTGGTGTATTCCGTGCTGAATATTATCGGCATCGCCAACGGTTCCATCTGTCTGGATGCCCCGGAGGATGCAGACTTTGCAAAGGTGGAAGCCGAGATGGCTGCCGATGCTGACAAGGAAAACAAGGAGGACTAAGCTGTGGCAATTCAAGCATTACTCGTGATCCTGGCAGTGCTGCTGGCGCTGCTGTTTCTCGGCGTGCCTATCTCGTACGCCATTGCAGTCTCTTCGCTGACTGCCATCCTTTCTTCCATCGATCTGAACGTGGCAGTGCTGACGGCTGCTCAGCGCACCTTTGTGGGCATGAGCAAGTTCAGCCTTACCGCCATTCCGTTCTTCATTCTGGCGGGCAACATCATGAATCAGGGCGGCATCGCCAAGCGTCTGGTGGATTTCGTCATGGCCATTCTGGGCAAGCTGCCCGGCGCACTGCTGGTGACCAACATCGGCACCAACGCCCTGTTCGGCGCCATCTCCGGTTCCGCTTCCGCCGCCGCTGCTGCCGTTGGCTCCATGATCCGCGACGGTGCCGAGGAGCAGGGCTACGACCCTGCCGTTACTGCTGCCACCAACGCCGCCTCTTCCTGCTCCGGCCTGCTGATCCCGCCGTCCAACGCTCTGATCACCTACTCTTTGGCGTCCGGCGGTACCTCTGTGGCTGCGCTGTTCATGGCCGGCTACATCCCCGGCATCATCTGGGCACTGTGCTGCTGCGTGGTGGGCGTGCTGCTGGCTGTCAAGCTGGGCTATAAAGGCACTCCCGGCAAGTTCGACTGGAAAAATCTCGGCGTATGCACCCTGCGCGCCCTGCCTTCTCTGTCTCTGATCATCGTGGTCATCGGCGGCATCATCGGCGGCGTGTTCTCCGCCACCGAGGGCTCTGCCATCGCGGTCGTCTACGCGCTGGTGCTGGCTTTCTGCTACCGCTCCATCAACCTGAAAAGCCTGTGGAAGATCATTGTGGACTCTGCCAAGATGTCCGGCATGGTGGTGTTTCTGGTGGGCGTTTCCAACATTCTGGGCTGGGTCATGGCCTTCCTGCAGATCCCGGATGCTGTGGCGGCTGCCCTGCTCAGCCTGACCAGCAACAAGTATGTGATCCTGCTTATCATGAACGTGATCCTGCTGGTGTCCGGCACCTTCATGGACGTGACCCCGGCCATCCTCATCTTCACTCCGCTGTTCCTGCCCATCTGCCAGAGCTTTGGCATGAGCACGGTACAGTTCGGTCTGATCCTTGTGTATAACCTGTGCATCGGCAATATCACTCCGCCCGTGGGCAATGCGCTGTTCGTGGGCATCAAGGTGGGCCGCACCTCGCTTGCCAAGGTCATGCCGTATATGCTCATGTACTACGTGGCCATCATCGGCGGTCTGCTGCTGGTCACCTTTATCCCGGCAGTGTCTACCGCACTGCCTCAGGCAATGGGCCTGATGTAACTGAGACATCTCCTTTTTCTTCTCCTAAAAGGCGGTACCTGCTTTGCGGCGGGCACCGCCTTTTCCTGTTGCACGACCCTATGTCGTTGCGGTATACTATCAGCAAAAGGGGAGTGAGACAAGATGCGCAGACGGACTTTTCTGGCCGGGCTGGGCCTTGCTGCGCTGCAGCTGGCAGGCTGTGCCGCGCAGCCGCAGACCGTGCCGGACTTTGTGCTGACCTATGCCGACAACCAGCCTGCCGGGTATCCCACCACGCAGGGTGCGCAGTATTTTGCAGACCTTGTGCAGCAGCAGACCGGGGGCAGGGTGGTCGTTCAGGTCAAGGTGAACGGCGAGTACGGCTCAGAGCAGCAGGTGTGGGAGCAGCTTGCCATTGGCGGCGTGGATTTTGCGCGTGTGTCACTGTCGGTGGCCGCCGATGATCTGCCCCGGCTCAATGTGCTGCTGCTGCCGTACCTCTATCGGGATGCCGACCATATGTGGCGTGTGCTGGATGGCAGCATCGGGGAGGCGTTTTTGCAGGATTTTACCGCGCAGGGCATGGTGGGCCTGAGCTGGTATGACGCAGGTGCCCGCTCCTTCTATGCCCGTCAGCCGGTGCGCAGCCTGAGCGACCTGCAGGGCAAGACCATCCGCGTACAGGACTCCCAGATCGTGATCGATATGATCCGCCTGCTGGGTGCAGTGCCGGAAACTTCGGCCTACAGTGACGTCTACTCGGCCTTTGAGACCGGACAGATCGATGCTGCTGAGAACAACTGGCCGGCCTACTATTCCATGGAGCACTACAAGGTGGCGCGGTACTACATGGCCGATGAACACAGCCGCGTGCCGGAGGTGCAGCTTGCTTCCGGCCGCACATGGAATGCACTGCCGGAGGAATACCGGCAGATCCTGCAGGAATGCGCCCGGGCATCGGCACAGTATGAGCGCCAGCTCTGGGCACAGGAGGAAACAACGACCCGCGAAGCGGCGTTGGCGGGCGGGTGCCGGGAATTGCCGCTGCCCGAAGAAGAAATGCAGAACTTCCGGCAACTGGTGCAGCCGCTATACCGGAAACATTGCGCCGACTATCTGCCGCTGGTGGAAGAGATACAGCGGAATTGAGGCCGCTAAAGAATGATTCAAAAATGCTCTCTTAATATTTCCTAAGAAATATTTCGTGGAAAACGCGGCAGCGGGCTGGTATACTGAAAGAAATGAATGAAAACTGGGAGGAAAAGAGAATGGCAGGACAGACGATTCTGATCGTGGAGGACGACCCGGACATCCGGGACGGTGTGCGCATCCTGCTGTCAGGGGAAGGCTATCATATTCTGGAGGCGGAAAACGGCCTGCGGGCATTGGAACTGTTCAACCCGGAGGTGGATCTTGTTATTCTGGACATCATGATGCCGGGCATGAGCGGCCTGCGCGTGTGCGAGGAGCTGCGTAAGAGCTCAACGGTGCCCATCCTGTTCCTCACCGCAAAATCGCAGGAATCCGATAAGCTGTTGGGCCTGACTGCGGGCGGCGACGACTATCTGGCAAAACCCTTCTCCTTTACGGAGCTCAGTGCCCGGGTCAAGGCACTGCTGCGCCGGTACTGCGTCTATCTGGGCAAGGAGCAGGCGCCGCAGAAGCCGCGCAACACCACGCTGGAAGCGCACGGCGTGCGGCTTGCGCTGGATTGCAACCGGGTATGGGTGGATGAGCGGGAGGTGGACCTGACCGAGACCGAATACAAGATCCTGCGGCTGCTGATGCAGAACCCGCAGCGCATCTATTCCATCCAGGTCATCTACGAAACGGTGTGGAACGAGCCTTATTATTATGTCTCCAACGGCACGGTGATGGTGCACATCCGCAATCTGCGCATGAAGGTGGAGGATGATCCGCAAAACCCCGCCCGTATCTGTACCGTGTGGGGCAAAGGCTACCGCTTTGCTGCCGGAGAGGAAGGCCGCTTATGAAAGAGCATCACGGCCTTGCAAAGCAGTTCATACGCATCATTGCACTGGCGGCGCTGGAAAGCGTGCTGCTGCTGACGGTATCGCAGGTGGTGCTTGCCAAGGGGCTGCGCTTCTGGTTCAGCCGCACGGAGGTACAGCAGCACGCCACCCAGAAACAGGTGCAGGAGCTGCAGAGCTATGTGACCGAACATCACCTTGCCAGCACCGATGTAAAGGAATTGACAGACTGGAGCCATAAGCGGCGCTATACCCTGCTGGAACTCTACCGGGGCCAGACGATGATCTACTCTTCGTTTGCACCCAAAGACGGGATGATCTCGTTTCTGCCGCAGAACGGCACATCGGATCATAACTCGGGTGTTCTGGTGGATAAGACCGACTTTTACGATTGGCTGCCCTGCTACACGCTCACCTTTGCAGACGGCGAGGTGAGCGCGATGCTCTATTACAACGGCTTCAATACCTATTACGGCATCGGGTGCGAGATCTTGCTTTCCCTGTGCATCTTATGGTGGTTCCCGAGCCTCTTCCTGCTGCACTGCCGCAGGATCCTGGCTGCAGTCGAGGCACTACGGATGCCGCGGCGCGAGCTTTCCCTTGACGATATTGCCTGCCAACTTGGCTATTCGTCTCTGCACTATTTCTATTGTGTTTTCAAAAATTACACCGGATTGACCCCAGCAAAGGCTCGGGAGTTAATAAGACTTCTTCAGTAAATATCTGTTCTTGCCTTTTGAGGCCCAATGTACTTTCCCGTTTTGATTCTCAAATCTCATTTATAGAAATTGCAGCTT
>ERZ779895.2902-NODE-2902-length-14408-cov-7.590817_pt1 | contig 14408 bp, 9 predicted proteins | sample MGYA00511093_ERZ779895 | MGnify/ENA primary metagenome ERZ779895 (study PRJEB29588, sample SAMEA2142970) | human gut metagenome | biome: human gut; feature: human-associated habitat; material: faeces | place: Denmark | collected 2008/2010 ... | reverse complement strand
CGAAGAGGATTGGTACGCCGAGTATCTCGATCTGGTTCTGGCCGTGAAGATGGTCGGTTCGGTCGAAGAGGCGGTGGCCCATATCAACCGGTACGGCTCCCGGCACAGCGACGGCATCGTGAGCTCGAATCAGGCCGATATCGATTATTTTTTCGCAAATGTCGATTCATCGACGCTTTACAGCAACGCCTCGACCCGGTTCACCGACGGCGGTGAGTTCGGCATGGGGGCGGAGATCGGCATCAGCACCGACAAGCTGCACGCCCGCGGGCCGATGGGTGCGGACGAGCTGACCAGTTACAAGTATCTCGTCCGCGGCGACGGGCAGATTCGTTCATAATACAAGCGGCAGAAAGAGCGGCAAACATGATTGTACCGATGAAAAAAGTCACGCTGCTGGCGCTGGGTTCCGAAGAGAATTCGGCGCTGACCGCCTTGCGGCGTCTCGGCGTGATGCAGGTGGAACTTGCAAAAGGGAACGAGTCCGGCAACACCCAGCAGCTGGCCGAGTCGTATGACACGGCGGTCCGGGTGATCGGGGCTTTGCAGAAATACCGGAAAGAGTGCGAAGAGGGCGGCCGTATTCCCCCGGAGGGCGGGAAAAAGCGTTCCGGCGCGGAAGTGATTGAGCTGGCATCGCAGCTGCTCGAATCCCGTGACCGGGTTCAGGCTGAACTCGCTTCGGTTCAGCAGAAGCTGCGCCATCTGGAGATCTGGGGCGATTTCGACCGGGACCGGATCGAAGAGCTGCGTGCGAAGGGAGTTTACGTCTACCTCTGCAGCGGGCGGGAGAGCGCGCTCGAAGCGGCGGAGGCGCTCGAAAATGCCGATACTCAGGTCATCGCAGTCGAAAGCGGGCGTTATTTCTTCGCGGTCATCTCGACGGTTGAGATCGAGCCGGGCGTGCTGCCGGAAGTCCGGCTCGGCGCTGACGACAATCCGCCCGCCCTGCGCCGGAGGGAGGAGGAGCTGCTCAACGAACGGCAGGCGCTTCAGGACGAAATCGAAGAACGGCTGGTATCCATTCCGGCCGCGATGCGCCGTGCGGCGCTGGGAGGCGAACTGGAGTTTTCGCGCGTCAGCGATTCCCTGGCCGAACACGGCGAGGTGGTTTCGCTGAACGGCTTCGTTCCGGAGCCGGCTGTTCCGGAACTTGAAAAAGCGGCGGAGAAAAACGGCTGGGGGCTCCTGATTGAAGATCCGGCTCCGGGCGACCGGGTGCCGACGCTGCGCAAAAGCTCGAAACTGGTGCGGACGATCGAACCTCTGTTCCAATTCCTCGGGATTGAGCCGGGCTACGATGAGATCGATGTTTCGGCGGGTGTATTCATCTTTTTTACGATTTTCTATGCGATGATCGTCGGCGATGCCGGTTATGGTCTCGTTTTCCTGGCCGGTACGCTGCTGGCCGCCTGGAAATTCCGCGGCAATCCCGCGGCGAAGCTGCCGGTCCGTCTTTTCGGGCTGCTGTCGGCTGCCACGATTGTCTGGGGGGTGATGACCAGCAATATTTTCGGTATGCCGAACCCGTCATGGCTGCATTGGGCGGAGATTCCGCAGCTGACCGACGAGTCGCTCAAGAATGCCTATACGCAGCTGATCTGCTTTTCGCTGGCGCTGCTGCAGCTTTCCATGGGGCGGATCTGGAAGGCGCTGCATGACGGCACGGTGCGCAGCATCATCGGCAACGTGGGCTGGGTGTTCTTCCTGGTCGGCAACTATATCCTGACGATCCGGCTGCTCGTGTTTCCGGGGGATTTTCCGATGGCGATGTATGTCTGTTACGTGGTCGGCCTGCTGATGGTGGCGGCCTGCGATGTCCAGTGGACGGATGTGGCGCAGGTGTTCCAGTTCCCGTTCAGCATCATCAACAGCTTCGTCGATGTGCTCTCGTATATCCGGCTGTTTGCAGTGGGGCTGGCCGGTTATTATATCGCCTCGAGCTTCAACGATATGGGAAATACGGTGTTCGGGCTCGGTCCCGCCTGGCTGATGGTGATTCCGGCGGCGGTCGTGATTCTGTTCGGACATCTGCTGAACCTCGCCCTCTGCCTGATGAGCGTGATGGTCCACGGCGTGCGGTTGAACACGCTGGAGTTTTCCAATCATGTGGGCCTGACCTGGGCCGGATCGAAATTCAAACCTTTTGGAAATAGAAAGAAAATGGAGGAACAATAAGCATGGAACAGGAAATGATGATGGCGTTGGCGAAGGTCGGCGGATATGCTGCGGTCGGTCGGGCCGCCATGGGTTCGTCGATGGGGACCGGCATCGCCGGCGCCGCCGCGATCGGTGCGTGGAAGAAGTGCTATCAGCAGGATAAACCCGCGCCGTTCCTGCTGCTTGCCATGGCGGGCGCTCCGCTTTCCCAGACGATTTACGGTATGATCATGATGATTCTGATCAGCGGCGCCGCCGCCAAGACGCCGGGTATGTGGCCGCTTTATCTCGCGGTCGGTGTGTTCGGCGGTCTGGCCCAGATGTTCTCGGCCCTGTTCCAGGGCAGAGCGGCTGCGGGCGGCTGCAACTCGTTCGCCGAAACCAATCAGGGATTTGCAAACGACCTGATGATCCTCGGTGTTGTCGAGACCTGCGCGATTTTCGCGCTCGTGTTCTCGATCATGGTGATGGCGTAAACGTTTTCAGGACGGAAGCGGCACCCTTCGGGAACTCACCCGGAGGGTGTTTTTTTATGATGAACAGAACGGAATTTTATATTGTCCGCCACGGTGAGACGGCTGCGAACAGCCGGAACGTCGTGCAGGGGCAGAACGATGTCCCTCTGAACGAAACCGGGCTGGCGCAGGCCGCCCGGCTGGCGGAGCGGCTGAAGGCGGTGCATTTCGACGCGGTTTATGCGAGCGATCTCAGCCGGGCGGTGCGGACTGCACGGATCATTGCTCCCGGTGCGGCGGTCGTTCCGCTCCCGGAATTGCGGGAGTGGAATCTCGGCGACTGGGTCGGCCTCCCGTTCGGGGAGGTCGAGCGCCGCTATCCGGACGAAGTGCCGGGGCTTCGTGAGGACCGGGCGGATTTTCAGATTTCCGGCGGCGAGTCGAAGCGTCAGGTGTACGACCGGGTTTCCCGTTGTCTGGCAGAGCTGGCGGAACGGGAGCAGGGCAGGCGGGTTCTGGTGTTCACCCATTGCGGTGTGATCCGGGCCATGCTGCGGTTTGCGCTCGGCGGCGTACACTCGTTTCCGTGTGTGCCGGAGGTCGGCAATACGTCGCTCTCCCGGCTGATCTGTTTCGACGGCCGCTGGCAGCTCGGCACCTGGAACGATCTCAGCCACCTGACAATGCCCTCCGCCCCGGCGGGCGGATACTGAGAGGAAAAAATGAAACGGCTGGAACCGCATGTGTTGCGATTGCTGGAGTTGACGGCGGCGATTGTGATTCCGCTGGCCTTTCTGCTTTTTGTCCGTGTTTATGTTCTGTGTCCGGATGGAGAGTATGATTCCGATTCGTTCTATCATGCGGCGATGGCGGAATTCGGGCCGGAGTTTTTTGCCGCGAAAGAGTTCCCGAATGTGACGTTGTCGGTCTGGCAGGAGCGGTTCAGCGATAAGGAGCTCGGGTTCCACCTGCTTCTCTGGGGGATGTTCCGGGTCAATGACTGGCTTGGTTTCGGCAATGCGCCTCCGTTTCATCTGCCGAGTCTGGTTTTGTGTGCGCTGCTGCTTGCGGCGTTCGCACTGCTGCTGCACCGCTTCCGGATCAGGAATCTGTGGCGTTGGACGCTGCTTCTGGTGACGGTGTCGTCGACGTTCACGCTGCGCCTGACGGCGCTGCGTCCGCATCTGCTGGCGATAACCTTGTTCGTATTGGCTGCCTGGTGCTTCTGCTCGCCGCGGCTGATGAAGGGGAACCGGCGCTGGGGCGTTTTGGCGCTTGCGGGTCTGGCGTTCGGTTATTGCTACAGCAATCCGCACTTCATTCTGATGCCGGTCGGGGCGTATGCGCTGGCAGTGCTCTGGAAAGATCGCGACTGGAAGGCGCTCGGGTATCCATTGGTTGCGTTGGGGGGCGTTTTTGTCGCTCTGCTGCTGCATCCGCAGTTTCCGAACAGCTTTCTGATCTGGAAGCTTCAGGGAGTGGATGTCGTGCTCGGCATGTTGGGGCTGGGGTCCGGTCTGCGGGTGGGGGAGGAGCTGTTGAGCAGCGGATGGGAGGGCCTGCTGGAGTCGCCGTTTCTGCTCTTCCTGCCGCTTCTGGCGACCTGGGTGACCTGTCGCCGTCGCCGGATTGCAGGTCTCCGGATGAATCGGGAACAGCTGTTTTTATGTCTGCTTGCGCTTGGGACCGGAATCGGAATGTGCTTTTACTACCGTATGGCGGAATATGGAGTTCCCGCGATTGTTGCGGCATTCGCGGTCTGGGAGCGTCGGACGGAGTGCGATCCAGCGGTCCGCCGGGTTTGCATGATATGGGTGCTTCTGGCGTTTTTATGGAGTGCGGCATATTTTGCCCGGGCTCCGAAACAGACGTTGTATCCGTATTGGGGACTTGCTGACTGGCTGCATGAGAAAGGGATTCCGCCGGGTACTGTGATCGGGCATCTGAGTTGGGGAGATTTCCCGCAACTGTTCTATGCGATGCCGGACTATCGTTTCCTCTGCGGACTGGACCCGATGTTTGTGGCCGGGGAGAAGCGGAAGACAATGCTGCTTCTTGAGGGGCTGCGCCGGGGAACGAAATTTACGAAGCCGGACCGGTTGGCGGAGTTGATCGGGAGTCGCTGGCTTTGGGTTTCCCGGGTCGGAGAGGTCGCGGCGAAGCGTCTTTATCTGTACGGTTACGTGATCGCCTGGCAGAGTGACGAAGGGTGGCTGTTCAAGCTCGATGAGCCGCTCCATGCCGGAAAACCGGACGGAATTCCGCGGCTGGAAGCGCCGGTTGAACCATGAAAAAAGGTCTCCGCGACGAACCGCGGAGACCTTTTCGGCTACGGAACCTCTTATTTCTCGTGTTTGGTGAGATAAGACGAGATTCCTTCGGCGGTCGGCTTCAGTCCTTCGGAGCCGTCGCTCCAGTTGGCCGGGCAGACTTCGCCGTATTTTTCGGTGAACTGCAGCGCTTTGAGCACGCGAAGCGCCTCTTCGACATTTCGTCCGAGCGGGAGGTCATTGATCGTCTCGTGACGGACGATGCCCTCTTTGTCGATGATGAAGAGTCCGCGGAGGGCAACGGCTTCGTCGATCAGGACGCCGTAGTCGCGCGAGATCTGCTTCGTGAAGTCGGCGACCATCGGATAGCGGAGCTTGCCGACGCCGCCTTTGCTGCGCTCGGTCTGCTTCCAGGCGAAATGGCTGTACTCCGAATCGACCGAGACGGAGACGAGCTGTGTGTTGAGTTCTTCGAATTTCCGGATTGCGTTGTCGAATGCGATGAGTTCGGTCGGGCAGACGAACGTAAAGTCCATCGGGTAGAAGAACAGCACGATGTATCTGCCGCGCAGAGACGAAAGCTGGAACGGCTCGATCGTATTGTCCGGCATGACGGCATTTGCCCTGAAGTCGGGAGCGAGTTTGGTGACGAGTGACATGATATTCCTCCTTTTCTGAATTTGCAGGCTCTTCCCCTGCGTTCGATGTCTCTACTATATCCCCCGATCTACTATAATTCCAGTTTTTTCTGAATTCAAGAATGATTATCAGAAATAGTGAGTTTTTTGCAATTCTCGTATACTTGTATCAGTAGTTGTTTCGGCTATCCTACTTATCGCAAAACAGTATCGGGCGGCATGGATGAATGGCAACAGGACAGATCGTGTCAGGGCTGGCGAAAGATTGGAACGCGACGGAAGATCGATTTTGCTTATGGAGAAACCGGGCCGCCATTCGGGGAATTACTGTCATGTCCTCTATGCAAACGGTGAGATTAAGCAGATTCCGGCTTGCCGATGACCATATTTTTGCTCAAATTCGTAAAATCGAGCAGAATTTCGCTTGCATCCGTTATTGTCGTCTGCTATATTAAGAACCCGTTGCCCCTGAAGTTGGGGATGTTGGTTGAGATTTCTGGTTTGGGTTTCTGGAAAATTATTGAAAAATAATGAAATCTGAGCTTGAAAATATCGGAAAAGGGTATATTTTAAATCCCTGTTGCGCCTGATGAGGGACGCGGTTGCTGGAAAACGGAGCGGGCCGGAGTTTTGAGAAAGATTGAAAAATCTTCAAAACGCGGCTTGACAAGTTTCAGAAAAGAGTTATATTAAAACTCTGTCGCGTCCCACTCGGGGCGAGCTGATTGAAAATTGAATAGTGCGATGTAACTCGTAATTATTTTTGAGATTACATGTAGATTTCTACAGAAAAATCACAAGTCATTATCAGAATCTCTGATAAAATACATTTATTTTACGGAGAGTTTGATCCTGGCTCAGAACGAACGCTGGCGGCATGGATTAGGCATGCAAGTTGAACGAACCACTTCGGTGGAGAGTAGCGGAAGGGTGAGGAACGCGTGAGTAATCTGCCCCCTAGTTGGGAATAACAGTTGGAAACGACTGCTAATACCGAATGTGGCTTCGATCCTGCATGGGATGGAGGCTAAAGATTTATCGCTAGGGGATGAGCTCGCGTCCCATTAGGTAGTTGGTGAGGTAACGGCCCACCAAGCCGACGATGGGTAGCTGGTCTGAGAGGATGGTCAGCCACACTGGGACTGAGACACTGCCCAGACTCCTACGGGAGGCTGCAGTCGAGAATCTTGGGCAATGCGCGAAAGCGTGACCCAGCAATGCCGCGTGTGTGATGAAGGCCTTCGGGTCGTAAAGCACTGTCTCCCGTGACGAAATTTGACGGTAGCGGGGAAGGAAGCCACGGCTAACTACGTGCCAGCAGCCGCGGTAATACGTAGGTGGCGAGCGTTGTTCGGATTTATTGGGCGTAAAGGGTCTGTAGGAGGTTCGTTAAATACGAGGTGAAATCCCGAAGCTCAACTTCGGAACTGCCTTGTAGACTGACGGACTAGAGTACCGGAGAGGTAAGCGGAATACCAGGTGTAGCGGTGGAATGCGTAGATATCTGGTAGAACACCAATAGCGAAGGCAGCTTGCTGGACGGAAACTGACTCTGAAAGACGAAAGCATGGGGAGCAAACAGGATTAGATACCCTGGTAGTCCATGCCGTAAACGTTGTCAACTTGATGTGGGGGGATTTAGTCCTCTCCGTATCGAAGCTAACGCGATAAGTTGACCGCCTGGGGACTACGGCCGCAAGGCTAAAACTCAAAGGAATTGACGGGGGCCCGCACAAGCGGTGGAGCATGTGGCTTAATTCGAGGCAACGCGAAGAACCTTACCTGGTCTTGAAATATATCGGACCGCCTGTGAAAGCAGGTTTCCCTTCGGGGCTGATATACAGGTGCTGCATGGCTGTCGTCAGCTCGTGCCGTGAGGTGTTCGGTTAAGTCCGGCAACGAGCGCAACCCGTGTCACTAGTTGCCATCAAGTAATGTTGGGGACTCTAGTGAGACTGCCTGTGTTAAGCAGGAGGAAGGCGCGGATGACGTCAAGTCAGTATGGCCCTTACGACCAGGGCTGCACACGTGCTACAATGGGGGGTACAATGGGATGCAATGTCGCGAGGCGGAGCAAATCCACAAAACCTCTCTTAGTTCAGATTGCAGTCTGCAACTCGACTGCATGAAGTTGGAATCGCTAGTAAAGGCGTATCAGCTACGACGCCTTGAATACGTTCCCGGGCCTTGTACACACCGCCCGTCACATCATGGGAGTTGACTGCACCCGAAATCGGTGATCTAACCTGCAAAGGAAGAAGCCGCCTAAGGTGTGGTCGATGACTGGGATGAAGTCGTAACAAGGTAGCCGTAGGGGAACCTGCGGCTGGATCACCTCCTTTCTAAGGAGTAATCCGAAAACTCGAAGACCTTACTCGAAGGCATGAGTACGGCGCAAGCCGCACGGAATGCCGTAGAGCGGGGTCCCCGAAAAGTACCCGAAGCTTCTGCGAAGCAGAAGTTCCGAGCCCCGTGGGCGAAGGAAGGCAACTTTTTGGGGGAGTTCGGATATGGCTAAACTCCGGAGCAATCCGGATGCGGATGTCAGTAATGCCATCCACTTGTTGCATCGCACTATTCAATGTTTAATCAGAAGCAGCGGCATGTTGCCGCGTGTTCTTTGAAAACTCAATCAAGTTTGAATGCCGCTCGGGCAGACAACGTATCGACGGGGTCGTGGCTCAATGGCTAGAGCACCTGCTTTGCAAGCAGGATGTTGAGGGTTCGAGTCCCTTCGACTCCACCATTAAACTTTCTGCTGTTGAGAAGGATCGATAGTCTAAAATGGGCGTATAGCTCAGTTGGTTAGAGCGCGTCCCTGATAAGGACGAGGTCCTTGGTTCAAATCCAAGTACGCCCACCATATATTTATGATGGTTCGCTCTGCTTTGTCGCCCGGTAAAAAAGCGCGGTATGCGCCGCGGAGCGGATGTGAACGGACTGCACGGTTCGGCGGTCGCCGAAGCGGGCAGCGAGGAACGAAAGTGACGAAGGTGAACGCAGCGCAGCGAAGCCCCTCCGGCGCAACCCCGCAAGGGGTGGTGAGGAGTTGGCCGCCGAAGGCGGACAAGTAAGGCGGCAGAGCCGCCGCCGCGGACGGAAAGGGCGCAACCCACGGGAAATGAAAGCCCGGCACAGAGTGGAAATGGGGGTGTGGGGGAAAAGCTTTCCCCCACAAAGCCGCCGATTCGGCAGACAGACTTGATGAGAAACGATTTACGCTGCGGAAGCAGTGGTAAAGCCGCGGGAGACCGCGGAGTTGATTGACAATCGAAGAAAGTGTCTTGAAAAAGAATCTGCAAAAAAAGAAACAACTTTTTTGTTGAGAGAAACAAGAGTAGACTTAATCCGGAATGCGGAAGCGTTCCGGGTGCAAATGTTTTCTTGGTGGTTAAGCTACTAAGGGCACATGAAGGATGCCTTGGCACGATCAGGCGATGAAGGACGTGGTAAGCTGCGAAAAGCTTCGGGGAACTGCACACGAGTTTTGATCCGGAGATATCCGAATGGGGAAACCCAGTGGAAGTAATGTTCCACTATCCCGTACTGAATCCATAGGTGCGGGAAGCGAGACGCGGGGAAGTGAAACATCTCAGTACCCGCAGGAGAAGAAATCAACCGAGATTCCGCAAGTAGTGGCGAGCGAACGCGGAGAAGGCTAAACCGTCCGGTTTACCGGGCGGGGTTGCGGGACTTCGATACGGCAAGACCAGTCGATAGCGGAAGCTGTTGGAAAGCAGCGGCATAGAAGGTGATACCCCTGTATGCGAAATTGACTGTAAGCCCAGAAGGATCCCAAGTAGGTCGGAACACGTGAAACTCTGACTGAATCCGGGGGGCCCACCCTCCAAGCCTGAATACTCGATCGTGACCGATAGCGCATAGTACCGCGAGGGAAAGGTGAAAAAGTACCCCGGAAGGGGAGTGAAAAGTATCTGAAATCATGTGTCTACAAAGTGTCGGAGCGAAAGCGACGGCATGCCTTTTGCATAATGAGCCTGCGACTTACTCTAACGAGCGAGGTTAAGCCGAGTGCGGAGCCGAAGCGAAAGCGAGTGTGAATAGCGCGTCTAGTTCGTTGGAGTAGACCCGAAGCTGAGTGATCTATCCATGGCCAGGTTGAACCTGCAGTAACATGCAGCGGAGGACCGAACCAGTTCATGTTGAAAAATGTTTGGATGAGCTGTGGATAGGGGTGAAAGGCCAATCAAACTCAGTGATAGCTGGTTCTCTTCGAAATAGCTTTAGGGCTAGCCTTGCGTAAATAGTTTGTGGGGGTAGAGCTACTGATTGTTCGCGGGCCCTTACCGGGGTACCAAGAACTATTAAACTCCGAATACCATGAACCGTACCGCAGGAGTCAGACTATGGGGGATAAGCTTCATGGTCGAGAGGGAGACAGCCCAGACCGCCGGCTAAGGTCCCCAATCCGGACTTAGTGGTTTGAAGGATGTGATGTTGCATAAACAGCCAGGATGTTGGCTTAGAGGCAGCCATCATTTAAAGAGTGCGTAATAGCTCACTGGTCGAGTGATATCGCGCCGAAGATGATCGGGACTGAAGTCCAGAACCGAAGCCGCGGATCGTGAATTTATTCACGGTGGTAGAAGAGCGTTGTATGCGGGTCGAAGCCGAAGAGGGATCTGAGGTGGACTGCATACAAGTGACCATGCAGGCATGAGTAGCGAAAAACCGGATGAGAATTCCGGTCACCGAAAACCTAAGGTTTCCCGGGGAAGGTTCGTCCGCCCGGGGTTAGTCGGAACCTAAGGCGAGGCCGAAAGGCGTAGTCGATGGAGGACAGGTTAATATTCCTGTACCACCTTGTTGGAGTGATGGAGGGACGCAGTAAGTCAGGTGAGCCAACTGCTGAATATGTTGGTCGAAGGCCGTAGGGCGCACGATAGGCAAATCCGTCGTGCTTTCAACCCGAGAGTCGTAAGGTAGCCGAACGCAAGTTTGGCGAATTCACTGTGACGACGCTGACGAGAAAAGCTTCTAAACGTTGAAAACAGGGTGTCCGTACCGAAACCGACACAGGTAGGTGAGGCGAGTAGCCTAAGGTGCGCGAGAGAAACCAACGTTAAGGAACTCGGCAAATTGACCCCGTAACTTAGGGATAAGGGGTGCCGCTTCAGGTGAAGGGACTTGCTCCCGGAGCCCGGAGCGGTTGCAACAAAGAGGCTGGTGCGACTGTTTAACAAAAACACAGCTCTATGCTAACTCGCAAGAGGATGTATATGGAGTGACACGTGACCAATGCCAAAAGGTCAATGGGAGAGGTTAGCGCAAGCGAAGCTTCGATCTGAAGCCCTGGTGAATGTCGGCCGTAACTATAACGGTCCTAAGGTAGCGAAATTCCTTGTCGGGTAAGTTCCGACCTGCACGAATCGTGTAACGATGCCAGCACTGTCTCAACGTGGATCTCGGCGAAGTTGTAATTCCGGTGAAAATGCCGGATACCTGCGGAAGGACGGAAAGACCCCATGAACCTTTACTGTAATCTGATATTGGTATTTGATTGCTCTTGTGTAGCATAGGTGGGAGGCAGTGAAACCGCTACGCCAGTACCGGTGGAGCCACAGGTGAAATACCACCCTGGTGTAATTAGATATCTAACGGTGTCCCGTGAATCCGGGCCCCGGACCGTGTCAGAGGGTCAGTTTGACTGGGGCGGTTTCCTCCTAAATTGTAACGGAGGAGCCCGAAGGTACACTCAGCACGGTTGGCAATCGTGTGCAGAGCGTAAGGGTAGAAGTGTGCTTTACTGTAAGACCGACAGGTCGAGCAGTTGCGAAAGCAGGGCCTAGTGATCCAGCGATGGAATGTGGAATCGTCGTTGCTCAACGGATAAAAGGTACTCTGGGGATAACAGGCTGATAGCGCCCAAGCGTCCATAGCGACGGCGCTGTTTGGCACCTCGATGTCGACTCATCACATCCTGGGGCTGTAGAAGGTCCCAAGGGTTCGGCTGTTCGCCGATTAAAGTGGTACGCGAGTTGGGTTCAGAACGTCGTGAGACAGTTCGGTCCTTATCCTCCGCAGGCGCAGGATATTTGATGGGATCATTCCTTAGTACGAGAGGACCGGGAATGACTGACCTCTGGTGTTCCGGTTGTGGCGTCAGCTGCATTGCCGGGTAGCTATGTCGGGAACGGATAAGCGCTGAAAGCATCTAAGCGCCAAGCCCACCCAAAGACGAGATATCCCTTCCCGCAAGGGACTGAAGGCCGGTCGAAGACTACGACCTTGATAGGACGGAGATGTAAGCGCAGTAATGCGTTCAGTTTACCGTTACTAATCGGCCGTGAGGCTTAACCACCTTTTTTCCGAGGGCTCCATACCATATGGTAAGGAGCCGGCGGAAAAAGGTCTCTCTCAATGGAGAGTTGTTACCTCACATGCAGTATCTCCGTAGAGACATTTTCTATGATTGGATTTTTTTCCGGTGCTTATAGCGGAGCAGAAACACACGTTCCCTTCCCGAACACGGCAGTTAAGGGCTCCAGCGGCGATGGTACTGTAAATTTGACTATGGGAGAGTAGCACGGTGCCGGGAATTTTTTTACCCGCCTTGACGTTTCGCACACGTTAAGGCGGGTCTTTTTTTGGCGCGGAACAGGACGCTCGTACCACTGGCGCACCATGGCTTCGAAAAGGGAAGGCGCACCCCCCCCTTCCGGGGCGCCGTCTTTCTGCGCATTCGCGCTGCAGACCCGACCGGCTCACCAGCCGAATCTTCGAGTCGGTTTGTGAGCCCGCCGGTACGCACGCTGCCTTGACGCGCGGACAGGCGGACTTCGCTGCTATTCGATGATGCGTTCGAGTTTATTTTTTCCTCTTTTTCGTTAGTTCATGAAATAAACGTCGAAAAGGTTCTTATTTTCATGATTTTATCCGGGAGACTCTTGGCTTTTTGCATTATCTTTGTCATATTTTATAGCGAAAACAAGGTGTCAAGACAATGCAGAAAACATTTACCATTCGTGATATCGCGACCCGGGCCGGTGTCTCTCTCGGTACCGTCAGCCGGGTGATGAACAATGCGATCAACGTTGATCCTGAACTTCGGGAACGTACGCTCTCCGTCATGCGGGAATTTCACTATGTGCCGTTGCGGCGTCCGCGGAAAAACTCCCGGCGAAACCTGGCCGAGGGTGGACGCGTCGCCATCCTGTTTTTCGATATGCAGTTCCATTGGGAGGACTCCTTCCCGGCCCGCTCCTGTGCGGAGGGAATTTCAGAAATCTGCCGGATTTACGGTGTCAGACCGGACTTTTTCACACTGCTCGACTGCAGCGATGAAAAATTATTCCGGCATCTTTCCGAATTTGATGGAATTCTGGTCAAGCACAATTTCCGCCACGGTGACGAACGACTCCGCCGGATTGGGGAATTGGCGGAAAAGGTGCCGATGGTCTGGTTCGGCGTCAACGGGTTCAACCGTCGCTTTCCGAACGTGGTTCTCGACAACCATGCAGCCGGAGCACTTGCCGCGGAGGAACTGATCCGGCGCGGACACCGCGTGATCGCCTTTATCAGTACCGATCCGGATCACGGAATGTTCGCACAGCGGGCGGAGGGATTCCGGGAGGCGATGGCGGCTCGGGGACTCTGGCGGAGCGCGCTCTTTTTCGAAGAAAAATTCTCCACTGTTTCCTCGCCAAATCCCGATCCGATTCCGCCGCTGCTCGGCCGGACGCTCGGCCGGATCTTGGCATACCCGGAGAAGGTCACCGCTGCCGTTGTCACCAATGACTGGGGTTGTGTCGGTCTCTATCGCGCCTGCGGAGAACGCGGTTTACGGATTCCGGAAGAGCTGAGTATAATCGGCTTCGACAACCAGATTCCGGTCTGCTGCAGCCTGAAACCGCCGCTTGCCAGCATTGAAAATCCGCTGGTCGATATCGGCCGGACTGCCATGGCGGAACTTCTGCAGAGGATCGATGCGAAGCACCGGAAACTGACGCTTCCGCCTAGTGTCCGGTTGCTTTCCGGTACTTTGATTGAACGCGGATCGCTCCGCTCGCTGTGAATGATAACCAACCCGGAAAGGATTGTTAAGATGAAATATCGCTGTTTTACCCTTATCGAACTTCTGGTCGTGATTGCGATCATCGCGATTCTCGCCTCAATGTTGCTGCCCGCGCTGAATCGGGCGCGGGAACGGGCACAACTCAGCAGCTGTCTCAGTAATCTGAAGCAGCTCGGCTATGCCTGCACTTCTTATCTTGCCGACAATGATGAATACTGGTTCCCGCTGGGAGTTGCGCACAGTGCTGACCGTTGGCCGAACAAGCTGGTTCCCCATCTCGGCGGAGACAGAAAGGTTTTCAAATGTCCCTCGGAAAAAAGCGAAGGCGAAGTTTCGTATGCGTATAACAACTACTTCCGTCTCAAGACGCGCATGAAGGATTCAATCATTGACCCTCGACTGCGTTCCCGGGTGCTGGTGCTCGCCGATGCGGCGCCGCAGAAAACGACCGCTGCCGACGGTTCTCTTCATGGCGGCTGGGTCAACGATATGAATCCGGGTTATGGCTTTTTCGACCTGACCACCGGAGAATCGCTTTCCGGTCACGTTGTTAAATGGAATATCCTGTATGCCGATACTCATGCGGCGACCGTTACCCATGTACAGAGCTTTCCGACCGAGTTTCCGCAGGAACGGCTCGACTGGCCGCTCTATATGAAGCCCCGCTTCGGCTGGCCCTGGAATTGAGGAGGAAAACCGGTTATGCGAAAGAGATTTCTGATTCTTTTTACCGCCTGTTGCGTCATGCTTGCTGGAGCGGCGGAGTTTCGTTGGGATTTTTCCCGCTCCGGCGACGGCTGCACAGGCCGGGCAGTCCTGCCGCCCGTCGCCGCGGTCACGCTGAAGGACG
>ERZ779895.2884-NODE-2884-length-14486-cov-3.285497_pt1 | contig 14486 bp, 12 predicted proteins | sample MGYA00511093_ERZ779895 | MGnify/ENA primary metagenome ERZ779895 (study PRJEB29588, sample SAMEA2142970) | human gut metagenome | biome: human gut; feature: human-associated habitat; material: faeces | place: Denmark | collected 2008/2010 ... | reverse complement strand
TGTGTCAAGTGCGCGCAGACACAAATCTCGCGATTGAAAAATTTTATTTTTCAATTTTTCTCTCATTCCTCACACTGTCCCGGACAGATCATACTGCCGCCATTTTCCCTTTAAAACGAAAAATAGAGATACTCGCTCACGCCTGTCATTGAGATTATTGACCAGGTAAACAAAACCGCCAGAAGCACCGGATACAGCCTGCCATAGCCTTTCTGCCTCTGCAATGCAACCACGCCGGATACTTTTTCTCCGGAAAGAACCCGGAAACAGATTGCAATCAGCACAACAAAAATTCCGAGCCAGAACCACGAAAGTAGTCCCGGCAGCTTCATCGACAGCGCCTTTGTGATAATGTAACATTCCGTCATGTCGAGCGCCGATGCCATCTGAAACACAAAGCCGTTCCATTTCAGGCTGACAATGCTTTTTAAAACGTCAACCCCCTGCGCAATGCTCTCCGCCCTGAAAAACACGAAGGTCATACATACATAGGCAAAGGTCGCTGCCTGCCGCATCCATTTTTTCGGTAAATGCGGATGCTCCAGGTTATCCCAGATCATCCCGACTCCATGTAAAAATCCCCACAGCACAAAGGTCCACGCCGCGCCGTGCCAGAGCCCTGAAAGCAGCATAACGATCATCACATTGCACAGCGTCCGCATCTTCCCCCTCCGATTTCCGCCCAGGGGGATGTATACATACCTTGTAAAAAACCGTCCCAGCGTCATGTGCCATCTGCGCCAGAATTCCTTGACCGAAGCAGAGTGAAACGGCGCATCGAAATTTTCTGCGACCTCCAGACCGATCATTTTGCCCAAACCGACCGCCATATCACAATAGCCGCTGAAATCAAAGTACAGCTCCGTCAGATACCCGACCGCCAGAAGCAGTGCCGAAATGCTGTCCAGCATCGAAACATTGCTGTATCCATAGTTGACCGCCTTTGCCAGCGTATCCGCCAGCAGCACTTTTTTGGCGAGACCGAACACGAAAAACTGGATCCCTTCCGAGAACCGCTCTGCATGAAACCTGCGCCTTTCCGGCTCCTTTAGCTGCCCCATAAACTCTGAACGAAGCAGAATCGGTCCCTGCAGCAGCTGCGGAAAATAAACCATAAATATCAGGTAGTCAAAAAAGCTGTCCCTTGGCGCATCTCCCCGGCACCGGTCAATCAGGTATGCCAGCTGTTGAAACGTGTAAAAACTGATTCCAACCGGCAGCAGGATCTGCAGCATCGGAAAGTCCGTATGAAATACTGTATTCAGATTTTCCAGGAAAAAATTGCTGTACTTAAAATACCCCAACAGCCCCAGATGAAAAACACATCCGACACCAGTCAGCACTTTTTTCCCTTTTTTCGAGAAAATTTTTTCAGGCAGACAGCTCAGAAGCCAGCCTATCAGACAGCTGAACAACCAGCCACAGATACTGCAGATTTGCATACGCATAAAACCACAGGGACATCCCGATCAGATATCCCTGTGCCAGTTGAAATTTCTTTTTCCAGTTCAGAAAATACCATCCTGCCAGCAGAAGCGGCAGAAACAGTAACATAAAAATATGGGAATTAAAAAGCATATTCCGTTCCTTTTAGGCTCTGGATTTGATAAACGCCTCAACCTCTTCCACGTCAGGCATTACGCGCAGTGCGCCTTTTCTGGTGGTTACGATGGATGCTGCTGCGTTTGCAAAGGTCAGCATCTCAGTCAGCTTCTCCTCATCCAGGTTGTCCAGACCGTATTTCAGGACATAGTGCAGGCAGCAGTCGCCGGCACCGGTTGTCTCAATGGTGGAATCCTGCAGGAAAGGCTTCACCTCTACGCGCAGATCCTTGTAGTAAGCGCGGCTTCCGTCTCTTCCCAGAGACAGCATGATCAGCGGGATATTGTACTGTTCACGCAGCTGTGCGATACCTGCATCGAAATCCTCTTCGCCGGTGAACCACTGGATCTCGTTATCGGAAATCTTTAAAACGTCACACTTGGACAGACCATATGCAACCTGTTCTTTTGCATCGTCTAAGGTCTTCCACAGAGGGGGACGCAGGTTCGGGTCGAAGGAAAGGATTGCGCCGCTTTCTTTTGCGATGTCAATCGCTTTCTTGGTCGCTTCACGGACACCATCATGAGTCATGGACAGTGTGCCATAGTGGAAAATCTTCGCATCGCGGATCAGATCCTCATGCAGATCCTCCTTGCGCAGCATCATATCTGCACCGGGATTCCGGTAGAAAGAGAAGTCTCTGTCGCCGTCCGGGAAGGTCTCTACGAATGCCAGAGTTGTTCTTGCATCTTCGTCAATGATCAGGTTGGAAGTGTCGATGCCAACCTCATCCAGGGTTGCTTTTAATTTGTTGCCGAACAGATCCTGTCCGACTTTGCCGATAAATGCGGTCTTGCGGCCTGCTTTGTTCAACATTGCCAGCACGTTGCAGGGCGCTCCGCCCGGATTTGCTTCATAAGTCATATTGCCCTGTGCGCTCTTGCCGTTCTCGGTAAAGTCGATCAGCAGCTCACCCAGTGCAACTACGTCAAAATTCTTCATGGAATATTCCCCTTCCTGTCTTTTCTTTCACGTTTTTCCAAACGTTTCTGATATCCTTTATTCTAACAGTTCACCACCAAAAAGAAAACCATAATTTTCTCATTTTCACTATCATTTCTGCGTAAATGTTACTGTTCACCCGCGCCATTGCAGGGCATCCCTTTACAGAACCCGCAGTCGGAATAAGACGCTCCACACCAGCCTCCGAATTTTTTCTGTCCCGGATTCGCCAAATGTGCGCACTTTTCCGATTTGTTTCAGCTTTTGATAGTAGTACCGAAAATTCTCCGTATCTCTGCGCTTATAGCATTTCCTCACAACATCCATAACAGCCAGATACAACCTCCATTTTAACAGCTCCTCCAGCTCTGCATCCTGCAGAACTTTTACAGTCTCTAAGAGCTCCTCCTGCACCCGGATACTGTCCAGATTGTTTTTCGTGATTCCTTCCTTCTCTGTATGGGTCGCGCTGCTGTCCCGCCGTCTCCAATAGTACAGCGGCTTTGCAATAAAGCAGGCAGAAGTCTCTCTGCCGCAGAAAACCTCCGCCAGCCATTTTTCATCCTCCCCCAGGGTCGTATTTTTTTCAAACAAAAACAGCCCCTCTGCAGATTTCAGTACCTCCCGTTTAAAAACCTTGTTCCACACCACAGGTGCGTAGTTATTTTCTCTCAAAAAAACCTTAAACGCCTCCGTGCCGCGGCAGATCTGCCCCCTGCTTCTACTGCTGCCAGATGCCTTTTGCACTCCTGTCCTGCTGCCTGCCATCCCCTGCTCTGTACCAGCCCCCGTAAAGGCTTCATAGCTGCAGCAGGCGCTGTCCGTTCCGTTTTGCTCCATAGCGTCGATCAGCTCTGTATAGATTGTCCTTCCCACAAGATCGTCTGAGTCCGCATAGGTGATATATTCCCCACGAGCTTCCTGCAGTCCGGTGTTTCTTGCCGCACTCACTCCGCCATTCTTTTTGTGGATGACCTTGATCCTTTTATCCTTTAATGCACAGGCATCGCAGATTTCACCGGACTTATCCACAGAACCGTCATCTATCAACAGTATATGAATCTACGATCGAACAGCTGCAGGAACAGGTCGCTTCTTTAAAGAAGTCCTCCGAGAACGGTTCCGACCAGCTTCGCGCACTCCGGGAAGAAACGATACAGATCACACGCCGTCAGAAGCGCGAAGCGGAGGATTTGATCCGCACCCTGCAAAGCCAGGTCATGGAAACCCTCAAGCAATTTCCGGCACAGGATTCGACGCTTCAGCATCAGGTACGGGAGCAGGAGGGGCGTTTAATGGCCCAGGCAACACAGATCAAACAACAAAGCGCTCAGCTCGAGGCTCAGTCTGCGCAGATCAAACAGCAGCGCACTCAGCTCGAAGCTCAGTCTGCACAGATCGAAACCCTGCAGTCTGACCTTGCGAAAAAAGAGAAGGATCTGACCTCTCTTCGCAAGCAGCTGGTTCAATCAGGAAACGTCCTGCAGCAGGTACAGCAAAGCCTTGAAAGGGTTCAGCTGTCCGCAGTGCTTCCCCCTTCGACCACGCCTTTCCCGACCTTGGAAGCGCCAAAAGCTGACAAGCCTCAGACAGACGATTCCCTTCCGGAGCTGGGAAACCGGCTGGATAAGCTGTTCTCCGATACCTTAAGCAATCTGAACAACTGTGAAAAGACCGCTCAGAATACTATTTTCCATCTCGTAAAATCCATCAGCTGATTTAGGAATGCTTTTTCCTCGGATTGATTTTATACCACAGACACTGCAGACGATGATACAGCCTGTTTCCTAAAAGCCTTCTTAACCGAAGGCTTTTTTGTTCCTTTTCGTTCAGCCAGCTTCCATCATAGTGATGAATGGAAACCGTATGCTCTGTGATCTCTTTTTTTCGATGAAAATAGCTGACAGGAGCAAGGTATTGTGTTGGAAGAAAAACGATTCCGTCAATTTCCTGTTTTGTATTGTCAAGGCGCAGACCGAAGGTGCGCAGCGTCCGCGTATTGCGTCCAGGACAAGACTCTGTATCAAGTCTTCCATCCTCTTTGATAAAAGGAATATCCTCATAGTCCTTTAAAAGTGCACCGATGATCGGATGTCCTGCACGTGCGCCAAATCCAAGGCCCGTTGCAATCCACATCTGACCATCTATCTCCTTTTCAAAGCCCATATAACCATCCAGCTCTGTAAGCTCATCCAGCGGTTTGATCAGTTCTACATCCACGTCCATATAAATTCCGCCCTGTTCGTACACGATCTTTAACCGTGCATAATCACTGACAAATGCCCATTTTTTTTGCTCATAGGCCTCCCGTGCATATCGGTTTTCCGTCAGATCGAAATTATCCTCGTTCCATTCGATGATCTCATATTCAGGACAGTATTTTTTCCAGCTCTCAATACATTTCTTTGCCGACTCCGGCAGTGGATTTCTTCCAAACCAGCAATAATGAATTTTCTTAGGAATACTCATTTACAAATCTCCTCATAAAAATGTTCCAGGCGATCAATTGACGCTTTCAGGGAAAACGATTCCCGGATGAGCCGCGCTCCTTTTTCTGAAAATTTCCTGCGCAGTCTGTCCTCCGATACCAGCTTTGATAGAGTACAATGATGTTTGCAAAAGTGAAAAGGAAATAGACAAGCCACTAGGGGCTCCTGTAAAATGAAAGTTGTCGAGACAATCATACTGCAAAGGAGAGACCCTAATGGCTCACAAAAAGAATAACACAAATCTCACAGAATTACTACTGCAATGTATGACTCAGCCGGATCCCATGCTGAGCATGCTGGAATGGCTGTGCACACGGCTCATGGAGACCGAGGTGGATCAGCAGCTGGGCGCAGAGAAAAGTCAGCGCACAGACGGAAGAATCGGCTACCGCAGCGGATACCGTCCTCGTCGTCTGGATACCCGCATGGGAACGATGTACCTCATGGTGCCCAAGGTTCGTCAGGGCGGTTATATCCCGTTCTTTGTCACAGAGCGCAAGCGCAGTGAAGCAGCGCTCATTCAGGTCGTTCAGGAGTCCTTTTTGCGAACATCCCTTAACACAGTCGTTCGTTATCCTGACCAAATACGTTGTTATGTAAATCCGACAGCACCACTGCCCTTATATTCTCCCCGATCTTTTCCGAGGTCACGCGATAAAAGGTGGTTTCAAAGGTACTGTTATCTGACAGCTTCCACAAAACTCCTGCTCCGACTGCAAAAAGCAGCAGAATTGCAAACAATTTTAATCGTAATTTTCTGATTTTTATTTTCCTTTCCCTTTCGTACTTTTCCCAAATCTATGCTCTGTTATCCTATTTTTAGAATACCTTCTAATGCCGATATTTGCAAGGATTTTTCATAAAAAAGGGGGAATCCTGATCCTTTTTTTAACCATTTTATGATTCATTTTTTACAGGATCAAAAAGATATTTTAAAAAGTAAAAAGGTATGATATACTGAAATCGGAAACGTTGCCAATTGTGCATTATTACCAAAAAGAATGTGTTTTATTTGGAAATATGTATAGCGGCAGACACAAAAATATTAAAATTTCAGGGAGGACAATATATGTCAGCTGAAACAGAAACCCAATATAATCCTCAATATGGCGTTCGCAGAACCATTTTTTCGGATGAATATGATTTTCTGACCAAAATTGAGTCCGTATGTGTTCAGGAGGATGGGCTGCATTTTGCAGTACGTACATGGAAGGATCGTACCGTAAAGGTCTGTGTCACATTTTTGACACCATCTGTATTCCGATTTGTTATGGTACCTGAGCTGACTGCCCAAAGTCACAGACAGACCGTGCTGGAATCTGCGTCTTCTTCCGAGTTTGAAAGCAAAAATGCCAAACTTGTCGAGACCCAACATTGTTTTGTATATGAGACAGAACAGTTAAGCCTGCATTTTGAAAAAGATTACTGGGAAATGTCCGTATATCAAAATGGAAAATTGTTGACAAAGGAACAGGCCTTCGATACGAACGTAGATAATCGCTGGAAACAGCTTCCGACTGGTTTTCAGGTAGATGCATCCGGAAAAAGCATTTCCACCTTCGAGCAGTTTGTCCTGTTTTCCGATGAGATGTTCTGGGGCTTTGGTGAGAAGTTTACACATTTCAACAAGCGCGGACAGCGGATCGAATGCTGGCAGAAGGATGCATTGTCAACCAACTCAGAGGATTCCTACAAAGGACATCCCTACTTTACCAGCAGCCGCGGATATTCCATCTTGTTAAATACCTTTACCCGTTCGTCCTTTGACATGGGCGCTTCCTCATGGATCAGCTATCAGATCGGCAGTAATGACCCTGTATTGGATTACATTTTCTTAGCAGAAGAGAGTAAAGATTATAAGAAGCTGTTACAGCAGTATCTGCAGCTTACCGGACAGATCCCTATGATTCCTCAGTGGGCTTTTGGTTTCTGGATGTCCAAATGCTCCTATATGAGCCGTAAGGAAATCGAAGATGTGGTTGATAAGGCGGAACAGCTTGGTGTAGGCATTGATGTAATCCATATCGATGGCTGGCAGAAGCCGGATATGGCCGGTTTATGGGAATGGGATACCGAACGCTTTCCTGATCCCGAGGGAATGATCCGGGAATTAAATAAAAAGAATATTCATTTAAGTCTTTGGAACTATCCCTATTTGCAGGAAAATTCACCGGAATATAAGGCTCTGGCAGAGCGCGGATTCTTTATTAAAAATAAAGAGGGACAGCCGGCATTGTTTAAATCCACCGCTGACTCAGAGTATTTATGTGCCTGCTTTGACTTTACAAATCCGGAATTTCTGGAATGGTACGGAGAACGGATCAAGAAGATCGTCCGCATGGGCGTTTCTGTCATTAAAACAGATTTTTCTGAAGCAGTACCGAAGGATGTTGTGTTCTACAATGGAATGAACGGATACGAAGGACATAATCTGCTGACCTATCTGTATGCAAAGAATATTTACGGATGGATGAAGGAAATCTGTGAAAAACGCGGAGAATTGCCCCTTCTTTGGGGACGCAGCGGTTATGCTGGTTCTCATACGATTCCGGCAGCATGGGCAGGAGACTCCTCCAGTGATAAAGCGACTCACAGTGCGATCCTTCAGGCCGGCCTTGGCATGGCAATGTCCGGTGTATCCTTCTGGGGGTATGATCTGGGCGGATTTTATCATACCGGTTATACCGGAAATGAGGAGCGCCCTGATACAGAAGATTATCTTTCCTCTGTACAGATGGGACTTTGGATGCCCTTATCCAGAGCACATGGCAAAACACCGAGAGAGCCTTGGCAGTATGGTGATCTGGCCCTGAAAAACGTTAAAGAATGGATCAATTTCAGACATCGTCTTGCTCCATATCTTTATCATACAGCCTGCCAGAGCCATCTTTTCGGCATTCCGATGCTTCGTCCGGTGGTAATGGAATATCCAAAGGATCCAATGGCAAAGATGCAGAATCTGTCGTATATGCTGGGAGATTCCTTATTGGTTTCGCCCGCCTTTGACAGAGAGGAATACGATCTGTATCTTCCGGAAGGTCAGTGGAGAAATATTGAAAGCAAAGAAGTATATAAAGGCGGATCCTTTGTCCATGTAGAAACGAAATCCTTTGCAAATGGCGGTACCTCCCTTCTTGTTTTCCAGAAAGAAGGAACAAGTATTCCCTTACTTGCTCAAAAAGAAGTAATGCATGTACCTGCAACAGCATGGAAGCGTGAGGATTTGGATTTCATGACCTTCACAACAACAGATATCACAGAAAAAATCTATGTACCAGGTGAATGCGGCAAGGTTGAATTTATCCAGGTAGAAGCAAAGAAAAATGCTTAAAAAATGCAATTCTGACATCTAAAAAAGAATGTGCCTTGGCACATTCTCGCGCCGAGGCGCGGTTGCTTCTGCAACCATCTACCTCTGCGCCGAGTGCGCATCCCCGCGGAGCGTTTTTACTTCATAGGACACATTTTCCTATGAAGTAAAAAGGAGCTTCGACAGAAACACAGGTTTCTGCGAAGCTCCTTTTATGTAACCCATTTTTATCTTTGTGCCAAACGAGCCGCGAGCAGGACTTCCAGCCCTGCTCTGCGATCACAGTTAAACTGCTTAAAATACTATTACAGCGGCATCAAATGCCTCAACTTTTCCGTCAAAAGCCTTTTCTGTAAGCAGATCCTGTTTTTGCGCATACTCCTTAAATTCCTTCGTATGATCGCTGCAATTGAAAATCAGGGCAATGGTTTCTTCCCCATTTTTTCTTATCAGAACGATTGTCTCATCTTCATCCCTTGTGATGGCTTCTGCCAATTCCCCTTCTACGATACAGGTATGTGCTTTTCGAACCTGCAGCAGTCGTTTATACCATTCAAACATCTCTTTATCCTGGTATTCTTCATCCCAGTACATGCCTCGTCTGCAGTCTGGATCATTTGCTCCAGGCATCGCATACTCATCCCCGTAATAAATCATAGGCATTCCCGGCAATAACAGTTGGAAGGCCGCTGCCAGATGCTGCTTTTTCTTATTGTCCTTACATAAATGTAAAAATCTTGCCGTATCATGGCTGTCGATCAGATTCCACATAAGAGGATAACATTTTTTGTGTAAGCGTCCTTTCAGGTATCCAAGATTCTGGACAAACTGGCTGACACTGATCTTTTCATCTGCAAGCAGATCTATCAGATTCAGATAAAAAGGATAATTCATGACCGTATCCCATTCATCTCCCTCCAGAAAATCTCCCGCATAATGCCAGATTTCCCCAATGATCAGCATATCCTTCTTTACTGCCTTGATTGCTCTTCGGAAACGTTTCCAGAAGAAATGACTGATTTCATCTCCTACATCCAGTCTCCATCCGTCAATGTCACATTCCCTGATCCAATAGCATGCAACGTCCGTAATGTAGTTTGCAACCTCTGGATTTTTCAGATTCAGCTTTGGCATTCCACCATAATACCCAAAACACAAGAAGTTCGGAATCTCTCCCCATTCGCCCTTCAGTGGCAATTCATCGATATAATACCAGTCCAGATATTTGGATTTTTCGCCCTTTTCCAGGATATCCTTAAATGCAAAAAACTCTTTTCCGGTATGGTTAAACACCGCATCCATAACCACCTTCATCCCGCGGTCATGTGCTTTTTGTACCAGCTCCTTAAGATCCTCCTTTGTTCCAAAGGAAGGATCGATTTCATAATAATCAATGGTATCGTACTTATGGCAGGAATCCGATTTGAAGCTGGGCGTCATATATATAACATCAATTCCCAGATCCTGAATATGATCCAGATGATCGATAATTCCTCTGAGGTCACCATGCAGATCATCCATAGGCGTAATGGGTGCTTTATACCAAAGCTTTTTGTCTACCGGCTGTGATGCTGCAAAACGGGATGGAAAGATCTGATACACGACCTTATTTGCTGCCCAATCCGGGACCTCAAACATTTCTTCCTCCCGAAGGTTCTGCGGACAGTCAAACATTCTGTCTCTGTTTGTGATAGATTCCTTATCAAACTCATAGTTGCCGTAATATACCTTTTCTCCCTGCATATCCGTAAATTCAAAGAAATAGCGGAGACAGATCAGGTGCATCCGAACCTGTGCTTCATAATAATCATTAAACTGTGAAGTAGCAACCTTTTTCATCACGATGGTCTTTCGCGTATCCTCACGCTCCATTGGGATATACTTATCCTCATAGTGAAGGATGATCTCCTTCATATCATCTTTCTTTACCTGCACGCGTATTACAAATAAATCCTTCTCGATTGCATAACAGAATCTCTTATCCATATCATGAAAAATTGCGGAATATTCCATAGTATTTTTTCTCCTTCTGATGTATTCTTTTTCCGTTTTACAGAGACAAAATAAGTTCATGCATTACCGGTTTTACTTTGTTCAGATCGCCGCTTTCCGGACACTGAATGGCTACGATCAGTCCCTTCTTCGGCAACACCATCGTCAGCTGTCCATAGGCACCGTCTGCGCGGTAGGAATCCTCATACGGATTTCTCCAAAACTGGTAGCCATAACCACAAACCCAGATATCGTTTCCGGGATTCGGTGTTTCGATCTGCTTTGCGGTTGCTTCTTTGATCCATGCAGGATCTACCAGCTGCTGTCCTTTCCATTTTCCATCCATCAGATATACCTGACCGATCTTAAGCATATTGGAAAGCGTCATGAACATGCCGCCGCCACCGATCGGATGTCCCTGAGGACAGTTTTCCCAGATCGGAAAGCCCTGTCCGAGGGGTTCAAAAAAGCGCTCATACAGATACTCTGAAAGCCGTTTTCCCACTGCCTTTTCCACCATACGGCCTGCCAGAATGCTGTCTGCCGTTGAATAGACGAATTCGCTGCCCGGCTGTACCTTTACGGGTCTGCTCAGCATATATTTGACGTAATCCGGCGCCCCGACACCTGCACGCCGGTTTGCGCCCATCAGATATGGTTCATGGAAACCGCTCGACATCATAAGAAGATGACGCAGACGGATTTCAAACAGCTCCGGCTGTGCATTTTCCGGAACCGCCTCCGGGAAAAACTCTGCCAGTCTGTCATCCAGTGACAGCTTACCATCGGCAATTGCCAGACCGACTGCTGTGCTCATATAGCTCTTTGTGTGAGAATAGATATTTCTCGCCTGATCCGGTGTAAAATGATGCTCCATCAGGATCTTTTCCCCGTCAGCAATTGCAATGCCTTCTACACCAAGCTGCTTGTCATAGACCTCTTTTACAAAATTGTAAAACTGCTTTTCCATAACCATACCCTCCATTTTGTAAATGCTGCAGCGCCTTGCGCCGCAGAAAACGCGTGTCAGAGCGTTTCTCAGCCCTTCGCTTTTTTTGCTTTTAGCCAGCTTTTGCAGACATCCGGATAGTTGGTGATGACGCCATCACAGCCCCACTCATACAAATTTTCCAGATCGTCCATATTGTTAATCGTCCAGACATTGACCTCGATGCCGTTCTTATGACAGAGCTCTACCTCTTCCTTCGTCAGTCCTTCAACACCTGGATGATAACATTCAAACCCAAACTTTTTGCAGTAATAGCCTGCATTTGCGATACCGCCATTTTCCACGAGAGCACCGGTTTTCATATCCGGCATAAAATCCTTGCAGGAGAGTGCAGACAGATGGTTGAAGGAGGAAATGATGATCCGCTCCTTTAAGCCAAAGCGCTCGATCAGCTCCATCGTCTTTTTCTCCAGCTCCTCGTAATAGTACACGCTGCTCTTGATCTCCACGTTGGTAATCAGCGAATTGCCGGATGCCCATTCGCAGTATTCCTCAAAGGTCGGAATCGGCTGGGAAGCCGTAGGCTTCCTGCCATTTTCCGCCTGCATTGCAGCTTTTTAACTCGCCTAAAGTGTAATCCCGTACATTTCCGGTAAAGTCCGTCAGGTCGTCCAAATATTCATCGTGGATAATGACAACCTCACCGTCCTTTGTGAGCTGGACATCCAGTTCGATTCCGTCACAGCCGCTTTCCAGAGCCTTCTGGAAAGCCAGCATCGTATTCTGCGGATATCTTCCGCTGAAACCTCTGTGTGCAAAAACCTTCATCGTCTTATTCGTCCTCTTCTGTCTCTTCCGGCATGGTAATATGCTCCTCCGCCGGATCGTCGTCTTCCTCTTGGTCAACTTCACTCGGCTTTGAGACATCTTCCATTGCATCGTCTACATCGTCAAATTCCTGATTTCCGTCCGATACCTTTTCCCGTACCTTTGCAATCTGTGCTACGGTTACACCTGCATCCAGGTTGATCAGCTTCACGCCGGAGGTAATTCTTCCCAGCTGGGAAACATCATCCATACGGATCTGAATGATAATGCCCTCTGTCGTGATCATCATGATCTCGTTTTCATCCGTAACGGCTTTTACACCGATGACATAGCCGGTCTTTTCCGTGATCTTATAGCACTTCACGCCCTTGCCGCCGCGGTGCTGTACCGTAAATTCGTCCATCGAGGTACGCTTGCCCATACCGTTTTCAGAAACGATCAGCAGCGAATCTCCCTGATGGTCTAACTGCATGCCGACAATTTCATCGTTGTCAGACAGCGTCATACCGATCACGCCCATCGACGTTCTGCCGGTATTTCTGACGTCGGTTTCCTTGAAACGAATGCACATGCCGTCTCTCGTTACGAGGAAAATCTCGCTGTCCGCATTCGTTACCTTCACCTCGATCAGTTCGTCGTCCTCCCGCAGGTTAATCGCCGCAAGGCCGTTCTTTCTGACGTTGCTGTATTCCAGAATCGGGGTCTTCTTGACGATACCCTTTCTGGTTACCATGAACAAGTTGTCGTCCTTTTCGTAATCCTTTACCGGAATGATTGCGGAAATTTTTTCTTCCGGAGCAAGCTGCAGCAGGTTGATGATTGCCGTACCCCGCGCAGTACGTCCGGCTTCCGGAATTTCATATGCTTTCAACCGATAAACACGTCCAAAATTCGTAAAGAACATCACATAATGATGTGTTGTCGTCATCAGAAGATCTGCGATAAAGTCTTCCTCGATCGTCTGCATACCCTTGATGCCTCTGCCGCCGCGGTTTTGCGCCTTAAAGTTATCGACGGTCATTCGCTTGATATAACCAAGGTTCGTCATGGCGATGATCGTATTCTCTCTCGGGATCATATCCTCCATGGAAATATCGAATTCATCATAGCCGATCTTACTTCTTCTGTCGTCTCCGTATTTGTCCTTGATCACAAGCAACTCGCTGCGGATAACACCCAGCAGACGCTTCTCGTCTGCCAGAATTGCCTTTAATTCTGCAATTTTTTTCAAAAGCTCCTGATGCTCTGCTTCCAGCTTTTCATGCTCCAGACCGGTCAGCGCACGCAGACGCATATCGATAATTGCCTGTGCTTGTACGTCGGTCAGACCAAAGCGTTCGATCAAACGATCCTTGGAGATCTGAGGGGTCTGGCTGCTGCGGATGATCTGGATGACCTCATCGATATGATCCTGTGCGATCAGCAAGCCCTGTAAAATATGGTCGCGCTCTTCGGCTTTATTTAAGTCATATTTTGTCCGTCTGGTAACGACATCTTCCTGATGGGCGATGTAGCATTTGAGCATATCCAGCAGGCTCAGCACCTTCGGCTGTCCATCTACCAGTGCCAGCATAATAACGCCAAAGGTATCCTGCATCTGAGTGTGCTTGTAAAGCTGATTTAAGATAACGTTTGCGTTCGCATCCCTGCGCAGCTCAATGACAACTCTGGTGCCCTCACGGTTGGATTCATCTCTCAGATCTGTGATGCCATCAATACGCTTTTCTTTATGCAGATCTGCAATCTTCTCAATCAGCTTCGCCTTGTTTACCATGTAGGGAAGCTCCGTCACGATGATCTGGCTCTTGCCATTTGGAAGCGTCTCGATATTGGTCACGGCGCGGACACGGATTTTGCCGCGTCCTGTCCGGTATGCCTCTTCCACGCCGCGGGTTCCTAAAATCACGCCGCCGGTCGGAAAATCAGGCGCTTTGACGATGCCCATGATCTCTTCGATTTCGGTGTCGCGGTCTTCCAAAATGCGGTTGTCCATGATCTTTACGACCGCATCGACCACCTCCCGCAGGTTGTGGGGAGGGATGTTGGTCGCCATGCCGACTGCAATACCGGAGGTACCGTTTACCAGCAGATTCGGATAACGGGAGGGCAGTACAACCGGCTCTTTTTCCGTTTCATCGAAGTTCGGTTCAAAATCAACGGTGTCTTTGTTGATGTCCGCCAGCATCTCCATCGAGATCTTGGACAGTCTCGCTTCGGTGTATCGCATCGCTGCAGGGCCGTCGCCATCCTCAGAGCCGAAGTTTCCGTGACCGTCAACGAGCGGATAACGGGTATTCCATTCCTGCGCCATATTGACCAGCGCTCCGTAGATAGAGCTGTCGCCGTGCGGGTGATATTTACCCATCGTATCACC
>ERZ779895.2870-NODE-2870-length-14551-cov-6.249862_pt1 | contig 14551 bp, 12 predicted proteins | sample MGYA00511093_ERZ779895 | MGnify/ENA primary metagenome ERZ779895 (study PRJEB29588, sample SAMEA2142970) | human gut metagenome | biome: human gut; feature: human-associated habitat; material: faeces | place: Denmark | collected 2008/2010 ... | reverse complement strand
CATAAGGCGCTCGATTATATTACCACATCGCTCCCCTCTTGTCAACACCTTTTTTGATATTTTTTTAAAATTTTTTAACAAAAAGCGGCAGGACTGCTGCCGCTTTGATTTTCGTCTTGCCGCGCCGGCTTTGCCTTTTCACAACCGATAGTATATGTCGTCAAAGCTGACATCTGCATGTTGTAACAGCCTGTTTGCGTAGTCTTTATCCGGAGCGGTAAAAATATTATGTATTTCCGAAAGAAATATTTTCAGAAAATCTTATTCACACTCTATTTTTGCGACCCTGACGACGGTATTGTTTCCGTATGTAAACGGTTCAGCCTGAACAAGAAGTGTGTTTCCGTCCTGCTTATACACGGCGTCGGTGCCTGTTTCCATCCAGTAAACGCGCTTTACGGTCTCACCGGCGAGGGTGAATCGGTCGGTATACTTGTCGCTCTTTGCCTCGTTGAGGGCGACGTTTTCGTTTGCAAAGACCGGCAGTGAGAAGCAGAACAGGTAATAATTTTTACCGTTTTTAAGCACGAAGTCCTTTTCTCTGCCCTCCGCTTGGGCGGCATAAGGCTTAGGAGCGCGGATCGCCTCGTCGAAAAGGTTCACCCACTGTCCGACGGCATCCAGTATTGCTTTGTCCATAAGCCGCAGGTTACCGTTTCCGTCGGGTCCGATATTAAGCAGCAGGTTTGAGCCGCAGCGGCGGCAGTCGCAAAGCGTTTCGATTATTTCTGCCGACGATTTGAAATGGAGATCGTTTTTGGCGTATCCCCAGTGATCGTTCAGCGTTTCGCACATTTCGCTTGCAAGATATTTCGGGGCACCTTCGGTATTTATCGGGAAGGGCTTTCCTCTTTCGAAGGTCACGCTGTCAAGCTCGGGGTGGCGGATCATTCCGCGGTTGCAAAGCCCCGTGTTATTGATTATTATAGCCTCGGGCTGATACGCCCTGATGGTGGCATAGAGGGCATCCTCTTCCCAGTCGGCGTCCTTTTTGTCCCACCAGCCGTCAAACCACAATCCGCCGATCTTTCCGTAGTTTTTGCACAGTATCTCGACGCTTTTTCTGAGATATCCAAGGTACGCCGGAAAATCGGTTTTATAGGTCGGCTCGTGCCAGTCGAGCAGTGTATGATAGAACGACGGCGTTATCCCGGCAGTGTGGCAGGCGTCGGTAAATTCCCTTACAAGGTCCCTGCCGCAGGTGTGCACGGTGTCGTAATCGTTTAATCCGCAGGTATCGAAAAGCGAAAATCCGTCGTGGTGACGCGTGGTCAGCGTTATATATCTGCACCCCGCCTCTTTTGCGGCTTCGACCAGTTCCTTTGCCCAGTCCGGCTTCGGGCAGAAGCTTTTTACATAGTTGTCGTACTCCCTGTAAGGAATGTTGTACTGGCACTTCGCCCACTCGCCCTTTGCGAGCACGCTGTAGGCGCCGAAATGCACGAACATCCCGAAGCCCTGTTCCTCAAACTGTTTTATATACGGCTTTACTATCACGGGTATCACTGCTTTCCATATTTATTAAACGGAGCACCCTCGTGCTTTCAAGTGAAGTATATATTATCGTGCAGTCTATTGCAACAAAAAATTATTTTAGCGATATGAAAATTCACTGTTGAAAATGGCGTTCCTATACATTATAATATATAGAAGCATTTGAAAGTTTGGAGAAGACCTGATATGGAATATAATTTTTCCGATAATTTAAAGGATCTCAAGCCGTCAGCGATCAGGGAAATACTGAAGTTCACGTCTGAGCCGGGATATATCCCCTTTGCCGCAGGCAATCCGGCACCCGAGACACTGCCGACCGATGCGGTGTCTGCCATTTTGTCAGATATCATGATGGAGCAGCCGGTCGATGCACTGCAGTATTCGGTGACCGAAGGGTACGCTCCGCTTCGTAAGACTTTGAAGGATTATCTCAAATCGACCCAGAATATAGGAAGAGACAGCGACGAGCTGATAATAACCTCGGGCGCGCAGCAGGTCATGAGCCTTTCTGCCGCCGTACTGTGCGACGCCGGCGATACCGTTGTGTGCGAGGATCCGAGCTTTATCGGCTCGCTCAACGCGTTCCGCGCCGCCGGGCTGAAGCTGGTCGGCGTTCCGGTCGAAAAGGACGGCATGAACGTAGAATTGCTTGACAAGGTGCTGGACGCCGAAAAAGACGTAAAATTCATTTACACGATACCTAACTTTCAGAACCCTGCCGGTGTGTGCATGAGCGTGCAGAAAAGAAAGGCGCTTTATGAAACGGCAAAGCGGCACAAAGTTATGATAGTTGAGGACAACCCTTACGGCGACACCTGCTTTGACGGCGTTTGTCCGCCGTCCATTAAAAGCTTTGACGAGGACGGGATAGTCATATATGCAGGCTCCTTCTCAAAGGTCATTTCACCGGGACTGAGGGTCGGCTTCGCCCTTGCGCCGTCCGCTGTGATATCCAAAATGGTGGTCTGCAAGCAGACTGCGGACGTGCACACGTCAATTCTCAGCCAGATGATATGCTACCGTTTCATGACCGGAGGCGGTTATGAAAATCACCTTTCACGCAACCGTGAAATATACCGCAACAAATGCGGTCTCATGCAGTCGCTGCTCGACCGCGACATGGCGCCATTTATCGAATACAACAAGCCGTCGGGCGGACTGTTCATATGGTGCCGCATCAAAAACGGATCGGACGCCGAAAGCTTTTGCAAAAAGGCGCTTGAGAGGCGTGTTGCGGTGGTACCCGGCAGTGCGTTTTCGGTGGCGCCCGGCGGCAACGGGGACTGCTTCCGTCTGAACTATTCAACACCGACCGATGAGCAGATCGTAAACGGCATCGGCATACTGGGAGAGGTCGCAAAGGCGACGCTCGGATAAGGAGAAACTATGGAAAACATGAATATCCCGGAAAAAAAGCGCGCGCTGAGCTTTATACAGTCGAGCGGACTTTTCACGCTCGGCAACTACGTTGGTGCGCTTAAAAACTGGAAAAAAATGCAGGACGATTTCGACTGCATCTTCGGCATCGCCGATCTGCACGCAATAACCGTAAGGCAGGAGCCGCAGAAGCTGAGGCAGCAGATATACAGCGCCGCGGCGACGCTGCTCAGCATCGGTCTCGACCCGGAGAAAAGCATTATCTTCATGCAGTCGCACGTTGCGGCGCACTCGCAGCTTGCATGGCTGCTTGACTGCTACACGCAGTTCGGCGAGCTGTCGCGCATGACCCAGTTCAAGGACAAATCAGCAAAAAACAGCGGCAATGTCAACGCCGGTCTGTTTACATACCCGGTGCTCATGGCTGCCGACATTCTGCTTTACAAGCCTGACCTTGTGCCGGTGGGTGCCGATCAGAAGCAGCATCTTGAGATCGCGCGCGACATTGCCGAGCGCTTCAACGGCATATACGGCGACGTATTTAAAATTCCGGAAGCGTATATACCTAAGGTAGGCGCTAAAATAATGTCGCTCCAGGATCCGGAAAAGAAAATGTCGAAGTCGGACGAAAACGAAAACGCAAGGGTCGGCATACTTGACAAGCCGGAAGACATAATGCGTAAATTCAAGCGCGCCGTGACCGATTCCGAGGCAAGAGTCTGCATCGGCGAAAACAAGCCGGGTGTGAACAATCTTATCGGTATATACTCAGCCGTCACGGGCAAAACAGCCGACGAGATAACCGCCGAATTTGAGGGCAAAGGCTACGGAGACTTCAAGACCGCGGTCGGCGAAGCGGTGGTCGAGGAGCTGCGTCCGGTAAGAGAGAATTACGAGCGCTATATTTCCGACAAGGCGACGCTTGAGGAAATATACCGCAAGGGTGCCGAACGTGCCGAAAGGCTTGCCAACAAAACGCTTTACCGCGTTATGAAGAAAATAGGCTATGTACTCTGAAAAGGATCTTTTAAGCGGATTTGCAGGCAATGACGAAATCAAAACGGTTATCAGAAACGCCGTAAAAAGCGGAAGATTTCCGCACGCTTTCATTATAGAAGGCGAAAGCGGAAGCGGACGGTACACGCTTGCGAAAATGATTGCCGCCGCAGCCGTTTGCAAAGAGGAAAACGCCCCCTGCGGAAAATGCCGCAGGTGTGAGCTTGTCATGAACAATGCCTTTGCGGACGTGTATACATATTCGCCTGACGGCGCCACATTTAAGGTCGATACCGTGCGGTCGATACGCGACGGGGCGTTTGTAATGCCCATTGAAGCCGAACGCAAGGTGTGCATTTTAAAAGACTGTGACAAAATGAACGAGCCGGCTCAGAATGCTTTTCTGAAAATTCTTGAGGAGCCGCCGTCGTTTATGGTGTTTATATTGATATGTGAAAACGCCGCCTCGCTGCTTGCCACGGTGCGGTCGCGCTGCGTTACGCTGAGTGTTTCACTGCCGGAATATGAGACGGCAGCGGAGTATGCTGCGCAAGTTTCCGGCAAGCCGCAGACGGAAGCGGCGGCAGCCGTGAAAGCCTCGCACTGCAACATAGGCAAAGCACTGAAGATATTGGCAGGAGATAAAAACACCGCCGCCATTTTGTCGTCGGAATTTATTTCCGCCATGTATAAAAAGGACAGGTTTGCGGCGATAAAAACCGTAAAGGAGCTTGAGAAGGACCGGCAGCTGTTTTCATTGTTTTTGTCAGAGCTTGAGCTGGGACTTGCAGGCGATCTTAAATCAGCCGCCTGCGGCGGTGGTTCGGCAGTGCCTATGCGCTCGCTCTCTCTATGCCTTGACACGGTCCGCAGGTATTCCGACCTGCAAAAGCACCATGTCGGTCAGCCGCTGCTCGTTTCGCTTTTATCGACCGCGATGACGGCGGAAATTTTTGAAAATTTATAACACTTGTTTTAAAGAAGAACTTGTGATAAAATCAAAACAAAAAAGACCGCTCGGGCGGTCGGACGGAGATATTAATGGTAGAAATTATCGGAGTTAAATTCCGGTCGGACGGAAGAATTTATTCGTTTGATCCGGCAGGTAAGAAATATACACAGGGCAGTTACGTTATAGTCGGCACATCAAGAGGTACCGAAATCGGCGAGGTCGCAAGTGAAAATCACAACGTGCCGGACAGCCAGATAGTCGGTCAGTTAAAGCCGGTCATCCGGCAGGCTGACGATGCCGATATAAAGCGCATGAACGAGAAGCGCGCAAAGGAAAGTGCAGCGTTTGATTTTTGCGAAAAGAAAATTCTCGAGCGCAAGCTGGAAATGAAGCTGGTCGATGTGGAAATATCGTTCGACGGCACAAAGTATCTGTTTTTCTTTACCGCCGACGGCAGGGTCGATTTCAGGGAGCTTGTGAGAGATCTTGCAAGCAATTTCCACACAAGGATCGAGCTGCGCCAGATAGGTGTGAGAGACGAGGCAAGAATGATGGGCGGACTGGGTATATGCGGTCAGCAGTTCTGCTGTTCTCGCTTTTTGTCCGACTTCCAGCCGGTATCGATCAAAATGGCAAAGGAGCAGGGCTTGTCGCTCAATCCCACAAAGATATCGGGCGCATGCGGAAGGCTCATGTGCTGCCTGAAATACGAGCAGGACGCATATGAATACCTCAATAAAATAACACCGCGCGTGGGTTCTCTGGTCGATACGCCGGAGGGCAGGGGCACGGTAACCGAGGTCAGTCTGCTGACCGGCATGCTGAAGGTCTCTTTAAGCGGAAACGAGGACGCGCTGCCCGTGACCGTCAAACGCGAGGACGCCGTAGTGCTGGGCGCCTTCAAGGGCGGCTGCAAAAAAGGCTGCCCGAAGCAGTCAGCCGGCAAAGCCGACGATGTGACAGACTGACAAGCGCCGGGTTCCGTACGGTTTCGCTCGCATACATTTGCACGGCAGCCTTGCGCTTATTACCCGAAGTAACGTATTTCAAATGATGAGACAATAAAAACCGGAATTCTTTAGCTTTAAGGCGTACGGAATTCGAGCCTCTTCAGCCGAAGCAATAAATTTTAAGAGAAGTGTATGATCGTGAAAAACAAAGCTGTTTATAAAATATCGGTATCCGCGCTTTTCGCGGCGCTTATCTGTGTTGCTGTGGTGGTATTTCCGGTGCCTCTGCCGACCGGCGGATTTTTTAATTTCGGCGATTGCTTTATAATCGTAGCCGCGCTTTGCATAGGACCTCTCTGGGGCGGACTTGCGGCAGGCGTCGGCGCCGGACTGTCAGACCTTATTTTAGGCTTTGCGGTGTATTCACCGGTGACATTTGTTGTTAAATTTTTAATGGCGGTCGTGATTTTTTATATAGTGAAGGGCGTCAGAAAGACCGGCTTTAAATACGATGTCATCACCGTAACAGCAGCCGCAGCTGTCGGCGAGGTGGTCATGATCGCCGGATATTTCCTGTTTGAGATTTTCTATTACGGATTTGCCGGTGCCGCAGCCGATGTTTTGGGAAATGCGATACAGGGCGCATGCGGCATGGTGAGCGGTTCGCTTGTTTTCAACATTCTCAGCAAGACCGGCGTCACAAGTAAGCTGTTTTAGCAGCCGGTCGGATATCTTGATTTCCTTTTATAAATCAATGTATAAAACGGCAAGGCTTGGGTCTTGCCGTTTTTGTTCAAAGTGTGATTCTGCTTGTAAGGGTAATGAATATGTTGACTGCCAAAAGAGCTTGCCTTTCGGCAATTTTTGTATTATTACTCAGATAAATTTTAGTATATAGGTGCAAAAAGTATATTAACGGACGTAGGGCAGGGGCTTGTCTCCTGCCGCTTTAATTCGCTTATTAATACCGATAAATTTTAGTTTATAGGTGAATAGCATTTGTATAATCAATTGACAAACGTAGGGAACGAGCCTTGAGTGTCGTTCCGCACGGTTTCATTGGGTTTTAAGGAACGACACATAGGTCGTTCCCTACAAATATACAATTAGATTTTCGGTTTTTACACCGTTAAACTAAAATTTGTCTCCGGAGGTATAAATCGACCCGGCAGGAACGGACTGTTTCTGCCGGGTTCTCTTTCGCAGATTTTTGGCTGACAAAAGCTTAAAGTTTCAGGCTCCGCCGCTCAGATGACCTTGTCGGGATTCAAAATGTTCTTTGGATCAAAGGTCTTTTTGATGCCCTGCATGAGCACTATTTCGGCATCTGTAAGCGACGCTTTCAGGTATTCCTTCTTTGCAAAGCCTATCCCGTGCTCGCCCGACACCTTGCCGCCAAGCTCGTTCGCCTTTTCGTACATAAGGTCAAACGCTTTTTTGAGCTTTAGATCCCACTCGTCCTGCGGCGCGCCGTCACGGCATATGTAGACATGCAGGTTCCCGTCGCCTGCGTGCCCGAAGGACGGTATCCTCAGTCCGACCTCTTTGGCGCAGTGGTGCGTGAATTTTATGAAATCGGCTATCCTGCTTCTCGGCACGACGACGTCACATTCGTCCATTTCATCGGTCGATGCCTTGATCGCTTCAAGAAAAGCGCCTCTTGCCGACCAGACCGACTTTTTTCTTTCCTCGGTATCGACAAAATACGCGTCGTAAGCGCCCATTTCCAGACACAGCTCAGCCACCTTTTCATAGCTGCTCTCAACGCTTTTCTGATCGCTGCCGTCAAAGGTCAGCAGCAGGTATGCCTCGTGCGAATCATCGGGAAATTTCTTCGAGAGAAAATCCTCTGCAAAAAGTATCGTTTCGCGCGACATGTATTCGATAGCCGTCGGCTCGGTCTTTGATTTTATTATCTCGGGCACCGCAAGCAGCGCCTCGTCCATCGTTTCAAACGGCACAAGCAGGCTCATAGATACCGTCGGCAGCGGCAGCAGACGAAGCGTCGCCCCGGTTATTATTCCGAGCGTGCCTTCCGAGCCTATCACAAGATCCAGAAGATCGTAGCCGGAGCTGTTCTTGACCACCTTGCCGCCGGGCTCTATTACCTCGCCGTTTGGCAGAACGACGGTCAGCGCCCTTACAAAATCCCTTGTCACGCCGTATTTTACGGCACGCATGCCGCCGGCGTTGGTCGATATATTTCCGCCTATCGTTGCGGATTTTTCGCCCGGATCGGGCGGATAAAACAGCCCGTTCTGCTCGACAAATTCCGAAAGCTCCATAAGCAGCACGCCCGGCTCGACCGTCACGGTCAGATTGCTCGTGTCAAGCTCCAATATCTTATCCATACGGCTCGTGCAGAGCATTATTCCGCCGTGCAGCGCAACTCCCGCTCCCACAAGTCCTGTGCCCGAGCCGCGCACGACCACAGGCAGATTTTCTCTGTATGCGTATTTCATCACGGCTGAGACCTCTTCTGTGGACAGCACAAACACAAGCGCGTCGGGCATCGCAGATATGCCGCCCAACTCGTCGTGACTGTAGTCGCTGCTTATCTCGCCGCCGAACAAAAGGCGGTCGCGCGGTATTATCGTTTCGAGGTATTCTCTGTCTTTTGCTGTAAATTTCTTATACATTGGCACTATGCTCCTCTATCCGCTTTATAAGACTCGGCAGCAGCTTGTAGATATCGGCTGTCACGCAGTAATGCGCGACGTCGAATATCGGCGCAGAGCTGTCGAGCGATACGGCGATTATGGTGTCGCTGCTCTTCATGCCTGCCGCAAACTGCACCGCCCCCGAAATGCCGAGGGTGATTATAAGCTTTGGCTTTACGGTCTTGCCGCTCAGCCCTATCTGGTGCTTTGCGTCGAACCACCCGTTTTCAACCAGCGGGCGCGTGCAGGCGACCTCGCCGCCCAGCAGCTCAGCCAGTCTCTCAGCCATTTTTATGTCGTCCTTCGACTTGAAGCCTCTGCCGACCGCAACCAGCACCTCCGACTCCGATATATCCGACTCCCTCGCCTTTTTGATCGTTTCCTCTATTACGGTCGGGCAGTCGAGCCACCTTTTATCGACGGCACAGCTTATGATCTCGCCTTTCGGTGCCTCGCACCTTTCGGGCGCCGAAAAGACCTTGTAACGCACCGTGCAGAACTGCGGACGGTTATCCGGCGTTATTATCTGCGCCATTATGTTGCCGCCGAACGCCGGGCGTATCTGCACAAGATCGGTGTTTTCCTTCATTTCAAGCACCGTGCAGTCGGCGGTAAGTCCCGTTCTGAACCTTGCAGCCACCCTCGGCGCTAAGCTGCGGCCTAAGTTCGTAGCCCCCACCAGCACCGACGACGGTTTGTTTTTAAGTATGAAATCCTCGAAGGCGTCGGTGTAAGGCTCCACCCTGAAATCGGCAAGCCCCTCGTCGTCATAGACAAATACCTTATCCGCGCCGTATGAAAGCAGCGTTTTTGCGGCGCTTTCCAGCGAATGACCGATGAGCAGTGCGTATACCGGATGCTTTGTCACCCTTGCAAGCTCGGCTGCCTTGCCCAAAAGCTCAAGAGTCACGTTGTGCAGCCGTCCGCCGTCGTGATCGGCATAAACCGCGATGCCCTTCCACGTTGATTTATCGACCGACTGCTTTTTTTCGTCCTCTTTGTATTCTATCACACCGGCAGGTCCCTTTTTAACGCAAAGTCGGCACATTTTACATCCCGACGAAATGTCGAGCCTGCCGTTTTCGTATGATATGGCGGAAAACGGGCAGAGCCTTATGAGCTCCTCCGCCGCCTCTTTTGTCACCTTTTCGTGATTTATTATCATCTGCGGCATGTCCGTTTCCTCCTTTATATGTATTTTTCTTTGAGCAGCACACCGAACACACCGTCAGCCATTTCGTCGTCGCTGCCGACTATTCTTTGCCGGCTCTCGTTTTTCTCGGGCGGAAATATTCTCTCGACCTTTGTCGCCGAGCCTGAAAGACCGTAGTGCTCAGGGTCTCTGTCCGAAAAATCGTCAACCGATATTACCTTTATAAGCCCGTCGTTCCCTTCGGCTGCCTTTTTGCGCTTATATGATGGCAGGCGCGGCGTGTTTATCTCGGCGTCGGTGCAGATAAGACACGGCATACCGACCGCGGCGGTCATAATTTTATCGTCAAGCACCGCTTTGTATCGCAGTCTGCCGTCTCCTGCCGGTTCTGCCGACTGCACGTTTGCCGCGTGCGGCAGCTTTAAAAACTCCGCCACCTCGGGACCGACCTGCGCCGTGTCGCCGTCGGTGGTCTGCTTTCCGCATATCACAAGGTCGTAATTTCCCATCGCGGCTATCGCCTGCGATATCGTATAAGCCGTCGCTAAAACATCGGCGCCGCCAAGCCTGCGGTCGCTGATCAGAATGCCGCCGTCGGCGCCCATCCAGACGGCTTCGTTAAGCACCGCCATTGCGGCAGGCGGACCCATCGAAACGACCTTTAAGCTGCCGCCGTAACGCTCTCTCAGCGTCAGCCCGAGCTCAAGCGCGTAAAGGTCGTACGGATTCATTTTTCCGGCAACGCCGTCGCGTATCAGCACGCCCGTGACCGGATCGACCTTGACGTTGGACGACCCCGGCACCTGTTTGATGCAAACGATTATATCCAAATCTTATTCCCCCAAAGTAATAAAATCAACGCATGTCATATATTTTACTATATGATGTCAAATTTATCAATATATTTGTCTAATATTTTTTAAATTTATGCAACATGACGAAATTGTTTGCTTTTGCAGACAGCGCCGCCGGTGCTCTTTAATGAGGTCAAAACCGTTGACAAATCTTACATTAAATAGTATAATAAATCGGTAGTTTTATCCGCGCCGGAGGTGACCGGTGCCGATGATTGGAGTTTTATTAATGGAATGGACATCGCTTAACACATTAAGGGAAAAATATCTTTCGTTTTTTGAAAGCAAGGGTCATTTAAGGCTGGGCAGCTTTTCGCTCGTGCCCGACCATGACAAGTCACTGCTGCTCATAAATTCCGGCATGGCGCCGATGAAAAAGTTTTTCACGGGCGAGGTCACGCCGCCGCGCAAAAGGGTGACCACCTGCCAGAAGTGCATACGCACGCCCGACCTTGAAAGGGTCGGTCACACCGCGCGTCACGGCACATATTTTGAAATGCTCGGCAACTTCTCGTTCGGCGATTACTTCAAGAATGAGGCTATAGCCTGGGCGTGGGAGTTTCTCACCAAAACACTGGAAATACCCGAGGACAAGCTGTGGCCGTCGGTCTATGAGAAGGACGACGAAGCATATGATATATGGACAAAGAAGATAGGTGTTCCGGCTGAGCGCGTAGTAAGGCTCGGCAAGGAGGACAACTTCTGGGAGCACGGCTCCGGTCCGTGCGGACCCTGCTCGGAAATATATTTTGACCGCGGCGAAAAATACGGCTGCGGCAAACCGGACGGCCGTCCGGGCTGCGACTGCGACCGTTACATGGAAATATGGAACAACGTTTTCTCGCAGTTCAACAATGACGGCAACGGCAATTATACCGAGCTTGCACATAAAAACATCGACACCGGCATGGGTCTTGAGCGCCTTGCCTGCGTAATGCAGGGGGTCGACAACCTTTTTGAGGTCGACACCGTGCGCAATATACTGAACGAGGTCTGCGCTATCTCCGGCAAAAAATACGGCGAAAACGCCGCGGACGATATTTCGATACGCGTCGTGACCGACCATGTAAGGGGCGCGACATTTATGATCTGCGACGGCGTTCTGCCGTCAAACGAGGGCAGAGGATATGTTCTCCGCCGTCTGCTGCGCCGCGCCGCGCGTCACGGAAAGCTGCTCGGCATTGACCGGCTGTTCCTTTGCGACATATGCGACAAGGTCATAGGCGAAAATAAAGGCGCGTATCCGGAGCTTGTTGAAAAGCAGGACATGATAAAGAAAATCATTTCGGTCGAGGAGCAGAACTTCGGCAAAACGATCGATCAGGGACTTAAAATGCTTGAGGACATCACTGCGGCAGGCAGTGACAGCAAGGTGCTTTCGGGTGCCGACGCATTCAGGCTGAACGATACCTACGGTTTTCCGCTCGACCTTACAAGGGATATACTGCTCGAAAAGGGCTGGACGGTCGATGAGGAAGAGTTTGCCCGTCTGATGACCGAGCAGAAGGAACGCGCAAGAGGCGCCAGAAAGGCTGCCGACGGCGAATCGTGGAAGGGCGGAGTAAACCTGTTTCCCGATGTAAAGGACGTTTCGTTCTGCGGATATGAAACGGACGAATGTGAGACCGAAATAGTCGCCATGGCTGCGGCAGGCGAAAGGGTCAACTCTGCCGGCGAGGGCGACAGCGTTATCGCAGTCCTCGCATCCACCCCGTTCTATGCCGAAAGCGGCGGTCAGATAGGCGATACCGGCGTTATAGAGGGCGAAGGCTTCAGACTCCTGGTTACCGACACCCACAAGGATCAGAACGGAATACACACTATGTACTGCACGGTCGAAGCAGGTGATGTTTCGGTAAAAAGCAGGGCAAAGGCGAAAATAGACCGCGAAAGGCGCATGGATATACGCCGTAACCACACGGCAGCCCACCTGCTCCAGGCAGGACTGAGGCAGGTTCTCGGAGCGCACGTTGAGCAGGCAGGTCAGCTTGTGACCGACCGCAGCGTGAGATTTGACTTCACACATTTTCAGGCTCTTAGCAGCGACGAGCTGGCGGCGGTCGAAAAGTATGTGAACGACGCCGTGCTTGATGCAATAGATGTTGAAAACCGCGAAATGCCTATAGCCGACGCCAAGGCGCTCGGCGCAATGGCGCTGTTCGGTGAAAAATACGGAGATATTGTCCGTGTCGTAAACGTGCCCGGCCGCTCGATAGAGCTTTGCGGCGGTACGCACGTTTCAAACACCTCGGCTTTGGGACTGTTCAAGATAGTGTCCGAGTCGTCGGTAGCGTCGGGCGTCCGCAGGATAGAGGCTGTTACCGGCCGCGGCGTTCTGTCGCTTATAAGCCAAATGACAGCGGACATATCGCAGTCGGCGGCAGCACTGAAGCTCAATAATCCGTCTGAGCTTCCGGCAAAATGCGAGCAGATGGCAGCGGCGCTGAGAGTTGCCGAAAAGGAAAATGAAAAGCTGTCCGCACGGCTTGCCGCGCAGAAGGTCAACGAGCTTCTGGCGTCGGCAAAGCAGCTTGACGGCGTAAAGCTCATAACCGCACGCCTTGAAAATATGGGCAATGACGCGGTGAGAAGCATGGCTGATAAAATACGCGATCTGGCACCCGACGCCGTGGCAGTGTTCGCCAACATAAACGGCGGACAGGTTACCTTTGCGGCGACCTGCGGCAAGGATGCCGTGGCAAAGGGAGTGCTTGCCGGCAAGCTGGTCTCGGCTGTGGCAGCCGTGGCAGGCGGCAAGGGCGGCGGCAGACCCGACTTTGCAATGGCAGGCGCAAAGGACGCTTCAATGGCGAGCAAGGCTTTGGAGGCAGTCGAAGGATTTGCCGCCGGCATGATAAAATAATTTACCGGGTGCAAGGTAGACCGGCGCCTACGGGTAATAAGCGCAAAGCTGTCTGAATAAAGGCGGCGAGCAAAACCGTACAGTGTCGGCTCTTGTCAGCCTAAATATAAACGGAGGTGTTTTACCGATGGATTGTCTGTTTTGTAAGATCGCAGCCGGCGAGATACCGTCGACCGAAATTTATTCGGACGGCGATGTGTACGCCTTTGCGGACATTGATCCTCAGGCGCCCTTTCACGCCGTGATAATACCGAGAAAGCATATTGCCTCGGCAGATGAAATAAACGGCGATAACAGCTATCTTGTTGCAAAGGTATTCGAGGCGGTCGCGAAGATAGCCAAAGAAAATGAGCTTTGCGACGGGTACCGCATAGTGAACAACTGCGGCAGGGACGGCGGTCAGACCGTTGGGCACATGCATTTTCACATGCTTGCAAAGCGCAGCCTTGAGTGGCCTCCGGGCTGATATACTTTCAAAAAATTCTGAAAGGTCGGTTTATCTATGGAAAGAGTTTATGAAATGACCATCGCAGGTCTCAAGCGCCGCCTGCCGCTTTGCAGCGTCAGCGATCATCTTGATATTGCGGCGTTTATAATATTCGGCGATGTTGAGCTTACCGTCGCAGCCTGCAAGGAGCTGCTCGCAAAGGTCGGCGAATTTGACGTAATTGCCACACCCGAGGCAAAAAGTATTCCGATAGCCTATGAAATGTCAAGACAGTCCGGCAAGCCGTATGTCGTGGCAAGAAAGGGTACAAAGGTCTACATGAAGGACCCGATCTCGGTCGAGGTGACCTCGATTACGACCCAGCATGAGCAACATCTTTACCTCGGAATGGATGAGGTCAGAATGCTCGAGGGCAAAAAGGTGCTGATTGTTGACGACGTTATAAGCACCGGAGAGTCTCTGGAAGCGACCCGTGCTCTCGTAAAGCGTGCCGGCGGCATCATCAGCGCCAGCTGCGCCATTCTTGCCGAGGGCGACGCCGCAAAGCGCGACGACATAGTGTTTTTGGAGCCGCTGCCGGTATTTTTCAAATAGCATATAAATAAATTCAGAAAGGCGCTCCCAAACATTTTGGGCGCGCCTTTGATTTTTATTTTGTTTACCGACAGTCTCAGCATAGGCTGACGAATAACGCCGCCTTCCAACCACATTTTATACTTGTATTATATAGTGATAAATTTTAGTTTATAGGTGTAAAAAGCCAAAAATCTAATTGTGCACTTGTAGGGAACGAGCCTTGAGTGT
>ERZ779895.2867-NODE-2867-length-14573-cov-5.004202_pt1 | contig 14573 bp, 10 predicted proteins | sample MGYA00511093_ERZ779895 | MGnify/ENA primary metagenome ERZ779895 (study PRJEB29588, sample SAMEA2142970) | human gut metagenome | biome: human gut; feature: human-associated habitat; material: faeces | place: Denmark | collected 2008/2010 ... | reverse complement strand
ACAAACGTATGGCAAGCGTAAAAGTAAAATTCCGGGCCTCGTCCGTTGCGGATCGTGAAGGCCGACTGTATTATCAGATCATCCATAACCGTGTAACCCGACAGATCAACAGCGGCCATAAACTGTTACCGTCGGAATGGGCCGCTCTGCGTGCAGGATTGCTCCGGCCGGATTGCAAAGGGCCCCGACACGCTTACCTTGTCGCATTGAAAAGCCGGATCGTGGAAGACACCGCCCGCCTGGAGCGCATTATCGCCCGGTTGGAACATACGGGCGAAAGTTATACGGCCGGGGATGTGGTCGCACGTTATCTTACGCCTTCGGATACCGGGGGCTTTTTCTCTTTCGCCCGGAGTCTTGTCGGGCAGTTGAGACAGATCGGGAAAATTCGCACGGGCGAACGCTACACGACCGTCTTGAACAGCTTCGGGCGTTTCCGCAGGAATACCGAGGTGTCTTGGGATGAGATGGACTCCGACCTGATGATCGAATACGAGACTTATCTCAAATCGAGGGGCGTATGCCCGAATACCTCCTCTTACTATATGCGGGGACTGCGAGCCATTTATAACCGGGCCGTTGAGAAGAAAATGACCGTGCAGCGCGATCCGTTCAAGTATGTCTACACGGGCATTGGCAAAACTGTTAAGCGGGCGGTACCCCTGAAAGTCATCCGCCAGATCCGGGATATGGATTTGGCACTGTTTCCGGCGATGGATTTCGCCCGCGACATTTTCATGTTCTCATTCTACACCCGGGGAATGTCGTTCATCGACATGGCTTACCTGAAGAAGAAAGATCTGCAAAACGGCATACTCTCTTACCGCAGGCAGAAAACGGGACAGCAGTTGTTCGTCAAATGGGAAAAACCCATGCAGGAGATCGTCGATAAATATGATACGAACGCCACTCCTTATCTGCTGCCGGTAATTCGGGACATGCATGCCGACGCTCGCCGGCAGTACAAGAATGCGGCGCATCTGGTCAATGACAAATTGAAAAAATTAGGCGAGCAGTTGGGACTGGACATACCCTTGACCAGCTATGTCGCCCGCCACGGGTGGGCTTCCATCGCCAAGGACAGGAACATTCCGCTCGCGATCATCAGCGAGGCGATGGGACATGATTCGGAGAAAACCACGCGAATCTATCTCGCCTCTTTGGACACATCGGCTGTGGACAAGGCTAACAGCCGAATTCTGAAAGCATTGTAGTCGTACAAAGATTTTTGTTCAGCCGGCTTTCATTCGGAAATCTCTTTCAAGGCTTATTCTTGAAAGAGATATTTTTTCCGACGGATCAATCCACCGGAAAATCTCTCTCCGGAAGGAATCGGTGGTTCGGTAGTGATAATTGAAGAAATAAACGACGGCTAAATCCTCGAAATAGCATTTAACGGATTGACCGATAGATGCAACTTCTCTTCATGAGAGAAATATCTCACTGCCGCAAAGTTATGAAAAATATGAAATACGGCAACAGAATTCGGTGAAAAATAAAATTATCCCGGTCATTTCAATTCGAAATGTTAAACAATCAGGAGAATTTGTTGAACTGATTCGGAGGCTTTCGTGCGTAGGGCGCTGGGAATAAACGCTAATCATTTCGCTATTTCTCTCATGAAGAGATGTATCGGCAGACGGAATCCGCCCAAGGAAATCGCAAACGGCCTGCAACCGGTAAAAATGGAGCAGAGAGACATTTCCGATGGATGATTTCGATTGATTGATAGGGAGAGTAGAAAGATAAAATGTTGTGAAACAGACTGCTTCTCTCCGCAAGAGAAATATTGACAAACACAAAGTTATGTAATTTAATGGAAATAACGGTATAAAACGGATGAAATTTTCGGCTGCTGAACTCGCCGAAAGGTTTTTATCCAACAATGTTATATAAATAAACCGCCCGTTGAGTGTGATTTCCGTTTGTTTACCAGATAGTTACATATTATATCCATCGCTCTTTCTCTTGCGGAGAGAAAGGGCGTAAAACGAGCAGAATATCTTTTTACGGATTTACGGAATAGATGATTGATATTCCGGGAGGGGTGATATAAACGATTGTAATACATATTAATACCCCTATTGGCATGGACTAAGGGTATGAGTCCTGATTGAAAAATAATAAACATGAATGGATATCGCTTCGCGCAATATAGAAGAAGTCACGACCGCTCGCTGGTTCGTCATGCGGGGCTACAAAAATGAAAAAAGAGCGGAGGAAAAACTCAAAGGCAGAGACGGATTGGAATTTTTTAGAAACTTTATCGAAACAGGTCCAATGGAGTTGCGACGGAAGATATTCTTATTGATGCTGGCGTGCGTTTGTTGTCTGAATGACAGCCATGCGCAACATGCCGTATCCGATTTATCCCTGCGGAGGGATACGAGCGTGATCATTCGTCTGTATTTCCGTTTCGACCGGTCTCTGCTCGAAAAGAAGTATCTGACAAACGAGGAGTCGCTCGCCAAACTCGACACCATGCTTAACAGACCGGAAGTCAGGGATAATCTCGATTCCATTGTCATCATCGCGTCGGCATCTCCCGAGGGCATGTTGGAACGCAACATCAAACTCGCGGAAGAACGGGCTCGGGCTACGCGCACTTATGTGTATTGGAAGCATCCCGACATCGTGCGAGAGAGGGTGCAGATATGTTCTATCGGCGAAGATTGGGCGGGACTGGCCCAACGGATTGCCGATGACGACCGATGTCCCCATCGGGCGCGAGTTCTGGAGATCATCAATTCGGACGTTGACTCCGCGACCAAAGAGTGGCGGCTAAAACAGGTGGGCGACGGTGCGGCATGGCGGCACATCGTAAACAACCATCTGCGTTATCTGCGGGCCGGCGCAACCTGCATCATCGTGTTCCAGTCGGTTCCCCATGCGCCCGAACCGACGGTCGAGCCGGAACCCGAGTCAGAACCCGGACCGGTCGTAGAACCAGACACCGTGCAGATGCCGGCTCCGCAACCCGTTCCGGAGTCGCCGGCCATGGAACCGACGTTCGTCCGCAAGCCCCTGCTGGCCGTGAAGAGCAACCTGCTCTTCGACCTGGCCTCGGCGCTCAACGTCGAGCTCGAAGTCCCGATGGGCAAACGCTGGTCCGTTGCCGGGGAGTGGATGTTCCCGTGGTGGCGGAGCAACAAGTCGGACCTGACGATGCAGCTTCTGGCAGGACATGGCGAAATAAGATATTGGCTGGGCGATCGCGCCAAACGAGATGTCATGACGGGCTGGCACCTCGGCTTGTACGGCGGCGGCGGAAAATTCGACTTTCAGGTCTTCAACGACGACGGTTCCCAGGGCGACTTCTTCGATGCCGGGCTGAGCTTGGGCTATGCGCACCGCATCGGACGCAGCCGCAGCCTGCGTATGGAATACACGTTGGGAGTCGGTTACCTGCGTTCGAACTATGAGGCCTACGACCGTGTGCGCGACACGAAGTACGGCGACATCAAGGTCGTCCGTTACCCGTGGGAGACCCGTCGGCTGAACTGGATCGGTCCTACGAGGGCGCGGATTTCGCTGGTATGGCTGTTGCATTACAGAAAAAAGGAGGTTGCAAAATGAAAAACATACTGATTATATCGGCTCTTGCAGGCGTTCTGGCGCTCTCCTCCTGCCGGCGCGACGACCTTTATTATGCCACCGTCGACCGCGCCACCGTCCGTATCGAGGCCGACTGGACTCCGGCGCGGCTGACGCCCAACGGCGTTTCGGCATTCGTGTTCGACCGCAACGGCGCGGCTTTCGACGTGGTCCGGAGCAACGACTCCCGGAAAGCGGACCTCTCACTGCCCGAAGGCTCCTATAGTGTTGTCGTGCTGAACAATACGCTGGATGAATACAGGAATATCGAAAGCGCGGGAACCGACCGGCTGGAGACCTTCGCCCTGATGGGCAGGGCGGTGTCCCCCAACTTCACGTCGCTCGGCGGCGGCACCCGAGCGGAATCCTTCATCGGGGAGCCCGACACGGTGGCCGGAAGCGTAGTCCGAAATATCGAGGTGACCCGCAAGATGATCGAATATTTCCGGACCAAACCCCACGGCATGGAACCCGCCCCGGCGGCAGTTTATCAGACTGCTCCGACCCGCATCATCTCGGTGGCCGACATCAGGGTGCATGTCAAGGGGCTCAAATATGCCGCGGGGGCGCCCCGCACCCACCTGAAGAATCTTTCGGGCGGCTATTACCTCGATTCGGACAAGCCGCATTCGCTGCAGGTCTGCCACGAGTTCGTGCTGAACAACCGCTGCTTCGATGCGGAAGACCCGCGCAACGGCACCATCACCAGACAGCTGGCGACGTTCGGCCTGCACGAGGAGACGGGCGTGCGCTACCTGATGGAGATGGAGTTCGTGCTGCTCAACGGCGAAAAACATCCCGTCTCGCTCGATGTCACCGATGCCATCCGCGTGACGCAGGGCGCGACGCACAAGATCATCCATATCGAGGTGGAGATCGAACTTCCCGAGGTGATCGGCAACGGCGACGGCGCCTTCGACCCCGACCTGGAGGAATGGGAGGACATCGATGTCGACATCCCGATATAACCGACGAAACATGATTTTACAAACACCATAAAAAAAAGAAAAAAATGAAAAGATCTGTTCTCATCGCTCTGGCGGCCTTCGCACTGGCCGGCTGCGCAAAGGAAAGCGTGGTCGACTCCGCCCTGACCAATGCCGGCAACGCTATCGGCTTCAACACCTATTCGAACATCACCCGCGGCAATCCGTTCGACAACAACCCCGAGTTCGCCGCATCGGGCAACGTCTTCGGCGTAACGGCCTTTATCAGCACCTCGGACAGCCCCTACATGGGCAAGGCCGATGCCGGCACCGAGATCGTTTCCGACGGCACGAAATGGGACTACAAGAACACGAGCGACATCCGCTACTGGCCGACCCAGGGAGAAACCCTCAGTTTTTACGCCTATGCGCCCTACACCAAGAACGGCGTTGCGATTCCGGTTGCATATACGAAGGGCGACGGAATGATCATGACGGACTATACCGTTCCTGCCGACGATGCCGGCCAGGTGGATCTCATGTACGCCTCGGCGCTGAATGTCGCCAAGGCAAGTCCGGCCGTGAAGGTTCCCCTCCAGTTCAAACACGCGATGACGCAGGTGCGTTTCAAGGCCAAGGCCAAGGGCGACGGTGTCTTCATCGACGTGAAGGAGAACGGCATCAAGCTGAGAAACCTCGAGTCGAAGGGCACCTTCACCCTCTCGGCCGCCGGCGCTGCCAGCTGGAGCATTACTGAAGGCAACCTGACCGAATATACGGCAGTTTTCCCCGAGACCAAGGAAATCACCAATGCGGAAGCAAAAAATCTCTATGATGCGGACAAGGCACTGATACTGCTTCCGCAGGAGTTCGCCGCAAAAACCGGTGACGGAGACATGACCGGCGGCACCCTTACGATTTCCTGCAAGATCTATTACAAGGATAATAACGCAACCCCCCAGTATCTGTTCGGTTCGGCCGACACGTATGCCGACTACACGGTTCCGTTCAGCAGCAAGAAAGTTACCGGCGATACGGAGGGGGAAGAGATCTGGAAGATGAACAAGCGCATTACCTATACGCTGACCGTCACCGGCAACCTCGAACCTATCCTGTTCGAGACGTCGGTAGTGGATTGGGAGGATTCCAACGCAGCCATGGAGATCTAAGACGCTCTGGCCGCACGCATGCGCCGGCCTCACGAAATTCCGGGAGGGTTGAATGTCCCTCCCGGAGTACAAACCGGATCGCCCGGCGGTCCGATACGATTTACAAGTTACGGATATGGAAACACGAAGATATTGGCTTTGGGCGGTTTTCAGCCTGACGACTCTTATATCGTGCGGCAGGGGAGGGGATGAAGCCCTGCAACCCGCGGACGACGCCATCCGGTTCGACGACCGGATAGGGGATTCGGCCGTTCCATGGACGAAAGGCGTACAGACCGACGACGGCAACTTTGCCGACTTCGGGGTTTTCGCCTACTATTCGCCCCAGGGCAGCTACGATGCCGCCGCTTCGAAGCCCGATTACATGTACAATGTCCGGGTGACACGCCCCGCCGGAGGGGACTGGACCTATTCTCCGACGAAATACTGGCCCCAGGGAAAGGTCAGCTTCTTCGCCTATGCTCCGTATGACACCGATGCGGCGGTCTCCGTCTCATGCGGGACAGGCGCTCCGCGCGTCACCTATGCCGTTCCCGACGCCGTGGCGGATCACCGCGACCTGCTGCTGAGCGCCCCGGCCCTCGACCGGACGAAAGAGGGCGGCAGGGTGCCGCTGACATTCCGCCATGCGTTGGCGGCCGTGGTCTTCGAAGCCAGCGTCGACGGCACGCTCTCCGAGGGACAGTCGATACGCATAACCGGAATCCGTCTCGGAAAGTTCCTGCATAAGGCCACCTGCCACCACGAACTGCCGGACGCCATCACGCAGACCTTAGCGACGGACGCCGCCGACAGGGAGTACGCTCTCTCGGAGGCGGACGGCACGTTGCAGGGCAATTCGCTGGTTGCCGTCTATCCCGTCTACCAGCCGGTCTCCTCCGCAACGGGCTGCGCGATGCTTTGGCCGCAACAGATCGATGACGACGACCTGCTCACCGTCACGGTCCGCTACACGTCGAACGGCGTGACGCGGGAATCTGCAATAGTTCGGAATATCGGCGATTTCGTCGTCTCCGGCAGCATCGAAGCCAGCAAGCGATATGTTTTCAGACTGAAGTTCACCCCGTTCGGCGAGATGGCGCTGACCTGTGTGGTGCAGGACTGGAACCAGGAAACCATTGATGTCCCCGATTTCGATTGACGATTATGAAACGATTATTCCATATAGCCTGGATGTGTCTGGCCGTCGCGGCGTGCTCGAAGGATGAATTGCCCGGAACGCATGGCGAGTTTGCCTCGCTGACGCTGAGCGTCGCCTCTTCGCAGAACGACGTGAAGACCCGCGCCGTGTCGGCCGATGCCGACGAACAGCGGATCAACAACCTCTACATCTTCATATTCAACCCGGACGGGTCGGTCGATTGCCGCAACTATATCTCCAGCCTGAGCGCATCGAGCTGGACCGGAACCATCGGCGGCCTGACGTGCGGCACGGGGAAAAGCGTGGCCGCCATTGCCAATACGGACAATACGGTCGTCGACATTACCCGCGAGATGCTCGACGGCATCGCCTCGCGTGCGGCGTTGGATTCGTGCGTGGTGAACCTCCGGGGCAAGTTCATCGAACGGGGCACCAACTTCCTGATGACGGGCGTCGCCGAGAATGTCACCGTCACGGCCGGCAGTCCCGTCTCGGCTACCGTGCCGCTGACACGCGTCGACTCCAAAATCCGCTTCCGCGTCACCGAGGCTTCGGGCGTCACCTTCACTTCCGACGACTGGCGCGTCGTGTCGGTTCCACGCAAGGCGGGGATGATGGCTTCGCGCACCGACCTGTGCACCGACCCCGCGGAGTGCTTCGATACGGAGTGGGCTCATTTCGAGGAGGACGGCAAGACCTTCGCCTTCTATTCGCTGGAGAGCGTCCTGACGCCCCGGGCCGAGATTCCCGTCACGGCGGGCACCTATGAGGAGCAGTATGCGCTGCGCGAGAAACAAGACAAGACCCCGACCGGCGCGGGAATCGAGGTCGCCAACGGCGACTATACCTATGCGCCGAAGACCGGAACCTGCGTCCAGTTGCGGGGTGACATACGCTACAAGGACGCGTCGTCGGGCGTGGAAATATCGACCGATGTGGTCTATACGATCCATCTCGGAGGCGTGGAAGGCGTCGACGACTACAACTTGCTCCGCAACACCTACTATACCTATAACGTGAAAATCGTGTCGGTGGACAAAATCATCATCGAGGTCGATTCGAGCAAGAAGACCGAGGAGGACGAGCGGCGTCCCGGCGCCGAGGGCGATGTCGTGATGGCGCTGCAGATCAAGGAGCTGGACGCGTACAACGAGGTGTTCACCCTGAGTTTCCACCAGAGCAACGTGGACGAGACCATGACCTGGGACGTCAACACCCCCTTCTCGCGGGGCGCCGCCGGCGAACATCCGGCCGACTACAAGTGGATAAAGTTCCGGATCAACAGCAAGAACAGCAGCAACTTCTACAGTAGCACCGATTTCCGCGCCTATCCGGGCAACGATGCGGTCTACACGGGGACGGTCTCGCTGGACACCTATATGACTGACGTGGCGAACGGGACGGACAAACTGCTGTATGTCGACCAGCTGGTGAATATCCTTCAGGCCTGCAAGGAGCGTTACCGTACCAGCGGAAGCGGGGGCTCCGACCACCTGTTCGACAGTAGCGACTACATGCGCTTCACGGCATTCGTCGACGAATACTATTACGAGACGAGCCCGACCGATCCTTCGGAAACGGCCGTGAACGGCTTGTGGAAGAAATTCGTCAACCAGCAGGCGCGGGTCATGAACATCCTTTCGAATCTGGCGTACAGCCCCGATCGCCAGAGCACGAAGACCAACGCCATCTATTCGATCCGCCAGTCCTCAATCCAGACCATGTATAACATCATGGACGAAGAGAATTTCACGGCCTGGGGCACGGAGATGATCCAGGAAGAAACGCCGGTCGCATTCGAAAAAAACACGAACGACGTTTCCAACCCGACATACAACGACTCGAACAACGGACGTGCGAATACGCTCCGGATGTGGCTGGGCGGCAGTACGACCAAACGCTGGAGCGATTACGTCACGACGTCGACCTGGACCCTGAAGTCCGATTACGAGGCTGCCAAATACAAATGTCTGCGGATGAACCGCGACAACGACGGCGACGGCACGATCGACGAGAACGAGGTGCAATGGTATCTGGCGGCCATCAACCAGTTGACGGATCTATGGATCGGCGAATGGTCCTTCGACCAGCGAGCCAGGCTTTACAGGAAAACGACCTGGACAGAGGGGCAGGAGCAGTATTTCGCCAGCAGTACGGTTCACGAGAAGTACCTTGGCTATGACAACCCCATAATCCTATGGTCATCCGAAGGCTCCTCGACCGGAAAACTTTCCCAAAATTATTCCAGTTCGATTTCTACTCCTGTTTATTATCGTTGTGTCCGTAATCTGGGAATTCCACGCACGGCCGCCGGAACCGTCAAGCCCGACGATATGGCCACCTACGATGCGATGACCCGCAGGATCTCGCTTGCCCGAATCGATCAGCAATCCATCCGCGGCTATTTCCAGACCGCCGAACTGCCCGAGCACCACGAACGCGAGGCGGCCAACAAACCTTGGAGGATATTCGAAGTTCTAAACACGCCATCCGGAGGCCATGGATATAATTGGGAGTCGCTGAGGAGCGCGGCAAGCGCAGGCAACTCCCCGTGTCCGGCAGGATACCGTATCCCCAACCAGCGGGAACTGGCGCTGATGCACTCCCGAATCGGCAATGACGGAAACTGGACACTCAACAACCATTTTTCGCGCACCCGCTTCCAGTTCGACTCGGGCCGCCCCGGATTTTCCGTTAGCCAGAATAACGGCGTACTGTATTTGTTGTCCGGCACAGGCAATTATGGCGGCGTGCGCTGCGTGAAAGATATAAACGAATAACGCCGCAGGGAGGCATTCTCCGCCCTAATGCGCCCGGCTGTATGACCATTGTCGCGGTGGTCGTTATCGGACAGAATCGTGGTCGCAGCATCCGTCCCCCGGGTGGTGCTCCAGCACGGTGTGGGGAATGTGGCCGTGCGAAACGAGCTGAATAGGGCAGTCGTAGTTGCGCAGCTGCTCTTCGGTCAGCACGTTCGAACGGTGACGGTGCACGCGGCGGTTGACACAGACGATCTCTTTCACGACACTCGTGATCGTGCCGATGTCGTGCGACACCATGACGATTGCCATGCGCGTATTCAGCTCATGCAGCGTACGGTAAAGCTCTTTCTCGAACTTGTTGTCCACGAAATTCGCGGGTTCGTCCAGAATCAGCAGCTTCGGGTCCGAGATCACGGCCCGGGCCAGCAGCGCCCGCTGCATCTGGCCGCCCGACACCTCTCCGATCGGCTGGCGGGCCGTTTCGGCAATCCCCGACGATGCCAGCAGTTCCATCGCCTTCTCCCGGTCCTCCCGGGTGTAAGGGGAGCGGAACCCGCGGCGTCCCTGCAACCCCGACAGCACCACCTCGAGCACTGAGATCGGAAATGTGCGGTCGAAATCCGACAACTGCGGCATATAGCCGATCAGCCGCTCCTTGCCGCGGAACAACTCCGGCGCCAAACATATTTCGCCCGTATGGGGCACGGTTCCGAGTATGGCTTTCACGAGTGTCGTCTTTCCGCCGCCGTTGGGACCTATGACACCCAGGAAATCGTCGTCGCCGATTTCCAGATCGACATGTTGAATGGCTTCGTATCCGTCGTATGCGACGCTTACGTCGCGCATCGTTACCAGATTCATTTTGCGGTGATTAAGTCGGTTATCGTGTCGATGTTCGCTATGGCGTCCCGGTCCAGCGGATCAATCGCCACGTATTCGGCGTCGATGTCTCGGGCTATGACCTCCACGGTCGATGCCGGGAATTGCTTTTGGTAGAATATCCGGCGTACTCCATCCTCCCGGGCTTGCCGGATGATTGCCGTCAACTGCTTGGCCGAGGGCTCCTTACCGTCTGTTTCGATGGCGACCTGCCGCAGCCCGTAGTCGCGGGCATAATAGGTGAGGGCGGGGTGGTAGACGATGAAATATTCGATGCCGCTCCGTGCGATTTTCTCCGCCGTGCGAGCGTCCAATGCTTGTAACTCCTTCTGCAACCTGTTATAATTGGTTTCGTATTTCACCGAATCGGGATAGGCTTTGCGAATGGCTTCGAAAGCGTTTGTCGCCATCTTCTGCAACGCCTTCGGGGAGGTCCAGACATGGGGATCGACACCGTGCGTATGATTGTGTCCGTGACTGCTGTGCGAACAAGAGCCTTCGATCAGGTCGATTCCGTGGCTCAGGTCGATGACTTTCTCCTGTTGTTCGACTTTGCCCAACAGCGAGGTTTCGAAGTCGATAAGTCCCACATTGAAAATAAGTTGCGCTTCGTTTAGCTCCACAAATTGTCTGGGCGTAGGTTCGAACGTTTCGGGACTGGCTCCGGCGGGCACGAGTACTTCGACTTCGAAATCTCCGCCGACAATGCTGTCCACAAGGCTTTGCAGCGGTTGTATCGAAACGTATAAAATTCTGTTATTCTGCCGGTTATTCGTTATGCAGGCCGTCAGCAGCACGATTGCCGACAGATATGTCGCAATTTTACGCATGATTGATAATCAATGTTTTTTAGTAACTATTCAGCGGTAGGTGCATGTCAAGGTTTCAGACCTCAAACAAGGCTTGAATGGCACTAAAAGAAGTATGGTTGTGCTTCTTGGCAGTCTCAATGACGGAATGAAGTTCGAGGAATGTGTCTGCCCTAAATCGGAGCGGAATGTGCAAGAATTCTTCAACTTGATGGGATCGTAAAATAAACTGTGTCAGAGGTTGTATTCGGGACGATTTTGGGATCACGGCAAATCCCGAAATCGTTCCGTAAAGGTAATGTTATTTTTTTGTTCTTTGGCATCACTACTGTCGGTCGCGAACTCCTCGAATATGCGGTAGTTGCGCTGCTCGTTAGCCTTGTTAAGATTGCTTCTGGTCACGGATTTGCCGATGCCGAGGTGATAAAGTTTTCCGGCATGCGCTTCCATCGCAACAATGAGATCCCGCAGGCTCTCTCGATTTGACAGCTGTCCGAACATCATCGTAAGTAGTTGATTCCAACAAGTATAACTCTTTATATACTTGTCGCCTTCATACTTCTTTACAATGCGGAGGAACTTAAAATTGTCCAGGAAGCCGACTAATTGGGCGAAAACATATTTGTCTTTATTCATAACAGCCTGATTCAGACTGCAAAAGTAATTTCAAATCGTTGCGCCTCAAAATCTGCTATAACAATTTGAATTTCAATAATTTCAAAGAACTCTTATGATTTTTTAGTGGACACTAATGAACCGTAGTAATAAACTCCTTGTGATGCACAATATCCAAACGAAGGAGCTTTTTCTATTTCATTTTTGCCCATGGAACATCGCTTGGCACAGGCAGGACGACAGATTTCTATCGGTTTTGAATCTATACAGAAGTAGTCTTCACCACCATCAATAGCTGCTGCCATCTTTTCTCGAATGGCAGCACAAAGAGAAGCCGTGAACTTTCGTCTGCCATTGTATTACCGACGAGATATTAAATGAGGAATCTCAGATTTATATTCTCTCAGTTTAACGAATAAAAGGGATTCGCTGTCAATACCAATGGATTCAGAAGCCATATTGAGAGCAACCACTTCCAAGTCGGAAAATCTGGGAACGACACCACATCGAGGTATATTCTTCGTTGATCAAGTTCCCTGCAAACTGCTTGCAGATGTCGCGAAATTTTGCGAATATTGCATATAGGTTGTGCATATATGAATTAGCTATTAATTGATCGGAAACCATTAATGTGTTAATAATTAGTATTATGCATAACTTTTTATGCATAAATCTTTTGTAATTTTAATTCCGCCAACGGGTTTATATAATTTTACTCAAAGAACTACGGAGAAACAAACTTAACTATGTTTGAACCAAAACTTTTTATCAGATACCGGAGCAAATCACTCCGGAACTTGACATTGGTAAAGGCTGTCCCGAAATTTGCCCGGTCGGAAAATTTTTCGTATCTTGCAGTAGGTTATTTGAAATGCGGTATTTTCGTGCAATTAACTGAAAATAAACCGTTGCCTTTTCGTTACCTATTATCCTATACAAAAATGTAACGACCCGATAAATCAAGTCGTTACATCATTATAATCCCACACCCGCGTGGGTTTCGGCCTTTTTTATCGGCAGCCGTAATTTTTTGCACTCCCTGGCGACTATTGGGGTAAAAGGCTGAAACATGGATACGGAACAGCGGTTCATCGAACTTATCGAGCATCACAAACGCATAATCTACAAGGTGTGCTATGTCTATGCACCCGGGCGCGGGCAGATCGACGACTATTTTCAGGAGGTCGTGCTGGCTCTGTGGCGGGGATTCCCCGATTTCCGGGGAGAGAGCAAAACTGCCACGTGGGTATACCGCATCGCGTTGTATACCTGCATTTCGTTTGTCCGCCGCCGGATGCGGCGTCCGCAAAGCGTGCGCCTTTCGGTCGACCTGGCGTGCGACGACGATATGCAGGCCCGCGAGCAGCTCGACGAGCTGTATGCGGTGATCTCACGCTTGGGCCGGCTCGACCGGGCGCTGATCCTGCTGTGGCTCGAAGAACGTCCCGCCGGGGAGATCGCCGCCATCACGGGCCTGTCTCCCGGCAATGTGGCCGTGAAACTGACCCGTATCCGCTGCAAACTGCGTAAAATGTATAACCGGTAAAATTCAGGAATTATGGAACTCGAAGAGTTGAAACTCAAATGGAAAGTACTCTCGGAACGGCTCGACCGGGAGCAGGTGATCCGGCGGCAGGATATGGAACGTATGCTGCGGGGACGTGTCGGTTCGTACTTGCACTATGTACAGCTCATGCTGCTGTTGGGTGTGGCGGTTGTCCCGCTATGTGTCGCAATCGGCAAATTCCGCGGAGTATCCGGTATTTTCATCTGGTGGGTCGTGGCGGGCTACCTTTTATGTCTGCTCCCTTCGTTCTTTTCCCTGTGGTTGCTGCTGCGGGTGTCGCGCTGCGATGCCGATATCGTCGAGTGTGAACACCGCATGACCCGCTATGCGGCCTTTGCCGGAGCGTATTATATTTTCCAGTATGTCGTCGTAATCCTGTTCGTTGCAGGCATGCTGCTGTATGCGGCGGGCTACTATACGGCGCATGGCATGTGGTGGACGGTCGCCGCCCTGCTCTCGCTGACGGCGGTTGCCTGCATCGTGATAACACATCATGAGTGGGGGCGTATCCGTGACCTGCAGCGGCGTATCCGCGAGCTGCGGGAATTCGATGAAGCGTAACGCTTTGTGCTGGAAACAGACGCACTCCGGTGCGGCTGTTTCGTTGGCCGGTCTGGAGTGCTTTTTTGCAGACTGCCGTTTCCCGGGAACCGCATTTATCGGCCGTCCGGTCTCCGGTTACCGGATTCCGAGCCGCCACATGACCCGGAGGACGAAACGCCGCACGCCCCGGGGGAGTGCCAGCCACCTGCGCGACCGCCGTTTCCAGCGGCGGGAGCTGGTGCGGACGATGCGTCCCGACGGCAGGATGACAGCCGTCATCACGGCGACGATATCCTTGCCGAGGCAATGCTCCGTCGTGCGGTAATTACCGTCCCCGGACAGGGTGAAACGGAGTGTCCCCGCGGCGGAATCCCTCTCTGCGGGGTTTTCCGCGGATGCCGCAGGGGACGGGGCATTCCCTGCGGCTGGTGCGCATACGGGACGGTTTCCTTCGCAGCGGACGCCTGTTTCGATCCCGACGATGCGGTGCAGGATATGGCGCCCTTCGCAGCGAAACAGGACGACGTCGCCCGTCCGCAGGGCGCCGATGCCGCTCGGCGGCGGAGCC